>Ga0335073_10010742_pt1 | contig 12872 bp, 12 predicted proteins | sample Lox_Sample_22_FD_207093 | JGI IMG/M metagenome (GOLD analysis project Ga0335073, IMG submission 207093) | Soil microbial communities from Loxahatchee National Wildlife Refuge, Florida, United States - Lox_Sample_2.2 | ecosystem: Environmental > Terrestrial > Soil > Wetlands | place: USA...
AACGCGCCGGGTGTATACCGCCTCTATCGAGAGCGATTTCCGCCATGGGCTGCGCAAACTTGAGTTGGTTTGGGCCGATGGGAGCGGAGTAGCCAAATCGGCGCGAGAATGCTCTGGGATTCCCGGCCGGTCGTGGGAACGTTTCGCTAACCCGGAAGCTGCCGGGTTCCGGTCGCGCTCCCAGTCGAGATTCAGAAGGAGACGGACATGCGCAATTCCATGCTGGTCGTCACGTTAAGCTGAATCTGATGACTCGCCGAGACATGCTTTCGATTGCAAGCGGCTGCATTTCCGCAATGACGGTCCGCGCAGACGTGCCCGCCGACATCACTCTTCGAATTTCCGAGCTGACTCTGGAGGTTTCCCCCCGTCGATTCATCAAGACGACCGGATACAACGGCCAGGCGCCCGGGCCGCTCCTACGAATGCAGGAAGGTAAGTCCGTCATTGTCGACGTGGTCAACGAGACCAAGGAACACGAGATGGTGCATTGGCATGGCTTTCATATCCCGCCGGAGGTCGACGGCGCGCACGAGGAGGGCACGCCTCCTGTCATGGCAGGTGAACAGCGGCGGTATGTATTCACGCCAAGCCCCAGTGGCACCCGCTGGTATCACAGCCATGGTCCCGCTGGACGGAATCTGCGTAAGACGACCTATTCGGGTCAGTTCGGAATGGTTGTCGTCAATCCCGCCAGCGATCCCGCGCGATACGATCTGGAGGTGCCGGTCCTGCTCCACGAATGGGAGCCGTACTTCGACCAGGATATGGACGTCGCTTACAAGCTGTTCTCGATCAACGGCAAAATGCTTGGTGCCGGAGAACCAATTTCGGTGCATCGGGGACAACGGGTATTGTTCCGCATCTTGAACGCAAGCGCGACCATGACTCATCGGCTCGCGCTCGCCGGCCATCAGTTCCGAGTCGTCGCGCTTGATGGAAACACGGTCCCTTCACCGCAACCGGTTCCGGTGGTCGAACTCGCCCCGGCCGAGCGTGTGGATGCGATCGTCACCATGGATCGTCCTGGTATCTGGGTTCTGGGCGAAACTCGCAATGCACAGCGCAACGCCGGAATGGGTATCGTGGTCGAGTACACAGATCAGCACGGCCCTCCCAAATGGGCCTACCCGGAACAGTTCGTATGGGATTACACCCTATTCGGCGGCAGCGAGCAGCATTCCAAGCCGGACCGCAACTTCCCGTTGACGATTCGGGCCGGAAACGGAAACAAATGGACCGTCAACGGGAAGGCATTTCCGCACACGGCACCACTGATCGTCAGCGCCAACCAGCGCTATCGGATCGCCTTCGATAATCAGAGCTCAGAAGCACATCCGATGCACGTGCACCGCCACAATTTCGAGATCAACCGCTTCGCCGACAAAGCGACCTCGGGCGTATTCAAGGATACCGTTGTTGTCCCGGCGTGGCGGACGGTCGAGGTAGATTTGATCGCGTCGCATCCAGGAGCAACCCTGATCCACTGCCATCAGCAATATCACATGGACTTCGGATTGATGCTGATGATGCAGTATGCCGGTTGAACCATGGGGCCTGCCTGTGTTTGCTGGGTGATCTGGCGCTTTCATTCCTGCGCGATTCGACCCAAACCGATCGAGGACCGCAGCTTACTCGCTTGATCCTGAAAAACTTACCAACGGCACGCCGAGTGCGGTCGCTTTTTCTGAAAGTCCCGCGCTTTTGAAAAGGAGGCGCTCTATGCGGATGATTTTGTTCGTCACTCTCCTGGGCTCGTTGTTCGTGCAGGCTCAGGAAACAAAAATCAAGAAGGTCCCAATCACGCGCACGTCGGCGACCTCCGGCCAGGAGATGTTCGTCACCTATTGCGCGGTTTGTCATGGCAAGGACGGCAAAGGCGACGGTCCGGCGGTTGAGGCGCTAAAGGGGAAACCGGCGGATCTGACCCAGTTGGCGAAAAAGAACGGCGGCAAGTACCCCGAAAATCACGTGGTGGCCACCATCAGTTCAGTCAGTACGCCAGCGCATGGTTCGAAGGAGATGCCGATGTGGGGCCCGCTGTTCTCCTCGGTCAGCTCGAATCAAGGAGAAGTCCACTTACGCGTCGCGAATTTGACGAGATACATCGAGACGCTGCAAGAGAAGTAGAACTGGTCCGCACTGGCGCTCCCGCTGAACGGTGCCCTGCTCAATGCGCTGCGGGACCACAGGCGCTGGTACGCGAAGCATTTGGGCGCGGTGAAGCCGGAGTGGTTCGTGTTTCCTGGCGGAAGCCGTTTCCCGAAGGACCCGGAGAGGCAAATCAGATCGCTGAAAACTGCCTGGAACAACGTGCGGGAAAAAGCAGGCGTGACGGGGCGCTGGCATGATAACAGGCGTACGCTGATTACCGAGCTGGCTGAGAATGGCGCCGGCGACGAGACGATCATGGAGATTGCGGGCCACGTTTCCCGGCAGATGCTTCTCGCGGTACGCGCATATTCGCACGGAGCCGAAGCGAAACGCGCTGGAAGAGGTGGAGTGGAAGCGGGCCGCGGCGCGGCTCACTTCATGAAGCCGCTGCGGCCGCTGCCCACCGAGCTCAATTCGTCATTCAGCTCGTCATCCAGCGCGAGCAATTTGCGCAACTTGGGACTCAGCGCGACCTGCGTTTCCGGCCGCAGCAGCCGTTTCTGATACTGCTGTTGGGGAACGTCGCGGCGGCAGAAAAAGCCGTGCAGTGCACAGCGTTCGCGATCCGTGCGATTCGCGGTTCCGCCGTGCCACAGGTGCGCGTTCATCACCACCACCGTTCCAGCGCGGCCAGTGACCAGAACCTCCTGCGGGTGCTTCGCGTAAGGATCACTCAAGACCTGCTGCGGAATTCTTGCCCAGCGGTGCGATCCGGGGATCACGCGCAGAGCACCATTTTCCATCGTGAAATCGTCGAGCATCCACACTGTGTTGCAGACAGAGAAACCTTGTTCGTCTGGAAGCAGTCCCATATCCACATGAAAGGGCTGAAGGCTCGCTGAACGCGGATTGGCGGAGCGTACGTTCAGGCTGCTCAGTTTGAGTTCGGGTCCGATGACGCTTTCGACCAGTTCAAGAACCTCCGGGCACTGGATCACTTCGCGAAATATTTCGCCTTTGTCGGCCAGATTCGCCAGACGACGGGCGTTTTCCTCGGTGCGAAATTCCGTGCCGGCGCGTTCGCCTTCTTCCGCGAACAACTCACGGACGCGCGCGCGCAGCCCTTCGAGCATTGCCGGGCCCATGTAATCCACCAGCACTGTATAGCCGAGCTCTGCCAATTCCCTTTTCTGGTCCATGGAAATTATTGTAAGACGCTAAGGAAGTCCGGCTGGGAGCATTCTTGCTATGGGCGCCGAGCAACCTGATCCGGTACCTGGTGCTGGCGCTGAACGACGGTATGCGCGACTCCGAGATAAAGCGCCTGACCTGGAACCAGATTGATTGGGACAAGAAAATCCTGACCGTAGGCCGGTCAAAGAGCGAGGCCGGAACCGGAGGGGATGTCCGATTCTTTGTTGGTGGCGGCAGCCCTTCAAAGGTTGGTTTAAGTCATGCGGTTCGGCTGGTGACCTTGGATACGCGGAAGCGTTCGATGCGGCGGAATTTGTGTTCCGCAAACCACAGGCCGGAACAGATCCAACGCTCGCGCTGGTCGCCGGGTCTCCGGCGTTTGACATTGCGGCACACTGTACGCACGGTGTCGAAAACGGATTCGATGGGATTGGTGGTACGCGACGTTTTCCGCAGCGGCGCCGGCACATTGAGCTTATGTAGAGTGAGAGTTTCTTCGAGTCCCTCCTCCAGACTGCGTGCCGCACTGGGATTGACGCCCATCAGTTCGCGATGAATTTGCTGTAAGGCGCGCTTGGCCTCCGCATAGCCGATCCGATCGTAGGCATCGGACAACTTCTTTTCCCAGTGCGGCCGCTGATCTTGGGCGAAGTGTTCGCAGACGTTGCGTTGCTTGTATTGCTGGCAACGGATCACCAGGACTTTGTCCCCGCAGCACGGAGGCGCGTAGCACTCCCCTTCCGTCCAAGGCCGCCAACATTCCTTGCCGCAGATCCAGCCCGCGAGCCGCCAAACCTTCCAGCAGGCGATCGCAAATCTCCTGGTTCTCGGCCGCGCCCTGGTGATAGCCCAAGATCGTTTTCACCCCGATTTTATCGATGCCCAACGCTACTACAAGCAACTCCTTGAGGAAGGACTGCCGGAAGTCCCAGCGCCGCAAGGAAATTCGTTTTAGCGAACTGCGGGGTATTGTCCCATAGCGAAGTCTTGATCGTAGTCGCGGTTTATGCCAGATCTAATATCCAGCACGAGAGTGGGGCTTAACGTGTTGGTATAAGAGACGAATCCGCTGTGACGGGGCACGAAATCAATGTTGTTGGTATCCAGAGGATTCCTGAAATAACTGGCCTCGGGGATGGACTCTGTCAGATAATCCTGGGTCGCGCGTGCCGAAAGCCGCTGGGTTGGGCTGATCAGCCAGTCGATTTTTCCGCCACCTGTGTACCGCGTAGTCGGCGTGGCACCAATCAGATAAAGATCATTCGTTCCCGAGTTGCCAGGCAGATTGGGGAGCGGCACAAGTGAAAAGAATTCCTGCGAAAACTGACTGATTCGGCTCGCGGGAATGATATCTCCAGGAAACGGCTCACGAACATTTGTACTTGTATTGGTTGTCAGAGGATTATAGATGGTTACGATTTGGCTGGAAGTATTCGAAACCGTGGTCTGAGAAAAATCCCCCCTTTCTGTAGGGCCGTCGGCGAGGCAAGGATCGCAGAGTGGGAAACGTGCTGATCAAAGCCTTCAAAATTCGCAAAAAAGAAAACCCTGTTTTTGGCGATATGCCCTCCGGCCGCGGCGCCGAACTGATTCTGGTGTACCGGGGCTAACTTCTGGCCGGCTTTGTTGGAGAAGAAATCGTCGGCATTCAGCGCCGTGTTCTGGAGGTAATCGAATGCGGTGCCATGATAGTCGTTCGTGCCAGACTTGCTTATCACGCTGATCACGCCGCCCGTAGTGCGCCCATACTCGGCTGACATTCCATTGGTAATCACCTTAAATTCACCTGTCGAATCGGTGGTGAGAAACGGGTTCGGTCCCGAGGCATCGCCCATCTTGTCGTTCGGCACGCCGTCCATGAGGAAGGCGCTTCTGAGTGCCTGGCCGCCTCCGATATTGATCGAGCCGATGCGCCACGACGTAAGGATTTCGCCGCCGAAGTAGCCCACTCCTTTAACAGTCGGGGCGAGATTGGCAAGACCCATCGGGTCGCGGGCGTTGAGCGGCAAATCCAAGACCTTCTGGCTGTCGACCGTGGTCCCGACTTCGGAATTGTTCGGTTCGAGCAAAGGCGTTCCGCCGACAACTTTCACGGTCTGGCTCGCCTCGTCCAAGCTTAGAGTCACCGGGACCGCCAGCGAGCGGTCCGCTTCCACAATGATGCCTTCACGCCGGAACGTCTTGAATTCCGTAAGACTACATTCGATGGTGTAGGTGCCGGGAGGCAGGAGGAGGAACCTGAAATTCCCCGAGTTGTCCGATGCAGCTGTTTGTGTTTCGCTGGTCCCGATATTGGTCAGGGTTACTTTCGCTCCGACCACCGCCGCACCGGAGGTGTCCAATACAGAGCCGGTTACAGAACCGGTGATCTGTTGCGCCAAAGCTGACAAGATACCAAGTAACGCCAGCAACACTAGTCTGAACACATAGTTACGAATACTCCGCCGGATAGTTGTCATCGCGGACCCCCAAGGTCTTTGCAGCTCAGCATTCTCCAGGCCGTAAAGCTTCGGGGGTTATATTCTTACTCCGACGAGATGTCAAGCGAGTCAGCTATGGCGAGTAAGCCATGGGTGCCGAGGCAATGGTTGCCGAAGGAGACCTTTACCTCTGTACGAGACGTAAATGTTTTCCCCAAAAATGGATTTTCTTGCGAAAATACTAAAAGTGATCTTGGTGCGCCGGAAAATTGCGCCGCGTGCGGCCTCTGTCTTCGTATTCGCGGGCCTGCTTGAACTTCTTCAGGGCGCCGCAGGATTCGTCGGGGCGAAAACGTGCGGCAGTTGCCATCCCACCGAATTCGCCCGCCAATCCCCCGGTGCTCATGCTCACGCTCTTTCGCGCGCGGCAGATCATCCTCTGGCCGCCTCGTTTCCGCTCGGGGTCCGGCTGACCCGGCCACCTGCCTACCGCTTTGAATTCTCGCGCGACGGCGGCTCTTTCCGCGTTCGAATCTCCGACGGAATCAACATCATGGACCTGCCGCTCGAATGGGCCTTCGGCGCCGGAAAACAAGCGGTGACGTTTGTCACCAAAATCAATAAAGATTGGTATGTCGAGCATTACTCGACCTTTTATCCGGCTCTGCGCGCCTGGGGGGCGACGCCGGGCCAATTGGAAATCCGGCCGGTATCTCTGCCCGAGGCGGCCGGGCGAGTTTACAGCATCTCGGATCCGCAATCCGGCATCGCCGGCTGCTTCGAATGCCACTCCACCGGTCCAGTGTCATTTGATTCCTCCGGCCAAGCGGACACCACCGAACTCGGCGTCCGCTGCGAGACCTGCCATGGGCCGGGCGCGGCTCATTCGAAAAGTCCCACCCGCAAGAACATTCGAAATCTGGGACATCTTTCGGCGCAGCAACTGAATGAATTCTGCGGCCGCTGCCATCGTCCGCCCGCTACGTCCGGCGAGAAGGTCGATTGGAATTTTTCCTGGAACATTCGCCACCAGCCGCTCTATCTCAACCAAAGCGCCTGTTTTCGAAAGAGCGGCGGTGCGCTTACCTGCCTGACTTGTCACAATCCGCACGAGTCAGCGAAAAGCAAACCGGCGGCTTTCTATAACAGCCGCTGTATTGCGTGCCACTCCACGACAGCCGTGCGGCCCAAGCCGGTTTGTGAAGCGGGGAAAGCTTCGAACTGCATTGATTGTCACATGCCGCTGGTTTCTCCGCAGGCGTCCCTGCGTTTCACGAATCATTGGATCGGCGTCTATACGGGCGGCTCACGACTGAAGCCGACGAGGTAAGACCCGCCCCAAAACGTCTTCAGTTTCGTGGGGAAAGATCACTATCCAAGGTCTGTAAGATAGCCGAGTTCGCCGTTGCTGTCGCCCATCTTTTCGGTCGGCACCCCCATGCGGTCGAGCATCGCCACAAACAGGTTGGCCATCGGCGTCTGCGCGGCATACTTGACGTGCCGGCCCGGTTTCAGCGTGCCGCAGCCGCCGCCCGCCAAGACCGTGGGGAGATTTCCGTGGAGGTGACGATTGCCGTCGCTTAACCCGCTGCCGTAAATAATCATCGAATGGTCCAGCAACGAGCCATCTCCATCCCTGGTCGACTTGAGCTTCTCCAGGAGATAGGTGAACTGCTTCAGGTGGAAACAGTTAATCTGGGTCACTTTCTCGATCTTTTCCTTGTCTCCCTGGTGATGTGTCAAGCCGTGATGGCCTTCCGGAACCCCGATCTCGCGATACGGGCGCGTGCTTTGCTCGGTAGCCATCAGCATGGTGATCACGCGCGTCATGTTGCTCTGAAAAGCAACGGTCATCAGGTCAAACAGGAGCTTGGAATGCTCCGCCATGTTGTCCGGAACGCTCGAGGAAGGCTCAGCCATGGTGGGCAGCGGGGAATGCGCGTTCTGCTTCTCGACTCTCTGGATGCGCTGCTCGATGTCACGCACGGCGAAGAGATATTCGTCCAATTTGGAACGGTCACCGGCGCCAAGCGTCCCCTTCAGTTGCTGCGCGTCACCCATCACCAAGTCCAGAATGCTGTTCTGATAGCGGATCTGCCGGGCGCGTTCCACCGGATCCTGGCCGAAATCGTCGCTGCCGAACAGGCGCTCGAAAACGGCGCGCGGCCGCACTTCCGGCGGCATTGGAGACGATGATGAGCGCCAAGAAATGCTGTTGGTGTAGGCGCAACTGTATCCGTTGTCGCAGTTGCCGCCCTGTACGCCGTCTTCGCAGCCCAACTCGAGCGAGGCAAACTTCGTCTCGTTGCCGATGTGCTGCGCAGCGATCTGATCGATCGAAACACCAGTGTGAATATCCCGGCCCGCCGTCTTCCTGGGATGAGTCGCCGTGAGATAGGCCGCGCCAGCACGTCCATGGTCGCCGGGGCCGTCGCCCAGTGCGTTTCCGTTGTTGCAGTCGAGCCCGGTCAGCATCATCACCTGGTCGCGATATGCGGCCAGCGGCGCGGCGATGCGCGGCAGTTCCACCGGCAGCGGCGCAATCTGCCCTTCCGTCTGCGGTGTCCAGGCATCCATGATGATGCCGTTCGGCACGTACACGAACGCCATGCGGCACGGGATCTTGGTCGTAGATGCACGGGAGAAGGCTGGAACCATAGCATCGAGAAAGGGCAAAGCAATAGCGGTCCCAACGCCCTTCAGCAACGTCCGCCGGCCCAGATTCCTGCTTAAATGAATCATCTCTCTCCTTCTTCTGTAGTGGATTTCGCGGCTGGATCAGCGCCCCTCATGCGGAAAGCTCTGCTGTTGACAATATCGCTCACGAGCCTGGAGAAACGGTAATCGTGCGCCGCGTCGTCCGCCACGATGCGATCCACCATCGGTTGATCGTACTGCTCCAGCCCGCGCCCCAACGCGTAGGTCATCAATTCCTCGGTGAAATGCTGCGCGAATTTCTGCGACTTCGCCCGCAGCACGTGCTCCAGGCCCAGCGCTCCGCTAAAAGATTCCCCATCCGGCAGAGTCCCCGAAGCATCGATCGGAAACTTTCCATCATGCGTGCGCCAGGCGCCCGAGGCATCGTAATTCTCCAGCCCGAACCCGATCGGATCCATTTGCAGATGGCACACAGCGCAGGCCGGATTGGCGCGATGCTGCTCCATTTTCTGGCGCAGCGACGCGGTAGTCCCGATGTCTCCCTCCACCAGCGCCGGCACACCGGGCGGGGGCGGAGGCGGCGCGCTTCCTAGAAAATTGTCCAGCACCCACCTGCCACGGGTCACCACCGATGTCCGCGTCGGGTACGACGAGACTATGAGAACCGAGCCTTGCGTCAACACCCCGCCGCGATTCGTACCCTTGAGATCGACGCGCTGGAACGCCTCCCCTTTGATGCCGGGGATTCCATAATGATTCGCCAAGGGTCCGTTGAGATAGGTGAACGGAGCGTCGATGAAATCCAGAATGCTGTGATCTTCCCGGAACATGGCGGCTACGAACAGGTTCGTTTCCGTGTGCATGTAGTCGAGCAGCTCGTCATCGGTGGTGGGGAAGCGGTCCGGATCGGGCGACTTCCTGTCGAGGTTGCGAATCCCCAGCCATTCTCCCCCGAAATCGTCCACCAGCGCCTCGGCCTTCGGGTCCGCCAGCATTCGCTTGATTTGGGCCTGAAGAACAACCGGTTGATGCAGGGACCCCTGCCGCGCCAGACGGAACAGTTCGTCGTCTGGCATGGTGCTCCACAGGAAATAAGAAAGCCGCGAGGCCAGTTCGAAATCATTAAGGGGATGCGCCGCCGCCACGGCTCCATTCACCGGTTTCGGATCGGTCTCGATGCGGAACAGGAACTTCGGAGAGACCAAAATCGCCTCCACCGCCACCCGCACCCCTTCTTTAAACGAATCGCCCTGGTTTTGCACCATCGCCACCAGGCCCGCCAGTTGATCGATCTCCGCCTTCGTCATCGGACGCCGGTAGGCTCGGGTGCCTAGGTTCTCCACAATCTTCCGAGCGCATGCCGGGGTCTGTTCCTGGCATACGAAAATCTTCCGGTAGCTTTCCGGAGGCGCGGTGCTGGGATCGAACGGACCGACGATTTGCGCCCGTTCCAGGTAATCGCGCCGCCGCCCGTCCGGATTGATGTTGCGCCGTGGATCGTCCAGATCGGCAAGAGACGGATACGACGCCCGAAGGTAATGGTCGCCTGCGGTCACGGGCACGCGTACGATCACGTCTCCCCGGTCGTACATGTAATTCGTGTTACCCTCGACCGAGTCCTCTCCGATCTTTTTCCCGTCCAGCGTGACCACCATCTCAATCGGCGGGAACGCCAGCCGGTTTTGCTCATCACGAGCCTTTCGCTCTTCGTCGGTCAGAGGTTTACGAGGCCCCCGGCCCCTGCCTCTGCCTGCAACGGCAGGACGCGCCCCGCCGCCGCCCGACGCCCCCTCGGTGTCCTCATGTTTAGAACGCATCGCGGCTTCAAACGAAGGCACGAACTCATCCTCCGGAGCATCATACTTGATTCCGTTCTTGTCTCGGTAGTTTCGGACCCGGGTGCGGATCTCATAAACGCCGTCCACGGGGAAAACGAAGTGGCCGTAAAGCGATCCCCTCATGGAATAAGGTAGGATGATGCCGATCGAACTGTTCGCCGTATCATCCGGACCTTTCTTCGGCATCAAAACGGCAAGCACGGTCGGCTCGGCCGGAATCGTGGGGCCGTAGACCGCGAGGTGCGAAAGCTCGCGGGCCGCCTTCAGATATTTCTCCATGAGCAAGGGCGAGATGCTCAGCACATCGCCGTTGTTGTCGAAACCGTATCCCGAGTCATCCACCGGAAATTCATCGGCGGGCGTCGCATACACGCCAAGTAAATCGTGAACCGTGCTGTTGTATTCGGCCCGGTTCAGCCGCCGTGCTGTTACCCGGCCGGGGTCACTCGCGCCCGCCGGCGACGCGGTTGTCTGGCTCAGAAGGTGATTGATCCAATTGGTCACCGCGGCGACTTCGCTTTTGCTGGGTGCCGGCAGTCCCCGAGGCGGCATCTGGCCGCTACTCAGCTTTTGCAGAACCTTCGCCCAGACTTCTTTGTGCTGAACCGCGACGGAGCCGACGCCAAACGCCTGAAGGTTCAGGCCCGCGGTCTCTAGTTTCTGGCTATGGCAGGTGAAGCAGTTTTTGGAGAGAACGGGAAGAACGATTTTCTGGAAATTCTGCGCCTCCGCATCGGCGCTGCCCGCCGCCTTGGCTCGCTCCTGCCCGGATACCGCCTGGACCCAAGCGATGCACAGTATCGCTGCGAACGTTCCAAAATAGCCGAAGGCTTTACGATTCAATTCCGTTCCTCCCATCCTCAACCATTCAAATCAGTTGCGTCCGGCTGTAGGTACTTATCTCAAGCCGTTCTTTTGATACCACAATCCACCAGTGATGTCAAAGGCCGAAAGGCAGAGAACACCGAAACTTGCGGCACTTGGACTGACCAATACACCAGACAATCATCTAATCCGCCACCGTATCTTCCGCGCGCCAAGATCCTCCGCCAGCCGCTCCACTCCGCTCAACAGAAGATCGCGGTCGATCGTTCCCTCCTGAAGGTCTCCCACAATGTGAATACGTTGCGGCACTTCCTCCTTTAAGGCGGGTTCCCTACAGTTCGCTACATCTGTTCGATTTTCCCGGATCGCGGCGAGGGCCATCCGCAGACTAGCCCCGGGTGGTAATTGCGACACGCGTGTCGCATTCTCGGCCAGCAGAAGGTGCCTTTGAACGTGTCGTGCGCTCCATCCGAATCGGTGCCGGGACCACGATAGGAACTGACCATGAGGCAGCAGAGCTTTGGCTCGCGCCAACCGGCGGCCAATCTCGACCTTGTATTGCAACGCCAGCATAACCGTTTTCCTGGCCTGGTCTTCGTACCATCCAATCTCAGCGGCCAGCTTTTCCAGTTCGTCTGAGCGTCCCCTCAGTGTGCTAACAGCCATTTGTACGTCCCGGAGGCGTCGAGTGCCCGTCAAGAGCACTCAATCATGAACTTTCTTGCGCCCACTGAATCCAATAGAGGATGACACGCGCGCCGCGGCGTGCATTACCGCCGCGGATAAAGCCTCGATCCGGTCATCACCCATTCGGAACGCGGGACCCGCGATACTTAGGGCCGCAATGACCTCCCCTGAAACGTCCCGAACCGGCGCGGCGATGCATCTGAGCCCTATTTCATATTCCTCGTCATCAATCGCATAGCCCTGTTCACGAATCTCGCGAAGTTCCTCCAGAAACCGAGCCTTCGATGTGACCGTGTTCCTGGTGAACAATTTCAAGGGCCCGTGCTCCAGCACCGCGTGAACCACCTCCGGCGGCGAAAACGCCAGAATTGCTTTTCCCTGAGAAGTACAGTGAACCGGACTTTTGGCGCCTACCGTACTCGGGAAGCGCAGCGGATGACGGCACTGAACGTTGACGATCGAGATCACCTCGGAATCCGTCAACAGGCCCAGATGAGCAGTTTCCTCAACTTCGTCAACCAGCCGCTTCAAGTGGGGCTGCGATAAGTGGGACAAGTCCAATCGCGAAAGCGCTACCAACCCCAGTTGCATAAGGCGTGGGCCCAGCCGGCATTTCCCCGTAACCGCGTCCCGTTGTAAAAAGTTATTGCATTCCAGCACCATAACCAGACGATGAGCGGTGCTGCGGCGCAGTCTCAGCTGAGCGGCAAGTTCCGTTACGCTCAATTCCGGACCTTCTTGCGCAACGGCGTTCAAAACCTCGACAGCCCTGTCAAGGACCTGTATGTGATAGTTTCCCTTCTGGGGTCCCGAATATTTGTATTCTGTTTTCATTTGATTCGGCTTCACGAGATTCCGCAAGAGGAAATCTTCAACTCAAGATGAGCAGCCCGTGCCAAAATCGGGCGCACCGCCACCGTACAAGTTCGTCTCGTTACGGCGGCTCGGCAGCACGGCGTCGAATGAAATCCCACATTGTGGGAGCTTGTCCACAAAAAAACACATGCCTAACTTTACGGCAATGTCATTTTTCCGTCAAGCTTTGAGTTCCTGCATACGTATCCCTGGAAATGCGGCCAGCTTTCACGGACCTTCCCTTCGGCGTGGACGGCTTTCATCACTATCTGGAAAGCTCAGTCCACTTAATTACGCCCGA
>Ga0335073_10010744_pt1 | contig 12871 bp, 12 predicted proteins | sample Lox_Sample_22_FD_207093 | JGI IMG/M metagenome (GOLD analysis project Ga0335073, IMG submission 207093) | Soil microbial communities from Loxahatchee National Wildlife Refuge, Florida, United States - Lox_Sample_2.2 | ecosystem: Environmental > Terrestrial > Soil > Wetlands | place: USA...
AGAAGCGTTCAGCGACGCGCAGAGCGCGAAGGAGCCGTACCGGTTGATCGCGATTCCGGCGACGCCGCAGGATACGCGGGCGCTGCATCGCAGCAAGGCGGGTGAGCTGAAGCTGGATGCGTTGTCGCTCGAAAGCCGGATTTTACGGGAGATGCTGCGCATCGATCACGCGAAGGCGCGCGAAATGTTCGATGAGATTGCGCGGCCGGAGCTCGATCCGCGGCCGTGCGAGGACCCGCTGGTGGCCGACGATTCGGCGTATTACGAAATGGCGGCGGCGATTGCGCAGTCGACGTTCACGGATGCGCAGAAGGAAAAAAATGCGCACGTGCAGTTTCTGGAAGCGGTGCTCGATGGGGCGAAATCGCCGGGGGAGTTGCTGCCGTTTTTAGAGACGAGCCGGGCCGTGAGGATGACGCCGCAGCAGCATGAATTGCTGACCGGCGCGGTTGCGGCGAAGCTCGAATCGATCGGCGCGGATTATCGCGCGTTCGCGATGACCTATGACGCGCTGAAATCGGCGATTGACGGGATGAGCGCGGCGGATCAGGAAGCGCTCGGACCGGCGTTCCAGGATTACGCCATCGCGCAGGCGAGCGCGGCGCGCTGCGAGCCGGATTTTGGTCCGAAGATCTACGCGGGTGAGGATGAGGTGCGGCCGGCGAAGATGCTGGGCGAAATGAAAGTAAACGTTTATTTCCAGTCGGGCAATTCGAAACAGATTGGAGAGGAATTACAGCAGCTACGAGCGGCCGCGGGAAAGCTCTCGTGGCTGCGGGAAAGCGGCCGGGATGGCCCGGAGGGCGAATGGAGCGACTCCCTGGCGGATTTCTTGCGGGATTACGCTGCGTGGGTTCCCGAGGGAGAAAACATAGACGCTTTTCACCAGCGCGCAACGGTCTTACGGGCGCTGTTGGATCTGACACGGCGGGGTGAGGATCGCGATCAAGTCATTCAGGCAAGCCTGGATTTGCTCGCGTCCGCCCAGGCGCAACAGGAGTATCCGGAAGAGTGGCTGTATGAAGTGGGAATGCTCACCGGAGGCCCCCGGTCCGATTCCACAAAAATGTTGAATTTGTTTCGCGCCTCGGGCGACCCGGCGCTGGTGCTATTTGCCTTGTTTCATCCGAATTGAGGCGAATGTCCTTTTTGGCGGCGGTCTGATTATTTTTCCGGCTCGAACGGGACTTCGAAATAGAAATAATCTTTGCCGGTCTGCGCGTCCTTGATGCCGGTCAGGTACAGTTTCGATCCGGGGATATTTTCGGTCTGGAAATAGAAAAATCCAAAGGCCGATTCGCCCGCCGGCAGCATTTTCGGCGCGAAGGCGCGGCCTTGAATCTCCCACGTGTTCAGCGGACCACCCTTCGGTTTGTGCGGAAACGGATCAGGATACGGCGTGGTGCCGGGCATGCGCGGGCGCTTGACCTTCGAGTCGATGTAAATCACGTCGGAGGCGGGCGTGGCTTCGATGTGCCGGCCGCCGGGATCCTCAAATTCGGCTTCGAGATCGAGGCGCAAAGTTTTGCCGGTATCGTTGCGCATCACCACCAGCACCGGCAACACGCCGTGCTTGTACGGATTCGCCTTGCCGAATGCCGACTTGGCCTGCTCCTCGGTGACGTAAGGAATCGCCGCAATGGTGATTTTATCGACCGTCTGGTGATGGGGATAGGACGACGCCGGGCCGGGTTTGAAGGGCGTGTCCTTGTCGTCCGCTCCGGCCGCGGCTATACTCAAGAGAACCATTAACGCGACTGTTTTCATCTATTTCCTCTATCAGCTTGCCGAATTCGTCCTGAGTCCGGCGGTCGCCCTTTACTTACTGTACAGGGGAATTCGCGACCGCCGCTATTTCCACGGGATTCAGGAACGGCTCGGGTTTGTGCCGCCTCAGGAGACGACGGGTTCGACCGGCGTCTGGTTTCATGCGGTATCGGTGGGCGAAGTGCTTTCCGCGCTCGAATTGATTCGCCGTTTGCGCGCGCACCGGCCGGATTGGCGGGTGTACGTTTCAACCACGACGCTCGCCGGGCGGGCTGCGGCGGATCAGAAATTGCGGGGATTGGCGGATGCGGTGTTTTTCGCGCCGCTCGATTACCGGGCGGTGGTGCGGAGGGTGCTTCGACGGGTGCGGCCGTCGGTGGTGGTGGTGCTCGAAACCGAGATCTGGCCGAATCTGTATCGCGAAGCAAAGCGCGCGGGCGCGTCGCTGCTGATCGTGAACGGGCGAATTTCCGATCGGGCGCTGCCGCGGTATCGCAAGTGGCGCGGATTTTTTTCGCACGTGCTCGGTTGGGCGGATTTGATTCTCACCCAGAGCTCCGAGGACGCGCGGCGATTTGAAATCGCGGGTGCGCCGGCGGATCGGGTGCGTGTGGCGGGAAATTTAAAATACGATTTTACGCCGCCCGCGGAGATTGCGCCGGAAATCGCGGCGCTGCTCGATCGCGTCCGTACACCCATCTGGATCGCGGCGAGCACCATGACCGACAGCGCGATCGATGAAGACGACCTGGTGATTTCGGCGCTGCCTCCGGACACTTTTTTGATTCTCGCCCCGCGCAAGCCGGAGCGGTTCGCGATTGTCGCCGAAAAACTGGAGCGCGCGAAAATTCCCTTTGTGCGGCGCAGCCGGGGACTGGCCGGTAACGGACGCGTACTGCTGCTCGATTCGATCGGTGAGTTGGCGGCGCTGTTCGCGCGCGCCGACGTGGTTTTTATGGGCGGCACGCTGGCGGATCGCGGCGGGCATAACGTTCTGGAGCCGGCCTATTTCGGCAAAGCGGTGATCGCCGGGCCGCACATGGAAAATTTCGCGGCGATCGCGGCCGAGTTCGAACGCGAGGGCGCGCTGGAACGGATCGGCGATTCACGAGAACTTTCATCCGCTATCGCGAGGCTGTTAACCGACGCGACCCTGCGGGAGCGGATCGGATCGAAGGCGCTGGCATTGGCCGCGGCGAAACGCGGCGTGGCCGAGCGAATGGTCGAACAGATTCGAATTGCCGCGGGCGATGCGGTTCCGGGTCCGATGCGGACGCTGGCGGCTCGCGCGGTGTTGACGCCGCTGAGCTGGATGTGGCGCGCGGGGAATTTCGTCCATTCGATGCGGCCCGTGCGGGCGCTGGATGCGCCGGTGATCAGCGTCGGCGCTCTGGCGATGGGCGGCGCGGGGAAAACGCCCATGGCGGCGCACCTGGCGGCTCGATTGCGGGAAATGGGCCGCGATCCGGCGATTTTGACGCGCGGGTATCGGCGCGAATCGAACCAGATTGTGATCGTGGGGCCGGGCGAATCGGCGCGGCGCGAGGAAACCGGCGACGAGGCGCAGATTTTCATCCGGCGCGGCGACGCGAGCGTCGGAATCGGCGCGGACCGGTTCGCGGTGGGGCGGCGAATGCATGCGGATATTTTTCTTTTGGACGATGGATTCCAGCATCGGCGGCTGGCGCGGCAGCACGACATTGTGTTGATTGATGCGCTCGATCCGCTTTGCGGCGGGGTTTTTCCGTTGGGGCGCTCACGCGAAGGTCTGAGCGCGCTGAAGCGGGCGACGGAGATTGTTTTGACGCGGTGCGAGCCGGAATTGAGTTCGCGTGGCGTGGAACGGATGGTCGCGCGATACAGCAACGCGCCGGTTTTCCGGTCACGCGTGGTGGCGCGAGGCTGGGTCGCGCAGGATGGATCGGCCGCGCGGGATTTCGGACGAGCGGTCGCGTTTTGCGGACTCGGCACGCCGCGCGCGTTTTGGCGGACACTGGAACAGTTGGGGGTTTCGACGATCCGGCATCATGCTTTCCCGGACCATCATCGTTATTCGGGGCAGGAGTTAAAAGAACTGGCGCGCGATGCGGACGCTTTGTTGACCACGGAAAAAGATGCGATGAATCTGCCGCGAGACGCGGCGGAAATGATCGCTCCGGCGAAGTTATACTGGCTCGAAATCGGAATCGAGATCGAAAGGGAAGAGGAATTGTTGCAGCGCATCACATTGAGGACGGCGTGAGGACGGCGTGAGGACCGCGATTTTCGGAGGAACGTTCGACCCGGTTCACAGCGCGCACCTGGTGGTGGCGCGCGAGGCGGCCGACGCTTTTTCGCTGGATCGCGTTCTGTTCATTCCCGCGGCGAATCCGCCGCTCAAAGAAGCCGGCGCCAGTTACGAGGATCGCTATCGCATGGTGGAACTGGCCTGCGCGGCCGATCCGCGCTTTGTTCCATCACGCCTTGAAGAAGGCCAGGAAAGAAGTTATTCGATTTATACCATCGGGCGCGTGAAGGCGGCCAATGGCCAGGTGTTTTTCATCATCGGGGCCGACGCGTTCGCCGAAATTCGCGCCTGGCATCGCTGGCGCGAGGTGGTGAGTGCGGTGGAATTTATCGTGGTGACGCGTCCCGGGCATCAGTACACCTGTCCTGACGGCGCGCGGGTGCATCGGCTGGAAACGGTGGCGCTGCCGGTGTCGTCCTCGGAAATCCGCCAGGCGCTGGCACGCGGGGAAACGCCGCCGGATTTACCGGCTCCGGTGGCGAAATATATTTTCGAGCGCGGATTGTACGACGCGCGGCGTTAGTCCCCTTCCCGCACGTATCGTATTGCAACCGAACTGGCGGATTGGAGTGGCGTAAGCCGCCAGGCTTGCGCTGGACGCGTCTCGACTCATCGTCTTTGAACAGCACAAGCCTGGCGGCTTATGCCACTAGCGGCCCGGGCGGCGGGCCGGGCGGCAATCGCGGTATGGCAGCGGATGGCTTTCCGTCGAACGAACCCTGCGGCGGCGGCGATAGGGTCTTTGTTCCAGGTCGTCGAGCACAGCCTGGACTTGAGCGGCCCACAGTTCCAGCAACTTCTGGCGGTCGCTGAGACGGCGCAGCGCCTTTTCGAGCAGCGCGCTATTGCGCTCGAGCTTGGCTAACTTGGCTTCCTGCTCGGCGGCGGAATCGGTCAGGAATTGGATCGTCTCTTCAATGCTCATTCGTTCCCGATTTTAGCAGTTCGGGCGAAGGGTGTCTCGCGCGGCGGCCGGAGCTTTTTGCGCATTGTGGTGAGTCACTTGGCGATTCAGCGGAGCCGGGCGCGCCCACAAGCGGCTCTAGACTGAAGGCGTTTCAAGGAGGCGACAACCGAATGTTGAGTTTCAGGCGCGCGACGGCGGTGGCGATCACCGCCGCGGCATTGGTGGCGGCGGCGTCAGCCCAACCGGCCCTGACCACCATCCAGGATACTTTGTACCGCGCGGACGGAACGCGCTTCAACGGCACGCTGTACCTCACCTACGACGCGTTTCAGGCCGGCGACGCCTCCAATATCGCCACGGCGAACCTGACGGTGCCGATCGTCAACGGCGTTTTAGAGGTGCAGTTGGTGCCCACCACGACGGCATCGGCTGGCGCGCAGTATAACGTCACTTACAACAGTAACGGCGTGAACCAGTTCACCCAGGTGTGGGCGGTGCCGCCGAGCACCGTCACCCTGTCGCTGCGCGACGTTCTGGTGTCACAGGGAACGGTGGTGGGGCCGGCGCCGGTGACCACCGCGATCGACATTTCGGATGTAACCGGATTGCAGAACCAGTTGACGATCCGCCCGCAGGAGGGCGTTTCGTTCACGGTGGGAAGGGCCGCGGTGATCGACACGTCGGGCGAAATCGACGGCGCGTCGGGGAACTTGAGCGATTGCGTCCGGGTGGACGGCAGCTCCGGTCCGTGCGGCAGCGGGGGCAGCGGCGTCCTTCCTTCGTTTTCCGATGAGGAGACACCCGCCGGAACCATTAACGGATCAAATACAGCGTTCACGCTGGCGTATTCGCCGTCGCCCGCGGCGAGCCTGCTGCTGTATCTGAACGGACTGCTGATGACCCAAGGCGTCGACTATACGCTGAACGGAAACGCGATCACGTTTTTGCCGGCGTCCATACCACAGACCGGAGATGTGGTGACCGCGAGCTATCGTTATGCCAACCCGGGCAATCCCCTGGGCACCTTGACGGCGGCGCAGGTGATCTGTAGCTCGACTGGATCGAACACCTCGGCGACGGCGCTGACGCAGCTCGCAAGCTGCACGATTCCGGCCGGGCTGCTGGGCGCGGGCGATCGGATCGAGGTGGATTTTCAGTATGCGCACACGGGGTCGGCAACAGGATTCACGGGCGCGATTCTGTGGTCCGGCTCGACCATTGTTTCGCGAACGGCGGCGGCGAGCGAGATTGCGTTGTCGGGAAGAATGACGTTCGGAATCGGTTCCAGCGGGCAAAGCTGGGATTCGCAGAGCTGGGGGAACAGCCTTGCTTTCGCGGCTGGCGCGGGGAGCGCATCGGCGAATATCGGGCAAAATCTGACCGTTTCATTTCAAGCCGACATGGCGTCTTCAACCGGAGATACCATTGGTCTGATGAATTTCACGGTGATTCGTTATCCCGCGCAGTCAAATCCTTAGCAGGGTGCTGAAAAGGCGGACAGACTGCATCCTAGCTAGTAGAGAGAGACTAAGTGAAGTGCCCTAGTACCAGAATATAGGGCCTTTCGTTAGTGTGGACTACGGTCAATTTATTCTTGTGTGATTGGCCGATTTGCCGCAAGATAATTACAGAAAGGAACTCACAAGGTGACGACCACCATGTCAAAGACGATCTGCAATGCCCTGCGAGCGCTGTGGTTCAATGTTAACGGCCAGGACATGATCGAATACGCCCTCATGGCTGCGTCGATCGTCGTGCTGGTCGCGGGATTCCTTCCGCCGGCATTAATGCCGACGGTGAGCTCGATTTTCTCGAAAGTGGTTTCGGAATTCACGGCGGCGAACGCAGCAAGCTAAATCTCAAAACAGACCGAACAGTGGAAGAGCCGCGAGTTGTACTTCGCGGCTCCTCTCTTTTTTGCCCCTCCTCTTCCCCCGCGGACTGCTAACATAATGCTTTCGTATGTTGCGTTTCGAGACAGCGGGAGAGTCTCATGGCGAATGCCTGGCGGCGACTCTGGTGGGGTTGCCGGCGGGGATTCCCGTTTCCATTCAGGCGCTCGACCGCGAGCTGTGGCGGCGGCAGCAGGGCTACGGGCGCGGTGGACGGATGAAGATCGAAACGGATCGCGCGCGGATCGTCAGCGGCGTGCGTCATTCGAAGACGATCGGGTCGCCGATTGCGATTTTGATCGAAAATAAAGACTGGAAAAACTGGACGGAAGCGCTGCCGGTGGAAGACGGCGACGGCGGTGAGGACAAGCGCAAACCGGTGACGCGCCCGCGTCCGGGGCACGCCGATCTGGCCGGCTCGATCAAGTACAATTTTCCCGAGGCGCGTTACGTGCTGGAACGGGCCAGCGCGCGGGAGACGACGGCTCGAGTGGCGCTGGGCGCGCTGGCCAAACAATTCCTCTGTGAGTTTGGGATCGAAGTTTTGAGCCACGTGGTCGCGGTGGGCGAAGCTCGGCTGGAGCGGTCCGTTCGATTCGACGAGTTGATCGAGCTGAGCCGTCGTGACGAGGTTCTGTTGAACTGCGCGGACGCGGAAGCGGAACAGCGGATGAAAGCGGTGGTCGATCAGGCGTATCGCACCGGCGATACGGTGGGCGGCGTTTTCGAAGTGATCGCGCACGGCGTGCCGCCGGGGTTGGGGTCGCACGTGGCGTGGGATTTGCGGCTGGACGGGCGGCTGGCGCAGGCGATCGTTTCGATTCAGGCGGTGAAGGGCGTCGAGATCGGCGCGGCGGCGGAGGGCGCGGCTTCGTTCGGCTCCAAGGTGCAGGATACGATTCACTACAACCGCGAATCACGGAAGTTCACGCGAGGAGCCAATCGGGCGGGCGGAATCGAAGGCGGGATGACCAACGGCGAGGACGTGATGGTGCGCGGGATGCTGAAGCCGATTTCGACGCTGCGAAGGCCGCTGGAAAGTGTGGACCTGGCGACGCGCGAGCCGGCGCTGGCGGCCTATGAGCGCAGCGATGTGTGCGTGGTCCCGGCGGCCGGCGTGATCGGCGAAGCGATGGTGGCCCTGGTGGTGGCCGGCGCGCTGATCGAAAAGCTGGGAGGGGATTCGTTATCGGAAATGAAGAGAAATTTTGCAGGCTATCAGGAACAGGTGAAGAATTTCTGATGATCTATCCGATTGTGAAATATGGCCAGCCGGTGCTGGAAGAAAATGCGCAGGAGATTACCGAGTTCGACACCGCGGAGCTGCATCAGCTGGTGGAGGACATGTTCGAATCGATGTACGCGGCGCGCGGCGTGGGACTGGCGGCGCCGCAGATCGGCATCGCCAAGCGCATCGCGGTGATCGATATTTCGACGGGCGAGGATCCGGCTCAAAAACTTGTGCTGATCAATCCGCAGATTGTATCGTGCGAAGGTTCGCAGACCGGTGAAGAGGGTTGCCTGAGTTTACCAACGTTTCGCGAACCGGTGACCCGCGCGAGTAAAGTAACGGTGCGGGCTCGCGATGCCAAAGGCGCGGAGTTCGAGATGACCGGCGAGGAGTTGCTGGCGCGGGCGTTGCAGCATGAGACGGATCATTTGAACGGGAAACTGTATATCAACTATGTGAGTCCGCTGAAGCGGGACTTGATCCGGCGAAAGATCCGGAAGTTACAAAAGGCGGGTGAATGGGGTTGATCACGATTCGGTGAGACTGATTTTCATGGGAACTCCGGAATTCGCGGCGCCTTCGCTGGAGCGAGTGGCGCGGGACGTGATTGCGGTGTTCACGCAGCCCGACCGGCCGAAGGGACGCGGCGGAGAGTTGGCGATGGCGCCGGTGAAGTCGGCTGCGTTGCGGCTCGGTCTTCCGGTATATCAGCCGGAACGCGTGCGACGGCCGGAAGTGGTGGAGCAGATTCGCGCGATGGCTCCGGAGGCAATGGTGGTGGTGGGCTATGGCCAAATTATTCCGCAGACGATTTTAGATATTCCGCCGCGGGGAATTATCAATGTACACGCGTCGCTTTTGCCGAAGTACCGCGGCGCGGCGCCGATTCAATGGGCGATCGCGCGGGGAGAAACGAAAACCGGAGTAACCACCATGCGGATCGATGCGGGACTCGACACCGGAAACATGCTGCTCCGATGGGAGACCGGGATCGGGGAAGAAGAAACGGCCGTCGAGTTAAGTGAACGTCTGGCGGCTGCGGGCGCGGAGTTACTAGTAAAGACACTCGATGAGTTACCTTCCATTATTCCGGAGCCTCAAGATAACTCGCAGGCGAGTTACGCTCCGATTTTGAAAAGAGAGGATGGGCGGATCGATTGGAAGCTTCCGGCGAGAGAGATTTTTAATCGTATACGCGGGTTTCAGCCATGGCCCGGGGGTTACGGATTTTTTCGCGGGCTGAGGTTTCAAATCTGGAAGGCGCGGATTGCGAATGTGATGTTACTGCCGGGCGAGGTGAAGGCGGAAAACCGGAGGCTTTACGTTGGCTGCGGTGAAGGGTCGCTCGAATTGATCGAAGTACAGTCAGAAGGGAAAAAAAGGATGGCGGCTTCGGCCTTTTTAAACGGAGTCACACTACAACCCGGCGAGGAATTAGCGTGACACTACCGGCGGGTTATCGATATAGCTCGATTTATGCCGGGATTCGGAAGGTCGCGAAAGATGATCTGGCGCTGATCGTTTCGGATGCTCCGGCGTCGGCGGCCGCGGTGTTCACGCGTAATCGAGTGGTGGCCGCGCCGGTCACGCTGGCGCGCGCGAACCTACGGGCGTCGCAAAGTCGAGTGCGGGCGCTGCTGGTGAATGCGGGCAACGCCAACTGCGCCACGCGAACGGGCGATCGGGTAGCGAAGGAATGTGTCTCCGCGGTGGCGCGGGAGTTGATGATTCGCGATTCGGAAGTATTGCCGGCGTCAACCGGAGTAATCGGCGTCGAGATGGATGCGGCGCGGGTCATTGAACGAGTGCCGCAATTAGTGAAAGGCCTGGACCCGGGAAGGTTCGACGATGCAGCTTCGGCGATTTTAACTACGGATACGACAGGCAAGACTGCATTCGCGTCGGCGAAGGGCTGCCGGATCGCGGGGATGACCAAAGGGTCGGGAATGATTCATCCGCGGATGGCCACGACGCTCGGGTTTGTCATGACCGACGCGACGCTGACACCGGCGGCGTTGCGCGCGATGCTGCATCGCGGAATTGATCGAACTTATAATCGCATTTCCGTCGACGGAGACACTTCAACCAACGATATGGTCGCAGTGCTGGCGAACGGAGCTTCGGGCGTGAAACCTGCGCTGAAGGAGTTCGAGGAAGCGCTGGCGGAGGTGCTGGAGTCGTTGGCTACGCAGATTGTCCGCGACGGGGAAGGCGCGCACAAGTTGGTCACCATTGAAGTAGAGGGAGCGGCGAGCGATTTGGCGGCGGAAAAGATCGCGCGCGCGATCGCCAATTCGCCGCTGGTGAAGACGGCCATCGCGGGATCGGATCCGAACTGGGGAAGGATCCTTTCGTCCGCGGGAACGGCGGGCGTCGCTTTCGATGCGCGGCGGGTAGACATCGATCTGCAAGGGGTCGCCGTGTGCCGCGACGGAGTTGCGGCGGAGTTTACCGAGAGTGAGCTTAAGGACAAGCTCGACTTACCGGAATGCGTGATCCAGTTTACGATCCGCGGACGCGGGCGAGGCAAAGCAAAGTTCTGGACTTGCGATTTCACGGAAGACTATATTCGAATCAACGCGAGTTACCGGACGTGATTCGGCTGTTCCTTATCGCGGGCGTAGTGGCAATGGCGCAATATAATACGCCGCCCGACGTGGTGAGCTTTCTGCGCAACGTAGCGTCCGACCTGTCGAATTCTCATCCCGATCCGGTCAACCAGCCGTCGCTGAGTCCCAGGGAGTTTCTGGATCACTTCGATCCTTCGATGCCTGGCTACACTAAACTCCGTGACTACGTGGAAGAGTTGACCGCGCGCGTGTCCGTCGGGTCGTCGATTGAAATCGTCAGTGAGTCGGGCGATGAGAAAAAAAGAGACATGCAGCTCGATTGGGTTCTGGAGATGCATGACGACACCATGCAACAGGATCGGCCGCGGCGGCGCGAGCTGATTCAGTGCACGATTGAAAAAAAGGGTAAGAAATGGAAGTTCGTGGCTTTTTCGCCAATCGACTTTTTTAAATACTAGATTCTTAAGTTTTCCGCGCACCACAGCGTGAAGCAACGTAAGCCGTCAGGCTTGGGTCTCCGCGCGTCCATAAAATTCGACGCTTTCAAAAATGGTCACACTCTGCCAAGATAGTAATTTTTCTTCCCGATGCGTAACACGAACATAGTTTCCGAGGCGAGGTCTTCGCCGCGAATTTGTGAGTCGGCGGTTTCAACCCGGCGATTATTCAGATAAACTCCACCGCCGGCGATCAGACGAGTGGCTTCGCCCTTTGATTTTGCGGCTCCGGCGCGAACCATGGCTTCAGTTAATTTAACGGGAGCTGAGAGATCGACGCTAAAAGAAGGAACGTCAGCGAAAATTTCCGATAATTGGCGATCGGTGAGTCCGGAGACTTCGCCTCCGAAGAGAACTTCGGAAGCTTTCTGGGCTTGCATAAGAGCTTCGTCGCCGTGAACGAGGCGGGTGATTTCCGCGGCCAGACGCTTCTGCGGGATGCGCTGCTCGGGTGGCGCGGCACAAAGCTGGTCGATTTCTTCGAGGCTGAGAAATGTGAAAAGTTTGAGGAAGCGCGCTGCATCGCGATCGTCAGTGTTGATCCAGTATTGATAAAACTGATACGGGCTGGTCTTATTCGGATCGAGCCAGATCGCATTGCCCGCGCTTTTTCCGAATTTCTCGCCGGACGCAGTGGTGAGCAAAGGAAAAGTCACTCCGAAGGCTTCATCACCGCGAATTTTGCGAATTAATTCGATACCGGCGGTGATATTTCCCCACTGATCGCTTCCCCCGCCCTGGATCTTGCAGCCATGAGTATCATGAAGAATCAGGAAGTCATAGGCTTGCAGAAGCATATAACTGAATTCGGCGTAAGAGATGCCGTGCTCGCGATCTTCCAGCCGTCTTCTGACGGATTCCTTAGCCAGCATGTAATTTACGGTGAAATGTTTGCCTACGTCGCGCAGGAAATCGAGATAGCTTACCGGCGCAGTCCAGTCATAGTTATTTACGACGATCGCGGCGTTTTCACCTTCGAAGCTTACGAAACGAGTGAGCTGCCGGCGGATGGCTTCGACATTTGCCCGAACCATTTCAGGAGTCATCAAGGGACGCTCCGCGCTGCGGCCGCTCGGGTCGCCGATCATGCCGGTGGATCCGCCGACCAAGACAATCGGGCGATGGCCGCGGCGCTGAAATCGGGACAGCATCAGCGCGGGAACCAGGCTGCCGGCGTGCAGACTGTCAGCCGTAGGATCGAATCCGATATAAATTGATTGACCTGGCTTGGAAAGAAATTGGTCAAGCGCGGTGCGGTCGGTTACATCATCGAGGGCGCCGCGCTGCTCCAGTTCATCGAGAAGGTTCATCGTTTTTCAAAAGTCAGCATGTATTGATTGTTGCCGGTGTGTTCGACCATCGAAAGAAGATGATAGCCGTTCGATTCGACCTCTTTGGCGACGTCGTCACGCTCCAGGCGAATATGGTCGGGACGGTCCTTTTTATAGAAGTCGACGATTACCAGATGAGCCTTCGGCTTTAAGGCACGGCCGATGTTGGCCAGCATCTTACCCGGATAATCGAAATGGTGATAAACATCGAGGACCAAGGCGATGTCGAGTGAGTGAGGCGGAAGCTTAGGGTCGGTGGTATTTCCTAAAATAAGCTTGACATTCGTGAGTTTGTCTCCAGAGACTCTGGCGCGGGCGCGATCCAGGAAATCGGGCGCGATGTCTTCACCATAGACATGACCTTTGGCGGCAACAGCCGCGCTCAGGAA
>Ga0335073_10010745_pt1 | contig 12870 bp, 13 predicted proteins | sample Lox_Sample_22_FD_207093 | JGI IMG/M metagenome (GOLD analysis project Ga0335073, IMG submission 207093) | Soil microbial communities from Loxahatchee National Wildlife Refuge, Florida, United States - Lox_Sample_2.2 | ecosystem: Environmental > Terrestrial > Soil > Wetlands | place: USA...
CCAGGACAACCTCACGAATCTGCTCCATGGCCTTTACGCCCCAGGCAATACGAATTTCCACCGCTATCTCAAACCGGCACAATTCGCGGCGCGATTCGGGCCCGCGGACCAGGACTATCAAAGCGTTTTGAATTTCGCCAAAACCAATCATCTGCAAGTCGTTCAGGAATACGGCAACCATGCGGTGGTGGACGTGGTTGGCAGCGTGGCCGATATCGAAAATGCTTTTCATGTCACCTTGGGTTACTACCAGCATCCCACGGAAAACAGACTATTCTATGGCCCGGATGTGCCGCCGACGATAGATGCCCGCCTGCCAATATCCTATGTGCTCGGCCTGGATAATTATATCCTGCCGGAGACACATGTGCGGACATTCGTAACGCGTGCAGCCAGGCCGCAGCCCGGTGTGGATAACGGTTCCGGCACAAATGATTTATACATCGGCACCGATTTCAGGAATGCCTACGTGCCAGGAGTCTCCTTGAAAGGCGAAGGACAAGTCCTCGGTCTGGTCGAGTATAGCGGTTTCACACCGAGTGATATAACTGAGTACGAGTCCCTGGCCGGTTTGACCAACAACCCGCCGCTTATAGAACCTGTCGTACTGCCGGGGGACATGGGTGTGCCTTGCACCAATTGTGGCAACCTGAATCCGGAAATTGCCCTGGACATCGAAATGGTTGTCGCATTGGCGCCGCATCTCAGCGCGGTGATTGTCGTTGAAGGCACCGATGACACAGACGCCCTGAACGAGTTGGCTACCCTGACCAATAGCGCGGGCGGCCCGCTGGCAAATCAAATCAGTTCATCGTACGGCAGCCAGGGCGAGCCCGATTGTGAGCCGCAATTGTGGCAATTCGCGGCGCAAGGCCAATCGTTTTTCCTGGCTTCGGGCGACGCCGGCGCGCCATCCAATGGTGTGAAAACTACAACCGCCGACTATAATTATCTGACCACGGTTGGAGGAACCGAACTATCCATGAACGGGGCCGGTCTTTCATGGTCAAATGAGCTTGTCTGGGGTCCGCCTTTCACCGGGACCAATGGCGGCAGCATCGGATACTTCGACACGGGCATCGCCATTCCCGCTTACCAAAAAGACATCAACACGACCGCAAACGGCGGCTCAAGCATTTTCCGGAATGTCCCCGACGTTGCCATGTGTGCAGATAATATCGAGATCGTGTCAACGGTTACGTCCACAAACCAGCCAATCCAAACCGGTGTTGTCGGCGGCGCGGCAGGTACCAGCGCCGCTGCGCCGCTTTGGGCCGCCTTTACCGCGCTGGTCAATGAGCAAGCCCTCAATCAGAACCTGCCAACGATCGGCTTTTTGGATCCGGCCATTTACGACCTTGCAAACGGCCCGTTGTATGCCACCTATTTCCACGATATCACCAACGGCGCCAACACCAACAACATCAGCCCCAACCTCTACTTCGCCGGCCCCGGTTACGACAATTGTACCGGCTTGGGCTCGCCCAACGGCCAGGCCATGATTAACGCGCTGGTCGCGTATACCGGACCGATTTGGGTGGATTTTTCCGCCGCGTGTCCAGGCAATGGCACTTACACCAACCCCTTTTGCTCCCTGGCTTTGGCAACCAACGCCGTTCCCCGGGGCGGAAACATTTGGATCATTGGCCCAAGTTCCACCAGCTTTGCCCCCGCGATTTCCAAACCAATGACCATACGGGCATTCGGCGGCTCCGTTATTATCGGCAACTGACCGAATCGATCACGATCGGGACAAACAGGCGCATCCTCGTCCAATTCGACGAATTATGGAATGGTGGAATGGTGGGCCCGCTCGGACTTGAACCGAGAACCAAAGGATTATGAGTCCTCTGCTCTAACCATTGAGCTACAGGCCCGAAAACACCAGATGATGATTGAGGAAGAAGAGCGAAAAGGCAATTTCAATCAGCCGCAGAAAACAAAAGTCAAAACTGACGACCTGAGCGACTCCTGCTGCGCCGGTCTTTCTTTTCGAAAATTCGGAAAAGTTTTAAGACGCCGAACGCGATCAGCTCATATAGACCAACTGCAAATCCAGCCGACGCAACGCCGCGAGCTATCGCGGTTGCAGGCATAAGTGGTTCGGCATGTTGTCTGTCAAAGTAATCTGCCTGCTGTTTTAGAAATTCGTCGCGCGAGAGCGCTGTGTGCTTTGCTTCGCCGTGATACATCGAAACGCCAAAAAGCACGCCGAGGACCAATGCGGCAATTGTCCTGATGATAATGCCTGGTTTCACAAAGGCAAAATCCCGCAAAAGTTAACCAAAGTAGAATTCAAATTTAAGAAGGAATGTTGGGCAATCCAAATCCCGCCAGACTTCCTTCCCGTTTCAACGATTCAACGTTTTAACGCAACTATTTCATCAACAGCATCTGCCTGGCGCGCTTGATCGCTTTGGTCAGGCGGCGTTGATAGTGGGCGGGCATGCCGGTGTATTTGCGGGGCAGGATGCGGCCCTGGTCGGTGACGTATTGGCGGAGCAAATTGGTGTTTTTGTAGTCCAGGGCGTCGGCGGTGAAATCAATTTTGGGCTTGGGCCGGGGCGCGCGGTTTTCCATCGGGCGCTGATGGCCGCGTTTGTCTTTATCGGTATGAGTTTTGCGGGGCATAACAACTATTTGATTTCGCGGTGAACGGTGTGGCGGCGCAACGCGGGGTTATACTTCTTCAATTCCAGTTTTTCCGTTTTCAGCTTTTTATTGCGGGTGGCACTGTAGCGAGAGGGCGATTTGCCTTCCTTGCGGGCCTCGGTGCATTCAATAGTTACGACTTCGCGGGGCATATTATTTTATTCCTTTTCTTTCGATTTGCTGCCTTCCTCGAGCTGTTCTTCGCCTTCCTCTTCCGCTTCGCCCACACCGGCGGTTTCGATGGTGCCGAGCTGGCCCAGGCGCCGGGACTTCAGCGCGCCGTCTTTTTCGAGTTGGGCCTGCGCTTCGACGGTAAATCGGGTCCAGGGAATGGCCTCCAGCCGCGCCTTCGGAATTTGTTTGCCGGTCAATTCACAAACGCCGTAGGTCTTTTTCTCGATGCGTTTGAGGGCTTCCTCAATTTCATAAATGGCGTCCTGGTCGGAGGACAAAAGACTCAGGGCGAAGTCCCGGTCGAAATTGTCCGTGCCGGAATCGGCCATATGCAGGCTGTAACCCGCCAGTTCCTGGGCTGATTCCTGCGCCAGGCCGTCCATTTGCCGGCGCAATTGGTCGCGAAGGTCGACCAAATGCTGATAATATTTGTTCCATTCCGGCTTGATTCTCTTCACGTCCGAGCCGTCGCCGCCTTTCGAGACGGGTCGTCCCAGAATAGCGGCCGACGTGGCGGACGTTTGCGATTTCCCGCGGGGCGCGGCGTTTTTGTTTTCTTGTTTCTTCGCAGTCACAAAGCTTTGATATAATTTTCGGCACAAAGGCCGGTTCGTCAAGAGTGCGGGAATTTAGCAGAGCAAAAGAAATACGCCACAAAAATTTTCAATTATTTTTGGGCACGGACCCTGAATTTGCGGATTATCGCAGATTTAAGCAAAGTAGCGGGAGAGGCATATTGCCTCTCAAAGGGCGCAGCTTGCCAACGGCCTCAAACAGGCTGGAAGCCTGTCCCATTCCACCACGAATCAACGATTCAACGCTTCAACGGCGCGGTCGGCGGGCGCGCTCGCCGCTTTGCCGAGCTGTTCGTATATTTTGGCCACAATATCTTCCGCGGTCAGCCCGTATTTTTTTCGCAATTCGTCCTGGGAAGTGGCGTGTTCGATGAATTGGTCGGGCCAGCCGACTCGGATGACCGGGGTGGTTACAGCGGTTTCGCTGAATAATTCCAGGACGGCCGACCCGTAACCGCCCATCAGCACGTGATCTTCCAGAGTCACAACCAGGTCCGCCGCCCGGCCAAAAAATTCATGCACGCCCGCGTCGATGGGCTTGGTGAAACGCGGATTGATTACGGCACAATCGAAGTTATCGGTGGCCATCAGGGCGGCCTTGCGCGCGATCGTGTTCATATTGCCCAGACCGAAGAAAGCGATCTTTTTCTTCCCGTTATTGGAAAAATTTTGGACGACATCCGCCTTGCCGATCTCCAGCAGTTTGGGTTGTTCCTTGATCGGAACGCCTTCTGCAGCGCCGCGCGGGTAGCGGATAAAGGTGGGATGATTTTGATGCGTCGCGGTGAACATCATGTCGGCCATCTCATCTTCATTGGCCGGCGCCATGGCGATAACGTTGGGCAGGCAGCGGAGGTAGGAAATGTCAAAAAGGCCATGATGCGTGGGGCCGTCATTGGCGGAAAGACCGGCGCGATCCATGCAAAAAATAACCGGCAAATCCTGCAGGCAAACGTCGTGATGAATGCAATCGTAGGCGCGCTGGAGGAAAGTGGAATAAATTGCGCAGACGGGATGAAATCCCATGGTGGCCATTCCGGCGGCGAAGATCACCGCGTGTTCCTCGGCAATGCCAACGTCGTAGTAGCGGTCCGGGAGTTCCTTCTCGAGGTGCTTGAGTCCGGTGCCGGTAGGCATGGCGGCGGTGATGCCGACAAGCCGGTTGTCGCGCCGGCACAACTTGACGAGGGTTTGTCCCATGACATCCTGGTAGTTCGGCGGCGCATTCGGTTTCGGCGCCGGCGTTTCGCCCGTCCGGGCGTCATAAGGCCCGAGGCCATGGAATTTTTCCGGCGACTTGAGCGCGGCGTCAAAGCCTTTGCCTTTCTGGGTGAGAATATGGATGACAATGGGATGGTCGCAGGTCCTGGCAAATTCCAACGTATTGACGAGCAGCGGCAGGTTATGACCGTCGATGGGCCCCAAATAGCGCATTCCCATTTCCTCGAACAATATCGGGTTGCCGAATCCGCCGCGGCCGTCCGCGCCGATGATGGGCTCCGCCTTTTGATGCAAGCCCACGCTCAGGGCGCCTTTGAATCCTTCTTCGGCCTTGTGCGCCAGCCGCAGGGCGAGATTTCCCTTGGGCAGGCGGCGCAGGAAGTTCGAAAAATCCCGCGAAAGTTTATTGTAGTTGGGATTGGTGATGAGCTTGTTGAGATAATTCGAGATGGCTCCGACGTTTTTGGCGATGCTCCATTCGTTGTCGTTAAGGATGCCGATGAACCGGCGGGTGGTATGGCCGATGTTGTTGAGGGCTTCGAAGGAAATTCCGTTTGTCAGCGCGGCGTCGCCAAAGATGCAAACGACGTGCTCATTTGAGCCGCGCTTGTCGCGCGCGGCCGCCATGCCGAGCGCGGCGGAAAGGGCGGTGCCGGCGTGCCCGGCCCCGTAACAGTCGTGTTCGCTTTCAGTCCGTAACGCGAAACCATTCAGGCCGCTGGTTTGCCGAATCGTGCGAAAACGGTTTTTCCGGCCGGTCAAAAGTTTATGGACGTAAACCTGATGGCTGACGTCCCAAACCAGCCGGTCCCTGGGCGTGGTAAAGACCCGATGCAGCGCGATGGTCAGCTCCACCACGCCGAGGTTTGGTCCCAGATGCCCGCCATTTTTTGCCAGTCCGTGAATCAGTTCGTCCCGGATTTCACCGGCGAGTTCCTGAAGCTGCGGCAGCGTCAGTTTTTTAACGTGTTCAGGCCCGTCTATCATGTCCAGGTATCCGCTCATAATTGTTTTGTTTTACTGCTAATCAGCCAAACTTGTCAATGCGTGTATTGTTTGCGTCAATGTTTTATCGTGAAGCTTTGACGCCCTTGCCGCGCCATAGCGGAGCGACGGCGGGTCAACCCTTCAACCTTTCAACGGATCACGCTTCCTCTACCTCAACATTTTCCAGAGGTTTCAGTTTTAGTTCCCCCGCGCTATTTTTTTCCAATTGCTGAATTTTCAACTCCGCTTCCGACAGTTTTTCGCGGCAAATTTTGACGAGTCTTGAGCCTTCTTCGTACCTGGCCAGAAGCGTTTCGAGAGGCAGGTCGTCAGACTCCATGGCTTCGACAATGCCTTCCAGTTTCTTCAATGCCTCCTCAAATGGCATGTTGTCGCCAACGTTGCCTCCCGCCGTTTTGGATGAATTGGCCACAAAACGACACTAAGGCAAAAGACGCGCTGCGTCCAGCGGTTATTTCGTTGGGAAACCGGGCAGTCCCAAGGGGTTGCGCGCGGACATGGCTCAAGCGACGCGCCAATGACCTGGGAATCCGTGAGTCTGTCCACTCATGGCACTCACTGATTCACTGATTCATGGTTCCGCTTTACGGTCAGCGTCCAAGCAATTTCAGGATAACGAAAATGAGGACCGCGCCGCCGAGCCCGCCACCGAAGAGCAAATAAAGCAGGGCCCAGCCCGCTGCGGCGAACATGGGTGTTATGGATAATAATAGCATATCCCCTTTTTAGCCGTAACAATGCCAATTGGCTCCAAGCACAAATTCGGCAATTGAACAGACTGGTTGATTGCAAAATGCAAAGAAACGGCTCCGCCGCCGCAGGATTCAATCATGAATCGGGCGGATGATATCGCACACAATGGTGAACGCCAGGACTCCCAGCGGCGCCAGGAGGGAACAAAAGCTCCAGTGTGATTCTCCAAAGCCGCCGCACACGGCGCCAAAGGTAAAAGCCCCCCAGAGACCGGCGTAAAAAACCATGCGTTTAAAGGGATCTTCGGTTGCTTCGGGCGCCCGGCCGCGCAGGCGATCGTAAGCCGCAAAGAGCACCGTAACGGCGTTTTCCACAGAATGTGTCAGCATGCCCGTGACGTAGGGAGTGTGAACAGATTGACCGCGCACACGGCGGAGGCTGGCGGCTTGCACGCCCATTGCAAAGGCGAGCAATGAAACGAGAAAATAAAATTTTGCAGGTGTCCAGGAAAACCTGTCTGTGGAATGTATCCAATTGAGTCCGAAAAAGAAAAACGTCAGGAGGAAAATCATTTCCAGTATCAGGGCCGCGCTAAACCGGCGGCGTACGTGAAGCTTGGCGCAGGCAGTTTCGAGGACCAGGCCGACAAAGAACCCGAAGATAAAAAATAGGATAGGCCACGCGTGTTCCGCAGTGTCACGCCAATGACCCTGGCCGGCCTCGGCCCCGGCCGCGACGCTATTGCCGCTAATGTGAGAGGTGAAAATCTCGTTCAGAAAAAGATAGCCAAAGGCGTCGGCAAAGCCGGCCACCCAGCCCAGCAGAAGAGCGAGCCATGCCCTTTCACGTTCTTCTGAAAAAGCAGGCTGCAAAATGTTGCTCCCTGGTTTCAACAAGGGAAAGTAATGCAGGCGACGGGCGGGTCAAGGGGAGCTGTTTGAGCCGCAAATGCGCACAGATGAAACACAGACGGCAAAAGCCCGGTTCGCCGGTACTGCCATTGCCAAAAAATCAGGAACGCATATGATTCGAATCGAAAGGCGCTCGCTGAAACATTAACCGAGTACATTATGCACAAAGTCAATACAGGAAAGATTGCCGAGGTTACCTGGTCTTCGCCCAAGGGAAAGTTTGTCGGCGCGGGCAAAGAGATCTCCGAAGAGTTGGGCCGCAAGCCGGAATCCACAGACCTGAATGAACGGCATCCGTTTGATGTTGAAATCTCCCGTATTCCAGCGGGCAAAACTCCCTGTCCCTATCATTCGCATAGCGCGCAATGGGAATTTTACCACGTGATTTCCGGCAGCGGCATCGTCCGCCATAAGGACGGTTCTACGCCCATTGAAGCGGGGGACGCTTTCATTTTCAAACCGGGGGAGCCACACCAGATCATCAACAATGGCACGCAGGATTTGGTCCTTTACGTCGTGGCAGACAATCCGATTGGTGAATCTTATTATTATCCGGACAGTAAAAAGTGGGGCGTGCCTATACCGGAGCGCAGGTATTTGCGTTCGCTGGATGCGTTGGACTATCACGATGGGGAGGAGTAGCCCGCGGAAACGAAAGACCACGGCCTCAACTTTTTCTCAGAATTCAAGCCGCTAACCGGCAGCCGCCGCCGCCTTCTTTGCCGCTGTCATGAAATCCAAATACTGAATCAATTGCTCCTTCATGTCATGGCGCGGGACGATGGCGTCGATGAGACCGTGGTCAACCAGGAATTCGGCGGTCTGAAACCCCGGGGGCAGTTCCGCCGGGGTTGCTTCTTTGATGACCCGCGGACCGGCAAAACCGATCAGCGCGCCGGGCTCGGCCAAAATCAAATCGCCCAGGCTGGCGTAACTGGCCATGATGCCGCCGTAGTCTGACTGGGTGAGGATGCTGATATACGGCAAACGGCTTTGCGCGTGATAAGCCAATGCCCCGGAAGTCTTGGCCATTTGCATGAGGCTGAATCCGCCTTCCTGCATGCGGGCGCCGCCGCCGGCCGAAATGATGATCACCGGCAATTCCTTTTCGGTGGAACGTTCGATGAGTCGCGTCAGTTTTTCGCCGACGACCGAGCCCATGGAACCGCCCATGAAGCCAAATTCATGGACGCCCAGTCCGACCCGGTGTGGACCAATTTTGCCAATCCCGGTTATCACGGCATCTTTGAGCAGCGTTGCCTTTCGGTCGCGTTCCAATTTGCTCTCATAGGAAGTAAATCTCAAAATGTCGACGCTGGACATCTCCGCGTCCATCTCTTCGAACGTGCAGGTCTCCACCAGCGAATGGATGCGTTCGCGGGCGCTGATGGGGAAATGATGGCTGCACTTGGGACAAACCTTCAGTTTTTCGTCCAGTTCCTTGTCAAAGATCATCGTGCTGCATTTGGGACACTTGGTCCACAGGCCTTCCGGGATATCGCGTTTTTTGGATTTGGCTTTGCTTGAGCCAAGCTTCGGTTTGGGAAGAGGGGGGACTTTTAGTGGAGGTGGCGTTAGCGCCGGTTCAACGATCTCCGTGCCGCCAAACTTTTTCACAAAAACAGTCGTTCCCATATTTAATCGGATTCTGCACAACCATATCACAAACCGCGCGCCACTGTCCAGACACAAACATCGCCCGCGCCGGCGGTCCGGAGCGCCCGGGCGCACTCATTGGTGGTTGCGCCTGTGGTAAACACGTCGTCCACCAGGATGATCCGCCGGCCGTTCAGTTTTACGCCTTTGCGGATGGCGAATGCCCCGCGTATGTTCGCGGCGCGTTCTTCGCGCTTGAGATGCGTCTGCGTTTCCGTGGGTTTGACTCGGAGCAGAATTTTTTCGTTCATTGGAATCCCGGTTTCCCTGGCCAATCGTGTGGCCAGCACCGCGGCCTGGTTGAACTCGCGCTCCCGTTTTTTAAGCGGATGCAACGGCACGGGAACAATGAAACTTTCTTTTTGGCCGCGCAAAACCGGCGATGCTTCGGCAATGAGCAGGCCGGCCAGAAAATTTTCGAACCATAGCGCTCGCGAATATTTGAAATGATGAATGGCTTCCAGCACAACCGTCCTGGCCACAGCCGCCGAGCGGGCGGAGCTGAAATGCAATTTCAAATCCCGGCAGTTTGAGCACTCAAACGGCGCCGTCAAATCGCCTGGAAACGGCAATCCGCAACGTCCGCAGAACGGCGGGCGGATAAAACGCACATCTCGCCGGCACTGCGCGCCGACGAAGCCGTCATCCGGCGTGGCCGGCTCCTCCTTGCAAAGCGCGCAGACTTCCGGATAAAAAAATCCGAGCGTGGTGTTGAGCGCGGTTTGGACGAGGGACTTGACAGCCACTGTTTTCCTTATTGTTTTGGCGGATGATTCACAAAATAGCGGACGATCGCGTTCCAAAGGAGTTGGGCTGTGAGCACCCAAATGACCGGCCCAAATACAAACAGCACCATTTGCCCCAACCGCGATCCTGAAAGGATCCCAAACAGCTTGATATGAACGATGGCGAACAGCACGAGATAACCAAACATGCTGCAGGCAAGAACCGTTTTTCTCAACGGCAGCGTGAACAGAGCCTCTGGCGGCTTTCCAGCCCGGATTCGCCTTTCGCATAATCCAAAAGTGAGAAATTCGAACAGACCCAGGAAAACGCAACCCCATCCGACATATACGATTCCGTACCGCAAACAGACCAGCCCTGCGGCGATGAGGCCGAATCCAACTGGCACAAAAAACCAGTGGACCGATATCCGAGGCTCGCCGGCTTGCTCGGGGATCGGCATCAGTCGAACGTTGAGTCCAATCACGGCTCTCTAATTAGTACCACTGGATGGGATGTCAAGCAGAACGGCAACAATTTTTTCGGACCAATTGAATCCAGCGGCCGCTTACCATCGCCCCGGCGGATGCGATTTGTGCGCTATCGCAACAGAGAGAAATTCTTCAGCGCCATAGGTTGCGGCATATTTGTAGCAGGCTGCCAAGAAGAAATCTTCAAGCTCCGTCCATGAGCGGAATCTCCTTTGTTGGTAAACGCCTGATTGGCTTGGACTATGCCGCTCCTGGAGCTAACGGGCTTTTTAGATGCCGCCATCACCGCGCCGATGCCAATCTCGTCGACTTGGGTTTCGTCATGGACAGCAGGAAGACTGACCACAGCACCAGTACCAGTGAAAGCACCGGGATCATCCATGTGGGCACGAGGTTGGGCAGTTCGGCCACGCTGACCGTGTAAATGTGTGAAAGCCAGACATCGAACCGGAGGTTGATAATGACAAGCGAGACAAGGGCACATGAGCCCAATTGCTGGATGTAGATCGGGCCCATCGCGCGTCCGTTCCAGCCGCGGTAGCGGAAGAAGTTTACCACGCCCAGGGCCGCGACGATTCCGACAACGATTGCCGTGCCCAGCCAGTCGTGATTACCCCATGCCCCCTGAATAATGCCCCAAAACATCATGATGTGTGTGCCGGCCACAATGGCTGCGAAACGTAGCGGCGCTATTGGGATCGGCGGCATTTGCGCCGCTTCGGCGATCAGCAAGTCCTTCTGGGCGTGCCGGTAAATAGGAATGATCCATGTGGCCATGCACATGGAGTAGAACCACCAAAAGCCGGCCACTGCCGCGAAGAACACGGGAGTACTCCAGTTAAAATGGTGGCCGGCGGAACACACGAGGGAATTCCCGCCCACGGCGAAGGTGATGACAAGCAACCAGGTCAGCACCAGCCGAAGTTTTGTGACATGGCTTTCGCGGCTTCGAAACATTATCCATTGCGCAGCGAAACCTGTAAAGATTCCGATAAACGGCAACAGAAGCGCGCCAAGCAAGCCTTTGGCGGCCAACGAACTCGAACCCTTGCCAACCGCCCCTGCGCTTACGACGGTTGCCTGGACGCCCTTGAGAGGCAGTGCCGCCATCACAGCGTTGGAAAACACTTTCGTTGGCTTTGACTGGCGCAGGCTCTTTTCGACAAATTCTTCGATGCCTTCCTGCAATAGTTTTCGGCCGCGTGACAATCGCTGTTTCACAGCGTCCTCAGACAAACCCAGTTCCGCCGCGACGTTCTCGATCGACCGGTGCTCACGATAGAAAAGAATGAGCGGCTCGCGATAGAGTTCGGGAATTTTTTCGAGCGAGCGCCACAGGATGGCCTGTTCCTCGCGCGAGATGGTTTGTTCAGACGGCAGCGCCTCGCGCGCCGGCAATTCGTCGGCCGTTTCCAACGGTTCGGCATCCAGCAAGGGCAACCGGCCTTCGTTCCGGAGGCATTGTTTGGCGCGGTTATGGACAATGCCGCACAGCCACGCGCGCAATTTCTCCGGCTGGCGCAAGAGCCGCAGATGTTTCCAGGCAGTGATAAAAGTTTCCTGCGCCACATCTTCGCTGTGGCCCAGATGGCCGATCCGGCTGTATGCCAGGGAACAAATTAAGATTTGGTAACGCGATACAATCCGGTTGAAAGCATCGCGGTCCCCTGCCAGGGCGCGCGCGACCAGTTCTGCATCCGGCGTGTATTCGATGGTGGTCATTGATTCGTTTGTAATCATACTATTGAAGGTGTTCCCACAAAGCCCAAAGAGGTGACAGGAAATCTGCTTAGTCGTTAATCCATCCCGGGACGCGACTGTTTTCACGAGGAAACAGAAGGCGCGCTTTGTCAACTACCCTCGGAACTCAAATACTGCCAGGATTCGACTGCCCTTCATATTAGTGTTCATACCAATGGAGCGGCGTTTCTCTGGGCATCCCGGCGACAACTTTCCCATTTCCCGAGTCAAGGATCCAGAGGTCCAAAGCGAACCGACCGCCAAATGCCGTCAACTCTAATGCCTTCCCAAAGCTCATGTCTTCACGAGCCGCCTGCATCTCATATACCTTACCCGCCTCAGCGGTGAAGCCTATGAGGGCATCTGAAAGCGACTCTCCACCGTTTGAGTCCGAATAAAAGACCGACAAATCATAATATCCGGGCAGCAACTCAATTTCACGCGTAGTATTTAGCGTGAATCGTTTCCCCCCGTCTAAACGCTTTCCGTTAATTTTGTCCACACGAAGATTTGTGCCGCCAAAAGTCCGTTGAATTTTTAGCAAAGCAACCTCATTTGTGCTTATGGGTGGCCCGGCATACCAGCGAACGTGTGGGCCGGTAGTCCTACAGCCTGTGGCGACGAGCAACAAGAATAACAGGGTAAATGTTATTTTCATTTGGCCGAAAGCGATTTCATCGTCACGCGCTGCCCATTGGTTGAATTCTATGGCAGCCGATTCGAATTTCAATAAAACACCATCGGGACCAGGGCCAGATCCCCGCTCTCGCCGTTTGATCTTTTCGCTTCGCCAACGTTCTGCTAAAAACCCGTGGCTATGAAATCGTTCGCCGCCGCATTTCTAATTGTAGCGCTGTTGTGTACGAATACTGTCATTGCTGCACCTCCGATGAATCCTAATTTTGAAAACTATACGCTGACTTACGACACGCCGGTGGATCCAATGCTGCAAGCGGCGCTTGAAAATATTGACGCCAGCCTTCGCGCCAAATATGGCATGACGACAAACCAAACGTCACTGGGCCT
>Ga0335073_10010746_pt1 | contig 12870 bp, 14 predicted proteins | sample Lox_Sample_22_FD_207093 | JGI IMG/M metagenome (GOLD analysis project Ga0335073, IMG submission 207093) | Soil microbial communities from Loxahatchee National Wildlife Refuge, Florida, United States - Lox_Sample_2.2 | ecosystem: Environmental > Terrestrial > Soil > Wetlands | place: USA...
CCGTGCACGACCGGGCGTTCGGCCGGATGGTCGCCCTTCAGGCCGGTCAGATCGTCCTGGTGCCCCTGACGGAAGCCTTGCGTGAGCTCAAGACGGTCGATCCTGCCATGCTCCACGAGGTGGCCGAGATCTTCTGGGGCTGAAGGCGGCCTACCAGAAGGCCGGCTCACTGCCTGGCGGGGCGTCCAGTCCACCTGCCGACGCGAGCAGCTCACAGAGGGGATCGAATAGCTCCGGCGGGGCGGCCACTATCAATCGTCCGGGGAGAGCCTCGACCCGGCCGCCCGCCTCCTGACAGATGAGCGCTCCGGCGGCCAGGTCCCACGGATTGAGTCCCCACTCGTAGTAGGCGTCATAACGCCCGCCCGCCGTCCAGCACAGGTCGAGGGCCGCCGATCCGAACCGGCGTATGTCCCTGACGGACGGGATAACCCGTCTGGCCACCTCCGCCTGCCACTCCCTCCGGGCCGACTGGTAGCCGAACCCGGTCGCCACCAACGCAGTCGGCAGGGACGATCGACCGGACGCCACCCGGCAGAGAGTGCCGTTCAGCCTGGCCCCGGCGCCTCGAACGGCGGCCCAGGTCTCGCCGTGCGAGGGGTGGACGACCACCCCAACGGCCGGCGTGCCCTCGACCTCGGCCGCCACCGACACCGAGAACTGAGGAATCCCGAACAGGAAGTTGGTCGTGCCGTCGAGGGGGTCCACGACCCAGCGCACGGCCGTCGTACCTTCCCGGGCGGTCCCTTCCTCGCCCAGGACGGCGTCTTCGGGGCGCATCCTGGCCAGCACGTCGCTCACCGCTGCTTCGGCCTCGCGGTCCACATCCGAAACCATGTCCGTGGCCGAGGTCTTGGTCGCCACTCCGCCCGGTGCCCCGGTTCTCGGCTTCACGAGCACGGCTGTAGCGGCGCGCGCCGCAGTGAGCGCCACCGCCGCCAACTCAACGAGAAGTGGATCCGAACCCTCGGCCGGTAGTCCGAAAACCCGGGCCACGGTTTTGGCATCGGGGCGGGGTGCGAGATCGTCGTGAGCCACCCGCCAGTTGTAGCGTACGGTGGCGGCGTGCTCGTCGACCTGCGCTCTGACACCGTGACGAAACCGACTCCGGAGATGCGCCGGGCGATGGCCGAGGCCGACGTGGGCGACGATGAGTATGCCGAGGATCCAACCGTCAACCTGCTGCAGGACACCTACGCCGACCTGACCGGCAAGGAGGCCGCTCTTTTTGTCCCGTCGGGCACCATGGCGAACCAGGTGGCCCTCCGGACATTGACCAAACCGGGCGATGCCGTCGTCGCCGGCCGCCGCCAGCACGTGGTCGTATACGAGGAAGGGGCGGGCCCGATCAATGCCGGCGTCACGTTCCTCACCGTGCCCGACGACCGCGGCGTCCTCGATGTCGCCGACGTCGAACGAGCGATCGAGTCGGGCCGGCACTACCAGCCAGTGGTGACGCTGATTGCGGTCGAGGACACCCACATGGCGTCCGGCGGGCTGGTGTGGGCGGCCGCCGAGCTGGCGGGCGTTGCCGAGCTGGCCGGTCGCCACGGAGTTGGAATTCACATGGACGGGGCCCGGCTCTGGAACGCTTCGATCGCCAGCGGCCGGCCCATGAAGGAGCGGGCCCGGCCTGCCACCACGGTTATGAGCTGTCTCTCCAAAGGCCTCGGGGCGCCCGTTGGCTCCGTTCTCGCCGGCCCGGCCGACCTCATCGAGGAGGCCCGACTGCACCGCAAACGTCTCGGAGGCACCATGAGGCAGGCCGGGGTCATCGCCGCCGCCGGGCTGCTTGCCATGCAGACCCGGTTCGAGCGGCTGGCCGAGGACCATCAGCGGGCCCACCGCCTGGCCATGGGGGTGGCAGAACGCTGGCCGGATGCGGGGCTCGATCCGGACTCGGTGAGCACCAACATCGTGGTGTTCGCCCCGCCCGATGCGGACGCCGTACTGATGCACCTGAACGCCGAGGGGATCCGGGCCGGAACCATCGCCCCGGGCATCGTGCGGCTGGTCACCCACGCCGACGTGGACGACGCCGGCATCGAACGGGCCCGCCTGGCTCTCGCCAGCGCCCCCTAGAGGGTCCCGTACGTGGCCGAGCTGATCGAAGATGCCCCGTCCACTGTGCTGGCCGTGTATGCCCACCCCGACGACCCTGATGTGGCGGCCGGCGGGACCCTGGCTCGATGGGCCGCCGCCGGGTCCAGGGTTCACGTCTGCATCTGCGCCGACGGGGACAAAGGATCAATGGACCCGGCCACCCGCCCGGACGAGCTGGTGGAGGCGCGCCGCCTGGAGACATCGGCCGCCGGCGCCCTGCTCGGGGTCAGCAAGCACCACTGGCTCGGGCTTCGGGACGGCGAGATCGACGACGACCGGGCCCTCCGAGCCATGCTGGTGGCCTTGGTGCGGCGGGTGAAACCCGACGCCGTGATGGCGGCCGACCCTACGGCCGTGTACTTCGGCCAGCACTACATCAATCACCGTGACCATCGGGCGACCGGCTGGGCCACCCTGGATGCCGTTTCGCCGGCCGCCGCCAACCCCCACTACTTCCCGGAGGCGGGCCGCCCCCACCGGGTCAAGGTCCTGTACCTGTCGGGGACACTGGAGCCCGACGTTTGGGTTGACATCTCCGAGACCATCGACGCCAAGGCGGCGGCCATCGCCTGCCACGCCAGTCAGGTGGGAGAACCGGGGGAGTGGTTGAGGGGCGCGGTCCGCCAACGGGCCGAAGAAGCAGGGCGGGAAGTGTCGGTGCGCTTCGCCGAGGGTTTCCGCCGGATCGAGCTGTCCTAGAGGCAAGGGACAAAAAAGGGACCAGCCTCGACCACCCCAACTCCGTCCCACCCCTCTGGCAGAATCTGGCTGTGGAAGAGGAGCCGGCGGCGAGGACCATCCTCCACGTCGATATGGACGCCTTCTACGCGTCCGTCGAGGTCCGTGACGATCCCGATTTGACCGGAAAGCCGGTGATCGTCGGCGGCGCCGGGCCCCGCGGGGTGGTGGCGTCCTGCACCTACGAAGCCCGCGCCTACGGGGTCCGTTCGGCCATGCCAGGTACCCAGGCCCGGCGTCTTTGTCCCCAAGCCGTGTTCCTGGCCGGGCGATTCGACCGTTACTTGGAGGTGAGCCGCCAGATTCACGCCGTCTTCGAGGACTACACGCCGTTGGTGGAAGGGATATCGCTGGACGAGGCCTTTCTGGACGTTACCGGTTCACTCAGGCTGTTCGGCCCGGGGCCGCAGGTCGCCGCCGATATCCGGGCCCGCATCCGGAGCCAGCTCGGACTCGGCTGCTCGGTCGGTGTGGCCCCGGTCAAGTTCCTAGCCAAGCTGGCTTCCGAAGCGGCCAAGCCGAGGGCGAGTCTCCAGGGGGTGGTGCCCGGGCCCGGGGTGGTCGTCATCGAACCAGGGGAGGAGCTCGACTTCCTCCATCCGCTGCCCATCGAGGCCCTCTGGGGGGTGGGCCCGGCGACGGCGACCCGGCTGCGAAGGCTCGGTGTGACCACTATCGCCGAGCTGGCCCGGGTGCCGCCGGATGTGATGGAGAACGCCCTCGGGCGGGCCAACGGCGCCCACCTGGCCCGCCTGGCCCGAGGGGTGGACGATCGCTCGGTGGAACCCGACCGTGAGACCAAATCGGTTAGCCACGAAGAGACCTACCCGGTGGATCGCTACGAGGTTGAAGACCTGAACGTCGAAGTGGTCCGGATGGCGGACTCGGTCGCGTCGCGGATGCGCCGAGGCGGCCTGGTCGGCCGGACCGTGACGCTCAAAGTCCGCTACGGCGACTTCTCGACCCTCACCCGTTCCCGGACCGGTCAGTTCATGCTGTGCGAGGCGACGGAGATAGCTCGCATCGCCAAGCTCCTTCTGCGGGAAGTCGACATCTCCCCCGGGGTGCGGCTGCTCGGCGTGGGGGTGTCCAATCTGGCCCCGGCGGATAAGGCGCCTCCCGAGCAGATGATCCTGGAGCTGGAGTCCGCGGGCGACCGCCAACGGGCGGCCCAGGAGCCAACCCCCCGCGCCGGGCGGGAGGACGCCGCCGCCACCGTCGACGCCATCCGCGACCGCTATGGATTCGCCGCCGTGGGCCCCGCGGTACTGCTGGGCGCAGGAGGTATCCGGATCAAGCGCCCGGGGGACACTCAGTGGGGCCCATCGTCGTAACCCGGCATTTTCCGACCCGTTAGGCGCCGCGTTGCTATAGGTTGCGCTGCAGCGCGAAGATGCGGTGGAGGGTCCGAAGTGCCGCTTAACGAAGACGAACAGCGCATTCTGCGGGAGATCGAGGAGCGTTTTCACGCGGAAGATCCCGATTCGGCTAAGCGAATCGGTTCTACCACCCTCCCCGGATATCTGGCCCGCAACTGCAGGCGGGCTGCCCTCGGGTTCCTGGCCGGCCTGGTCATCCTCCTGGTCGCCTTCGCTTCTAGCTGGATACTCGGGGTGTTCGGTTTCTTGATCATGGTGATCAGTGCCGTGGTGCTGATCCAGAACCTGCACCGGATGGGTCGCTTCGGCATCCAGCAGATCCACTCGTCAAGCCGCCGGGAAAGCCTCGGCGAGGCCCTGGACGACGCCGCTCGCCGCCTGCGCAAGCGGTTCGGGCGGCCGGGGGAGTAGGCGACTCGAGCCTCGGGCTCGAGACTGGCGACCCGGCCCGCTGGCTCAGCCGCCAGCTCGATAGTGGGGCCTCTGCAAGAAGGCCCACGTCAGGAGCTGACGGGCATTGGCCGATCTGAATAGGCGCTGATGAAGCTCCGTGGCCACCAGGGCCGCCTCCTGCGGGCGACTGGCCGGAATCGCCGGCGCGAACGACGCCTCCCGGGCCATGCCCGCCATCCGCAGCACCCCCCCGACCAGCCACGGTGACGGCCGGCCCAGCTTTCGAACCACGCGGTCGGCGGCCCGCCGGGCGAACTCGTCATCGGTTTCGGTCGGCTGCCGGGTCACCCCCCACCAGGCGAGCAGCTCCGACACGTCGGCCCACCGGGCGAGCACCTGGCGGTCCCTGCTGTCGTCCCGGAACGGTCCGCGGCGATACCTCCAGCGCAGCCGGCGGACGATGGCGTTGATCCCGATCCAGCCGATGATGGCCGGTATGACCCACAGAACCGGCGACCAGGAATGGTGCTGCGTCCCGGTGGTGCCGCCCGACGCCGACTGGGCCTTGGTGGTGGCTGATCGCCTCCCGGGGTGGTGCTGGACCCCCCGGAGTTCGAGTTGGGGGCGTAGCCCGTCGCCCCGGGGTTGTTGTAGCTCGGCGTGGGCTCGAAGGGCAGCCATCCGAACTTGGGCCCGAAGTACACCTCGGGCCAGGTGTGGGCGTCTTCATCTTCGACCTGATAGGTGTCGCCTCCCAGGACGTGCCCGGTGGCGAATCCGACGGCCAGCCGGGTGGGGAGTCCGGCCGCCCGGGCCAGCACGGCATAGGCGCCGGCGAACTGCTGGCAGTAACCGGTTTGGGTCGAGAACAGGAAGTTGTAGAGCGCTTCGGTCCCGGATCCGTCGCTGAGAGGAGTCGTGCTGTAGTGGAAGCTCCCCGACTGGAAGAAGTCCTGGAGGGCCAGAGCTTTGCCGTACTCGGTCCCCTGGTCGCCCGTTATCGATTTGGCCAGCTTGATGATCCTGGGTGACACCGAGCCCGGCAGCTGCAGGTCAGCCTTGAGCGACGACAGATTGGTCAGAGGAGGCGCCTTTTCAAGGTCGGTGGCATTGATACTCGAGAGGTACTGGTACGAGGTGACGGTGTAACTGAGCCCGTTCGATGTCTGCTTTGAGGTGATGAGACTGCCGGTGTTGGCGTCGTAGGTAACCCCGCGCACGCCCGTGACGGAAACGGGTGTGAAGGCGTCGGGCAGCCACACCGAGTTCAGGTCCTGGATCTGGAAGCTCTGCTGGACGATGCGGGTTCCCGCCGGGATGTTCCCCGTACCCGGCAGGCGGGTGCCGAAGCTCCGGTACGAACCGGTCGAGGTCCACGTCTGACCGTTGAAATCGTCGAGGGAAGTGAGGCGCCAGTACGACTGCACCGGGCTCGTGACCTGGAACACCGGGGTGGTACTCAGCTGGATCAGACGGGTCTTCAGGTCCACGATCGGATTGGCCACGATCCGGGGCCCGGACGACCCGGGCCCGATACCGGAACGCCAGCCCAGCACGCCGACCCCTTCGGTGTTGGCCAGCAGGGGCGTCACCAGCAGGGCGGCCACCACGGCCAGTGCCCCTATCACGATGCCGGAGCGGGCATACCAGCCCGCCACGCCTTCGCGCGAACCGGCGAACCAGACCCGCTCGGCGCCTTCGAAGCCGGCCCGGTAGGCCAGGATGAACAGCAGCAGGGCGAAGACTTCTGTGAATATGGCCCACTGCCGGCCGCTGCCCTGACCAACCGTGCAGCACACCACGAAGAGGGCAAACGCCGGCGCCGCGCCCAGGAGGGCGGACTTCCAGCGAAAGGCGATCCAATCGCCCAGGAAGGCGGCCAACCCGGTACCGATGACGGCCAGAAGGCGGAACCCTTCGGTCGGGTCGACCGGTGCGACAGAAGTGGCGAAGTCCTGGTGAGCCTGCCGGATGTCGTCCACCATCTGGGAGAAGGTCTGGGCCTCCGGTATGCCGAAATGGGTGTAGGGCCCGAGGACCGTCCACGCCGCAACCAGCCAGATCGTCGCCAGTCCCAGGACCACATAGATTCCCTGTGGTACCCGCCAGCGCCTGGCCGCCCAGCACTCGGTGTGAACGAGGATGGCGGCCAGAAGGACGGGCCCGAGCCAGCTGTGCCCGGAGAAGACCCGTTCGAAGCCCAACGCCGAAACGATCGTCAGGAGGGCCAAGGCGGCCGTGGCGGCCACGTCGTCGTAGGACCGTATAGGTCTGACCGACTTGACGGGCGGTCGCGGCTCCAGATGCGGCCCGCCACCGGTGGGACGCCCTTCTCCTCCGGCTCGGTCCCTGACGGTCAGCACGGCAATCCGTCCCACGCACTGCGGAACGACACGCCCGGGCGAACGCGTAGATAGCGGCTGTTCGGCGGGATGCGGTAGTCCTGGCGGGGCGCCTTGCGTTCGAAGACGACCACGGTGGCCTTGCGCGCGCCCCCCAGACGGCACGCCGACGCCAGGTCCGAGTCCGCAGTGGCGTCGGTGGTAAGGATGGTCAGGGGGTCCGACTTCCGTATGGCCCTGAGGCCTTCCGTGAGGGAAGACCCCGTGTGGCCGCCGGCTCCGGCGAGAGAGTCCAGGATGGCGGCCCCGTGGGCGTTCGAGCTCCCGAACCCGCTGTCCAATCCGCCGGTCGTAACCACCCGAACGTGCAGACCCGCTCGCAGGGAGGCGGCGGCCAGGCTGGCCGCAGCCGACAGGATCGGTTCGAAGGTCTCGCTGTCGTGAACCGACGATCGAAGGTCGATCGCCACTGTGGCTCGTCCCTGCCACAGGCTCTCAGCCTGGCGGATGACCAGATTGTCGACTCGCGCCGTCGAGGGCCAGTGGATCATTCTCGAGTCGTCGCCGGCCTGATAGTCGCGCAGTCCGTAGAACTCATCGCCCCCTTGGCCGACCACCGGCAAGGGGAGATGGACGTCCCGGTCGTCATGGGTCGACACCGTGCGGGAAGAGATGGGCTCGATTCGCGGGTGCACGGTGAGGGATGCATCGGGAGTGGCCGAGCGAACGACCCGAGCGATCCCCAGGGGGTCGCTCACCTCGAGCTCCAGCGGGCCCAACCGATAGATCCCTCTGGCCGAGGTGGGCAGCCGGTACGACGCCGCCCTGGTGGCTCCAACCGCTAGCGGGGCGATGGAGAACCTGGCCCACCGTCTCCCTTCGTCGTAGGGGTCACTGGCCGCCACCACCGGTGATCTCCGACCGCTGTGATTGACCACGGTCAGCTCCACCTTGGCCTCGCCACCAGCCGGGACCCGGGCCGGATGAACGTGGCGAGCCACCCTTAGGTCCCAGGTTTGGGCGCCCACCCATACCCGGGCCGCCACTACCGTCACCAGCACGGCCGCACCGACCGGGTAGAGCTCCTGGACACCGAAAAGGACCCCGGAGGCGAGCATGGCGGCGGCCACCGCGAGCACGACCCACCCCTTGCGAGTGAGCCCGGTGCCCCCGGCCGGCATCAGATGCCGCCGCGCCCCGTTGGCACCGGTACGCTGCGCAAGACCTCAGCTAGCACTTCGGGGAGCTCCACACCGGAAACGACGGCCTCGGGTGAGAGCATCAGCCGGTGTTCCACGACCGGCCCCAGGAGTGCCTTCACATCGTCGGGAATCACATACTCGCGGCTCTCGGACGCGGCATAGGCCCGAGCGGCCCGTTGCACGGCCAGGGCGGCACGCGGCGACATCCCGAGGGACAGGGCCGGGTGGTCGCGCGTCGCGCTGGCGAGGTCGACGATGTACCCCTTGATGGCGGTCGCCACGTGTATCTGGTTGGCCAGATCGACCATGGCCGGAATGGCTCCCTCTCCGGCCACCACGGGTAGATCCTCGGGAAGTGCGTTCCGTCCGTACACGTCCAGCATCTCGACTTCGGCGTTGCGGTCGGGATAACCCATTCGTATCCGAAGGAGGAACCTGTCCAACTGGCTTTCTGGAAGGGGATAGGTCCCCTCGTGCTCGACCGGATTCTGAGTCGCTATGACAAGGAACGGGGAGGGGAGGAAGTGCGTCACGTTGTCAACCGTGACCTGTCCCTCCTGCATGGCCTCGAGGAGGGCGGACTGGGTCTTCGGCGACGCCCGGTTGATCTCATCTCCCAGCACCACGTTGGCGAACACCGGGCCCGGGCGGAAGCTGAAAGTGGAGGTGGCACGGTCGTAGACGCTGGTGCCGGTTACGTCCGAGGGCAGTAGGTCGGGGGTGAACTGGATGCGCCGGCAGTCGAGGTCGAAAGAGCGGGCCAGGGCTTTGGCCAGGGTCGTCTTGCCGACCCCAGGGACATCCTCGAGCAGGAGGTGGCCCTCCGACGCCAGGCAGACCAACGCCAGGCGAGTCACTTCGCTCTTGCCCTGGATCACCTTCGACACATTCGTCACGATCGCGTCGAATGTGTCAGCAAAAGAGCCGACGAGTGATGCCTTGGCCGCCTCTTGTCTCGACATGGATCCTCCACGAATCTGTGACTGGGTAGCGTAGCGTGCCTGAAATGCAACTATTCGGTGCCCCCACCTACCCGGATGAGGTGCTGGCCATCGATATCGGGGGCACCAAAATGGCGATCGCGCTGGTCAGCGGATCAGGGGATGTTCGGTGGTCTCGCCGATCGCCGACCCCGAGAGGCGCCAGCGCGGCCGGGATCTGGGGCACCGTGGAGGATCTGTTCTCCGCCCTGCCGGCGGGCACCAGCCCGGAGGTCTGTGGCGTGGGCTGCGGCGGACCCATGGCCCGTCACGGCGAGGAGGTCTCGCCGCTGAACATTCCGGGTTGGCGCAATTTTCCTCTCCGGGCCCGGGTGGCGGAGCTCACGGCCCTCCCGACATGGGTGGACAACGATGCCAAGGCACTTGCCCTCGGGGAAGGTTGGGTCGGAGACGCCGCGGGTCACACCGACTATTTGTCGATGGTCGTGTCGACCGGGGTAGGGGCAGGGATCGTGCTGGACGGGCGGCTGCTCGAAGGCGGATCCGGAAACGCCGGGCACATCGGCCACGTCATCGTCGAACCCGAGGGCCGGCTGTGCGAGTGCGGGGCCAGGGGGTGCCTCGAAGCCGAGGCATCCGGGACCGCGATAGCAGCCCGAACCGGCGCCGATCCTGCGGCCGCCGGCCTCAATGAGATGGCAAGAAGCGGCCGTCTGGTCGGCCGGGCCGTGGCCACGGTGGCCAACCTGCTCGACCTGCAACTGGCGACGGTCGCAGGCTCGGTCGCTTTGGGGTTTGGCGCCCCGTTCTTCGAGGCCGCCCAGACCGAGCTGTCCGCCCGGGCCCGGCTTTCCTTCTCGGCGCCCTGCCGGATTGTGCCGAGTGCTCTGGGCGATATGGGCCCGCTGATCGGCGCCGCCGCCGTCGGCCTCAGGGGCCTCAATGCCTAGGGCGACGATTTCGGTGACTGCGGTGGCGGCCGTGGCCGCCAGACCCTGGTTGTGGCCGGTCGTGATTCGATTGGTGCCGAGCCGTTGGTGGCGGCGTTGGCCGCCCCTGCCGCTGCCTCCGGCGAACTACCTGCGGTTCCGTGCTCAAACCATGTACGGGGACGGGGGCGGTCCTCTCGGCAAGGAAGACTTGATCGCCTACCTGCAATGGTGTCGCCGGATGGGACGGCGAGCGAGGTAACGTCAGGCCCGTGCTGTGGAGCAAAGAGGGGTCTGGTAGTGAGTGAGGTAGCCGCCGTAGGGCGGCGGCGACCGAGGCGCTAGGGGCGGGAGGCGATGACACAGGCCCTCGTGCTCAACGCCACCTACGAACCACTTTGTGTCGTATCGACCCGCAGGGCTCTGCTGCTCTTGATCGACGAGAAAGCCGAGTTGCTCCATTCGACCGACCGAATGTTCCGAGCTGAGCGAGTCGCCTTCTCCGAGCCATCCGTCGTGCGCCTTTGGCACTTCGTGAAGGTCCCCTACCAGGCCAGGATCGCCCTCAACCGCCGAGCCGTGTTCGCGAGAGACGGTCACCGCTGTCAGTACTGCGGCGACTCGGCCGAGAACATCGACCACGTCATTCCCCGAAGCAAAGGGGGTTTGCACGCGTGGGACAACGTGGTGGCTTCGTGCCGGCCCTGCAACGCGCGCAAGCGGGACCGTCTGCTCGAGGACAGTGGCATGCGGCTCCGCCGCCCCCCGTCAGTGCCCCGTCAGCGCACCTTCATCCTGGTAGCCAGCGGAGCCATAAGGTCGGAGTGGGAACCCTACCTGGGGCAGAACTCCACCTCTTTGTCGGCCTGACTTGGCCCCGGACGACTGGCTGCTCGACTTCGAGCGCGGCTCCGCCGGAGACCTCCATCACCGCTCGGCCGATCTTGCCGGCGGCGAACATGGACGCCATCTGCGCGTCCTCGAAGCGACCGAGCCGGCCCTGGTACTGGGAAGTGCCCAGCACCTGGACGATGTCGACGCCGCCGCAGCCAGGCGGACGGGGGTTGAGGTGGTCCGGCGGAGAAGCGGTGGCGGGGCGGTCCTGGTCGGACCCGGACAAGTCCTGTGGGTCGACCTGGTGATACCGGCCGGCGACCCTCTTTGGGACAACGACGTGAACCGGGCGGCCTGGTGGGTCGGCGACGCCTGGGCGGCCGCCCTGGACTACGCCGGCGTCGGGCCGACGGTGGTGTGGAAGTCCCGGATGAGAACCAGCCGGTGGTCCAGCCGGATCTGTTTTGCCGGCATCGGCCCCGGCGAGGTTCTGGTCAACGGGCAGAAGGTCGTCGGCCTTTCTCAGCGACGCACCCGGCACGGCGCCCTGTTCCAGACCGCGGCCCTGCTGACCTGGGACCCGGCGTCGCTGGTCGGTCTGTTGCACCTGGACCCGGCCGATTCGGCGGCCGCCACGTCGGCCTTGGCGGAGGCGGCACGCGGGCTGGGTCCTGCCCGCGCCGACGCCCTCCTCGACGGGTTCCAGCGTTCGGTCGCTGAATACGGGAGCATTGTCAGACGCTCGTAACCGGTAGCGGGTCCTGTCCGGCATGGGTCCCTCCCGGCACCCTGCGCTCCGCTCCGGGCGCCAGGACCCTCCCAAACCGGCCACCCCCTGAAGTCGCCGGGCCGCTTCGCCGCTGATCGCCGCCTCACCGGCTGACCTCCTCTTCGGCTGACTACTGATCCCGCTGAGTAACGGCCGCGCTGTCCGGCGAACCGTCGCGCCGGGCGCGCTCTGTGGCCTTAGAGAGCTGGGCGGATGGTGGGCAGCGGCGTGCAGGCCGGGGGCCGTCGCGGCCTGCCTCCCGGGATTCGCGGGCGGTTACGACCCGGAAACGCAGCCGGTTGTGGTCGCGATGGTTGACAGTGGGGGATCAGACCCATATAGTGGGGCTCAGTGGCGCGAAAGGGAGGGGACTCCCAGCCACAGAGGGACGGAGTCGGTGAGAAGTGGCGAACAGATTCGTTGGGAGGTACGAGCACTCCCTGGATGGGAAGGGACGAGTGATCCTTCCGGCGCGATTCCGGGCCAACTTCGACACCCTGGCGTTCGTGTGCAAGCACGAGGAGGGGTGCCTGGCGATCTGGACGCCGGATGCGTTCGACCAGAAGGCCGAGGAGATGGCTCTGCTTCTGAACGGCACTCCCGAAGAGCGCCAGCGGGCTCGGGCCTGGTCCATGGGTTCGGCCGAAGTGGAGATGGACCGGACCGGGCGGGTCGCCATCCCGCTGTATCTGCGCCAGTTTGCCCGGCTGGAGGAGGGTCAGACCGTCCTGGTGCATGGCGCCATCACCCACGTGGAGTTGTGGGATCCGGCCCTTTGGGAGATCCAGGGTGCTCCCGGCGACGCCAGCCTGGTGGGTTCCGCCGCCTCCGCCCTGCCTATCTCCGCGACCACCGCAACCGCATCACCCGAGCAAGGAGCGTGACCACTTACGACTTTTGGCAGCCATTTCCAACCACAAGCGGTCCCGGCCATCCATACCCGGGTCGGCTCATGCGCAGCCCTTCGACTGGCAGGGTGGAAGTCCCCTTCTCCGCCCGCTTCCGCTCCGCACGATCGGGGAGAAATCCCGACGGCACGCTGGTCGAGGGGCTGCGGACGGGCTGGTCCGATCGAGAGGCGCATATGAGTTCGAGCCCACAGTTCGCTCATCAACCCGTCATGGTCGACAGCGTGGTCGACCTACTACTGCCGGTCCCGCCGGGGGTGCTGCTCGACGCCACTCTCGGCGGAGCCGGGCACTCCAGGGCCATCCTCGACGCCGCCCCACAGCTGTCTCTC
>Ga0335073_10010747_pt1 | contig 12869 bp, 8 predicted proteins | sample Lox_Sample_22_FD_207093 | JGI IMG/M metagenome (GOLD analysis project Ga0335073, IMG submission 207093) | Soil microbial communities from Loxahatchee National Wildlife Refuge, Florida, United States - Lox_Sample_2.2 | ecosystem: Environmental > Terrestrial > Soil > Wetlands | place: USA: Florida...
GAGCTCCGGGCACACCCGGCAAATCCGGCGCGCCCGGGGCGCAGGCCGGTAACGGAGGAGGCGCCCGGGCGGGGAGCGGCAGCGGCGCGACGACCGGCGGATCGGGCGGCAGCGGAGCGCGCGCCGCGAGCGGTCCAGGCGGCCCCGCGCTGCAGCCGGCCGGCGTGGCGCCGGGCACCCCGGCGGCGGGCACCGCCCTGCGCGCCGCCGTCGCGGTGGAGCTCGACGACCGCGCGAATGCGGGTGGCGGCTCGGGGAACGGGGCGAGCGCCCGCGTGACCGCCGATGGCAACGACGACGACATCATCGCGCGGCGGCTGCGGACGGCGGCGGAGCAGGAGCACGATCCGGTGCTGAAGAAGAAGCTCTGGCACGAATACCTGCAGTACTTGCGCTATGGCCGAGCCGAGTAGCCGAGCGAGCCCGTTCCTCGCGGGCAGCGGCCTGCGCCTGTTCGGGCGCTACATCCTGATCGGCAAGCTCGGTGCCGGCGGGCAGGCCGAGGTATGGCGGGCGCGCGATGAGACTCGCGGCGCTGAAATCGCACTCAAGATCCTGCGGCCCGCGCTCGCTGAGAGCGCACGAGCCCGGGCGGCGCTCACGCACGAGTATGCGATCGCGAGCCGGCTCGATCACCCGCTCATTCTCAAGATCTACGCGCCGGAGCGCGATGCACGCGTGGCGGCGCTGCCGATGGAATTCGCTCCCGGCGGCGATCTCAAGCGCCTGCGCGGTGCCCGGTACCTCGAGATCGTTCCGGTGCTGATGGAGGTCGCCGAGGCGCTCGCGCACGCGCACGCCCGCGGTGTCGTCCATCGGGACCTGAAGCCCGGCAACGTGCTGTTCGATGCGAATGGGCACGTGCGCCTCGCGGATTTCGGCAGCGCGGATTCGCTCACCGCGGCCGGTGCACGCACCGAGGGGTCGCTCCCGAGTGTCTCGCCGTTCAGCGCGAGTCCCGAACAGCTGCGGGGCGAGCCCGCGAGCGCCGCTGACGATATCTACGGGCTCGGCGCGCTCGCCTACGAGCTGCTCTCGGGCTACCCGCCGTACTACCCGCAGTTCGACCTCGCTCGAGCGCTCGCGGAGCCCGTGTCCGAGCTGAAGCCCGCACATCATGCTCCGGACCCGCTGATCGAGCTCGTGATGGCCATGCTCGCCAAGCGCGGCGCCGACCGCCCGCCCAGTATGCTCGAGGTGAGCGAGCAGCTTGCCGCGACCCTCAACGACACGCAGACCTTCACCTTCGAGCTGCCGCCCTCGTCCCTGTCCTCGCCGGCTTCGCTTGCGACCGTGCCGCTCGACGAGCTCCTGCACGGGGTACCGACGGTCGAGCCCGCTCGCGCTTTCGAGCGCGCTTTCGAGCCCGAATCCGAGCAGCCGGTGGACGCGTTCGCAGCATCGGCCCCGACCAAGCTGCGCACGTGGCGCGAGGCGCCGTCCCTGCGCGTGGTGCCGCTCGAACCCTCGTCTCATCCGCCCGACCCAGCACCCGACCCAGCGCCCGAGCCACCGCGTAACCCAGCCGTCGAGCCGCCGGCCGATCAGGATCTGAATACGCTCTGGGCCGAGTTCGGCTCCCAGCGCGCGCCGAGCCTCATGCGGCTCGAGCCGATGAAGCATTCGCGCTGGCCGTGGATCATGGTCTTGGCTGTCGTGATCGCGCTCGGCGCCGTCGCGAGCTCCGTGTGGCTGCCGCGCTGGGCGCCGGATCTCGCCGACTGGTCGCCGCGCGCGCTGCGACTGCCTCACTGGCTCGTCCCCGCGGGCGTGACGCAGCAGCTCGCGAGAATCGAGGATCACGCGCCGGGAATCGATGCCGCCGCGTCCGCTCCGGGTGCGGCCCCGGCGCCCACGCAGTCGACGCCCGCACAATCGACACCAGCACCCTCGGCGGGCACGCAGGCCGCGGGCGGGCCGGTCGTTCACGCAACCCAGGCCGTCGTCGCGCCAGCCGCCGCAGCGCATCCGAGCGAGACCTCCGCATCGCGTAAGCTCCTGCAGCAATTGCGGCACCTCGATACTCGGCTCGCGCGGCTCGCTCGGCAGGGTGCGCGTGTCTCGGACGACGCCGATTACACGGCGGCCCGGAAGAGCCTGCGCGAGGCACGTCAGGCCGCGGCGGCGGGCAGGAGCGAGGTTGCCGCGCAAAGGCTCGCGCGGGCCGGGCAGCAGATCGACGCGCTCGAGCGCAGCATCGCGCTCGACTCGCTGCCGGTCGCGGCGCCGCGCTCCGCGCGCGCGCGGGCCGGGGTTGAGCGGCTCCTCGCCGATGGCGCGCGGGCCGAGGCGACGCGCGAGTACGCGCGCGCCGTGCAGGACTACGCGCAAGCGTTATCTCTCGATCCGGTCAATGCCGTGGCGCGCGCCGGAGTCGCGCGCGCGAGCGCATCCCTCGGCAGCGGCGACTACGCGAAGCAGCTCGCACTCGGGCTTGCTGCGCTCGGCGCGGGACAGCTCGATGCCGCACGCACGGCGTTCCTCGCGGCTCTGCGTGTCGATTCGAGCGGGCGCGAGGCGGCCGCGGGCCTCGCGCAAGTGTCGGCGGCGCTGCGCGCGCAAGCGTTCGTGGAGCTGCGCAACCGCGCCGCGCAGCTCGAATCCGAGGATCGCTACGGCGAGGCGCTGCAGACGTACGACGCGGCGCTCCGCATCGATCCCTCGCTCTCCGCTGCGCAGCAACGCCGCGCGCGCGCGGTGCTGCGCGGACAGCTCGCGCGGCGACTGCGGTCGCTCCTCGATGATCCCGAGTCTCTCGCCTCGCCCGCCACGCGGGAGCAGGCCGTGCATCTGATCGCGCAGTCGCGCGTCGCACCGCCCGATCCGGCGGTACGCGCGCTCGCCGCGCGGCTCGAGACCTTGCTGCCTCAGTTTCAACAGGTCGTCCATCTCGCGCTCGTCTCGGACGATGCAACCGAGGTGCAGATCAGCGAGATCGGCTCGTTCGGCATGTTTTCGCGGCGCGAGCTCGACCTCAAGCCCGGAAAATATACCGTGATCGGCACCCGCGCCGGCTATCGGGAAGTCCGCGAGAGCCTGACCCTCGAGCCCGGGCAGGATGGCGAGACCATCAGCGTCCGCTGCACAGAGCCCATCTGATGAGCGATGCGGCGCCCGGCGCGGCGACGCGGGCCGGCGTCGGTCAATCCTCCGGCGTCATCAGCGTCGTCGAGCCGCTCGGAGAGCGTGCCTTCGGCGCGGTCATCACCCTGGGGGGGGCGGATGCGGACGTTCTCGTTCCGGGTGCGGCTGCGGGCGCGATGCTGCGCATCGAGCGCAGCGGCAGCGCGTGGACCGCGCGGGCGCTCGGCAACGATCCGCTCACGCTTGACGGGCGCGCGCTCGAGCGGGCGCGTGACCTTCACCGCGGCGATGTCGTCGGCCTCGGGGAGGCTCGGATTGCGGTCGTCGCACTCTCGCGCGAGGCGCTACGGCTCGAGGTTTGGCATCCGGTGGGCAATGCGACCATTGCGCCCGCGGACACGCTTCTGCCCCGCCCATCGCAGAGCGATGACCTCGACCTGATCGCGCGGCGCGTCAAGCTCGCCGCGCTCGGTGCGCGCGCACCGCTGCAGCGGCGCGCGCAACCGGCACGCGCCCTGCTCACCGCGCTCGGGCGGCTCCGCGCGCGCGAGCGTGCCGCGATCGCGGCGGGTCTCGCCGCAATCGCAATCGCCGCTTACGCCGCGAGCTTCGATCCGGTCGCGCTCGAGGTGAGACCGGCGGACGCCCAGGTCCGGGCGGCCGACACCTGGCTCTCGTTCCGGCACGGCAATCGGCTGTTCCTGCGCCCCGGCCCGCACATCCTCGTCGCAGCGCGCGCCGGCTACTACCCGGCTCGGACCACGGTGGTCGCCCACTCGGGTTCCGCGCCGACGGCGCTACTGCTGCTCGCCCCCGGACCGGGGCGGCTGCGCATCGCAAGCGCTCCGGTTGCCGCGGCGGTGAGCGTCGACGGAATCGCCGTCGGCTCCGCGCCCGGGGAGTTCGAAGTCGCGGCGGGGCACCACACCGTGACGCTCCGCGCGCCGCGCTTCTTCGATCAGGTCACCGCGGTCGAGATCGCCGGCGCCGGCGCGCTGCAACGCTTGACCCTCGCACTGCGGCCGGAGTTCGGCACGCTTGCCGTCGTGGCCAGTCCCGTCGGTGCGACGATCAGTGTCGACGGACACGAGCAGGCGCGTGCACCGGCCTCCCTCGAGCTCGATCCCGGCGTGCACCGCGTGCGCATTGTGGCGGCGGGAATGAAGAGCTGGACCGGAAGCGTCGTGATCGCGGCCGGCGCGACGCTGCGCGTGGGACCGATCACGCTCGGCGAGCCCGACGGACAGCTCGCGCTGCGCTCTGCGCCCGCCGGCGCCCAGGTCTCGCTCGCCCGCGTCGTGCGTGGGCACACCCCGCTCGTGCTCGATGTGCCACCGGGGGTCGCGCAGGAGCTCGTGGTGAGTCTGCCCGGATATCGCAGCTGGACGCGAACGCTCGAGGCGGATGCCGGGAGCCGCACGGCGCTCGAGGTGCCGCTCGAGCCGATTCTCTTCGCGGTCGCGATCGTGGGCGCGCCGGCCGGCGCACAGATCTGGATCGACGGCGAGCTGCGCGGGCGCGCGCCGCGCACCCTGAGCTTGATCGCCGTCGAGCATCGCATCGAGCTGCGCAAGCAGGGCTACGTGCCGTTCCTCACGTTGATCTCGCCCACCCTCGGGCCCACAACCCGAACGTTGAGCTACCGGCTGACGGTGAGCGATCGCTCGCTCGCCTTTCAGCAATCCGCACCGCTCATCGCGACCCGCTCCGGGTACGTGCTCACGATCGTGCCGAGCGGGACTTTTCACTGGACCGAAGGGGCGCGCTCCGAGGCGGATGCGCCTTCGGCCGGTGCGCGCATCACGCTTGCACGGCCGTTCTACATCGGGATCCGCGAGGTGACGGCCGCCGAATACGAGCGGTTTCGCCCCGGTGCTCCGTGGCTGCGGCCGGTCTCCTCGCGCGACTCGCCGCGCTCGGACGCCGAGCCTGCTACCGATTTGAGCTGGGACGACGCAGTTGAGTACTGCAACTGGCTCTCGCAGCAGGATGGCCTGCCGCCGGCGTACTCGCGCCGCGGCGGCACCTACGTGCTCGTGCGTCCGGCCACGACGGGCTACCGCCTGCCGACTGAGGCCGAGTGGGAATATGCCGCGCGCAGGCTCCCCGCGAGCGGTCACCGCCGCTTCGAGGACTCCGGCGGGCTGCTCGAGTGGGTGAATGATTTCTACTCGCCCGACGGCGAGGACGGCCCCGAGACCGATCCGCTCGGACCGGCACAGGGCGTGCGTCACGTCGTGCGGGCGCCGCCCGAGGGGACCGCGAACGGCGTGGCGGCTCCCGCTCGCGGCGGCGGCAACGGTGCGAGCCCGGCGATCGCGTTCCGCGTCGCGCGCTATGCAGAATGATGGAGGCATGAGAAACATGGATGCGCATGAATTCGATGCGTCGGGAATGTGGCGGCTGATCGGTGCCGCGCTGCTCCTCGCCGTGCTCTGCGCCGGCGCCGCGCTCCTCGCGCTGCGCGCCGATGCGCAGCCGGCCGTGATGGCGCCGCCCGCGACCAGCGTACCGTCCGACGAGATTCCGGACGATCCGACCATCGCACCGGATCCCAATCAGAAAGCAGACGACAACGTGAGCTTCCCCACGGACATCTGAGATGTCACCACTCGCCCTCGAGCTCTGCGACCGTGCGCTCGCGCTCGCGAGCGAGGGGCGCGTACTCGCGTGCGCGCCGAGCACCGTGTTCGACGGCAGCGGGAGCGAGCCGGCGGGCGCCGCGGCATGGCATGCGCTGCATCTGCGGCCCACCGAGATCTCGACCCGGCACTGGCGCGAGCTCGGCGCCGCCGGTGCATTCGCGGCTCGCGCGGCGGCGCTCGTCGCGGCGGAGCTGCGTGCACGGCTCGCCGGCCGCGGCGCGGGCGAGCGCGGTCTGTGGATCGCGGCGCCCGCGGCGCTCTCGCCGCGCGATCTCGAAACGTTGCTCGGAATCGCCGAGCAGCTCTCCCTCCCGGTGCACGGCTGCGTGGATGCGGCGGTCGCGAGCGCATCTGCGCTCGGGCTCGATGCGCCCGCGCTCGTCGTGGAGCTCGGGCTGCACGATGCGCACGTCACGGCGCTCGAGGTTGCGGGCGAGGTGCGCAGGCGCGATGCCTTGGGAAGCAGCGGCGGACTCTGCGAGCTCTACCAGCAGTGGAGCGCGCTGCTCGGCGTCGCGAGCGTGCGCAGGACCCGCTTCGATCCGCTGCACGATGCGGCCACCGAACAGCGGCTGCTCGAAGCGCTGCCGGCGCTCGGTGCGGCGGCGGCGGCGCGCGGCGAAGCGCTCGCGGTCCTCGAGCACGAGGGCCGCCGGTTCGAGGTTGCCCTCACGCGCGATCAGCTCGCGGCGGCCGGCCGCCCGGTGTACGGGGCAATCGTGCGCCTGCTGCGCGCGCTGCGACCCGCGGGAGCGCCCATCACACTCATCGTGCCGCGCCTCGCGCTCGATCTACCCGGCCTCCCCGAGGCGCTCGCGGAGTTTGGCGACTGCGAGCTCATCGCAATCGAGGACGGCTTCGCCGCCGCCGCGCTCTCCGCGCTCGAGCCTCCGCAACGGCTCGACGGTGAGCCAGTCCGGTTGCTGCGCCGTCTGCCGCCCGCGCAGCGCGCCCAAACTTCCCCGCTCGCAGCGCGCCGCCTGCTCAAGCGGCCGCCGGCGCGCGCGCCGACTCACGTGCTCTTCGGAGCCGCGACCTACCCGCTCGCGGCCGAGCCGCTCGGAATCGGGCGGGCCCCCGCACACGCGCGCGCGCTGGTGCTGCCGGAGGGCCTGGCCGGGGTATCCCGGGCGCACTGCGCGCTCATCGTGGAGGGCGGCGAGGCCGTGCTCGTCGATCACAGCCGCTTCGGCACCTTCGTCAACGGCGAGCGCGTGCGCGAGCGCACGCGCGTGGTGAGCGGCGACCGCATCCGCATCGGGGAGCCGGGCGTCGAGCTCGTCCTGATCGCGGTCGGCAGCGCAGGCGAGCGCCATGCGGCGACGGCGTAGAACCGATACGTTCGGGCTGTCGTTCCTCGACTGCATCTGCTGCGGATTCGGGGCGGTGATTCTCTTCTACGTGATGATGAGCGCGCAGGGGGGCCTCCGCGGGCTCAAGCGCGAGAGCGTGCTGCAATCGGAAGTCGATCGGCTCACCGCGCGCGTGACGGCCGGCACGCGCGATCTCGCGGTGCTGCGCAGCTCGATCGCCGCACGCGAGGGCGAGAGCGCGCGCATCGATGCGGGCATCGACCGGATCACCGCCGAGATCCTCGCCGAGCAGCAGCGGCTCTCCACCTCCGATGCGGACAGCCTCGCGCACCGCGCCCGCATCGAGCAACTCGAGGCTGACATCGTCGAGCTCGAGGCGGGCGAGCGGCGCCTCGCCGCCGGCGGCCTCGAGCCCGGCGCTCCGGGTCAGGAGACCCGGCTCGCTGCGGCGGAGCAGGATCCGCGCTTCGTCACCGGCCTCACGCTCACCGGCAAGCGGATCCTGATTCTGCTCGACCGCTCCGCGAGCATGCTGCACGAGGATGTGGTGAGCGTCATTCGCCTGCGCAACACGAGCGATGCCACCAAGCGCGCCGCAGCCAAGTGGCGCCGCACCGTGCGCATCGTCGAATGGCTGATCACGCAGATGCCGGCGCACGCGCAGTACCAGATCTACGCGTTCAACACGGCCGCACAGCCGCTCGTGGCCGGATCGGACGGTCGCTGGCTCGATGCGGGCGATGGGGCGGCCTTCGTGCACGCGACGGACGCGTTGCGGCAGCTCGTTCCCGAGCATGGCACGAGCCTCATCAATGCCTTCGCCGCCGTGAAGGCGCTCAAGCCGCTCGCCGATCAGATCATCCTGATCACCGACGGCCTGCCGACGCAGGGCCGCACCGCGGGCACGCGCAGGTTCATCGACGCCGGTGCGCGCGCGCAGCTCTTCGATCAGGCGATCGCGACGCTGCCGGCGCGCGTCCCGGTCGATACGGTGCTCATGCCGATGGACGGGGACGTCGAGGCGGCGCACGAGTTCTGGAGGCTTGCGCGGCTTTCCCGCGGAGCGATGCTCGCGCCCGCGAAGGACTGGCCGTGAACCGGCGCGGCCGCGAGTTCGAGGTCTTCAGCCTCTCGTTCCTCGACTGCATCTGCTGCGGATTCGGGGCGATCATTCTGCTGCTCGTGATCACCAACTTTCGTCGTCCGATCACGCTCGAGGCGAGCCGCGTGCACCTTCAGGGAGAGGTGCGCCGGCTCACGCAGCAGCTCGAGATGATCCGTGGGGAGACCGACATCCTCGACCGCGACCTCGAGGGCCGCGACTCGCAGCTCACGCGCGAGCAGCGGCGGCTCGCCGAGCTCGCGGGCGATCTCACCCGCGTGCGCGGCCGATACGCGGCGAGCAGCAGGGACGCTGCGGTCGTGAACGGCTCGGAGGCCGAGCTCGTCGCCTCGCGTCAGGCGCTGATCGCAGCGATCGAGCGTCTCTTGGCGGAGCGCCGCAGCCACGCGCTCACCGCGGCGGTCGGCGGCATTCCGATCGACAGCGATTACGTGATCTTCCTCATCGACACCTCCTCCAGCATGACCGACGACCACTGGAGTGCGGCGACGCACGTGCTTCAGGAGATACTCGACCTCTATCCCCACCTCGAAGGCGTGCAGATCCTGAGTGATCGGGGCAGCCCGATGTTTCCCGGCACGTACGGCAAGTGGCTCCGCGACACTCCGGCGCTGCGTGCGCAGATGGTCGCGCGCATGAAAGGCTGGAGGGCCTACAGCGAGTCGAATCCCGTGGGCGGCATCCGCAACGCGATCGCGAGCTACTGGTCGCCCGAGCGTCACGTGAGCCTCTACGTGCTCGGTGATGAGTTCACCGGCGATTCCATCCAGCGCGCGCTCGATGAAGTGCGGGCGGTCAACCGCCCCGACGCCTCGGGGCACCGCCTCGTGCGCATCCACGCGGTGGGGTTTCCCGAGGCGCCCGGCTTCCCGCCCTACACGAGTATCCGCTTCTCGGCGCTGATGCGACTGATGTGCGAGCAGAACGGCGGCACCTTCGTCGGACTCCGCCAGTGAGTCTCAGGCGCCGAGGAACATGCGATACGCCGGATTCGCCGTCTCGTCGCTGTAGGGGTAGTGCAGCGCGTTCAAGTGCTCGGTGAAGGCGCCGCGCTCGGTGGCGGGCACCTGGATGCCCGCGAGCACCCGACCGTAATCGGAGCCGTGGTTGCGGTAATGGAAGAGCGTGATGTTCCAGCGCGCGCCGACCGCTTCCAGGAATTGCAGCAGCGCCCCGGGGCGCTCGGGAAACTCGAAGCGGTACAGTAGCTCGCTCGCGATCCCGCGCGCGTGGCCGCCCACCATGTAGCGCACGTGGAGCTTCGCCATCTCGTTGTCGGTCATGTCGAGCACCGCGTAGCCGCGCTCGCGCAGCTGCCGTGCGACGGCGTCGCGCTCGGCGTGACCCTGGGCTAGCCCGAACGCGACGAAGATCTGCGCGCGCTGCGGGCTCTCATAGCGGTAGTTGAACTCGGTGACATTGCGCCGCCCGAGAGCCTGGCAGAACTCGAGAAAGCTGCCCGGCCGCTCCGGAATCTCCACCGCGAGCAGCGCCTCGCGCTCCCCGCCGAGATCGGCCCGCTCGGCGACGTGGCGCAGCCGGTCGAAGTTCATGTTGGCGCCGCTGTTGATGGCGACCAGCCGCTTGTCGCGCCAGCCGGCGCGCGCCAGGAACTTCTTGATGCCGGCGACGGCGAGCGCGCCTGCCGGCTCGACGATCGAGCGGGTATCCTCGAACACGTCCTGGATCGCCGCGCAGATCTCGTCCGTGCCGACGAGCACGATCTCATCGACGCAGCTGCGCGCGAGCGCAAAGGTCTCCTCGCCCACGCGCTTGACGGCGACGCCGTCGGCGAAGATTCCCACGTGATCGAGGATCACGCGCCGCCCTGCCTGGAGCGACTGGTACATGGCGTCGGCGTCCTCCGGCTCAACCCCGATGATGCGCACGCGCGGATAGAGATACTTCAGATAGACCGCGATACCGGTGATGAGCCCGCCCCCGCCGACCGGAACGAACACCGCGTCGAGCTCGCCGCTCGTCTGGCGCGCGATCTCGACTCCGATCGTGCCCTGCCCCGCGATCACGTCCGGATCGTCGAACGGGTGCACGAACGCGAGGTTGCGCTCGCGGGCGAGCTCGACCGCACGCTCGTAGGCCTTGTCGTAATCATCGCCATCGAGCACGACCTCGCCGCCGAGATCCTCGATCGCGCGGATCTTGATCTGCGGCGCGGTCTGCGGCACCACGATGACGGCCGGAATGCCCCTGCGGCGCGCGGCGAGCGCGACGCCCTGGGCGTGATTGCCGGCCGAGGCACAGATGACGCCCCGCCGCGCGACCGCGTCCGAAAGATGCGCAATCTTGTTGTACGCGCCGCGCAGCTTGAAGGAGAAGACGGGCTGCAGGTCCTCACGCTTGAGGAGCACCGAGTTGCCGAGGCGCGCCGACAGGCGCGCCGCCTGCTCGAGCGGGGTCTCGCTCGCGACGTCGTACACGCGAGCCTTGAGGATGCGTTCGATGTAGGGACTTGCCACGCGCTTCGGCCTTGAATTGACGCGGGAAACGGGCCGTTGCGAGCTTAGCGCATCCCGGGAATATGCGTGTGGCGTGCGCTTGTCACGGGCGCACGGCGAAGAGGAACTTCGTCTTGCCGATCACCACGGCGTCCCCGTCGCGCAACCGCTGACGGCGCACGCGGCGGCCGTTCACGAGCACGCCGTTCGTGCTGCTCAGATCCTCGAGAATCGTCTGCGCCGGGCTCGCGAGAATCATCGCGTGATGCCGGCTCACGAACTTGGTGTCGAGCTGCACGTCGTTGTCGGGGGTGCGCCCGATGCTGGTGCGCCGCCCCAGCACGTGGACGACCTCGCGGTCGCCGTCGGCGCGGATCAGCAGTCGCGTCGCGCTCTCCGCGGCGGGTTCGCCGGTCTGCGCGGCGGCGGGCACGCCGTCGTGCGTGCCCACCTCGATTCTCTCGAGCAGAGCGGTGCCGTGGTCCGCCTGACTCTCGAGCTTGCGGATCAATGCCTCGCGTTGCTCGAGTGCCTCGCGCGCCTCCTCGAGCGTCGACCTCCAGTCGTCGTTGATCCGGGTGAGCTCCTCGATGCGCGTATTCTGCGTGCGCACATCGCTTTCGAGCTGGTTCACCATCTCCTCCGCGGCGCGCAGATCGGCTTCCGTGTTCTCGAGCGCATTCGCGCGCTCCAGAAGGTGCGAGCGCGTCTCCGCGAGCAGACGCTCGAGCTCGACTACGCGCGCGCGCGCCGCATTGCCGCCGGGCTCCGGCTCCGCGGGCCGCGCCGCGTGGCGAGCGCGCAGCGCCGCGAGCTCCGCCTCGAGCGCGCTCACGCGTCCTTGCGAGTGGGCGAGCTCTCCGTCGAGCCCGTGAAATATCGACTCGAAGACTCCACGGCGTCCCTCGAGCGAGGCGAGCGCCTCGAGCTGCGCGCTCGAGGTGCGCTCGGTCTCCGCGAGCCGCCGCTCGAGACGGAGGAGCGCCGCTTCCCGCTCGGTGAGGAGGCTTGCCTGCTCGAGCGCCCGCGCGGCGGTGAGGCGTGATTCCGCCGCGCGCGCCTCGAGGCGCTGCTCGAGCTCGGCGATGCACACGCGCGCCGCGGACAGTGCCTGTCCTGCGGCGGTGAGCTCGCTCGCGGCGGCCTCGGCGCGCTGCTCGGCGGCAGCGCGCGCGGCGCGCAGCATCTCCAGCTGCTTCGGCTCCATCAGCGCATCGGATGCGCACAGCGGCTCCGCCTGGCGCTCGAAGAACTTCGAGGAGGGAGGAACGACCCAGGTATCGGTGACACCGAGCTCGGGCGCGCCGCGCTCCGACGGCGTGCAGGATAGATCGAGCGACGGCAGCTCGACCGTGGCTTCGGGATCCGGCGACTCTCCTGAGACGGCGGGACGCTCCACGCTCATGAGCGCGCTTTCCAGTCCTGGGCGTGCACGCCCACGAGTCTAGCGCCGCTCTCGCGGCCGGGTGCGGCATGGCACACACCCTGGACAGTTCGCGATTTGACAGAACTCGCCGGGTGCCGCGCACCGGTTCCAGCCCGATCAGGCGTCCAGGAAATCGCGCACGACTTCGGCGAGGCGCCCGGGGGCGCTCTCGAACGCCTCCTCGCCCACCTCGGGCAAATCGGCGAGCCGTGCATCCAGCATCAGCTCGCGTGCCCTGAGCGTCGCCTCTGCCCAATCGTCCCGCGGCCGCACGATGAGCGTCGGGCGAGCAACACGCGGCAGGCGCTCGCGCGCCGGATAATCGAGTGCGGCCTCAAGTCCCCACCAGGCGTGCGGCCCGTTGGCGAGCTTCGCGGCGAGATCGCGCGCCGCGTCGCTCACGGACAGTCCGGAGCGCCGTGCGCGCAAGGAGCGCTCCCACTCCGCGGCGAGGAAGCTGCCGTCCTCGGTCGGCGGAAGCGGCCACGGCGCGCGGCGAAACGCCGCGCGCTCCGCGTCGGTTGCGAACGGCACAGCGACGCAGATCAGGCGCCGAACCGCATCGGGCCGCACGATCGCGAGCTCGGCGGCGACGAAACTGCCGCTCTGATAGCCGAGCAGGTCGATCTGCCGCAGGCGCATCGTGTCGCAGAAATCCGCGATCGCCGCGGCGTAATCGGCGATCGAGGGTTGCATGGGCGGCGGATCCGAGGCGCCGAACCCCGGCAGGTCCGGAGCGTAGACGGAGCGATTTCGCCCGAGAAGCGGCAGCACCCGCGAGAACGCGGCGCCGCAGAGTGGGCTCGAGTGAAGGCACATGAG
>Ga0335073_10010748_pt1 | contig 12868 bp, 16 predicted proteins | sample Lox_Sample_22_FD_207093 | JGI IMG/M metagenome (GOLD analysis project Ga0335073, IMG submission 207093) | Soil microbial communities from Loxahatchee National Wildlife Refuge, Florida, United States - Lox_Sample_2.2 | ecosystem: Environmental > Terrestrial > Soil > Wetlands | place: USA...
CGCCCGGTGGGCAGGCATCGGGCTGCGGGATGCCCGGCTCGGCTTGGCCGAATGCGGCGCGGTGCAGCGGGCGGACGGCCTGGCCGAGCTGTCGGCCATGTCGCGGTGCCCGGCTGTCGCGCTGCCGCCGCCACGGCTCCTTGGCGCGTTCGACCCGCTGCTGCTCGGCTGGGAATCCCGGGATCCCATCACCGGCCCGCACCGGCAGATCATCACAGTCAACGGGCTGTTCCGGCCGTTCGCCCTGGTCGGCGGCCGGGCCGAGGCGACCTGGACCGTCAAGGGCGGCCAGATCAAGCTCGCACCGTTTGCCGAACTCGATCCCGAGACCCGCGCGGCGCTGGAAACCGACGCCGCCGACGTGACACGGTTCCTCGACCAGTAGGCCCGATGTGCGAGGATGCCGGTTTTTGCCGCCGGGACAGTGACCGGACGGGCCGTTAGCTGCACTATAGGTATATGGAGTCCGGTGCGAGCGAAGCCGCGTCGGCCAGGGCTCACCGCCCGGCCCGTTCGGGATCAGTTATCCCGCCGCCACCGAGTACGGCGCATGCCTGTTCCCCGATCCCGCCGCCGCCGATGACCGCGCTGGCCTCGACCTCGCCGATCCCGCTGGCCCCGGAGACAACGCTGGCCTCATGCTCGCCGATCCCGCCGCCACCGGTGACCGCGCTGGCCTCATGCTCCTCGATCCCGCCGCCGCCGGCCACCGCGCTGGCATCCTGCTCGTCCGTGCCGCCGCCGCCGAAGACGGCAGTGATCTGCTCCTCGATCCCGCCGCCACCGGTGACCGCGCTGGCCTCGTGCTCGCCGATCCCGCCGCCGCCGAGCATCGCGCACCTCGCTCTGGACAGTAGGTCTGACGCACGTCGGCCGGATCGTCCATCGCCCTAACCCTGCGTCCCAAAGGTGCTGGCTTCGCGGCATGAGCGTGCGACGAGCGCATGAACATGCAGACGGCTCGTCGTCTCCGGCGAGCGTTACAGCTCCCCATACATGGCTCATTTAGTGCGCACCTATGAGTTGGTTTCAGTGCACATGCCGGACGCGATGACGTCCCACGTGCCGAACTGCGCGAAACCCGCAGCCCGGGCGAGTGAGGCCGATGGCGTGTTGTCGAGCTGGCAGCGGTACTGCGGCTCGTAGCCCGCTGCGAGGGTGCGAGCGCTTATCGCCCGCACGGTTCTCTTGGCCAGTCCGCGGCCGCGGTACTCCGGGAGCGTGATGATTCCCAAGTCCGCGAAGTGCGTACCTCGCCAGGGGTACATGCTTGCGGCAGCGACCAGGCGTCCGTCCGCGAAGGTGCCCCAGACAAGCCAGTGGCCGAGCTCGACGAAAGCCTCCTCCATGTCCTGGGCCGGAGCGGCGACGGCGAACTGCGCGAACGCTCCGGCGTCAGCCATGGTCAGCTGGCGGGTCTCCCCGGGCACCGTCTCGGCCCGTACGGCGGACTGGTCCTCGACGGGCAAGTAGAAGAGATAGTCCGCGCCGTGAAGAGCGACACCGGCGGCCGCAAGGGCGGAACGGAGCGCAGCATCACTCACCGTCGGAACACCGCTCAGGCCCAGACAGCGGGCCTGGGCCGAGGTCAGCGTCAGGAAGCGGTCACCGCTGCTGGTTTCGAGAGTCATCAGCGTCCAGTTGCCCGGCAGCGAGCCGTCGGTGATCACTCGGTACCCGCCCGCCCTCGCCGCAGCGTCTGGCGTCGTATCGGGGAGCCAGTAATTAGTCACAGTCCGAGAGAACATGGGAACTCTTTCGCTAACGTCCGCACATACGGTACCCGGCCCACTGCAACACCCGGGCTAGTGCGGGCATCATCTCGAGCCCCAGCGCACTCGGTTGACCCTCGGTCCTGGTGCCACTACCGCACAGCGGGGGTACCGTTCTATTCGGCGGCACATCCGGCACCACGCCGGGAATGCGTCAATGCGGGCGCCCGGCAGGCTAGCCACCCCGCTGGGTGTGGAGCGGAAGTGAGGCGTGTACATGGACTACGAGCTCACCATCAAGACCGACGAGCACGGCCAGCCGAGGATCGACGAATACGCGGGTCAGCTGCCCCCGGACGCTACCTTCACGATCACGGGGACCGAAGCCGAGGACGAGGAGCCATGGACCAGGCTCATCGTCGTCAATGACGTGATCATCGACACCGGCGCCGTCACCGGCGTCAGAGCATCGTTCACTGGACGGTAAGGCGGAAGGCGCGAGCTCCCGCCGCCCACGCTAGGTGCAGGTCGGCGGGCACGGGGTTGCCGTCAGAGTCGAAGCCGATGCTGTTGAAGTTGGCGAAGGCGTGGTTGTCGCGCGCCATGACGGCGTAGGCGTCGGTCACCTCCCGTTCTTCCGTGAGGACCTGGACATCGGCGAGCCGCCGGCGGCCCTTGAGCCGTATCGTCACCGGCTCTCCCGTGCGGAGGTTGCGGCCCCACCCGAACTGCGTGCCGATGATCAGGTCTCCCGCGTGCCGTGTGTAAGCCACCGGCACCGCGTACTGTCGGCCGGACTTCCGGCCCACGATGTACAGCGTGATGAGACGGCTACCAGCGAATCTGCTCAGCAGGGGAGTGCGCAGCAACCCTCGGATGATCCGGTTCACCAGACGCTGCGCCGTCAGGGTCTGTGCCCGCGGGGCAGGCGCCGTCGACTGGTCGGTCATCTGCTTTCTCCTAATAAGGCTGTTACCTCGATCCCTGTTGGATCGTCTGTGGGTATGACGGATGCCGGGGGAGGAAGGTAACAGTGGACACCCCAGACTGGGCGACAGCCGAGTTCCAGGCGCATCGCGCCCACCTGCGGGCCGTGGCCTACCGGATGCTCGGCTCGGTGACCGAGGCGGATGACGCGGTGCAGGAGGCCTGGCTGCGGCTGAGCAGAACCGACGCCAGCGACGTACGGAATATGCGCGCATGGCTGACCACCGTCGTGTCCCGCGTCTGCCTGGACATGCTGCGTGCCCGCACGGCGCGCCGTGAGGACCCGCTCGACATGCATGTGCCGGACCCGGTCGTCACCCCCGTCCACGACGATCCCGAGGAGCACGCGCTGCTGGCCGACTCGGTCGGTCTTGCGCTGCTCGTCGTCCTCGACACCCTGTCTCCGGCCGAACGGCTCGCCTTCGTCCTGCACGACATTTTCGGCGTCCCGTTCGCGCAGATCGGGCACATCCTGGACCGTTCCTCGGCCGCCGCCAAAGAGCTGGCCAGCCGTGCCAGGCAGCGGCTACGCGGCGCTGACGTCCCCGCCGAGACGGACCCGGGCAGGCAGCGCGAGGTGGCCGACGCCTTCCTGACCGCCGCCCGCGGGGAGGACTTCGAGGGCCTGCTCGCCGTCCTTGCCCCGGACGTGGTGCTCCGCGCCGACGCGGGCACTGGCCCGCTGGGCCCCTCGCGGCTGGTCCACGGCGCGCCGGAAGTCATCGCCCAGGCACGCCTGTACGCGCCCCTGACACGCTTCGCCCGCCCGGTGCTCGTCAACGGCACCCCTGGTTTCCTCGTCGCGCGCGACGGTCAGCCTCTCGCCCTGATCGGCATGGCCATCCGTGACGACAAGATCACCGAGATCGACATCCTCGCCGACCCGGAACGCCTCAGCCGGCTGGACCTCACCGGCCTGATCCCGTAACGGAAAGGACGCGGTTACTTGCTGGGCTCTGTCACTTGCTGGGTTGGGGGAGGGTGCAGTCGACCTTCGGGTTGACGCCCACGTAGTTGAGAGGACCAGCGAGGATCGTCACCAGGATCGTGCCGGCCTTGGTGCAACTGCCGACATTTCCGCCGTAGTAGCCCCGCTGGCCGGCGGCGATGGCGCCAATAACCAGCCAGATGATGAGCACCAGCGATCCGAGCCGCATCCCGACCTCCCGCACATCACCGGCTTGACCCGGGGCAACTGATTCTGCGTGGAGCATACCGGTCCGCAGCGGACCATCAGGCAGTCCCAGTACGTTGTGCCGATGACGACGTTCATCACGCGGATGCCGGGTTCAGGTGACGGGGTCCGGCTGGCGGTCAAGGACCTGATCGATGTCGCCGGCGTGCCCACCACGGCCGGCAGCCGGGCGCTGGCCGCGACCGCCGTCGCGGCCGAACGGGACGCGCCGTGCCTGGCTGGCGCCCGGGCCGCGGGCGCGCGGATCGTAGGCAAGACCAACCTCAATGAGCTGGCGTACGGCGCGACCGGGGTGAACGAGTATTTCGGCACGCCGGTCAATCCGCTCGATCCCGGCCGGGTTCCTGGCGGATCATCAAGCGGATCAGCGGTCGCCGTGGCCAGTGGCGAAGCGGATCTCGCGTACGGCTCCGACACCGGCGGCTCGATCCGGATCCCGGCCGCGTTCTGCGGCATCGCCGGGCTGAAGACCACGCACGGCCGGATCCCGCTGGCCGGGGTGTGGCCGCTCGCGCCGAGCATGGACACCGTCGGCCCGATGGCGCGCGATGTAGCCGGCGTCGCGGCGGGCATGGCCCTGCTCGAGCCGGGTTTTTCCGTCGATGTGGCCGCCGCCGGACGGGTTGGCCGGCTCAGGCCGGCCCGCATCGACGTGGATCCCGTCATTGACGCGGCGGTGGACGCCGCGCTGGCCCGCTGTGGCCTGGAGGTGATCGACGTGGAGCTGCCCGGCTGGTACTCGGCCAGGAAAGCGTTCAATGTGATCTGCGACGCCGAAGCCGTGGTGTCGAACCGGGTGCTGCTGGCCGACCCCGGCCACCGCGAGCTGCTCGGCCCGCGGGCACTTGCCAATCTCACCGAGGCCCAGGCCGTGACGCACGCGCAGCTGGTCCAGGCAACAGCCGAGCAGGACCGCTGGCGCGCCGCCTTGGCGGCGGCAATCCGCGAGATCGGCCTGCTCGCGGTCGCGACTGTGCCGTTCTTCCCGCCGCCACTCGAAGCCGCCATCAGGCCCGGCTACCTTGCCTTCACCAGTCCCGTGAACCTGGCGGGTTTCCCCGCACTGGCGCTGCCAGTGCCGACCGGTCAGCAGCTGCCGGCCAGCCTGCAGCTCATCGGCGGACCGAACGCCGAGGCATTGCTGCTCGCCACCGGCGCGATGATCGAGGCAGCGGTCTAGAAAAGCTCTAGAAAAGCGAGGAGGGCGGACATGACTGATCAGGCGGTCCGAGTGGAGCGATCGGGGCCGGTCACTACCGTGTTCCTGCACCGTCCTGCCCGGCGCAACGCCGTCGACGGCCCAACGGCGTTCGAGCTTGCCGCGGCCTTCCGCGCGTTCGACGCCGACCAAGACGCCGCGGTCGCCGTGCTGCATGGCGAGGGCGGCGTGTTCTGCTCTGGCGCCGACCTGACCGCGATCGGCACGGAGCGCGGCAACCGGGTAGCGTCCGACGGCGACGCCCCCATGGGGGTCAGCCGGCTGCGGCTGTCCAAGCCGGTCATCGCCGCGGTAGCGGGCTACGCGGTCGCCGGCGGCCTGGAGCTGGCGCTGTGGTGCGACTTGCGGGTCGCCGATGAGACCGCCGTGTTCGGCGTGTTCTGCCGGCGCTGGGGCGTCCCGTTGATCGACGGCGGCACCGTGCGGCTGCCGCGGCTGATCGGCACCAGCCGCGCGATGGACATGATCCTCACCGGCCGCGCCGTCGACGCGGCGGAAGCGGCGGCGATCGGGCTCGCCAACCGCGTCGTGCCGGCCGGGCAGGCGCTGGCCGCCGCTCAGGAACTCGCCGCCCAGCTTGCCGCGTTCCCGCAGGTCTGCCTGCGCAGCGACCGCGCGTCGGTGCTGGACCAAGAAGGGCTGGCGGAGACCGCCGCGCTGGCATCGGAGTTCGCGCACGGGCAGGCGGCGCTGGCCAGCGAGACGGAAGCCGGCGCGGCCAGGTTCGCCGCCGGCGCGGGACGCCATGGGGACTTCGACACCCCGCGACGGTGACCGCCGCTACCCAGGGCGCGTGACGCGATGGCGGCTCAAGGGCAACTAGAGACGTGACCAAGACAGCACCAGCAATCGGGCAGGCGGGCAGGACGGGCGCGCGGGGCGCCGGGGATGGCGCTGCGGCCGAGTTCGAGCGGCTGTACCGGGCGAACGTGGAGGCGGTCACGGCCTACTTCGCCCGGCGCAGCGCCGACCCGCACGTTGTCGCCGACCTGACGGCGGACACCTTCGTCACCGCGATCACCAGCTTCGGGTCTTTCGATCCTGGCAGGGGCACCGCGCGGGCCTGGGTGTTCGGGATCGCCAGGCATGTGTACGCCGCGCACTGCGAGGCGTACGGCCAGCAGCAGGACAGGCTGCAGCGGCTGGCGGGCCGGCGGGACCTGGAACCGGACCAGGTCGAGGAGTTGCTCGACCGCATCGACGCCGAACGGGCGGGCCGCGACCTAGTCAGCGGGCTCGGCATGCTGCCGGACCAGGATCGCGCGCTGGTCGAGCTCGTGGACCTCGCCGGCCTGCGCCCCAAGGAGGCGGCGGCAGTGCTCGGAGTCACGCCGGGCGCGGCACGGATGCGACTCATGCGGGCTCGCGCCCAGTTGCGCAAGCACGCGATAACCACGAACCAGAGCAGGGGTGACGAGAATGACTAAGTTCGCAGACCAGCTATTCGACGACCTGATGCGCGAGCATGGGCCGGCGCTGGCGCACGCCAGGCCGCCGGCGCAGCCCAAGCACCACATCACCGCCCGCCACACGCTGCTGGCCAGCGGCGGCGCCCTGGCCGTCGGTGCAGCCGTCGCGGGCGTCCTCGTGGCCCAGAACGGGACCCCGGCCCACGTGGCCGGGAGCAGCGCAACCCCCGCGGCCTACACGGTAAAGAACAACCCCGACGGCACGGTCACCCTCGCCGTGTACCAGAAGTCCGGGATAGCAGCCGCCAACGCCCGGCTCCGCCAGCTTGGCGACAAGCAGGTCTTCGTGGTGCCGGTCGGGCCGGGCTGCCCGAGCCTCGGCTCGCTGCCGAAGCCCGCCGTCTCGGGACACGGCCACCTGATCACCACGGGGATAGCCGTCTCGCCCAACGGGTCTGTCACCGTGAAGGCGACGGGCATCCCGGCTGGGGACATCCTCGTGATCGGCGTCCAGACCAACGGGCACACCTCGATGAGCGGCGGCGGCTTGACCTCGCTCCCGGCGCCGAGCTGCATCAGCCTTCCCGCGCCACCCCCCGGCAGCGGCGGCTCCGGGTCAGGTTCCGGGTCAGGTTCCGGGTCATAACCGGCCCGGACCGGAGCGCGGCAGGGCGCGGGGCCCTTGCCGCGCTCCGGTCTCTCGCGGTCCGGGGTGAGGCAGAGTAGCGTGAGCGGGCGTGCGAATTACGGATGTCACGGTTGTCCTGCATGAGCGGGTCGCCACCGGAAGCGCGTCGTTCGGCCCCGGCGGCCGGCAACTGCTCGGCGTGCTGCGGGTCATGACCGATGAAGGCATCGAGGGCAACAGCTTCCTGTCCGGCCCGGGTCCCGGGCCCTCCGCGATCGCGGAGCAGATCGTCACGGTCGTCAAGCCGTGGCTGGTCGGCGCGGACCCGCTGGACATCGGGGCGCACTGGCGGCGGATGGCCGGGCTGGTGCACTACCTCAGCCCGCAGGCCGTCGGCAGCGTCGACGTCGCGCTGTGGGACATCGCAGGCAAGACCGCCGGGCTGCCCGTGCACCGGCTGCTCGGCACCTGCCGCGACCGGATCCCCGCGTACTACTCCACCGCCCATTACCAGACGCCACGGGAGTACGCCGAGGACGCCCTCTACTGGCAGGAGCAGGGCTGGCGTGGCTACAAGCTGCATCCGCCGCGCGGGCCCTGGCTGCCACCAGGCGCCGCCCCGCCCGTCGTCTTCGACATCGCCGCGTGCGAAGCCGTCCGGGCAGCCGTCGGTGACGACATGACGCTGATGCTCGACTCGTCGTGGAGCTACTCCTACCCGGACGCGCTGCGGGTCGGGCAGGCCATCCAGGACCTCGGGTACTTCTGGTACGAGGACCCGCTGCCCGACCACGACATCCACGGCTACCGGCGCCTCGCCAGGCACCTGACCATCCCGCTGCTCGCCACCGAGATCACCCCAGGCGGGCTGACGGCGCTGCCGCCGTGGATCACCGCGGGCGCGACCGACTTCCTGCGCGGCGACGTCGTCATCAAGGGCGGCATCACCGGGCTGATGAAGATCGCGCATCTGGCCGAGGCGTTCGGGATGAACTGCGAGGTGCACGACAACTACAACGCGCTGAACAACGTCGCCGCCACCCACGTGATGATGGCCATCGACAACTGCGACTGGTTCGAGGTGCTCGCGTTCAACCGTGCGGGCGACCACAGCCTCGCGCACTTCGGCTACGGCCTGGCCGAGCCGTTCACGGTCGACGCGGAGGGCTACGTGCACGCCCCGACAGAACCGGGGCTCGGCGTCGGCGTCGACTGGCCGCTGATCAACTCGTCCGTACACGCCGTGGTCGAATGATGGCGCCGGAGATCAGCGTGCGGGATCCGCGGGACCCGGACGTGCAACGATGCCTAAGGGCCTACGAGGCCGAGTTGGCCAGCCGCTTCGACGCCGGCTTCGACCCCGCACAGAGCATCTCCGCGACCGACGAGGAGATGACGCCGCCCGCCGGATTGTTCCTGGTGGCGACCATCGACGGAGAACCCGCCGGGTGCGGCGCGCTGAAGTTCCACGGCGACGCGCCCGCCGAGATCAAGCGGATGTGGGTCGCGCCGTCAGCCCGTGGCCTGGGCCTCGGCCGCCAGATCCTCGCTCAGCTGGAGGAGCGCGCCAAAGAGAACGGTGCCCGGGTGCTCAGGCTGGAGACCAACCGGGCGTTGCGCGAGGCCATCGGCATGTACCGGTCAGCCGGCTACCGCGAGGTGGCGGCGTTCAGCGACGAGCCGTACGCGCACCACTGGTTCGAGAAGTCACTGGAGCCGCAAGCCTCCCAGGCGTGACGACGGGTAACGCAGCCAACACGATGGAGATCCGTCAGCTGACCGATGTCTTGCAATGCAAGTTGCATGACCATTTCTAGTGCAACGGCAAAACCGAGCCTCCGCAGCTTCTCCGCTCCGTCAGCTGAGGAACCGATGAACTCAATAGCCCCGGCCCGCCCGGCCGAACTGCACCAGCGTCGCGTCCGGCTCATCCGCCAGCCAGCAGCGGCGGCCCAGGCCCGCGACCACGTCCGCGCGGCCCTGCACTCCTGGCAGGTTCCCGTCGACCCGGATGTCGTGATCCTGCTGACCAGCGACGTTGTGACAAATGCCATCCTGCACGGGGCGGGTCCGACCGTCACGGTCGCGATCAGGGGCTCGGGCGGCCAGCTGCGCGTCGACGTCTACGACTCCGCGCGGTCGCAGCCCGTCCCGGCCGACAAGCCCGGCAAGCCCGACAATCCCCACGGGGACAAGGCTGGAGCCGAGTTGGCGCTGGTCGCCATGCTGGCGAATGACTGGGGAGTATTCCGCACTCCCGCGGGTCGCGCGGTTTACTTCACGCTCACGTTCAACGGGCGCCAGACCGGGTAGTAGCGGCCGGTTGTTACCCAAACGGCACGGCCAATACCGGCCCGAACGCCGTATGAACAGTAAGGTGGGTGGATGAAAGCAGCCGTGCCGGTGTGCTGGTGATCCGGGATTGGCAGTATGCGATGTATTCATATAAATTCGGTCGGAAAAGTTTAGATCCCTCACGGATCCCTCACGGATCCCGCACGGAAAGGCCTGGCGGAAGCTTGATCACGTTCGAGGCAGTGACGAAGCGGTACCCGGATGGGACGGTGGCCGTCGACGCGCTCGACCTTGAGGTGCCCGTAGGCAAGACGGTCGTCCTTGTCGGCCCCAGTGGCTGCGGGAAGACCACCAGCCTCCGGATGGTCAACCGCCTCGTCGAGCCGACTGAAGGCCGCATCCTGCTGGATGGCAAGGACATCAGGGAGCAGAACCCGGCCAAGCTGCGCCGTGGCATCGGCTACGTCATCCAGCAGACCGGGCTCTTCCCGCACCGGACCGTCGAGGACAACATCGCGACAGTCCCCGTGCTCAACGGCTGGCGCCGGCAGAAGGCCAGGGACCGGGCCCGTGAACTGCTCACGACCGTCGGCCTTGACCCGGAACTGGCCCGGCGCTACCCGTACCAGCTGTCCGGCGGCCAGCAGCAGCGGGTCGGGGTGGCCCGCGCGCTCGCCGCGGACCCGCCGGTGCTGCTCATGGACGAGCCGTTCAGCGCCGTCGACCCCGTGGTGCGCGCCTCCCTGCAGGACGAGCTGATCACGCTGCAGCGCGAGCTGCAGAAGACCATCCTGTTCGTCACGCACGACATTGAAGAGGCCATCAAGGTCGGCGACCTGGTGGCGCTGTTCCGGCCGCACGGCAAGATCGCCCAGTTCGACACCCCGGAACGCCTGCTCGGTGACCCCGTCGACGACTACGTGGCCGGGTTCGTCGGCTTCGACCGGGGCATCAGGCGGCTGTCGTTCTTCACGTCGCAAGGCCTGTCGCTGAACACCGGGCCGGTGCAGAGCGCTGACACCACCGTCGCCACGGCGCAGGCCTCCGGCGAGTCGTGGATCCTGGTCACTGACGGCGGGAAGCCGAGCGGCTGGGTCCCGGCGGACAGCCTGGCCGGCCAGCCGGGCAGCACGCCGCTGAGCCAGCTGGCCGCCGAGCCGGTCGGGCACACGTTCACGGTCGGCACCGACTCGCTGCGGGCCGCGCTGGACGCGGCCGTGCTGTCGCCCGCCGGGCAGGCGGTTGGCGTGGACGACGACGGCCAGGCGGTCGGCGTGGCGACGTTCGACCAGCTGCGGGCCGCGATCCAGGCCGCGGAACGAGCCGCGGAAGCAGCCGCCGCGGCCAGCTCGCAACCGGCCGACGCGACAACGGACGAGACTGATAACAGCAAGAAGCGCGACCCTGGGCAGCCGGGAGTGCAGCCAGGAGTCCAGAGCGCCCCATCAGGAGCGCAGCCATGAGCTGGTCCTGGATCCCCCAGAACTGGTCGCTGATCTGGCAACTCACCTGGGAAAACGCCAAGCTCGGCGTGCTCTCGGCAATTTACGGCCTGATCATCTCCATCCCGCTCGGGGTCATCGCCGCGCGCTTCCGCTGGTTCTACCCGCCGACGCTGGCCGTCGTCAGCATCATCTACGCGGTCCCGTCGCTGGCGCTGTGGATCGCGCTCATCCCCGCCTTCGGGCTCACCGACACGACGGTCATCATCGGGCTGACCGCCTTCTCGCTGTGCGTCATCCTGCCGAACGTCGTCGCCGGGCTGCGCGCGGTCCCGGCCCCCGTCAGGCAAGCGGCGACCGCCATGGGGTACGGCCCGACGCGGCGCCTGGTGACGGTGGAACTGCCGCTGGCGGCGCCGGTGATCATCGGCGGGCTGCGGGTCGGCGTGGTGTCCAGCATCAGCCTGGCCAGCCTCGGGCAGCTGATCGGCGTGTCCAGCCTCAGCTACCTGTTCATCGACGGACTGCAGCGGTCGTTCCCGACCGAGATCATCGTGGGCCTCGTGTGCGTCATCGTGCTCGCGGTCGTCTGTGACCTGGTGCTCGTCGGGGTCAGGAGGGCGCTCACGCCGTGGCAGCCCCGCCGCCAGGTGGCAATCGCCCAGTGGACGGGGATGCAGCGGGCGGCGCTGAGGAGGCGGCCCGCGTGAGCTTCTTCAGCTACGCCTGGGACTGGCTGACCACGTCCGCCAACTGGCACGGGTCCGACAGCATCCCGCAACAGATCCTCGCCCATCTCGGCTACTGTGCCCTGCCGCTGCTGCTCGCGGCGCTGATCGGCATCCCGGCCGGGGTCTGGATCGGCCACACCGGCCGCGGCGCCGCCTTGGTGGTGAACGTGGCCAACTCCTGGCGTGCCATCCCCACCCTCGGGCTGCTGATCCTGCTGGCCGTCTACCTCGGCTTCAGCCTGCTGACGTGGCTGCTGCCACTTGTCGTGCTGGCCATCCCGCCGATTCTCATCAACGCCTACGAGGGCGTGGCGGGCGTCGACCCCGACGTGAAGGACGCGGCCAGGGGGATGGGCATGACCTCCTGGGAGCAGGTGATCCGCGTGGAGCTGCCGATCGCGCTTCCGCTGGTGCTGGTCGGCCTGCGCACCTCGGCGATCTTCGTCGTGGCCACCGCCACGATCGCCGCGTACATCGGCCTCGGCGGCCTCGGCCGCTTCATCTTCGACGGCCTCGCGAGTAACAACTACGGACCGGTGGCCGGCGGAGCGCTGCTCGTCGTGGTGCTCGCCGTCCTCGTGCTGATCCTCTTCACCGTGCTCAACAGGCTGGTAGTCCCCGTCGGCCTCCGCAGGCAGGCAAAGCTCGCCAGGACCGAATAGCCCGGCAGGACTGAATAGGGAAACCCCATCCGAAAGGAAAACCATATGCGCACCAGGACCGCCGCCACTGGCGGGATGGCCGCCATAGCGGCTATCACCCTCGCGGCCGTGGCCGCATGCTCGAGCAGTTCAAGCTCGTCAAGCAGCAGCTCGAGCCCGAGCGCGAGCGCGAGCAGCAGCTCGAGCTCCAACCCGCTGTCGCAGGGCGGCGGCTCCGGCACCGTCGTCATCGGTTCGGCGAACTTCCCGGAGAACGAGCTGCTCGCCACCGTCTACGCCCAGGCGCTGAAGGCCAAGGGCGTCAACGTCACGACCAAGCTCAACATCGGCGCCCGCGAGGTCTACTACCCGCAGGTCGAGAAGGGCACGATCTCGATCATCCCCGAGTACAACGGCACCCTCCTCACGGTTGAGGTCGACAAGACGTCCACCGCGAAGACCACCGCGGACGTCGACGCCGCCCTGGCCGCGAAGCTGCCGTCCTCGCTCCAGGTGCTCAACCCGGCCCCTGCGCAGGACAGCGACTCGATCACCGTGACTCAGGCGACCGCGGCCAAGGACCACCTGAAGTCGATCGCCGACCTCAAG
>Ga0335073_10010749_pt1 | contig 12868 bp, 14 predicted proteins | sample Lox_Sample_22_FD_207093 | JGI IMG/M metagenome (GOLD analysis project Ga0335073, IMG submission 207093) | Soil microbial communities from Loxahatchee National Wildlife Refuge, Florida, United States - Lox_Sample_2.2 | ecosystem: Environmental > Terrestrial > Soil > Wetlands | place: USA...
AGTGAGTAATGGTTCGGCGGTAGCGTTGACGAGTGATTGGTCGACCGGACCGAAATAGCGCGAGTCCCAGCCGAGCGGGTTGTGCGACAAGACCCAGAGTTGCCCAGGCCGCAGCGTGTAGGTGCCAAAGGGATAGTGTTGGAGCCAGTGGCTGATTAGCACGTCGTGTGGAATGCCACTGCCGGCCCACAGCTTGCCATTGATATAGCTGCCCTCAGGCGTGACCCGCACGGTATCGCCGGCGACGGCGGCGATACGCTTGAGCGGCATCTTGAGGATGACGAATTCGCCGCGGCCGAGTGCATGATGAGTGATGCGGTAGAGCCCGCGCGGGGCGCTCGCGCTGTTATTACAGGCAAGCCCCAGTACCGCACACAAAATGAGTACGGCAAGCAACAAGAGCAGCGTGCGCGACAGCAGTTTCATTGCGCACTCGGGTAGGGGCCGGAGAAGACCAGGTCGCGGGTCACCAGTACCCGAAAGTGATAGCCGGGTTCGATCGTCAGCGTCGGCTTGTTTTGCATCAGTTCCATGCTGAGTTGTCCGGCGGCGCGTCCGCCGAGGGTCTCGGCCCCGGCGCCCAGTGCCTGCTGCTCGGCGCTGTAGCCGTCGATGCCGCCGTAAGTCGGATGACTCGCCAGCATGGTGCCGGCGGTGATCGCGGAAATGAGCACCGCCGGGGTCCAGGTACGGACGTAATGGTTGTCGACCAAATCCTGAAAGCCGGGATAGCCCTCGCTGTTGGCGCCCGGCATGTTCGGCAACTGGATATGGCCGCCGTTGGGGAACTCGATATCGTTCCACGCCACCAGCAGGCTCTGATCATTCTGCTGAACCTGATCGCGGCCAGACTGATAGCCGTGCAGGATGCTACCCATCGGAATCAGCACTTCGGTTTGCGTAACTGAGTCCTTGACGTCCTGGCTGACGCGGCCGAGCACATCACCCGGATGATCGGAATCGACGCCGGTTTCGAGCGTGCCGTAGATCCAGGTCCAGGCGCTGATGGTGTGCGGCGCGGCGGGCTGGGCCGCCACGTTGATCGGAGCGGTGGATGACGCGGGTTGGGTTGCGAGCAGCCGCGGGGTTTCAAGCGTCGGTCCATTGTCCGGCTTGATGCCGATGTCGGAAGTGAGCGCGCGGTGATAGCGTTCCAACCGTTCCCTTGCCGCCTCGCTCGTGGTCGCCGCGCTATGCGGTTGCTGATAGGCCAACTCCTGGGGACGCGGCGTGGTTACCGCCGGCGGTGTGACCACCGCGATGGGCTTAGCCGGGCCGAATGACGCGGCCGGGCTAGCCTTTGTTGTGGGATGATATTTCTCGAACCAGCTCTCATCGCCGCGCGCCTCGCGCACGGCCGGCGCTGCCGGTGCGGGCGCGGGTCGATGGCGGATGGCGAGAAAGAACACCAACAGGCCAAGGCTCACGCCGCTCATCAGCGCGATCGCAAACCAGTGACTAACACCTTTTGGTTGCGGTGAGGTTTGCGTCATTACTGCCTCGCGGTGATCTGTACGACCTGACGATTGGTGCCGGTCCCGGAAGTCAATGCCGCGCTCTGGAAGGTCCGATCAGCAATGTAGTAGGAGCCGCGCACCTGGTAATTGACTAACGATTGTTCCTTGCCGTTTTGCACCATCAGCGTCGGCATATCGGCGCTGAGCGTGTTCGCCGGAAACTCGACATAGGTGTGCTCGCCGTCGTCGAAGGCGAGTAGGGGCCGCCACGGCACCTCGGGACCCGTGATCTGATAGTTGAAGTTGAGCGGCTTCGGCGGCACCGGGTCGCTTGCGACCTGGGTTGCTGCCGCGTGCAGAGCACTCTGCCGCCGCGTCTCGGCCGCGGCCAGATCGTCGGGATAATAGAAGGCCACCTGCGGCATGTAGGGCATGTGCGTTCTTAATATGAAGTGATACGAGCGCTTGCTGCTGACCACGATCAGGTCAGTGGCAATGCCGGGTTCTTTAGGCTTGACCAGGATACGGTTGCCGATGGGCTTGATGTCCCAGCGCTCGCTGTCGCCGATGCCGATGCCATCGGCGCTCACGCTCTCATCCTGATTGAGGACAATCTCGGTAACTCTCAGCACCTGGCAGTTGATGATCGGCTGGGCATGAGCGGAGTAGGGCAGTAGGGTGGTGATGCCGTCATGAATAGTTTTTGGCTGGCCGCTCGATACCGCCGCGCGAACCTCGTAGGGCAGGGCGGCCATCGGATCGGGCGGTACCTCGACGGGTTTGGACGGCTGATTCAAGAGCGCCGCCGGAACATAAGGAGGGGAGGGCGGTTGCGCCGGTTGTGCGGCACATCCAGCCAACATCGTTAAGCCAATCAGGGTAATCCGGGTCTTCACTGATTCACCTCCGCTGACCAGTCGAGATTGGTGACATAGAGACCGATCGGGTTGCGTCCGTCGGCGTCATCGGGCGTGGCGGCGACCACCTTGAGCGTCGCCCGCCAATATGTGCTGCTGACCTGATCGCTGTTGTACTCGTGATGAGTTTCGACCCAATCGACTTGATAGGTGTCAGGCGCGGGCAGTTTGAGCGGCGTCCGCGTTATCTGGACCTCAACCCAGCCCTTCTGGCTGATGGTAAAGGGGTCGTGCTGACCGTCGTGGTAATAGTCAGTCAGAGCCTTGGCCGCCTGTTCACGGGCGAAGGCGTAGGTGTCGCGCAGCCGGTCCTTTTCTTCATCGAGATTGCCGGTGACGGTCTTGGCGTTGCGGATGAACTCGGCGATAGCCCATTTGACTACAACATCGTTGAGCGCCTGGGTGCCAAGCACCGGCTGGGCCAGTGCGATGGGTTCGCCGTGGCCATTGACCATCACCAGATAAGGCAGGGTGCGTGGGCGGAAAATCAGCACGCACACGGCGAGCGCTAGTAGTACACAGATCCCGCTGACGGCGATGAGCATTTGCGCCAGTCGCTGATTGTGCTGGCGGATTAATTGATCTTCGTAATCTGTGGCGAAAACTGGATTTGCCGCCATGGTGCTCTCCTCAGGTCTCGAACAGCAATTTGTCGATTAGCTCGTGGCGGGCGGTGCTCGCAGCCGACTGAGCCCCGGAGGCCGCTGCCTGATCGACGGCGGTCGCAGCACCACCGGCGGCATCCATCGATTGAGCCAGTCCGGCGGCGCCCACACTCGGCATCACCGCTCCTACTAGCATCCGTCCGGCGAAGGTCGGCACATGGACCAGCAACATCAAAAACAGAACTGCTTCAAGAACGATCTGAATTGGTATCGTCAGATTGCCGGTGATAAAACCAGTGTTGGCAATTAACTGATTGGTCCAAGCCGCCACTAACGATTGAGCTACACCAAGTAATGAGAGTGTAAAAAACAGACGGACCGCCACACTTAAAACCCAACCGAAATAATATCCGGTTACGTGTGCGCTGAAGCGGAAAGCGCCTATTGGAAGAAAGATTGAACCGCCGACAGCCGCCACGTACGATTCGATCAGTAATTCGAGCAGCATGATCGCCGCCCAGCCGAAAACTACCGCCACTCCGATCGCTGCTAGCATGGTGACTAGATCGGTAATCGGCATAGTCAACCAATGGCCGTGTGCTACGGCCGAAAGCAGCATTCCCGCGAGATTCCAACCTTCGCCGAGAACACCATCAGGACTAAGGTCTGTTACAGATAAGCCGCTGACAATTCCGCCCCATTCGGCGATAGTCGCAATCACCCCATTGCGCATCCAATCGGCCGCATTCTCAAAAAGGATGTACCCGACCGCGATACCAACGACACTCCGCACCAGGTCGTCGACCATGCCGGGCAGATCGCGATTGATGATCATCAGCGCGAACACGACCCCCAGCTCGATGAACGCCAGCATCCAAAAAATGGGGTAGCCCAGCGCAAAAATGGCGGTCTGCCACTGCGCCACCGCATTGGCTATTGGACTCAGTGCATTCTGTAATAAGTTTGGGTCCACTTTATTTCTGCCCTTCGTCTGGAATACCGCCGGTTAGCGGAGTGCGACAGCGAAAATCAGTTTCGAGAGAAGGGTTGTACGTAATACAACCATTGTTGGTGTACGCCTCCGATGCGTTATACCAGCGATGTGTTACACGATCGCGGTCGTACCCTTGCGCGAACATCTTGCGCTGGAATGGTGTTAGTGAGCTTTCTTGAGGTACTAAGGGAAAGGATTGTTGAGGTATTAACGGGCGATCCCATCTCTCAAAAGACCAAACTCCGAAAAATCCAATCGCGACCAGAAGAACAAAAAATAGAATCAACCTTCTATTCATTGCGGCGACACTCCGAGATTGGCGGCTTGCGCACTGGTCGCGGCCGTCCGCGCCCGTTCATTGAGTTCTTCTCCTGCCTTAGTCGCATCGAGTGTGATGTGTGAAACTTCAAGTTGGCGTAACAGTTGAATTTGCTGGGCCACCGCGAGTTGCGCCTCGGTATTGATTTGCACGGCTTGGAGCAAACCGCTCGCTCCGAGATTGGCGGATTCGATCGAGCCGAGATGATTTTCCTCGGTATCAAAGCTGGCCGCCTGGCCCTGCGCCGCATTGAGCGCGTCTATATAAGTCGCCATGGTCTTGGCGGTGACGCTGGCGCTCTGCGCAATGGCATCAGCCGGGAGCGGCGTCCAGCCGGGAAAGATCGCGGCAAAGATCTGCCCCGAATTAATTCCGCCGTTGAAATTCCCGTCGAGCGAATCAAGAAAGGCCGAGACACTCTGAAACAAACCGCTGTCACCCGTCGTCGTCACTGAAGCGGCGGTCAGACTGTTGGCCCTGAGGTCCTGCTGGAGGGTGGTGTTGGTCTGATTCAGTTCACTGGCGGTTTGCGCGGTGGCCTGCTCGGTCGGCGGATCACTGACTAGGCTTCCACCAAACTGCCCAGATGCGGGCGCGGCACTCAGCATCAACAATAGTGCAATGAATATCGCGATCATTGCTCGACCACCTCCCCGTTGGCTTCCTGGAATTGCGGCAGCAGAAATTCGGCCCCATTGGTGGCTTCGGGCATCGGGCCGAAGCCGCGTGCAGCGAGCCAGGCTTCGAGAAAGTGCTCGCGGCCGTAGTGCTGCAATAACTCCCGCGCCTGATTAACGTCGCGATGGCCGGTCGCGGCGCACAGGGCCAAGGCGATGGGTCCGAGATTAAGCGTGAAGAGCCGCCGGCCCAGCGCCGAATGAAAGTAGTATTCGCGCCGTGGTACGGCGTTGCCGATGATATTGATCTCGCGTTCGCTGAGCCCGAGTTTGAGATAGGCCTCGCGAACGTAGGCGCCCTTCGCCTCGGGATTGGGCGGAAAGATTTTGCCTGGACAGGATTCCAGCAACAGGTCGCGATAGGGTGAGTTGGCGATCTCAGTTAATGATTGGGTCGCCAGCGTGATGCCGGCATTGCGCTTGCGGAAGGTGCGGATCGCATCATAGAGCCAGTCTCGTGAGACTTCGTCGCTGAGCATGCGCCAAGCCTCATCGACGTAGATGAAGGTTGGCGCCTCGCCCATCCGCCTCTCGCAGTCATGCAGAATCAATTCGGTAGCCGGTGCCGCCGCGCGGTCCCCCAGCGCCACCAGGCTGCGCATCTCATACACCGACACCGCGCAGCCCGCTGCGCGCGCGGGAGAATCCTCCGGCTCGCCGTCGAAGATGTGGCCCCACTTACCGCCCTTAATGTAGTTGTTGAGAATTCCGCGCATGCGCGGGTCCTGCAGCAGGTGCGCGAAAATGAACAGCGAGCGGATGCCCTGGGTTTTGGCCAGTTTCAGGGCACTGGTGAGATCCGCGGCCTGGACTTCATCGATGATCAGGTCCCAACGCCTGAACAGGCGGGTGAACCAGTCGAACAGCGAGCCCACGCCATCTTCGTCACCGAGATGCGCGAGCGGGCAGAGCGGTGATGAGCCATCGGTCGCGAGTTCCTGATAAGTCGCACCAAGCGCGTGGGCCAGCACGTAAGAGGAATAATCGAGATCGAGCCAGACGATCTGGCAGCAGGGCAGGGCGATAGTGGCGGCGACGGTGGCTCCGAGGTATGCCGATTTGCCGGTTCCGGTTGGACCGACAATCAGTTGATTAGCCACCCCGCCGACATGTGACGGCGGATAGAAGGGCTCCTTGCCGCTGCCACCACAGACTAACGGGACCGGCGTATCGGGTGGGTAGAAGGCCGAGTCGATGACCGGCGTGCCCGGCCAGTGTTCTACCGGCAGAATCATTTCCGCGAAATTGCCGGCGGTAATCAGGGGACGCCGCACATTGCTCCAGCCATTGCCCGGCCAGCCGCCTTGAACCGCTTCGACCGCATTGGCGTCTTCGAGCCGCGCAGTCACGCCGATGGCGCTCAGGTCTTTGACCATGGTCCGCCCGCGCATGGTCGCGCGCTCGGGATCGGTGTCCTTAATTTCGGCCACGATGGTGCCCCAGCCGAAGGGCATGCCGGCGGCCGCGGCCGCGATCGCTTCATCGACTTCGGCGATCTGTTGCTCGGCGTCCTGGTTGACGCTCTTACGGCGCGGGATGTTGAGGGCGCGCGCGATGATATCGATGAAGCTGCCGAGTTGCGCGCGGACCCAGAAAGTCCGTTCCAGTTGCAGTTGTTCGTGGGCGTCGTGCGGGTCCTGGCAGATGAACCTGGCGCTTAAGGTCATCTGCCCTGGATGACGCAAGAGCACCGCCAGCATCTGCGGTACGGTCTCCGCCGGATAGGCGGTGATACAGACAGGCCGTAGATGGAGCTCGCCAATCCACGGGGCGACCCCGCCATACCAGCGCTCGCTCGCAATAATTTCGTTCAGCCGCACCTTGCCGGCCGGCAGGATCGCCGGATAGTCACGTCCGGTAACGGAGAGAATCAGATCACGGAAGGTCTCGATAGGAGTCAGGCGGCGCAAGGCGATAGTGCCCCCCAGCGCATCGAGTGCATTGGCCTGCAGTTCGCGAAAACGTTGCAGGATCAGATCGGCATTGGGGTTCCAGTGACCAGCCGCAAAGACCGCGCTGCGCACATGGCTCGGCACCGCCGCTTCCATTTGCGTAGTGAAGTAGATGCGGCGCAGCGTCCGCCAGTAATTTTGTGCGGCGAATTGTTCGCGGCGTTCGTCGTCGATCAAGCGCGCGGCCCGCGAAGGAAAGCAGCGTTCCGGATACTCGGTCGCGGGCAGCCGATGAACTATCACCTGCACCATGTCGTTGGTGCCGAGATGACGCAGCGCCTCGACCAGCCGCTCGGCCGCCGCGGCGAGCTCCGCCTTACTCGCGCTCGCGAGACTTAGCCCGCCGAGCTCGTAGGCACTCAGCAGGCCGCGCCCGCGCAGATAGACCTCGCCCCCGTCAAGGAAATGTCCATACGGTACGACTGCCGCCAGCGAGTTATCGGTGCGCATCGTCAGATCACCCAGCGCGAGGCCGCCGGCATGATCGGTTTGGGCTTCGCGTCCTTCGTGTAGGCATAGCCGTGCGGCTCGCGAATTAAGGGATGAGACAGCGAGCGGGTATAGACTGCCAGCCATTGCGGATCGTGCTTTGCCGCCTGGCGCAATAGCCACTGCCCCGGCCAGTAGAACAGCGCGGCGACGCCGAGGGTCCACCACAAATGAGAGACGAGCGCCGTCACGACCAGTAAAATCGTAAAGAGCCCGTTCACCGCCGTGAGTTTCCACTCGGCGCCGCGCTTGAGCTTGGGCCGCGTCAGGGCGCGATAGACCTTCAACGGATCAAGGCTCCCGCCAGCGGAAACAGATAGGTCGCCATGGTCTGAATCTGCGAGCAGAGCACCCCGCCGATCGCCAGCGCCGAGAGCGTGACGAAGGCCACCTCGAAGTTGCGCCCGAGGAAGTAGATAATTCCTGCACCGGCGAAGCCCGCGATAATCAGCAGCAGTGCGATTGGCCCCGAGACCATGGTCATGACCTGGGTGGTGACCGTGTCGAGCGGAGTCCCCGAGGTGGCCGCTAAGGCGGTTCCGGCACTCAAGAAAGTTAAAGTTAAGGTTGGAATTACGATGCGTTTCATCTGCTCCTCCTACATTGCGGGGAAGTGGAATTTTAGTTACTTCCCCGCAATACTCAGTGGCTATTCACCATGCGCTCAGAACGGGATGTCATCGTCGGCCGGCCGTTCGGCCTCACCGCCTGGCCCCTCGGGCTTGGTCCCAAGGAACTGCACGCGCTGGGCGATGATCTCGGTGCGATAACGCCGCGCTCCGCCATTGCGATCTTCGTAATCGCGAGTGTGCAGGCGGCCCTCGACATAAATCTGCCGGCCTTTCTTGAGATATTCACCGCAGGTCTGGGCGAGCTTGCCGTAGACCACGACTCGGTGCCATTCGGCCCGCTCCTGCCGGTTGCCATCCTTGCCGGTGAAGCTCTCGTCGGTGGCCACCGAGAACGTCGCCACGGATTGCTGGCTCTGCGGCAGTTGCCGCACTTCGGGGTCCTGGCCAAGATGGCCGATGATGGTTACACGGTTTAATGACATTGCACTGACCTCCATGGGGTTATTTGCCCGCCCATCGGGCGCTTCGGTCCGTAAAAACCCGAACCGTTTTTCCGTCCTCGTCCTCTTCACCAAGCCTGAGAGGCGAGGGCGGAAATGAGCACTGCGGGCAACGCCCGCGACCACTGAGCGCGGATGCAGCCGTGCAATTGCGTAGTGCCAAGCGTGAGCGTTCGCCCTGATGGCGATGGCGCGACGGAATTGAGTGGAGGACGCGCAACTCTTCATAGCTCTTTAATCTCCGTGACCATTCTGGTGCCGTCCGGCAGGCGTTCGATGAACACAACCAGATCGATGGCTTCGCGAATGAAGGACTGATCGCACTCGGCCAGGCGGCCCAATCGGGTCAGCGCTTCGTCGCAGGAATTGGCGTGGATCGTGGAAAGACCGCCGGAGTGGCCGGTAGCGGCGGCCTCCAGCATGTCGCGGGCTTCGGGCCCCCGTACTTCGCCGATGATGATGCGGTCAGGGCGGTCGCGCAGGCTCTCAAAGACATGGCGTCGCAGATCGGCGCAGCTGGTGGCAAAACGGCGCACGACATTGCCCGGCCGCGCCTGGATCTCGCCGGCGTCTTCGATAATCAGCAGACGCTCATCTTCTGGAATGAGATTGATCAGCGCATTGACTAATGTGGTCTTGCCGGTGTTGCTGCCACCGGCGATTAAAATACTCAGTCGGCCAAGGACGGCGTTGCGGATATAACGGGCCTGGGCCATCGTCATGAAGTCGGCGAGTGGCCGCAGCATTCGAGCGTGCGCACGAATTGAAAAGCTGGGCCCATCAGTGACCGGCGGCAAGACCGCGTGATAGCGGAAACCATTGGCCAGCACACAATTCAGGAAAGGCGCATCGGGCTGAAGTGATTGCCCATCGATGGTGGCAAAGATGCGGGTGACGGCAATGATTCCGTCCGGTGCCATGGTCGCTTCCAGGGCTTTCATCGGGCCGCCGCCGTCATCCGCAAACAAGCGGCAGAGCTGGGCTACTGGATCGTAATTGGCCGACAATTCCTGCAGGGCCGGATGATCCAATTGGGCGACTACGATCGGACCAAGGATTCGCCGTACGGCCGCATCCAGCGCCGCGTCGGCACAGAACATCGTCACGACGCTGGCCTCAGGCGAGAGCGCAGCAGTCGCGCATTGCGGCCAGGAAGCAACGCCGATGAAAAATTATGGCCTTTCCATTCTCGTTGCCGCGTACGTAGCGGCAGTGGCGGCCAATCTGACCGCCACACGCCACACAAATGCCAATTTGATCAGATTTGCGACGCTTAGCTTTCGCTAAGCGAAAGTTTACGACATTATGAGCAATTAGCTCGGAAGCCATGGACTTACCCTCCATTGGTTTTTGGGTTAGGGGCGGTTTTGCGTCTTGTCCACGCGGGCCGCCCCGTCTATCAGGTTGTTTTCTTCTTCGCTTTTACGACCTTTTTCTTTGGAGCCTTTTGCTTCGCGGTTTTGGCTGCACTCGGATACTTGGTTGCGTTACTGGCCTCTTCGATCCACCCCTGCACCCCGGTCTTCGGATAGAGCCGGATACCGCCCAGCAGAATCGATGCTGGCCCGGTGCCGGATGCCTGCCAGCGATTAATCGCCGTGATCGAAAATCCCAGTGCCTTCGCCAGTTCTTTCTTGGTGTAATAGTCCTGAAGCAGAACCCCCTTCTTGGCCAGGATCCGCTTACCCTTCTTCATCAACCCCCATCCGCTCTCCTGCCAGTCCTGCAATTCGCCGGGAACGCACAGTTTCACGCGCTGCCAGCCGGTAACACCAGGTAGTATCTGGTAGTAAATGATTTTTTGCTACCGACGCAAATAAATATCGAAAAGATAACTAGCTGTCAAGCACCGCTAACTGAAAGTTAGCGCAAGTAAGCTTGAGGCAAACGTTTGGAATATTCTTCGCTTCCTATGGAGGGAGTCAACCGTCGGCTCAGAGAAGGATCAAATTTGCTACAAGAAGCTACATAGAGGCATCAAGATGATCTTTGTGCGACTGGTTTTTTTCGATTAGCGGATCGGCCATTCGCGGCGCACATCCTTGGCCGGCTTGTCGTCGCGCAACGCAATAAATTTCGCGTGGCGCAGATGGCTCGCGTCCGTCCAGTCCGCATATTCGATCTGCGCAACCAGTTCGGGCCTCAACCAGCGGCACTGGGCCATCTTGTCCGCCGTCAGTCCCTGGCCCCAGCGGCCCTTGCTGCGCTGCGGCAGATTCACAAAGGGGCAGTGCGTGATCTCAAGTCCTTTGAAACGTTGGAAAACCTTTGCTCGCAATGCCGGAACGAAGCCGTTGCGCACGCGCGCCACGTAGATGAGATCGTTACCTTCGTAGTAACCGACTACTACTGAGTCGAAATTGCTACCAGCGGGGACATAGCCACCGATGACCAGCTCCTGGCCCTGGTTGATGCGCATCTTCGCCCAGGCGCCTGAGCGCCTACCCGGCTCGTAGCGGCTGCTCCGGCGTTTGGCGATCACGCCCTCCAGCCCCTGGGCTTTCACTGCTGCTACAACTTCCGCCGCTGAAGCTTCGAGGCTTTCGGACATCAGTATGATCTCGCCAGGCATGTGAGGCAGGACCTCTGAGCGGAGCAACTCACGGCGCTCGTCGAGTGGCCGATCGCATAAGTCTTTGCCGCGGAGTTGCAGAAGGTCGAAGACGTAGAACTGCAGCGGGGTGCCGGCGTGATGGTAGTTCTGCAGCACGTTGAAGGAGGGGCGGCCGTCGTCCGCGAGTGCTACAACTTCGCCATCGACAATGGTGTCGTCCGGCAATTTCGCGAGAGCTCGTGCGATCGTTGGATAGCGGGCTGAGAAATCATTGGCATTGCGTGACAGCAGCCGCACTGCGCCGGCGCCCTTGATGCCGAGTGCGCGATAGCCGTCGAACTTAATCTCGTATGCCCAATCCGGTCCTTCCGGGAGCTTGGTTACCGCGAGGCACTGCATCGGTTCGACGAATCCGGGCGACCGACATGCTGCCGGTCTTTGGGTCGTTTTAGCCATCCCCTACTGTAAACATCAGTTGCGAATTGTGCGCTCCGGCCGGCGAGCATTGATACAATATCAGGGGTGAGCCGTGTGCTTGAATTTCGCGTGGGCACTGCCTCCTGGACCGATCCCACGCTGGTCAAATCGGATCTGTTTTACCCGCCCTCAGCACGCACCCCGGAGGATCGCCTGCGCTTTTACGCCGAGCGCTTCAACACCGTCGAGGTCGACTCGACCTACTATGCGCTGCCTGCGGAGCGCAACGCCGAATTATGGACGGAGCGCACGCCCGGGGACTTTCTCTTCAATGTCAAAGCTTACGCTCTGATGACCCAGCATCCCGCCGAAATCTCGCGGATGCCGAAGGATTTGCGCGAGATGCTGCCAGCCGCTCAGCGCCAGGCGCGGCGGCTCGAACGGCCATCACCTGAAGTGCTCGAACGCGCCTTTCAAATGTTTTGGAGTGCGCTCGGGCCCTTACGGGAAGCCGGCAAACTGGCGATGATTACCTGTCAGTTTCCACCTTACTTCACCGCGCGACCCCCGAATTTTGCTTATCTGGCGAGCCTGCCGGAGCGGCTGCCCGGAGCATCAATCGCGATCAAGTTTCGGCATCCGAGCTGGGTGCGCGAGCCGGCTCAGCGCGAGCAGACGATGAAGTTCCTGCGCTCGCACGGCCTCTACTACACCTCCATTGATGCACCCGACGATCCCGCGATCGTACCCTCATTTATCGCGGCGACCGGCGATCAAATCTATCTGCGCTTTCACGGCAGGAACCGCGAGAACTGGTTCAAGCGCAACGCCACCGCTGCGGAGCGGTTCAAATACCTTTATTCGGAGCGCGAGCTACAGTCGCTCGCCCACGGCTTGGAGAAATTGGGGAAGAGTGGAGTGCGGCGCGCATTCGCGGTGTTCAACAATTGCTATCAGAACTTCGGCGTGATGAATGCCAGCACGATGGCCGAGATTCTGCGCGACTCCGAAGAGCGCTAGGCGTCAGTCTTTCATTCCCAGAATCTCCCGCGCCCGGCTTTTCCGCGACATCTCGGCCGGTGAGCGGACGCTCGGATCTCGTAGCCACTTCTCAAACTCGCCAATCTCAACTGAATGTTTAACTTCAGGTTGGTGCACAATTACCGTGTGATGTTGCGGCGATGACGCAATATCGCCACTCAATCGTCGGCGCATAGCGACTGCAGACAGCCTGTAAAGAAGATGCGAAAGCTGCGCGCCACTGCTTCAATCCACTGCGTGTTCCACGTCCTCGAGATCGCGGCAAATCACGGTAGGTCCGTGGGTTCGATCATATTCGCTACTTATTCGCCATCACGTCTCGAATAGGCTCAGCGCGCAAGAAATTATCCATCCATCCGGACCGCGTGGAATCA
>Ga0335073_10010750_pt1 | contig 12868 bp, 13 predicted proteins | sample Lox_Sample_22_FD_207093 | JGI IMG/M metagenome (GOLD analysis project Ga0335073, IMG submission 207093) | Soil microbial communities from Loxahatchee National Wildlife Refuge, Florida, United States - Lox_Sample_2.2 | ecosystem: Environmental > Terrestrial > Soil > Wetlands | place: USA...
AAGTTGCGGCGGCGGGGAAAATTCTTGCCGCCTGGCCCTGATCTCGTCCTCGTAACAGGCAGTCCCACATAATCTTAGTTTAAGTTCCAGTCACGTCCACAACTGCCGATCGAGCGTGCGGTATTGAATGGCCTCCGAAATATGTTCGCTTAAAATATTTTCGGACGCGGCCAGGTCCGCGATGGTCCTTGCCACTTTCAAAATGCGGTCATAGGCGCGGGCGCTGAAATTCAAATCCGCCATCGCATTTTTCAGTAATTCCTTCGTGGTATCATCCAGCGCGCAATGTTCCTTCAATTCTTTCGGGCCAATTCGGGCGTTGCAGGTAATTTTGGGCTTATGGGCGAACCGCTTTAGTTGAATCTGCCGCGCCACGACGACGCGGTCACGGATTTGTGCCGACGTTTCGCCGGTGCGTTCGCCACTCATTTCGCGGAATTTGACCTGGGGCACTTCCACGTGCAGGTCAATTCGGTCGAGCAGGGGACCGGAAACGCGGCCGAGATAATTCTGGATTTCGCGCGGCGAATTTTTGCTTTCATGCGGCATTTTTCCGTCTGGCGTCGGATTCATCGCGGCGATGAGCATGAATTGAGAAGGGAATGTCATGGTCCCGGCGGCGCGGGAGATGGTGACGCGCCCTTCTTCCAACGGCTGTCTCATTGTTTCGAGGACGTTGCGCTTGAATTCGGGAAGTTCATCCATGAACAAGACGCCATTGTGGGCCAGCGAGATTTCACCGGGCGTTGGGTTCATGTTCCCGCCGAGCAGGCCGGCGTCGCTGGCTGTGTGATGCGGCGCACGGAATGGGCGCCGGGTCACCAGCGCCTGGCCGGGCGCGAGCAGGCCGACGATGCTGTGAATTTTTGTCGTCTCAAGCGCTTCGTTCAGAGTCAATGGCGGCAGGATTGTGGGCAGCCGTTTCGCCAGCATTGATTTTCCCGTTCCTGGGGGTCCGATAAGAAGTACGTTGTGACCGCCGGCGGCGGCGATTTCCAGCGCGCGCTTGACGTTTTCCTGTCCTTTGACTTCAGAAAAATCCACTTCGCCGTCGTTGTCCTGTTCGAAAATCTTTCGCGTATCCACGCGGACGGGAGAAATTTTCACTTCACCTTCCAGAAACTGAGCCGCTTCGCGCAAATTCTGGACGGGAATGACTTGCAAGCCAGTCACCACGGCCGCTTCGGCGGCGTTTTCGACCGGGACAAGAATCCCAGTCTTCCCGGCGGATTTCGCCCAAATGGCGATGGGCAAAATACCTTTGCCCTGCCGGACCGCGCCGGTGAGAGCCAATTCGCCCACGGCGACAAATTGGTCGAGTTGGTCCGTTTCAATTTGTTCGCTGGCGGCGAGCATGCCCAGGGCGATCGGAAGGTCGAAGCTGGGCCCTTCCTTTTTCGTATCCGCCGGGGCGAGGTTGATGGTCGTGCGGCCCATGGGGAAAGAATAACCAGAATTTAGAAGCGCCGTGGTCACGCGATCACGCGATTCCTTGACCGCCGCATCGGGCAAACCGACGATGACAATGAGCGTGTCGCCGTATCCGGCATTGACCTCGACTTCGACAGGATAAGCGTCAATACCGGCCAGCGCCGCGGAGCAAACCTTGGATAGCATTGGCTTTTTATGGCGGGAAGCGGGAAAAATCGCAATCGGAAATTATTCCAATTCTGATACTTCACTCAGAGGGAATGGCCTTTACGTCATTAATCGGAGCATTCACGTACGAAAAATTAACTACGACATCGTCCTGCATCAGAATTTCCAGCTTTTTTTCATAGCCGCTGATTTGCTTGACCGCGGCTCCGTTTATTTGGTCATAGGTGTCCACGAACGTGGTCGATTGATAACGATAACGCCACAGGATCTGGTTTGGTGAAACGATATCTTCAGATCGTGGCTCCCCAAAAAGAGACACGATTTGATCAGCCGTTGTTTTTCCTTTCTGGATCTGTCCAATTTTTGTCTCGTCAAAATCGGCTCCGGACGTGGTTTGGTTCCGTACGACTGAAGTGACGCAGCCACACAGGCCGACGCAAAGCAGGAGGAGGGAAATATATATGGCTCTCATCGATGGATGTTCAATTTTTGCTATTACCACCACAAATTGCCCGGATTAGGAGTCACGCTGACGGTGTTCGTCGGAATGCTCAGCGTGGAGACGTGGCAGTCGCCCCACAGCATGATTGTCAGGCTTTGACCCAGATGATTGTGCCAGACGCTGCGCGGATCCATGTTGCCGCGGTTGGGGTGCCAAATCCAATCGCCCTGAATGATCTTATTAGCCGGATGGCGGTCGACGATGGATTCTTTTATGGATGGGTAATCAACTGGATCGGCGGTCTGGCCAAATACACACTCGACCCCAAAGGCGCTCACACTCCATTCCGGCAAATAGCTCGTTCCAAATACGTCCCAGCAATTCCTGCCTGGCGGTGTGGGATTCACGGGATAGTCGTCACCCTGGTCCGCCGGGCATTTGCTGACTTTGTAATTGCTCAATACTGCATTGAGAGGCCGGTTGGTGGCCGCCACAAAAATATCATAAGTGCCGTCCTGGCCACTGAGCCCGTTCCAGTCTTGCAGTAATGGAACCAGATCCGCGTTGTCTCCGTTATAAACCTTGAGGGCGACTCCAATCTGCCGCTGGTTGGAGGCACATTGTACCCGGAACGCGCGCGACTTCGCGCTGGCCAGCGTCGGCAGCAATATAGCCGCCACAATGGCGACAATGGCAATTACCACCAGCAACTCAATCAATGTAAATCCGCGTGCCGCGTTGGAATGATTTTCCATATTGGTTAAACAGGGATTGTGTATCCAATACTCCACCCGATTTCTACTCTGAATCCGAACGATCGTCCAATCAAAAAGTCAAAGATTGAGCTTGGCTTTCGCTGCACGTTCCTCAGCAGGCTTGGCGGCACCGCCCAGGAAATCGGATACATCATTCCGTGTGAAGAAATTAATTTGTTCCTCGAAAAAACCGCCAATGGGCAGGAATACAGCAAGCCAACACTGTTTGACGAATGCCAGGGACTAGGAGTCCGGCGTTGCGCGGGTACCTCAAGCTTAACGATTCAGTGCAGGGCGTAATCGTGATCAAGCCGGACGCCCGATGCTGATACGGACACGATTTTAATGGATAATGATATCCGCAGCCAGGGTTCCGCAGACGTCATTTCTGAATGGAACGCCGCCGCATCCCAATAGGCCAAAGCGGATTCCGGATTGGTGGATTAGTGCGTCATTCAATGATTCGCAAGGCAATTTTCCCCCGAATGCCGCCGTGCGCCGCTCGATCGTAGGCTTCGCGCGCCTCAGCCAAATCGAACGTGGGTCCCATGAACACTCTCAGTTCCCCGGCATCGATCATCCACGCGATCTTCGCCAACTGCGAGCCGTCCGCCCGCACAATCATAAAAGCGTCGCGTACCCGTGGTTCGCGGCTTTGTTCGCTTCCCGTCGCGACGGTGACTATGCGGCCGCCCGGCTTGAGCACTTTCCATGAGCGTTCCAGTGTTTCACCGCCCACCGTGTCCAGGACAACGTCAACGTCACAAATCACGTCTTCAAACGGCGTCTTGCGATAATCAATCACCCGGTCGGCCCCCAGGGCTCGAACGAATTCTTCGCTGCCGGATGATGCGGTGGCGATCACGCGAGCGCCGCGCCAGAGGGCCAGTTGCACGGCGAACATCCCTACGCTCCCGGCAGCCCCATGAATCAACACGTCCTGGCCCCGTTGCAGATTTGCCTTATCGAACAGTCCCTGCCATGCGGTCAGCGCCGAGATAGGCACCACCGCCGCCTCTGCGTGGGTCAAGGATTTCGGTTTATGGGCCAGGCCGGACTCCTCCACTACGCAGTATTCGGCCTGTGCCCCGTTGCTAAACCAATCGTTGACGCCAAAAACTTCCTCTCCGGCGCTGAACATGCTGCTGCTTGATCCATTACCCTCTACGACTCCGGAAAATTCATGTCCCAACACGATCGGAAATGGCCGCGGACTACCCGATCTGGTTTGAAACGTCGGAATCCATCGGACTTCGCCGGGCATGATCGCCGTTGCGTGGACTTTTACCAGGACCTGGCCGGCATCCGGATTTGGCTGCTGAATTTCTCCAGAGATAAGGGAATCAGCTCCTCCCTTTTTATCAAGGTAAACGGCTTTCATTTGATTGCCTCTCGCAGTTTTGGTTTTTTGCATTCATTGGTTTTGGGAACCCGTTCAACCCTCCTATCGCGTCTTAGATTAGAGACTTTGATCTGCGATGTCAATACCAGGCATGCGGTCCGTGACGGAGATCTATTAACTGTTCAAGTTAAGCTAAGGCTGACTGACCTTCTCCACAGCGAGCATTTCTATCGGTTCGCGGACTGGCACAAGCTCAAGGCCCTGTGCGGCCAATTGATCCGACACCTCCCGCTGAACATGTTCCCCAAGATGGTCCAGGTCACAATTGCCGTCCCATCGCAGGGCGACCTTGTAGCGGCGGGACAAATCCGGTTGCACGACAATAGGTTTGAGAAATATCGTGGTTTCCAGAAAATCCGATAGAGTGGACATCGGGAACCCGGACCAGACCAAAAAGTTCGTTCCCTGTTTGAAGTCCTGCGTAAAGCCTTCTTCGCTTCCTGAATTGCAAACATGAAGCCCAAACAGCCGAGGGTCTTTCACTCTCAGCAAAAGGGCATTTGTTTCAATGATTTCGCGGTGGCCAGCCAAGCCAAGCTGGTATTGAATGGCGTATTGAAGCGCTTCCCGCCGATTGCCGCGCAACGTGAACATGACGTCAAATTGGCCCGCCGGCATGTTCGAGGGAAAAATCATTCTCGGGCAATCGATAGCGTAGGCAACCCATAGCAGTATCGGCAGGCTTAGTCTGTGGCCAACGATTTCGGAGACGCCCATGCTAAACGAGCGGTCGGATACGGTTGAAAACTCCGCATATTGCGTAGGTCTGATAATCACGACCGGAGGCAGCGTGTCCAAATTCTCCCGCCTTGTCTCCCATAACGACTCGTCCACTGTGGGGACGCCGCTGAGATTCGAAGAGCGAGACAAGCCGCTCGCGGCGTAACCGCTGATCGAAGGGCTGGAGGAATGTCTTGCCTGCCAAAACGATTCGTTCGCGGCGGGAACCCAGGTGCGAATGTTTTCCCAATCGAACCCTTGCCTTTTGGTCCAGGACCGTTCGCCCGGGGCCGGAGCGGCGGCCGTTTGTTGAGAATTAGTGGCGCCCGTCCCGGTGCCGATGACGTCGGTCTTGCGGGAACATGACAAAGCAAACAGAACCAGCGATAAGCACGCGATGGCTGTTTTCATCGTCACTTTAATAGACACCGGGCTGGCCATATTTGTATCATCAAAACATGAAACGCATTGCCGTAATTGGTCCTGGGGCAATCGGTGGAACCGTCATCGTGCGACTTGCGCAGACGAAAGAACAAAAGGTCGTCGTTTGCGCCCGTTCTGCTGTTCCCCAATTCACCCTTGAAGCTCCCGAAGGCAGAATGACGGCCACGCCGGAACTTCTCACTTCTCCGGATCAAGCGAGCCCGGCGGATTGGGTTATGGTGGCCACTAAAACCTACGACGCCCCGGCTGCCGCCACATGGTTCCAGTATTTGATGGGGCCCGGGACACGCCTCGCGGTCCTGCAGAATGGTGTTGAGCACATAAAACGCTTCGTGCCTTATTTTCCCGAGCCGCGGATTGTGCCGGTAGTCGTGGACATGCCGGTCGAACGCGAAGCTTCGGGATTTTTCCGGCAGCGTGGTCCTGGACGTTTTACGGTTCCCGGGAAAAGCCCCAACGGCGAAGAATTCGCGCGTTTGTTTGATAAAACAGGCATTGACGTCGTCCGGGCATCCGATTTTCAAACCGCGCTCTGGCACAAACTCGCGATCAACTGCGCTGGGGCTGTTTCAGCATTGGTTTTAAAACCCGCCTCAATAACCCAGCGGCCTAAAATTGGAGAAATAATACGGAGTCTTGTTCGCGAATGCGTCGCAGTCGGCAGAGCCGAAGGCGCGTCTCTTGATGATTCGCTGGTTGAATGGGTTCTTGATCGCTATCGAAATGCGCCGCCCGATTCAATCAATTCCCTGCATGCCGACCGCATCGCCGGAAGGCCAATGGAGATTGATATACGCAATGGGGTCATTGTCCGTCTCGGGAGCAAACATGGCATACCCACACCGGCGAATCAAATGATCGTCGCCTTACTCGAGGCCGCTGGGTGAGGGACCGAAGCTCTTTTTGGATTTGACGATATGAAAGGGTCGGCATAACAGTCACGCCGTGCGTTCGAAAAGCAAAACTGTACGTGACAGGAAGGCGCCTAAAATGCGTCCGGAATTTGGAAATGCCGGGGTCATTGGCCTGCCAACACGCGGATGGTTTCTTGGCCATTTTGTTAAGGAGAAATCCTTGCGCGCTACAGACGCCATTGAGATCAAATGGGGATCGCACAATGCCGGTAGATGGACTGGATGGAAATCGCAGCCGGGGAAAAAGACCATCACTATACTGCTGTCGGGAGAGTTTGTTGTTCAATTTCGTTCAGGCAAACGACTGGAGACGTTTACGTTATGCGCTCCGGGTGACTTCATTGTGTGGGAAGATGACAGTGAACATCGGTGGAAGGCGATTACTGATGCTGTAGTCATTTCTGCGCGATGGCCATCGTTGTTGAAGCAGGTTAAATGAGATTTCATCCCGGTCCGGCCCTGCCGGGAGAGATTTGGTTTTAGATTTGACGTTAGGCAAGATTTGGCATAAACCTCCGCATGAAACGAAACCGAAAAGGCCGTTCTCTGATCCTTGGCGTGATGCTTGTATTGGTCTCACTGGGCATGTTCTACGTGCACTTCACCAGGCAAAAAGTCACGACGACTTCTGATTTGAAGACGGTTCGCGGACCATTTCTGAATTGTTTTTCCGGCTCGCGTAATAATTACTGCGATATTTCCCTGGAAGCAGACTATGACACATACCACATTCCGGCGTCTTTTCTCCGGTGTTTTGACAAAGACGGCTTTCTATCAAATGTTCATACCGGTGATCCCTTGACGCTTTTGGTCAACGACAAACTGGTTGTTTTCTCCGTCGCAAATAAATCCACGAATTTTTTAAACGCCGATTCCACAATTGCGATATACAACGGTGTTTTGGATGTATCGAAAGGAATCGTTTTGTTTCTGGTCGGAATTGGATTTGTAATTTGGGGTGTCGTTGGCGGCCGAAATTGAGCGTAATTGTGAAAAATTTGAACTGTGGATTTCAACCAGGAATCGATCAGGCGGCGGTTTGAGCGAGCGTCGATGCGCGACGATGCGGCGTAACTTTCGCAAGCAACAATCCGGCCAAAGTCGCAGCCTGGTTGCGCAATTCAGGAACTGCGACAGATTCGTAAAGCCTTCCCTTTTGAAGGCTTCCCAGGGTATAAAGTCCCTCGATAACTTCTCCGGCCTGGTTGCAAATCCTTCCGCCCTGGCCGGTATTGACTCCTATTTTCAAGGGGTCGGGAGCGAGAAGGTCTCGAGAAAGTAAACGGCGAACCAGCGGGTCTTTTAGCTTCCGACAGTCGGCTTGTGGTCCGGTGCAGCTCAAAACATAACGAACGCAAAGTCTCTTTATTTCATTCGTCCCACGGAGGCGGCAGGCAACTTCCACAGTTTTGCGGGTCCAGTGATAATCTTGAATTTCCCCCCGATGGCAAACAAGCCTGCCTTCGGCTACCAGGCGATCTTTTACGGCCATTACTTCAGGCGCGCAGCGGTGGCGGTGCGTGTCCCAAATCGGCTGAACATGCCGCAAGAACCGGCGGCGTTCCGTTACGTTCAAATTGGCCCAAATGGCCTGATTGAACGGTCGCATGGAATCGAGCACTGGCCGCCAGTCCACGTCATGCGCTGCCGCCCGGCGAATTTCCCGGGCAACCCGCCGAAACAGGAGCCGCGCCGTGTTCGGCAAATTGTAGTCATCGAGAAAGGAAGGGTAGGGCGCGGACTTTTTATGCGCCTGGGGGAACAGTCCTCGTCGTGAGAGAAGGTGGATTTTGCCTTCTCGTTTGGTTTTGTCCAGGGTTAGAAGAACATCCAGGCTCGTCAGACCGGTGCCAATAATCAGCACGTCCCCCGGCTCGGCCAATTTGGCATGAACATCTGCCGCGTAGGGATTATTCAAAAACCAGTCGCGGTCGCCGGGATCATTTTGTTCCGGTCTGCCGGGAGGAAAATTGCCCAAAGCGAGAACGATGTGTCCGGTTTTCATGGCGCGTCCGGCCTTTAAAAACAATTCAAACCGGCCGTCATCCATTTGTTTCACATCCAATACTTCGTCCTGGATAACGTCGAGTGTGCCGGGCAGCGCGCGTGCCTGGCGCAACAAGTCCTGAATGTAATCACCGAACACCATCCTGGGAACAAATGAATCGGGGCGGAAATCACGAATGCCGGCGGCCTCCAAATGCTCAGGATGAGTTTCCAGCCACTGATAGAAGTGACGGACATTGTCCGGGAAAGCGCCCATCTCCGCGACCGGGACGTTGAGAAGGTGTTTTGGGTCGGTCGTGCCGTAGGCAACGCCGCGTCCAGCGGCCGGGCCGCGATCCACCAGCGCGATTCGCAAACCACACTGCGCGCGGGCCAGATGCACGGCTGCCATCGTGCCGCTGAAACCGCCTCCCACGATAATCACATCATATAGCGCTTCAGATTTGTTTGCCACGATCCGAGATTAACTCGGATTTGACATAATGGGTAATCGTCTTTATAGATAACCCATAAATAATAGTTATATCACAATGATTGAATACAGACTTCACGTTTTTCGACAGGTGGCCGAACTGCGCAGCCTGACCCGGGCGTCGAAGGCATTGCGGCTTTCGCAACCGGCGGTGACCAAACATATCAAACTTTTGGAAGAGGAACTGCGGCTGCCTCTGTTTGTCCGTTCCAGTCACGGGGTGGCGCTGACCGACGCCGGGACCATTTTCCTGAAGCACGTGCAGGCGACCGAAAGGGAGCGGGCGATCATTTTGGAACAACTGCAGGCGCCGGTCGGAAAATTGGCCGGGGGCCTTCGCCTGGGCGGAAGTATGACCATTGTGTCCTATTATCTCCCCGAAATGTTGTTGGCATTCAAAACCAGATTTCCGGACGTGACGTGTACGGTGATTGAAGGCAACTCTGATTTCATACTCGGCCTGTTGCTCGATCAGCGAATTGACCTTGGGCTGGTCGAAGGGCCGTGTCATCGTCGCGAGGTGCAAGTGCGCCCGTTTTATCAGGACGAGATCATTTGGATTGCGTCCCCTGCCGATACTTTGGCGGGAGCCAGAAAAGTCACAGTCCAAAATCTCGTCGGACGGCCGATTATCTCGCGTGAATTGGGTTCAGGCACTCGGAGGGTTGTCGAAGCGGCCTTGCGACAGCAGGGAATCTCTTTGTCCGAATTGAATATCGTTCAGGAATTGCCCAGCACCGAGGCGATTAAACGGATGGTTGCCGCCAGGGCGGGCATTGGCTATGCCTCGCGCCTGAGCGTCCATCAGGAACTGGCATCGGGAAAGTTGGCGCAAATCCACTGCCCGAAACTGCAGATTAAGCGGGATTTTTCAATTCTGATTCCCCAGGGACCGGATCCCGTGGGCCTCGTGCAGGCATTTTCAAAATTTCTAATTCAGGAAAACCAAAGGCCGCGCCCGTAAATCATTTTTTCGAGCGGAATCATTCCAGGCCTTTTTCCGGTGATTCCGCTTAACCGGAAGGGTTGGGTTTTCCTTCCGGCAATGAGAAGTATTCGCTCATGGGAATGGAGCGATGCTCATCAGGACCGGATTTGACATGAGTGTTCCAATTTGGGGCAGCTACGACCAAAACTTCCGCCTCGCGCCCGCCGCGGGCAATCAGGCGATGAGGCAGGCGGGATTCAAAATGCGCCGCGTCGCCTTCTTCCAAATCGTAGGTCTTGCCGATGAGCGATAGCGTCAGTTTGCCGCGCAAAACATAAATCCATTCTTCGCCATCATGATGAAAATGTTCGTGCCCCCGGCGGGAAGGAGAGACTTTGACCCGAACGGGCTGCACGTTGAACATTCGGGATGCGTCGGAAAGCGGTGTGTATTTCAAGCCGTTGACAGACCTTTCGACCGCATCGACGGAGCGAATAATCGTGCAGAGCGGTTCATTCGTGGAATGCTCGAAAAGAGACGCCAGCGAGACGTGAAAAATTTTGCAGAGCGTCAGCGCCGCTGAAACGGATGCCTGGCGATCACCCGATTCGAGGCGGGACAGGAACGCTTTGGAAAGGCCGCTCTGAGCGGCCAAATCCTTCTGGGTCAGCCCCCGTTGCAGGCGCAATTGCCGCAGCCGTGCTCCAAACGAAGACAGTTGCCGTTGTATGTCATGCAACTCCTCATGCCGCAAGGGCAGGTTTCTTGTCATAGTGGCGGTGGCGGTTTTGTTCGACGCGCCGCATACCCTTCCACGACCTGCGGTGGAATGATGTGATAACCGTTGTGCGGCTCAAATGCGACTTTTTCAGAGGTTGGCTCAAGGTGGATATGCTGGCCGTCCACTTCGGCAATTTCAAGGCAATCGTCAATTTCATACAAATCGTCCGTGTGGACGGACTGGGCGCCGCGCAATAACTCAGATTTCGCGCGCTTCTTGACCTCCGTCTCGTCAACCGCGACGACGAAAGCGTTTGCGTGAAGCTCAGTGAATTGTCCGGGCAGATATGCGCCCAGATTGATGAAATATAATTTCTTGTCCGCGGCCGGAGGGTGGGATTTGAGAGCGATCCGATAGCCGTCCACTATCTGCAATTCGAGCCACGAATCAATATGAAGCCGAAGAGGGTCGCCAAACCATTTGTCCATGAGCCTGTCGTACAAGGTTTCGATGGATTCTCCCGCCACAAACACGACATCATGCAACTCCGTATTGCAGCGGGCCGCCCGTCCGCCAAGATAAACGGCGAAAAGCTTTTTGTGCGTATGCTCTGTTGAGGCCATAGATCAGGAAAGACGCTGAACGTACAACATTCTATTTAGAAAAATATAACGGATGCCGACGCCCGGCTGCAAGCCGGTGTTTTTTGGGGCCATTAGTTTAACGCAGGTTTCCAAATCGGCAATTCGTTCGACGTTGTGCGGCCGATGGATTTGGTGGCCACGCCTGAAAACTCAAAACTTTTGTGTTCTTTGCGTTCTTTTGCGGCTATTTTTCCGGCGGTGAAACCATTGACTTCCTACACCTGCAAGCTGACGGATGAACAGGCGTCGGCCCTGGACGCGGCTTTGCGCGCGCGGGATTGGAAACCGCGCGAGGTTCCTTACGCCCGGTTTGCCTATGAATCTCCCAGGGCCAACGTGGTCTTCTACGAAAGCGGCAAGCTGGTGGTGCAGGGGAAGGGGACGCAGGAATTTATTGAATTTGTACTGGAGCCGGAGGTTCTGAAGCAGGCAAAGCTTGGCTATGAAACCGTGCTCAACCCGGATCTCTTGTTGCCGCGTATCGGCGTGGACGAAAGCGGCAAGGGTGATTTTTTCGGGCCGCTGTGCATTGCGGGCGTTTATATCAATGAAAACATCGTCAATGCCTGGCGTGATTCGGGCATTCGCGATTCCAAAAACGTTTCCAGCGATAAAAAAATCGCCGAGCTTGCCGAAAAGATCCGCAAGACGCCAGGCTGCGTTGTGGACGTGGTGCCAATTGGCAACGAAGCCTACAATCGCCTTTACACGAAAATGCAGAGTGTGAATACGATTCTTGCGTGGGGCCATGCGCGGGTCATTGAGAATCTGCTCGGACGCAAACATGAAATGATTCCGCCGCCGGTCAAGGCCATGAGCGATCAGTTCGCCGCCAGCAAGAGCGTGATTGAAAAGGCGCTGATGAAGGCCGGACGCGAGATCAATCTCGTCCAGCAGCATCGCGCTGAAGAGGATTTGGCTGTGGCCGCGGCGTCGATCCTGGCGCGCGACGCCTTTGTAAAAGGCCTGTCTAAACTGGAAAAGAAATTTGAAGTAGAATTGCCCAAAGGCGCCTCAACGGCAGTGGATGAAGCGGCGAAAAAGTTTGTCACCGCCCACGGCGTGGAGAATTTGGGCGCAATCGCGAAAATGCATTTCCGGACCGCTCTTCGCGCGCAAGGCCTGCCGGAGCCGCCGAAGAAGGAATGGCGGAGGCCTCCTCGACCACCGCCGCCAGATGAATAAAGATGAGGAGCATGCCCGGCAACACTGTACGAAAAGGGCAGGCGACCGAAGAAGCCAAACGGCTTCTTTTTGACCCGAAGGTAACTGCGCATAAAATCGCCGGGATAATTGGCCGAGCCGCGAGGCAGGGCTGACATTTCGGATTGTGAGTACGTGAGAACTTTGAGTCAATTGGACGACGATCAGCACGAATTGCCCGGTTAACGGGATTTTCACGTTCACCAATAACGTGACCGCGAGCGCCCAATTCTATCGCACGCTTCTGGTGCGATGATACCCCATAGTGGAACAGGCTTCCAGCCTGTTCGGTCCGGCATTCGGCGTTCGATGTTCGGCGTTCGTCTTCCTCGTTCCCTCAATCCATCTCCTTCCTCTCCGCCCATCGCGCAAAGAGCCAGAGCAAATCGGCGAGCCGGTTCAGATAAATAATAATCTCCGGATTTTTCAATTGGCCCGCTTCATTCAGTTCACAGACGGACCGCTCGGCGCGGCGGCAGATGGTGCGGGCGACGTCCAGGGCGGCGGCGTTGGGCGTTGCGCCGGGTGTGGCCCAGCCTTTGAAGCTGATTTTCTGCGCCTCAATCTCCGCCACGAGTTTTTCCAATTGAGCCGTCATGTCCGCGGTGACCAGCGGG
>Ga0335073_10010752_pt1 | contig 12867 bp, 9 predicted proteins | sample Lox_Sample_22_FD_207093 | JGI IMG/M metagenome (GOLD analysis project Ga0335073, IMG submission 207093) | Soil microbial communities from Loxahatchee National Wildlife Refuge, Florida, United States - Lox_Sample_2.2 | ecosystem: Environmental > Terrestrial > Soil > Wetlands | place: USA: Florida...
AGCACGTGCCCTTCGAGTCGGCGCTCTCCGGCGACTACCCGGGCCTCGACACCTACATCCGGGAGATGTCCAAGTACCAGCCCAATTTCACCTACAACGAGACGGCCCTGGACGGCTGGATCGCCGCCGACCAGTTCGTGACCGGGCTCAAGGCGGTGGGTAAGGGCAAGCTCACCCAGGCCAGCCTGGTCAAGGCCATCAACGCCGAGACGGCCTACAACGGGGCGGGGCTCACCACCCCGGTCAACTGGAAGACGGCCCACACCCTGGCCACGCCCCCCTTCTGCCAGTCGTCGGTGGAGGTCGAGAACGGCAGCTTCGTGCCCGCCTTCGTCAACGACGGCCAGGTCTTCACCTGCTTCGGCAGCAAGACCAGCACCGACACCGTCCCCCCACCGGCGGGCACCCCCGGCCCCAGTCCGACGTCGGGATAGCGGGGCAGCGGTGAGCGCGGATCGGGGGGAACCGTGAGCACGTTCCTGAACTACGGCATCCCGGGCATCCCCTACGGGTGCGATTTCGCCCTGGTGGCGGTGGGGCTGGTGCTCACCTACCGGGCCACCGGGGTGTTCAACCTGGCCTTCGGCTCCCAGGCCTTCCTGGCCGCCTTCATCTTCGACCTGCTGGTGCGCAGCGAGGGCCTGCCCGTGTGGCTGGCCTTCGTCCTCTCGGTGCTGGTCATCTCCCCCGCCTTCGGCCTGGCCCTCGACCGCTTCCTCTACCGCCACATCCCCTCGGCCTCGACCACGGCCAAGCTGGTCTCGTCGGTGGGGGTGCTCATCGCCATCCCCTTCACCATCCCCATCCTCTTCGGCAACGCCCCGCGCCTCAACCCGCCCACGCTGGGCCTCAACATCAACAAGGTCTACATCCACGTCTTCAGCACCCCCATCAACGGGGCGGAGATCTCCACCACCGTCATCACCGTGGTGGTGGTGGCGGCGATCATGGCCGTCTTCCGCTGGACCAGCATCGGGCTCCAGATGCGGGCCGTGGTGGAGAGCCGGCGCATGTCCCAGCTCGAGGGGATCAACGCCCCCAGCGTGGCGGCGGGGGCCTGGGCCCTGTCCAGCGCCCTGGCCGGTCTGGCCGGCGTGCTCCTCCTCCCGCTCCAGGCCGAGTTGTCGCCCACCAACCCCCTGCAGTTCACGGCGCTGCTCGTGGCCGGGCTCACCGCCGCCGCCATCGCCAGCTGCCGCTCCATGGGCATCGCCCTGGGCTCGGCCATCGGCCTGGGGGTGATCGAGAACCTCCTCAAGGGCTACCTGCCCTCGGGCGGGGTCCTGTCCTCGGCCGTGGTGGAGGCCTTCCCCTTCGTGGTGCTGGTGGGGACGCTCCTGCTCAACCCGGGCCTGCGCACCATGGACCTGAGCAGCGACCCCCTGGCCGCGGCCGACCCGCCCCTGGCGCCACCCGCCATCGCCGTGCGGGACCGGCGCCTGGAGCGCCCCACCCGCATCGGCTTCTGGCTCCTGGTGGTGGCCTTCCTGGCCTTGAGCGCCACGTGGGTGCCCGGGGTGTGGGTCACCACGTTCGACGAGGGCCTGGCCCTGTCCATCCTGTTCCTGTCGTTCACCCTCATGACGGGGATGAGCGGCCAGATCTCGCTGTGCCAGGCCAGCTTCGCCGGGGTGGGGGCCTTCACCGCCGGTCAGCTCGCCAGCCACATGGGCCTGTCGGTCCTGCTGGGGGCGGTGGTGGGGGGCCTGCTGGCGGCGGTGGTGGGGACGCTCGTGGCCATCATCGCCATCCGGCTGTCGGGCCTGCTCCTGGCCCTGGTCACCTTGTCGTTCGCCCTGTTCTGCGACCAGCTCCTGTTCCAGTACTCGTGGTCGGGGGGCGGGCTCACCGGGGTGAACGTGCCCCGTCCCGTGCTGGGCGTGAACTTCTCCTCCGACCGGGCCTTCCTGTTCCTGCTCGTGGTCCTCCTGGCCCTGTCCATGGTGCTCGTGCTGCTGGTGCAGCGGGGCACGGTGGGGCGCTACCTGGCCGCCATGCGGGGCAGCCCCACGGCGGCGGCGAGCATGGGCATCAGCCTGCGCACCGTGCGCCTCACGGTGTTCGCCATGTCGGCGGGGATCGCCGGCTTCGGCGGGGCCCTCTACGCCTCGGTCATCGGCTCGGCCTCGTCCCAGACCTTCCCCTACGAGTACTCGCTCGTCTTCCTGGTGGCGGTGATCACCCTGGGGCCGCGCACGGTGGAGGGGGCGGTGCAGGCCGGCATGGGCTACGCCGTGGGCTTCTTCGCCCTCACCTACCTCCCCACCCGCTTCCAGGGGATCCAGCCCGTGCTGTTCGCCTTCGGCTCCATCACCTACGCCGCCCACCCCGAGGGGATCCTCGAGTACCAGAAGACGCGCTGGATGCGGCGGGTCAACCGGGTCTTCGCCCTCTACGACGCCCGCCGGGGCCGGGCCACGGCCACGCCCGCCGTGGAGCTGGCCGGGGCGGAGGGACCGGCCGTGGGGCTGGCCACGGCCCCGGTGCGCTCGGGGGAGGGCGTCGGTGTCTGAGACCACCGCGTCCGTGGTCGGCGCCGCGCCCGCCGCCACCGCGCCCGCCGGTGCCCCCTGCCTGCTCGAGGCCAGGGACATCTCCATCAGCTTCGGCGGCGTGGCCGCCCTCAAGAGCGTGTCGCTGTCGGTGGCGCCGGGCGAGGCGGTGGGGCTGGTGGGACCCAACGGTGCCGGCAAGACCACGCTCTTCAACTGCCTGTGCGGCCAGCTCCGCCCGTCCTCGGGCACGGTGGCCTTCGACGGGGAGTCCATCGAGAACCTCCCCGCCCACCTCCGGGCCCGCCTGGGCATCCGCCGCACCTTCCAGCGCGTCGAGGTCTTCCCCGAGATGACGGTGCGCGACCACATGATCGTGGCCGAGCGGGCCCGGCGCGGTGACGGGGCCTTGTGGAAGGACCTCCTCAACAAGGGCAAGCCCCGCCCCGAGGAGCTCGCCCACGCCGAGCGGGTCATGGACCTGGTCGGGCTCACCGACCTGGCCGACGTGCCGGTGGCCGCCCTCAGCCTGGGGCACTGCCGGCTGGTCGAGCTGGGCCGGGCCCTGGCGGGCCAGCCCCGCCTGCTCATGGCCGACGAGCCCTCGTCGGGCCTGGACGTCCACGAGACGGCGGCGCTGGCCTCGGTGCTGCGCACCGCCCAGCGCGAGGAGGGGATGACCGTGCTCCTCGTCGAACACGACATGACCATGGTGGCCAGCGCCGTGGACCGGGTGGTGGCCCTCAACCTGGGCGAGATCATCGCCGAGGGCACCTTCGCCGACGTGGTGGCCGATCCGGGGGTGCGCAGCGCCTATCTGGGGCGTACGGCATGAGCACCGTCGAGACCACCGGGACCGGCCCGGCGCCGTCGGCGCCCCCGCCCATCCTCGAGCTGCGCGACGTCTCGGCCGCCTACTCCTCGTACCGGGCCCTGTTCGGGGTGTCGCTCACCATCCCCGCCAACGGGATCGTGGCCCTGGTGGGGTCCAACGGGGCGGGCAAGTCCACCCTGGCCCGGGTGGCCACGGGCCTGGTGCCCGCCAGCGGCGGGACCATCACGGTGTCGGGCCAGAACGTGACCACGATGTCGGCCCACCGCATCGCCCGCCTGGGGGTCACCCACGTCCCCGAGGGGCGGGCCGTCTTCTCCTCCCTCACGGTGGAGGAGAACCTCACCGTGTCCTTCTTGAAGCGCGTGGGGCGCGGCGGCGTCTCCGACGCCCTGGCCCGGGCCTACGCCGCCTTCCCCGTCCTGGCCGAGCGGCGCAAGCAGCTCGGGGGCACCCTGTCGGGTGGCCAGCAGCGCATCCTGTCGCTGGCCAAGGTCCTGGCCGTGGCGCCCAAGCTCCTGGTGGTGGACGAGCTCTCCCTGGGCCTGGCCCCGGTCATCGTGGACCAGGTCTACGACGGGCTGGTGGCCATCCACGGCCAGGGGTGCGCCCTCCTGGTGGTGGAGCAGCAGGTGGACCGGGCCCTGGCCATCGCCGACCGGGCCGTCCTGCTGGTCAAGGGCTCGGTGGCGTGGGAGGGCCCGGCGGCCGAGGCCAAGCCCGTGCTCGAGACCCAGATGCTGAGCGGCCACGCCGCCAACGGCTCCGGACCCTCCACCAACGGCACCGGTCCCCACCACGCCAGCGCCCCCTTCCCGGCCCCGGTCCCGGCCGTGGTGGAGTCGCCCGCCCCCGTCCCGGCCTCGGCCGCGGCGCCCCCGCCCGTGCCGCCCCCGGCCCCCCAGGCGCCGGTGCCGCCCCCCGTGGCCTGGGCACCGCCCACCGCCTCCGGCGTGGCCCCGGCCCCCTCGACCCTCCCCGGTCCGCCCCCGGCCGCCCCCGCCCCGCCCCCGGCGCCCCCGGCCGCCCCCGCCCCCGGCGCCGGGCTCCCCCCCGAGCCACCCCGGTGGGGTCCCCCACCGGGGGCGCGCCCCACGCTCGTGCCGCCGACGGTGGGCCGCCCCGCCACCCTCCTGCCCCGCAGCGCTCCCATGCAGGCGCCCGTGCGGGCCACGCCGCCACCGCCCGCGCCCCGCCCTGCCCCCACCCCGCCGCCCCCCGTCGCCCCGCCGGGCCCGGCGCGGCCCCTCGGCGCCCCGGGCGGCGCCGGTCCGGTGGCCGGCCCGGGCACCACCGCTCCCGGCACCAACGGGGCGGTGCCCCCGGGGCAGGTCCGCACCCACCCGTCCGACCTGTGGGTGGTGCGACCCACCGCCCCAGGGTCGGCCTGACCACCGAGCGAAGGGACGAGGACGACACGCATGGGACTGCTGGAGGGAAGGGTGGCGGTGGTCACCGGCGCCGGGGGCGGTATCGGCCGCACCATCGCCTGTTGCCTGGCCGACGAGGGGGCCAGGGTGGTGGTGAACGACCTGGGCACCACGCTGGACGGCAGCGGCACGGCCCAGGGCCCGGCGGCCGAGACCTGCGCCCTCATCGAGAAGGCGGGGGGCACGGCCGTGCCCAACGGCGACTCCGTGGCCGACTTCGAGGGGGCCGGGCGCATCGCGGCCCAGGCCGTGGACACCTTCGGCTCGCTCGACATCCTGGTGAACAACGCCGGCATCGTGCGGGACCGGACGCTGCTCAAGATGTCGCCCGAGGACTACGACGCCGTGGTGGGGGTGCACCAGCGGGGCACCTTCAACTGCACCCGCCACGCCGCCGTGCACATGCGCCAGGCCGGCTACGGGCGCATCGTCAACATCACCTCCTCGGCCGGGCTGCGGGGCAACTTCGGGCAGACCAACTACGGCGCCGCCAAGGCCGCCATCATGGGCATGACCTTCGTGTGGGCCCTCGAGCTGGGCCGCTACGGCATCACCGTCAACGCCGTGGCCCCGGCCGGCCTGACCCGGATGACCGAGAACCTCTTCGGCGGGGCCGACGCCCCGCCCGACCAGGACCCCGCCCTCAACGCCCCCCTGGTGGCCTTCCTGGCCTCGGAGCAGGCCAGCTACGTGAACGGCCAGGTGCTCGGGCGCACCGGCTACGCCTACACCATCTTCCAGACGCCCCGGCAGGTGGCGGGCATGTGGCGCGAGGGGGGCTGGACCCCGGCCCAGGTGGCCGACCACTTCCACGAGGTCCTGGGCCAGCACCTCCAGCCCGTGGGCATGCCGGCCCACCCGCTCCTCGGCGCCAAGGGGGACTGAGACCCGCCCTCCGGCGGGGGCGGGGCCGGGACGGCCGTCAGGGGTTGCGGGTGAGGATGTTCACCACCGAGACCCCCGAACCCCGTCCCCCCACGTTGTGCTGGAGGGCGAAGCCGTTGCGGACGGCCACCTGGCGCTCCTCGGCCTCCTCCCGCAGCTGCCACCAGCACTCGGTGAGCTGGGCGATGCCGGTGGCCCCGATGGGATGACCCTTGGCCAGCAGTCCCCCGGAGGGGTTGACGGGGATGCGGCCGTCGAGGGCGGTCTCCCCCTCGAGCGAGGCGGGGCCGCCCTTGCCCTTCTCCACGAAGCCCAGGTCCTCGATGTCGAGGATCTCGGTGATGGTGAAGCAGTCGTGGACCTCGGCCATGTCCATGTCCGGCGCCCCCACCCCGGCCATGGCGAAGGCCCGCTCCGCCGCCAGGGTGGTGGCGGGGAGCCCCACGTAGGTGGACTTCTCGTGGAGGTAGGGGTGGTCGGTGGCCACCCCGAAGCCGGCCACGTAGACGGGCTTGTCGGTGAACTCCCGGGCCCGCTCGGCCGTGGTGAGGATCACCGCCGCCGCCCCGTCGGTCTGGGGGCAGCAGTCGAGGAGGCGCAGGGGGCTGCACACCTCCGGCGACGACAGCACCTGCTCCACCGTGATCTCGCTCTGGAAGTGGGCGTAGGGGTCGAGGCAGCCGTTGTGGTGGTTCTTGACCGCCACCGAGGCCAGCATCTCGGGGGTGGTCCCGAACTCGTGCATGTGGCGGGTGGCGAACGGGGCGAAGAGGACGGGGGCGGTCTCGCCCCGGTTGTAGAGGGGGTGCCCGGCCGCGGCCCGGGCCAGGAGCCCCTCCTGGGTGGACTTGTCCCGCATCTTCTCCACCCCGATGACGAGCACCACGTCGTGGACGCCGCTCGCCACCACCATGGCCCCGATGCGGAAGGCGTCCGAGCCCGTGGGGCAGGCGTTCTCGACCCGGGTGCACGGCACGCCGGACAGGCCGATGGCGCTCGGGACGGTGTTGCCCCCGATGCCCTCCTGGCCCCACAGCGAGCCCCGCTGGGTGGCCACGATGACGGCGTCCACGGCGGCCCGGTCGATGCCCTTGTCCACCGCCCCCAGGGCGGCCCCGAAGGCCCCCGCCGCCATCTGCTCGTAGCTCTGCTCGAACAGCTCGCCGAACTTGATGAGCCCGGCTCCCACCACGGCCACCTTGTTCCAGCTCATCGCCTCGCCTCCTCGGCCGGGCGCCCCCCGGCGCCGTCGGCGCCGCTGGCCCCGGCGTCGTCGGTGCCGCGGCGCAGCGCCTTGTACCCGTAGACCGGCACGCCCCGCTCCAGGGCGTAGCGGTACAGCGACAGGACCACCTCGTCCCCCACCGCCAGGGTGGCGGCGTCGACGGGCGACCCCTGCACCATGAGGCGGGCCCCGTCGTCGAGGTCCACCACCACCAGGGGCAGGGGGGCCTGGAAGGGCGGGGGCATGGTCTGGTTGACCACGAAGGTCTGCACCCGCCCGGTGCGGGCCAGGGGCACCACGGTCAGGGCGGCACCCCCGCACCCGATGCAGGTGGGGTGGATCGAGGGCGGGGTGGAGATGGTGCCGCACGCCTCGCACCGGGCCCCCTGGAGGGCCAGCATCTCGATGTTGCCCCGCACGAAGGCGGCCCCCCCGGGGGGGACCCCCATGGGGATGGGCTCGCTCAGGGGCTCGAGCTGGCCCCGCGCCCGCAGGACCTCGACGTAGGCGGCGGGGCGTCCCGGGCCCAGGGCGGCCACGGGCCTGGCCCCCGGGACGGGCCGGCCCACCTCCACCGTCACGGCGCTGGCCCGGCCCCCGCCGTAGCCGATGGCCCCCACCACGGCGGTGGTGCTCCCCTCGGCCCCGGCCGCCAGGGCCTCGATCAGTCCCAGCAGGGGGGCGGCGGCACCGGTGTCGCCCAGGGCGGCCTGCACCGGGGCCGAGGCCAGCCCCGCCCCCAGGCGCTTGGCCAGGGCCCCGGCCAGCTTGCCGTCGGGATCGGAGGCGGCCCACGCCCCCACCGTGGCCGTCCCCGCCGCGGCCCGGCCCACCTCGGCCAGCAGGGGGAGGTACACCTCCTCCCGGAAGAGGCGGCCGTCGTAGACGTCCTCGGTGGCCCCCCCGGCGTCGGGGCGGTAGCGGTCGAGGACGGGCAGGGTGCGCGTCACCCGGCCCACCAGGCGGGCCGCCCCGCCCGTGCCGTTGCCGGCGTCGCCCGGGGCCCGCACCACCAGGGCGGCCGCTCCCGCTCCGGTCCTGCTCTCGCCGGCCGTGCCCAGCCCCGGGACCAGGGCGTCGGACGCCACCACCAGGGCCACCTCGACGTGGCCGGCGGCCACGGCGTCCCACGCCGCCGCCAGGGCCTCCATGCCGGCGTGGGGCGAGCCGCTGGTGAGGGCCCCCTCGACGTCGGGGCGGCAGCCCAGGGCGGTGGAGAGAAAGGCGTGGCTGGGGCCCTCGGCGAAGGGTGGCCGGGCCGTGCCCCACCACAGGCCGTCCACGGCCCCGGCCGCCACGCCCGCCGCCGCCAGGGCGTCGCGCCCGGCCCGCCACGCCAGGGTGAGGGTGTCCTCGTCGGCGTCGCACACGGCCACGCCGCCCCGCCCGCCGCCCGCGCCCCAGGCCGCCCCCACCTCGGAGGCGGCCAGGCGCAGCGAGGGGGCGGCGCTGCCCGCCCCCAGCACGACCACCGGCTTCATGGCGCGACCGCCTTCCATCCCGGGCCCCGGGGCACCTTGCCGCCCAGGAGGGCCGTTCCCACGAAATTGCGCTGGATCTCGACCGTACCGGCCCCGATGCACAGGCCGCGCACGTCGCGGTAGGCCCGCTCCACCGGGTACTCCCGGCTGTAGCCGTAGCCGCCCAGGAGCTGGATGGCCTCGTCGCACACCTGCTTGGCCGCCAGGTTGCAGGCGATCTTGGCCATGGCCGACTCGAGCGGTGGCGGCGTCCCGTGCGGCCCGGCCAGCACCAGGGCCCGCTGCAGGAGCAGGCGGGCCCCCTCGAGGGCGCAGGCCATGTCGGCGATCTTCCACTGCAGCCCCTGCAGCTCGGCCAGGGTCCTCGTGCCGGCCTTGCGCTCGAGCATGTAGCCCATGGCGTACTCGAGGGCCCCCTGGGCCGCCCCCACGCACATGGCGGCGTTGCCGCACCGCTCGTGGTTGATGTGGGCCAGCAGGGTCTTGAGCCCGCTGTTGTCGGCCGGGTCCCCGGGCACGAGCACGTCACCGGGCTCGATCCGCACCCCGTCGAAGGCCAGCTCGGCCTCGGTGCAGCCCCGCAGCCCCATCTTGCGGTGGGTGCCGGCCACGCTCACGCCCTGGGCCGAGAGGTCCACCACCACGGCGCCGATGCCCTTGCCCGTCCCCGCCTCGCTGCCGGGGAAGCGGCACCACACCAGGCAGGCCACGGCCCGGTGCCCGCCCGTGACGTAGTTCTTGTAGGCGTCGAGGCGCCATCCGTCGCCGTCGGGGGTGAGATGGGCCCGCATGGCGGTGGCGGCCGAGCCGGCGTCGGGCTCGGTGATGCCGATGCAGAACAGCTCGCCCGCCGCGGCCTGGGGCAGCCACCGCCGGCGCAGGGCCTCGCCGCCCAGGTGCTCGATGGCCCGGGGCGGCCCGTTGAAGACCAGCTGGCACAGGATCGCGCTCGACACGTCGGCCCGGGCGATCTCCTCCAGGACGATGGCGGCCTCGACGTCGCCCATCCCCATGCCCCCGTAGGCCTGGCCCACGGTGACGCTGAAGAGCTCGGCCCGCCGCAACGCCTGCAGGGACGCCTCGGCGAACTCCTCGGTCTCGTCCCAGTGCAGGGCGTGGGGGGCGATGTCGCGCTCGGCCACGTCCCGGGCCAGCTTGCGCAGGGCGGCCCGGTCCTCGTCCTCGTCCAGCTCGATGGCGCTCACCCGCTCGACCGCGCTCCCCGCCCCCGGCCCGACGGCCCGGTCGCGCGCCGCTGGCGGAGGGGCATCGGACCTGACACCATCGTCAGCGAAGTTACTACACTGAGCGTCCGCATCCCCAGGCCGGGGGACGGTGCGTGCGCCTGCAGGAGGACAGCCGATGAGCGAGCAGCGGGAATTCCACCCCATCCGCCGGACCGGGGACTGACGGTGGCGGGGCGCGAGGCGGTCATCGTCGACACGGGGCGCACCGCCTTCGGCAAGCGGGGCGGGGCCCTGGCCACCTGGCACCCCGTCGACCTCCTGGCCCACGCCATCGCCACCGTGGTGGCCCGCACCGGGGTCGACCCCGAGCGCGTCGACGACGTCATCGGCGGGTGCGTGAGCCAGGTGGGCGAGCAGTCCACCAACGTGGCCCGCAACGCCTGGGTGGCGGCGGGCCTGCCCCAGTCGGTCCCCGCCACCACCGTGGACCGCCAGTGCGGGTCCTCCCAGCAGGCCGTCCACTTCGCCGCCGCCGGCGTGGTGGCCGGCCACTACGACCTGGCCGTGGCGTGCGGGGTGGAGTCCATGAGCCGCGTCCCCCTGGCCTCCAACGCCCGGGGCGGGACGGGGCCCTTCCCGCCCTCGTTCCTGGAGGCCATCGAGGGGCGGCTGTGGATGCAGTTCCGGGTGGCCCAGGTGCTGGCCGAGCAGTGGAAGATCAGCCGCCAGGACATGGACGAGTACGCCCTGGAGAGCCACCGCCGGGCGGCGGCGGCGACCGACTCGGGCCACTTCGCCCGGGAGATCATCCCGGTCCCCGTCCGGGCCGAGGACGGCACCCTCACCGACGCCCTCCTCACCACGGACGAGGGCATCCGGCGCGACACCACCCTCGAGCGCCTGGCCGCCCTCCCCCCGGCCCAGTCCTTCGAGCCCGAGACGGCGCCCGACATCACCGCCGGGAACTCCTCCCAGATGACCGACGGGGCCGCCGCCATGCTCATCGCCGAGCGCTCCGTGGCCGAGCGCCTGGGCCTCCCCGTCCGGGCCCGTTTCCACGCCTTCGCCGTGGCGGCCGAGGACGCCGCCATCGTGCTGTCGGCCCCCGTGCCCGCCACCCGCAAGCTCCTCGAGCGCACCGGCATGCACGTGGACGACTTCGACGCCGTGGAGTGCAACGAGGCCTTCGCCGCCATCGCCCTCATGTGGGCCCGGGCCTTCTCCCCCGACCCCGACCGTTTCAACCCCCGGGGCGGTGCCATCGCCATCGGCCACCCCCTCGGGGCCAGCGGGGTGCGGATCATGACGACGCTGCTCAACGAGCTCGAGGCCACGGGCGGCCGCTACGGCTTCCAGACCATGTGCGAGGGCGGGGGGCAGGCCAACGCCACCGTCATCGAGCGCCTGGCCTGAGGCAGCGGGCACCGGACGAGCCGCCAACCACCACCGACAGGGGACGCCGGCCATGGACTTCACCTTCTCCGCCGAGCAGGAGGACTTCCGCGCCGCCGTGCGCGCCACCCTGGCGGCCGAGGCCCCCCCCGACTACGTGCGGGGCATGATCGACGACCGGGCCGGGGTGACCCCGGGGCTGTGGCAGACCATGGCCGACCTGGGCTGGCTCGGGGTCCTCGTCCCCGAGTCGGCGGGCGGCCTGGGGCTGGGCCTGGTCGACATGGTGGTGCTCCAGGAGGAGCTGGGCCGCCTGCCCTTCCCCGGGCCCTTCGTGTCCTCGGCCGTGGCCGCCACCTCGGCCGCGGTGCGCCTGGGCGTGGACGAGGTGCTGGCCGACCTGGCCTCGGGGCGGCGCCGGGGGACGGTGGCGGTGGAGGAGCCGGGCCACGGCGACCCCCTCGGGTCGGTGGCGGCCCGGGCCCTGCCCAAGGGCGACGAGTGGGTGCTCGAGGGGACCAAGCCCGTGGTGCTCGACGGGGCCTCGGCCGACTTCGCCCTCGTGGTGGCGGCCGACCCCGACGGCCTCGGGACCTTCCTGCTGGAGGAGCCGGCGGGGGAGCCCGTCCCCGCCCTCGACGTCACCCGCAAGGTGGCCCGCCTGGAGCTCGACGGGCGCACGGCCCGCCGGGTGGGGCCGGCCGGGGACCACCGGGCCCTGTGGCGACGGGTCCTCGACGACGTCAACGTGGCCCTGTGCGCCGAGCTGGTGGGCACGTGCGAGCGGGCCCTGGAGCTCGCCGTCGACTACGCCCAGGTCCGGGTGCAGTTCGACCGCCCCATCGCCACCTTCCAGGTCATCAAGCACAAGGCCGCCGACATGCTCCACCGGGTGGAGCTGTCCCGGGTGGGCACGCACTACGCCGCCTGGGCCGCCGACGCCGACAGCCCCGAGCGCGAGCGGGCCGCGGCGATGTGCGCGGGCTACGTGGCCGAGGCCGCCGCCTTCGTCACGGCCGAGTCGATCCAGGTCCACGGGGGGGTGGGCTTCACCTGGGACGTGGACTGCCACCTCCTGTACCGCCGGGCCAAGCAGGACGACCTGCTCTTCGGGGCCCAGGGCTACCAGCGCCGCCGCCTGGCCGACCTCCTGCTGGACGCGCCGGGCGCCTGAGCCCCCGGCCCGGGTGGCGGGGTCGGGGCAACGGGGCGGGTGACGATATCCTTGTCCCCGGGGTGAGCCGGGAAGCCTGGTCGGCGCTCAGCCCACGCGCCCGGTGACCCCGACCTCCCACGACCCCTCGCACGCGCCGCCGTCGTCCGGGGCGCGGGCGCGACGCCGGCTCCCCAGCTGGCGCTGGGAGTCGCTGCGCACCACGCTCTGGCTGGTCCCTGCCGCCCTCATCGCCGGCGCAATGGCCCTCTTCGTCGTCACCCTGCTCGTCGACCTGGCCGCCTTCCACCACCACCTGCGCCTCCCGGCGTGGACCAACACGGGCAGCGCCGACGCCGGACGCGAGGTCCTCATCGCCGCCGCCGCGGCGGTGATCACGGTGGTGGGCGTGGTCTTCTCCATCACGATCCTGGCGCTCACCCTGGCCTCGCAGCAGTTCGGACCCCGCATGATGCGGAACTTCGTGCGTGACCTCGGCAACCAGCTCACCCTGGGGGTGTTCGTCGCCACCTTCGTGTACTCGGTGCTCGTCCTCGGCGCCGTCGGCGCCGACAGCGCCCACCGCTTCGTCCCCCACCTGTCCATCACCGTGGCGGAGGCCCTGTCGCTGGCCGACATCGCCGTCCTCGTCTACTTCATCCACCACATCGCCAAGTCCATCCAGCTCCCCGAGGTGATCGCCGGCATCGCCCGGGACCTCATGGGCGCCATCGACGCCGAGTACCCCCCGGCCGGGGGCCCCCCCCCCCCCACCGAGGCCGCGGGGGGC
>Ga0335073_10010754_pt1 | contig 12866 bp, 12 predicted proteins | sample Lox_Sample_22_FD_207093 | JGI IMG/M metagenome (GOLD analysis project Ga0335073, IMG submission 207093) | Soil microbial communities from Loxahatchee National Wildlife Refuge, Florida, United States - Lox_Sample_2.2 | ecosystem: Environmental > Terrestrial > Soil > Wetlands | place: USA...
CCGATCGCCGCCGGCAACGCCTTCGCATTCCTCGTCATTTGCGCCGACGCCCACACCCGCCTCTCAGGAGCGGACCACGCCCGGGCCATAGCGCGTTGCGCCTCGCCCGGCGCCTTGCGCCCGTCCTCCGGGGTGCTACAGTGTCTCGATCTGGCGGGTGAAGATGGAGGGACTGATGCGCTCCAAGCTCTTGAAACTGGCGTTGGGCTGCGGGTTCGCGGCGGCGTTCGTCGCCCCGGCGTTGGCGTGCGATTTCCATAAGACGACGGCTGAGAGCGATCAGCCAACGGCGCAAACGCAGCAGACGACGCCTGACACGCCTCAGACCGCCCAGTCACAACCGGCGCCGGACACCGGCTCGAACTGACGCCTGTTTCGTCGGCGACTGATTAAAACCCGCCGCGGTCGCCCGCGGCGGGTTTGCGCGTGTCCTGAACCCGGCGCCGGCCGGGCCCTGGCGGCGACCATACATCCGGGTGAGATCAGACCAGCGCGACGGCGCGCGCGTCGCGTCGCGCAAGGCGCTTAAGCAGATAGTCGACTTCCGCCTTTGCAGTCGCGCTTAAGCCCGCTCCCGGCTTGCGTTGCGCGTCGGAAGTGAGAATGCCGCGCCGCATCATCACATATTTGCGGGTGGCGAGGCCCACGCCCTGCTGTTGCTCGTAGCGGACAAGGGGCAAGTGGGCGTCGAAAAGATCGTGCGCTTCCTCGCGCCGTCCTTCGTTCGTGAGGCGCACGACGTCGATCAGCATTTCTGGGAAAGCGTAGCCGGTCATCGCGCCGTCGGCCCCGCGCTCCATCTCGAAATCGAGGAACAGGCCGCCGTTGCCGGTGAGGATCGGGACGCGGCGCAGCTTGCCGTCCTTCTCGAACCGACGGAGAGACGAAATCTTTTCGAGGCCAGGCCAATCCTCGTGCTTCAGCATCACGCAGGACGGATTGTCGGTGATGATCCGGCGGATGACGTTCGGAGTCATGACGACGCCGAGCGTCAGCGGGTAGTCTTGAATCACAAAGGGAATGTCCGATCCGATCGCTTCGACCGCCTGCGCGTAATAGGTCACGATCTGGTCGTCCGTGCGCAGCGACGGCGGCGGAGCGATCATCACTCCGGCAGCGCCCTTGGCCATCGCGGCGTGCGAGAGCGCCCGCATCGCCGCGAAGCCGGGCGCGGAGACGCCGACGATGAACGGCAGTTTCGGCGCGCGCTTGACGCATTGGGCGACGAAGCCGATTGCCTCGTCGTGATCGAGCTTCGGCGCTTCGCCCATGATGCCGAGAATGGTGCAGCCGTCGGCGCCGGCGCCGACATAATGGTCGATCATGCGGTCGACGCTGGCGGCGTCGATTCCGCCGTTGTCATGAAAGGGCGTCGGAGCGATGGGAAAGACGCCTTTGGCGTCGACCGAGAGCATGGAATTCACCTTGGCTCGAATGGGCGCTCTGGCGATGATGAGGGACTCGCTGCGCCTATGGCAAGCACAGGCGAAGTTTCGCCGGCCTCGGCCTATATTGAGGGGATGAGCTCGATTGCGCTCGACCACACGACGGAGGAACCATGAATGATAGCCGCAGCGCTATCGTGCGCGACGGCGGGAGCCACGCCGGCGCCGTTCGCTAGCGCGTCCTGACAGTCTTTTCAGGATGACCGATCCGTCTCGCGCCGTTCTCGTCTGGGACGCGCCTACTCGGCTCTTCCATTGGCTTGTCGCGGCGCTGGTCGCGGCAGCGTATGCGACCTGGCGGCTGAACTGGATGGTTTGGCACGGATGGGTCGGCGATGTGTTGCTTGCGTTGCTGCTGTTCCGTCTGCTGTGGGGCTTCTTTGGCAGCGAGACGGCGAGATTTTCTCGTTTTCTCACCTCGCCGCGGATCGTCATGCAACACCTGAGATATGCGCTTCTGCGCGAGCCCGACCGCCAAGTCGGACATAACCCGGCGGGCGGTTGGGTGGTGGTGTGCCTGCTCGCGCTGCTTCTCGCTGAGACGCTGACCGGGCTTTACCTCGCCAACGATATCGCCGACGAGGGGCCGCTAACCGAGATTGTTCCGGCGCCGGTCGCGAACGCGATCTCCGCCGCCCACGCAATCCTCTGGGACGTCCTGTTAGCGCTGATCGTGCTGCATGTGCTGGCCATCGCCGGCTATGCGGCGGCGAAGGGACAAAACCTGTTGCGGCCGATGATCACCGGGACAAAGGTTCTTCCGGCGAGCGTTCCCGCGCCGCAGATGAGCAGCCTTCGCCGAGCAGCCGTTCTCCTCGCCGTCAGCGCCGCGGCCGCGGCCCTCCTCGCCAACCTCATTTGACGCCGGTCAGCCCTTGGGCGGAATCACTTGTCCGCGGATCTCGCCGGCCGGATGAGACTCTGTGTGCACATTCACGTACCACTCGCCTGCGGAGAACTGCTCCGCCTGCTCGGGGGTCAGCGTCGCGCTCCCCTTGATCGGATTTGTGGGCGGCGTGCCCTTCGTGGTGAGCCAGATCAGAACCGGTGCGTTCTTGCCCTCCTTGGCCGGGCCGTGAAAGTGCGCCATCGTGACCGGGCTAGACAGCCCGCTATAGCTGATGTCCCAGCTCACCACCCGGGTCGTCGGATCATAAGTGAGATTGGCTGTTCCCGCGCCGCTCGTCTCCACCGGCGGCACGGACTGCGCCCCGGTCAGTGGAACCTTGAATGACTGGGACGCCGCATTGGCCGCTCCGACAAGCGCCAGCCCCGCCGTCAAGATTAAAGGAAGGGCAGTTCGTCGAGAAATCGCAAAATTCATCTTTTCCTCCCAAGGCGCCCCATCGCAACGGTCAATGGACCCTGCGGCATTCACGCCCTATCATTGCACGGTTTGCCGCGGAAGGCTCGCTCGTTTGGCGGTCCTCGGAGTATGGGATTGTATTTTTCGTCTGAAACTGGGAAATGCGTGCAATGCAGCGTTTCGCTCGAGGGGCGTTGGATTTCAACGGCGCCGGCGGTCGGCGTCATATAGGAGCCCCTCGTAGCAAAGCCGCTGGCGGCGGCCGAGCGGAACCGGGCTGATGCCAAATCTCTCAATCCGGGCGAGACTGATCTTTCTCTCGGCCCTGCTGCTGGCGATCCTCGCCGTCTCTTCCATGCTTCTGATCCGAGAGCTTGCGCGCGACTCGCAAAGCCTCGCCGAGGAGGCGCTGCTGGTGTCTGTTGTTAAGAACGCCAATTCGGCAAGCAAGCACTTCGGAGACTTGAAGTATTGGGCGATCGACTCGGCGGTCACTCAACTCGCTCGCTCGCAAGAGGCGACCGCCCTCGCCAAGGAACGGCTCGATTCTGAGCTGAAGGCGATCTCCGCCGTCGATCCCGCGGCGGTCGCGGCCATCGAAGGTGAAGTCGATAGACTGACCGATCTCACGCATCAGGCGGGCGTAGCCTACTCGAGCGACGATAGCGCGGTCGGCAATGCCTTACTGGATCAAGCGAAGAACCGCATTCTCAACATCGATGACGAGATCAGCCGCGTTGTGGATCAGATCGAGCAGCAGGCGGTAGCGAGGCGCGACGCGTCCATGCGCAAAGCCGCGCTCGCGGTCAAGCTGTCGATTGTCGGCGGAATCGGCGTGCTGGCGTTCGCGCTGGGCTTCACTGCGCTAACTGTGCGCTCCATCACTGTCCCCTTGAAACAGATGGAGCAAAGCATGGCGTCAATCACGCGCGGCGAGTTCGACGTCCCGCTGCCGAGGACCGATGTTTCTGATATTGAGGCCATGACCGGCACGCTCGGCATGTTGCGCGACAGCCTGATCGAACGTGGCCGTCTTGAGCGCGAACGACAGCGCGCGGAAGCGGAGATCCGCGCCGCGCGTGACACCGCCGAGTCGGCGCTGCGTGATCTCAAGGCGATTCAGGCCAATCTGATCCAGGCGGAAAAGATGGCGTCGCTGGGCCAGCTGACCGCCGGGATTGCGCATGAAATCAAGAACCCGCTCAACTTCGTCAACAATTTCGCGGGTCTTTCCGTCGAGCTGCTCGAAGAGCTGAAGGAAACGACCGCGCCGGCGCTTGTCGCCCTCGACCAGGACAGGCGCACCGAAGTCGCCGAAGTCATCGACACGTTGACCGGCAATCTCGAACGGATTGTCGAGCACGGCAAGCGCGCCGACAACATCGTCAAGAGCATGCTGGCCCATTCGCGCGGCGGCGCCGGCGAGCGACAGCGCGTGGACCTCAACGCTCTGGTCGAGGAAGCGCTCAACCTTGCCTATCATGGCGCCCGCGCCCAGGACCAAAACTTCAACATCACGCTCGAGCGCGACTACGGCAAGGACATCGCGCCGATCGAACTTGCGCCGCAAGAGATGACGCGAGTGCTCCTCAATCTGTTTGGCAATGGCTTTTATGCGGCGAACAAGCGCCGACGCGAAACGAACGACGGGGCGTTCAAGCCGTTGCTTACGGTGACGACCCGCGACCTTGGCGACGCCGTTGAGATCCGGGTGCGCGACAACGGCGGCGGCATTCCCACCGAGGTCAGGGACAAGCTGTTTCAGCCATTCTTCACCACCAAGCCGACCGGCGAGGGCACTGGGCTCGGGCTCTCGATCAGCTACGACATCGTCACTCACGGGCATGGCGGCGCGATAACGGTCGAAAGCGATGTTGGCGCGGGGACCGAATTCGCCGTCCGTCTGCCGCGCCGTTTCGCCGCCAAAGGCGCGCTGGAGTCTTCGATAGGTCGCAAGGAGGCGTCGTGACGGTAAGCATTCTGGTTGTCGACGACGAACCTGACGTGGCCGACTTGTTTCGCCAGCGGTTTCGCCGCGAAGCGCGTCAGGGCGCCTACGTCCTCCATTTTGCGCTCTCCGCTTCGGAAGCGCTCGAACTTCTCGGCGGCGCCATCGAACCGCAGTTGATCGTCATTCTATCGGACATTAACATGCCAGGCATGGATGGGCTGGCGCTCCTGCGCGAGATAAAGGCGCGGTGGCCCGACATCCCCGTCATGATGTTGACTGCCTATGGCGATGAAGAGCGGCGCAAACGCGCTTTTGAATATGGCGCAGCCGATTTCGTCACCAAGCCTGTCGATTTTGACTACTTGAAGGAGCGGCTGCGTGGACTGCACGCGCCATTGGGCTGATGGGGCTCCATTTGATGAATTCATCCAAGATCCTCGCCGTTGACGACGAGCCTGATTTTGAACTCTTGATCCGGCAGCGTTTTCGTCGGCAGATTCGCGAGGACGAGTTCGAATTCCGCTTCGCTCATCACGGCGAGGAGGCGCTGACGGCGCTGGCCGCCGAGCCCGATATCGACCTGATGCTGCTCGATATCAACATGCCGGTGATGGATGGGTTGACCTTGCTTAACGAACTGCGCGACCGGCAGTCGGCGGTGCGGGCGATCATTGTCTCCGCTTACGGCGATATGGCGAATTTGCGCACCGCGATGAATCGGGGCGCCTTTGATTTCGTCACCAAACCAGTGGATCTGAGCGATCTCGAAATCACTGTCCGCAAGGCGCTGGACAGCATCGCGAAGATGCGCGAGATGGATCGTTTGCGGATGGCGGCGGAGCGCGCGCGCAACAATCTGTCCCGCTACTTTTCGCCGAACATTGTCGAGCTGCTGGCTTCGCAGGACGAGCCGCTCGGAGCGGTCCGCCGGGAAACGGTCGCCCTTCTGTTTGCCGACATTGTCGGTTTCACGCGAATGGCGGAGGCCATGCCCCCGGAGGAGGCCATGGCGATGCTGCGCGAATTTCATTCGCGGATGACGGCGCAGATTTTCGCTTACGGCGGCACGGTCGACAAATACATTGGCGACGGGATCTTCGCCGTATTCGGTGTGCCGACTGCAAGCGCAAATGACGCGACCAACGCGCTTGCCTGCGCCGAGAAGATGCTTGGCGGGCTTGAGCGCTGGAATAACGAACGTAAAGGGTCGGGTGAGGCTCGCATCGACGTCGGGATCGGTCTCAATTACGGGCCTGTGGTTCTCGGCGACATCGGCAGCGAGCACAGCATGTCGTTCACCGTGATTGGCGATACGGTCAACACCGCTTCTCGATTGCAGATGCTGACCCGCACTCTCGGAACGCCGTTGGTCGTTGGCGGCCGACTTGTCGAAGAACTCAAGGCAAAAGCTCCCCAAGGCGCCGCTGGGCTCTTGGACCAACTGCAGGATCAGGGCGAGCAGCATCTGCGAGGGCGGGCCGGCGCGGTTCGAGTTTGGACCCGCAAGACGGCGGGATGGACGGCGCCGGAGTAACGCGAGGCGGGTTCGCGCCTGCGCGGCCCAGTTGCGCCCGTCCCCAATGGCCGGCGGGCGGCGCGACAATGGCCGCCGCTCTCCGCGCCTCCGCGCCCTTCAGCAAAGGCTGTCGAGAGCAAAAGCTTGACAAAAACAGAAGCATACTCTACAAAGATTCTAATTTAGCGGAATCGACCCGCTTGCCGGCAGGCGGGTGCGGGAGGAGAAGCCGCGGCTGTTTGACAGGTTCCGACCCACAACCCGCCGCGCGAGCCGCGAGGCCGGAGAAATTTTTGTCTTTCTTTCGCCTGTAACCCATTGAAAAGTCCCGATTCGGGGAAATAAAAGGAAATAAAGGGAAGCAAATTTACGAGCGCTTACGAGCGCTCATGGGATTTATTGGCGTTCACTTGCGTTGAAACTCGCGCCCTGGTTGCATCGGGGCCTGGCGCGGCCCGCTCCGGCCGCTGCGCGCCGCCGCTTGTGTCCGCTTCCTCGCCCCAGGCGATCAGAAAGCGACCCGGTCTCCGCCTTTGAGTTCGAGGATTTCGCGAGCCTCGTCCGGGCTCGCGACCGAGAGGCCGAGCCCCTCGATGATCTGGCGCGCGGCGCGCACCTGCTCGGCGTTGCTCATCGCCAGTTTGCCCGGTCCCGACCAAAGCGAGTCCTCAAGCCCGACGCGGACGTTGCCGCCCATCGCGGCAGCCATCGCGGCGATCGGGAGCTGATTGCGGCCAGCTCCGAGCACCGACCATTTGTACTGCGCGCCAAACAGACGGTCGGCGGTGCGCTTCATGTGCATGACGTCCTCGGGGTGCGGACCGATCCCGCCTAGGATGCCAAACACCGTCTGGACGAAAAGCGGCGGCTTGACGAGACCGCGCTCGAGGAAGTGACCCAAGTTGTAGAGGTGGGCCGTGTCGTAGCACTCGAACTCGAAGCGCGTCCCGGAGCCGCCAAGTGTGCGAAGAACGAATTCGATGTCCTTGAAGGTGTTGCGGAAGACGAGATCGCGCGAGTTCTCGAGCGCCTGTGGCTCCCACTCGTGCTTGAAGGTCTTGAAACGGTTGAGCATCGGGAAGAGCCCGAAGTTCATCGAGCCCATATTCAGCGACGCAACCTCCGGCTTGAACGTCGCCGCCGGCTTGACACGCTCCTCAACCGTCATGAAGGGCGCGCCGCCCGTGGTCAGATTCACCACCGCCTTTGTCGACTGCTTGATGCGCGGCAGGAAGCGCGCGAAGGCCTCAGGCGTTTGATCCGGCCGCCCGGTCCTCTCATCCCGCGCATGCAAATGAACGATCGCGGCGCCGGCCTCGGCCGCGCCGATCGCGGCCTCGGCGATCTGGTCGGCGGTGACGGGAAGGTAAGGCGACATCGACGGCGTATGGATCGCCCCCGTCACAGCGCAAGTGATGATGACCTTGTTCGATTGAGCCATGTGACCGTTCTTCCTCCGTCTTCCTTAACGACCAACGTTCTTGTCCGCCCAGCGCTTATGCGCCGCGAGAGCAACAAGGCGGCGATCCCGCCAGGCCTGGCGTTCTCCGAGCTTGTCCGCGGACAAGCTTTTGCGCCGTTCCGCCTCGACGACGTCCATGACCGGGCCGCTCCAGTCGGCGCGCCACTGCGTCGATGGGAAGATACGGGAGTAGATGCCCTGATAGCGGTCGGCGTAGTCCCGCGCTCCCGCAGGCGCGTTGAGGTCGATGGTCTCGAACGGCCCCATGAACGACCAGCGCAAGGCCAGCCCCTCGCGAATTCCGACATCAACGTCCTCGACCCCTGCGTACCCCGCTTCGACGAGGCGGAAGGCTTCCTCCAACAGCGCGCCTTGCAGGCGGTTCATGACAAAGCCGTCGATCTCGCGCTTCATCACGATCGGCGCGTGACCAGCGGCGCGCAAAAACTTCGCGGTGCGCTCTACAACCAACGGGTCCGTCCAGGGCGCGGGGACCACTTCGGCGGCGGGAATGAGATAGGGCGGATTGATCGGGTGGACGACAACGCAGCGCGCGCGGCCCTTGAGGTCTTCGGTGAAGGCGGACGGCAGGATGGCGGAGGTCGAGCTCGCGAGAACGGCGTCAGCCGGCGCGACACCGTCGAGCCGGGCGAACACCTCACGCTTTACTTCGACGTCCTCCGGCGTGTTTTCCTGGACGTGGGCCGCTCCATCCAGCGCCGATTCGAGTGTCGGCGCCACATGGATGCGCGCGGCGACTTCGCTGGCCGCGGCGCCGTTCAGAAGATCGTTTGCCTCGAGGTCCGGCAGGAGCTGCTCGACATAGGCCAGAGCCTTGCCCGGCGCTTCTTGGTCCTGATCCCAGAGGGCGACCTCGCAACCAGCACGGGCGAAACTGATCGCCCAGGCGCGGCCGACGAAGCCTGAACCGATGACCGCCGCTTTTGTCATGTCGTCCTCCGACCACGAGCGAGTAAAGCCCATCCGTCACAACGTTTCCACGTTGGCGTCCACGCCGATTGATTGGCCGGATATGTTCCGGCCCGCAGGCGACAGCAGGTACGCGATTGTCGCGGCGACGTCGCTTGCGGTCACCATCCGCCGCATCGAGACTCGCTCGAGATAGGTCTTTTCCATGACCTCGTAACTGACGCCCGTCTGTTTGGCGCGCGCAGCGATTACTCCACTCATGCGTGGCCCCTCGACGATGCCTGGCAGGATCGCGTTGACGCGGATGTTGGCGGGTCCGAGCTCCTTGGCGAGGCTTTGGGTCAGTCCGATAACGCCAAACTTGGCGGCAGAGTAGGGTGTGCGGAATGCATAGCCGAACCGTCCAGCAGCCGAGGACAGATTGACGATCGAGCCTCCGCCTGTGGCCTTGAGCATCGGCACGGCGAAGTGCGCGCAGAGAAACTGCCCGGTGAGGCAGATATCGATGGTGCGCCGCCAATCTTCGGGGCGGATTTCCTCGACCCCGCCGGTCGGCCCGGCAATCCCCGCGTTGTTGATGAGCGCGTCGAGTCCCCCAAGGGAGGCTCTGACGTCATCAAACAGACGAGCCACGTCCGCTTCGGAGGAGACGTCGGCTTTGGTGATTCTGGCGTCGGGGTGAGCGGCGCGGTAGTCGGCGAGAAACTCGTCGGAGACGTCGCAGATATGGACCCGAGCGCAGCGCGTGGTGAGCAAGTCCGCGGTCGCGCGGCCGATGCCAGAGGCGCCCGCAGTGACCAGAACGCGCAAGTTCTCGGGGAGAGCAAAGACGTCAGTAGGATCGCTCATTAAGTCGCTCCGACGATCATGTTCGCCCGCCGTCTAGCGCCATCGCTGCGACGAGCACGACGAGGTCAACTGTAGCGCCCCGCCAAGCATGCCGAGACAGCTCCCCCGGCCGCCAGTGACGACAGCGACCTTTCGCTCAACCAATTGGCTTCCCCGAGAACGTCGACCGTATTCGGCGACGAAATTGGGTGTCAACCGAGGGCCAGCCGCTTCAACCAAAGACGACAGCGCGGCGCCTCAGCATAAGTCGAACAAGCAACGCGACTTCGGAACGATCGTCGACGCTTGCGCCCGACATCAAATTCGCGCCGTCGCTTGCATCCGCGACTGGGTGGAGTTGGCGGAGTATCAAGGCTTCGCAGAAATCGAGATCGTCCCCAACCGCCGGAGCCAAAGGCGCATGGAGGACGTGCTTACGGCCTACATTGCGCGGCGCCACGGCTTCGTGTGGAGCGGTTGCCGACGCTCTGGGAATGGTTCAGCACCGCTTGCCGGGCTGCGGAACTCAGCTCCGCGGCGGAATCTCGCACATTTCGGAGCGGACAAGGAAGCGCCGCTCGCGGCCGTTGTCGAGAGAGAACATGCCGCCCCGACCCGGTACGACGTCGATCACAAGGTCAGTGTGCTTCCAGGCTTCGTACTGTGGGCCGCTGATGTAGAAGGGTGCGCCGCCGATCTCGCCCAGCTTCACGTCATAGTCGCCGATCAGGAATTCGCCTCTGGGGTAGCACATGGGCGAAGAGCCGTCGCAGCACCCGCCGGACTGATGGAACAGCACAGGTCCGTGGTCGGCGACGATCTCGGCGATGAGATCTAGTGCCCCAGGCGTTGCGGTGACGTTCCCATCTCGCCTTCTCCGCTAAAGCGTTGGCGGCGCAGGCACGCCTGCGCCGCCATTTTTGTCATGCTGATCAGAAGAAGCCAAGCTTCTTGGGGCTGTAGCTGACCAGCATGTTCTTGGTCTGCTGATAGTGATCGAGCATCATCTTGTGATTCTCGCGGCCGACGCCCGACTGCTTGTAGCCGCCGAACGCCGCATGCGCCGGATAGGCGTGATAGCAATTGGTCCACACCCGGCCGGCTTGGATCGCCCGGCCGAAACGGTAGCAGCGATTGGCGTCGCGGCTCCATATGCCCGCGCCGAGGCCGTAGAGCGTGTCGTTGGCGATCGAGAGCGCTTCGTCGTCGGTCTTGAACGTCGTCACCGACACGACGGGGCCGAAGATCTCCTCCTGGAAGATCCGCATCTTGTTGTTGCCCTTGAACACAGTCGGCTTGATGTAGTAGCCGCCCGCATACTGGCCTTCGAGGATGTTACGCTCGCCGCCGATGAGGATTTCGGCGCCTTCCTTCTTGCCGATGTCGAAGTAGGACAGGATCTTCTCCATCTGCTCGGAGGAGGCCTGCGCGCCGATCATCGTGTTCGGATCGAGCGGACTGCCTTGCACAATGGCGTCGACGCGCTTCAGCGCGCGCTCCATGAACTTGTCGTAGATCGACTCCTGAACGAGCGCGCGGCTGGGACAGGTGCAGACCTCGCCCTGGTTGAGCGCAAACATGACGAAGCCTTCGATTGCCTTGTCGAAGAAGTCATCGTCTTTGGCGCAGACGTCCTCGAAGAAGATATTGGGCGACTTGCCGCCAAGCTCGAGCGTCACGGGAATGAGGTTCTGCGACGCGTACTGCATGATGAGCCTGCCCGTCGTCGTCTCGCCCGTGAAGGCGATCTTGGCGATGCGGTTCGAGGAGGCGAGCGGCTTGCCGGCTTCGAGGCCGAACCCGCTCACGACATTGAGCACGCCCTTCGGCAGGAGATCGCCAATCACCTCCAACAGCACCATGATCGAAGCCGGAGTCTGTTCGGCGGGCTTGAGAACGATGCAGTTTCCTGCCGCCAGCGCGGGCGCCATCTTCCAGACGGCCATCAGGATCGGGAAATTCCATGGAATGATCTGGCCGACGACGCCGAGCGGCTCGTGGAAGTGATAGGCGACGGTGTCATGGTCGATTTCGCTGATCGATCCTTCCTGGCCGCGGATCGCGCCGGCGAAATAGCGGAAATGGTCGATGGCGAGCGGAATGTCGGCGGCCATCGTCTCGCGGATCGGCTTGCCGTTGTCCCATGTTTCGGCGATCGCGAGCTTCTCGAGATTCGCTTCTATCCGGTCGGCGATCTTGTTAAGGAGCAGCGCTCGTTCCGCGGGGCTCGTGCGTCCCCAGGCGTCCTTGGCGGCGTGCGCGGCGTCGAGAGCGGCCTCGACGTCGGCAGCGTCGGACCGGGCGATCTCGCACACCGGCTGGCCAGTGATCGGCGAGACGTTGTCGAAATACTTTACGGCTTTGGGCGCGCGCCACTCACCGCCGATATAGTTCTCGTAACGCTTGGCGAACGGGGATTTGAGGGCGATGTTGAGATCAACTTTGGTCATGGGCTTCTTCCCTTGAATTACGCCGCCATGAGAGCGGCGTTGGCCGCGAGGTTTCGCTCTCGCGTTCCGCGTTGGGTAGCCATCCCCGGGGGCGTGAGCGGCGAAGTGTCTCAGATTTGCGACACCTTGAGCGCGGATTCATCGGCCGCGCAGACCGAGCTCCTTCATCTTCCGGTGGAACGTGGCGCGCGACAGATTGAGGTCCTTCGCAGCCTTGGACACGTTTCCGCTCGAGCGGGCCAGCGCGCGCTGCAGAACCGCGCGCTCGGCCGCGTCAATATCGTCGCTTTCGGCCCTGGCGCGCCCGATCAGATCTGCGGCTGGGATCGGGCGCTTGAGCGCGGCGGAGTTGACGCCGAGCCCAAGCCGAGCCGCACGGGTCGCGCCGACGACAAGGTCGTCGCGATCGACCGCGAGCAGCGACGAGCCATACCGGTCGCCAGTCGCCGCGAGCAGGATGCGCGCCTTGGGAAACGCGAGCCGGAAATTCTCCGCCTCGATGAATCGGGCCGCGTCCGCGACGGCGCTTCCGATCAGACGCGCAAATCCTTCGGTCAGGTCGCCCCGGCAGGACGACGCGTCGAGGGCGGCGGCCAGTTCGCCGTGCTCGTCGAAAATGGGCGCGGTCGTACAGAAAAGGTCCGAATTGCGCGTGAAGAAGTGCTGATCGCGATCGATCGTCACCGCGCGCTGCTCGACGATGCAGGTGCCGATGCCGTTCGTGCCTTCGTATTTCTCGCTCCATACGGCGCCGGTCCAAAGCCCCGAGCCATCGAAGAGACGATCGTCGCAGGGCGCGCCGCGCCGATCGACGATGATCCCGTTCGGATCGGCCAGCACGACCGAGCAGCCGACGCCGCCCACGGTGAGAAACAGGCGATCGATGCTCGCCTGCGCCGCGACGAGCAACAGCCCCATCCGTTCCCGCGATCGCGCGATCTCGTCCTCGGGCGCCCGCAGCGACCGCGCGCGGCTCGC
>Ga0335073_10010755_pt1 | contig 12865 bp, 13 predicted proteins | sample Lox_Sample_22_FD_207093 | JGI IMG/M metagenome (GOLD analysis project Ga0335073, IMG submission 207093) | Soil microbial communities from Loxahatchee National Wildlife Refuge, Florida, United States - Lox_Sample_2.2 | ecosystem: Environmental > Terrestrial > Soil > Wetlands | place: USA...
GCCGCCTCCGGGTCACGTTCCGGCCAGCGATGTGCGGGAGGGGGGCCATCCCCGGGCCGGGCCGACACGGCCGGAAGCGCGCGCTCCGGCTGGGCCCGGGCGCGGTCGACGGCGCGTTGCCACTCCGAGGCGTGCCGTCGCGCGCCGCGGCCGCTGAACCCGGCGATGCTGGTCAGGCGCGCGGACTCGGTCGGCAGCGACCTGGCCGCCTCGATGATCGCCGCGTCGGTCAGCACCCGGGTCGGCGACAGGTCGCGGCGCCGGGCGATCCGGTCCCGCTCCAGCCAGAGTTCTCGCACGATGGCCAGGCCACGCCTGCTGCGCACGCGGTGGATCCCCGAGGTACGGCGCCACGGGTCGGACCTCGGCGGGGCCGGCCCGGCGCTGAGCACCGCGGCGAACTCCTGCCGCGCCCACTCGGCCTTGCCCTGCTCGGCCAGCTGGGCGGCCAGGGCGTCGCGCAGTTCCACGAGCACCTCGACGTCCAGGGCGGCGTAGCGGAGCCACTCCTCGGGCAGCGGCCGGGTGGACCAGTCCGCCGCGGAATGGCTCTTCTCCAGGCTGAGCGCGAGCACCGCCTCGACCAGGGTGCCGAGCCCGACCCGCGGGTAGCCGAGCAGCCGCCCGGCCAGCTCGGTGTCGAACAGGAGCCGCGGCCGGTAGCCGAGATCAGCCAGGCACGGCAGGTCTTGCGACGCGGCGTGGATGACCGCCTCGGCGTCGGCCAGCGCCTCGTCGAGCGCGGACAGGTCGGGGCAGGCGACCGGGTCGATGAGCACGGTTCCGGCGCCGCGACGGCGCAGCTGGACCAGGAACGCCCGGTGCCCGTAGCGGAAACCGGAGGCGCGCTCGGCGTCCACGGCCACCGGCCCCTGCCCGCCGCCCAGCCTGCGGATGGCGTCGGCCAGCGCGTCGGCGGTGACGATCAGCGGAGGCAGCCCTTCGCGGGGCTCCAGCAGCGGCACCGCCCGGGACTCGCCGGGCGCCGGCGGGCCGCCGGCGTCGTCGCCGGGCACCTCGCTCGCCGAGCCGGTCACGGCCGCCGCCGGGCGGGCGGTGGCCGGAGAGCGCTCACCCCGGCCGGCAGCGGCGGCAGGCCAGCGGCGGCGCAGAGCGCGTCACACCAGGCGGCCAGGTGCCCGTCCAGGTCCGGCGGCGCCCGGTGCGCGGTCACGGGAACCCCGGCGCCCGGGATCATCGGCGACCAGGACGCGCGCAGCTCGAAGCCGGTCGCCACCGGCTGGCCTTCCTTCGTGCCGAACCCTTCGGTCACCACGCGGGTGACGGTGCCGCTGACCTGCCGGAAACCTTCTGTCCGGGCATCCAGTGCCTCGGTCAGCCAGCTCCAGCCCACCTGCCCGATCAGCGGGTCCGCCGCGATCTCCGGCTCCAGGTCCGCTCGCACGTAGGCGATCAGCCGGAACGGCCCGGCCCACCCGGCCTGCCCCGCCGGGTCGTAGAGCAAGACGAGGCTGCCCCATCCGATCTCGCCGTCCGGGTCGTTCCCGGCGTCCTGCCCCGGGGCCGGGAAGGGCCCGCGGCCCGTCTCGGGTTCGCGCACGGTGGCGCCGATCGCCGCGGCGTAGGGCGCGAGCTTGCGCGGGGGCGGCTGCTGCTCGAATTCGATCTCTGGACGCTCGCGCCGCTGCTGGTCCAGGCCGGCTTCCAGATCGTTGACCGCCGAGCGGAACGTGGCGGCGGCGTCCATCTCGGCTCGCTCCGATGACCTGGCGGCTGGCCTCATGATCCTGGCATGCGAGCCGGGTGCGAGATTGTCATGCCACGCGTCTCGCTGGCTGCCGCGCGTACGCCGGGCGGGCCGGGTACGACGTGAATCCGATCAGCATCGCCGCCCCGCAAGCAGTGCAGCCCCATTCGGCGCAGCAGCCATCCACGGCATCCGGGCAGGAGCCAGCGACGGGGTGAGGCTGCTCGAAGAACCGGTCCCGGCCGCACTCGGGGCAGTACCGAAACGTCTCGACCATCTCCGACCTCCTCCCGGCCGCCTCAGCACGATGCTGACACGCGACGGGGCCGGTGCCGTGGATCTCCGGCGGCGTGTCACGATGGCGTTTTCCGCTAAAACGCCGGCGTCAGATACCCGGCGGTCCTATGAGAAGATCACCACTGTGAACCCGAAGCTAGCAGACTCGGTGTTCCTGGGCGCGTGCCGCCGGGAGCCGGTTCCGTACATACCGGTCTGGTTCATGCGGCAGGCGGGCAGGTCACTGCCCGAGTACCGGGCGGCGCGATCCGGGACCGCCATGGTCGAGGCGTGCACCAAGCCCGACCTGATCACCGAGCTCACCCTGCAGCCGCTGCGTCGCTACCACGTGGACGCGGCGATCTTGTTCAGCGACATCGTGGTGCCGCTGCGCGCGGCCGGGGTCGGCATCGACATCCGGCCCGGCGTCGGCCCGGTGGTTGAGCAGCCGATCCGGGCCGAGCGCGACCTGCAGCGGCTGCACCCGCTCGAGCCGGACCAGCTGCACTACGTGACCACGGCGGTCCAGGCCCTGGTCGGTGAGCTCGAGGCGACGCCGCTCATCGGCTTCGCCGGGGGACCGTTCACGCTGGCCTCCTACCTCATCGACGGCGGCCCGTCCAAGAACTTCGACCAGACCAAGGCGCTAATGTACGGCAACCCGCCGCTGTGGGACGCGCTGCTGGGCAAGCTCGCGGACATCACGATCACCTTCCTGCGGGTGCAGATCAACGCCGGGGCGTCGGCGGTGCAGCTGTTCGATTCCTGGGCCGGCGCGGTCAGCCCCGAGGACTACCGGCGGTCGGTGCTGCCGCACAGCAAGCGGATCTTCGACGCGCTGGCCGAGACCGGGGTGCCCCGGCTGCACTTCGGCGTGAGCACCGGCGAACTGCTCGGCATGATGGGGGAGGCCGGCGCCGACGTGGTCGGGGTGGACTGGCGGGTGCCACTGGACGAGGCGGTACGCCGGGTCGACCCGGGAAAGGCTCTCCAGGGCAACCTCGACCCGGCGATCCTGCTGGCGCCGTGGGAGGTGATCGAGCAGCGGGCCATCCAGGTTCTGGACGCGGGCCGCACCGCCGAGGGGCACGTTTTCAACCTCGGCCACGGGGTGCTGCCGCAGACCAACCCCGACGTGCTCGCCCGGCTGGCCGACCTGGTCCACACCGCCTCCGCCCGGCTGCCGCAGTAGCGGGCCGGGCCGCGGCAGCAGCGGCCGGGCCGCGGCAGCAGCGGCCGGGCTGCGGCTCCAGCGGGCGCCCGCTACCCCGCGGCGGTCGGCCGGGAGCCCCGCCGCAGCAGGCGCATCAGCCGCCGCCGCCCCGCGTAGCCGGCGCCCGCGAGGACGGCCGCCACCAGGGCGAACGGCAACACGGCGCCCACGGCGGTGAGGATCGCCGAGACCGCCAGCCGCAACCCCCGCCAGCCGGCCGCCAGGCCCGCGATGAACCCGTGCTGCTGCTGCTTCTTTTCCGTATGCCGCCGGGTCAGCTGCGGGGCGACCAGCGTGACCGAGACCGTCGCGTAGCTGGTCTCGTCCGTCAGCGCCCGCTGCTGCGCCTGCAGCGCCTGGAGCGAGGACTCCTGCGCGTTGATCTGCTCCTGCACCGTGAGCAGGTCGCTGATCGAGCCGGCCCGCTTCAGCAGCGCGTCCAGCTGGGTGATCGCGTCCTGCGCCGAGGTGACCAGGCTGTCCACGTCGGCCACCTGCTGGGTCACGTCGCTGGCCTGCTCGCTCAGCGAGACCTGCGCGCCGAGCCGGGCCAGGCGGGCCAGCGTCGGCTGGTACACCGCGACCGGGATCTTCAGCTGCAGGCTCACCGTCGCCCGCGCCCGGTCCTGCGGGCTCGCCGAGGTTTGCTCGCTGGAGACGTAGCCGCCCTGGGCGACGACGAGGCTGGTCGCCTGGCTGGCGGCGGCGGCCACGTTGGCGGCCCTGACCGTGAGGCTCGCGGTGTAGATGATGCTCTGCGTGGCCAGGGCCAGCCGGGCGGGCGCCGTTCCCGGCGCGGACCGGGCGCCCGGCGCGGACCGGGCGCCCGGCGCGGACCCGACGCCCGCGGCGGGCTGGCCGGCCTGCGGTGCGGATCCCGCGGCGGGGGCCGCGGGGGCGTGCTGCGCCCCCAGACCGCCGGGGCGGGCCGCGGATCCCGCCGGGCCGGCCTGGGAGCAGCCGGCCAGCAGGAGGGCGGCGCCGGACACGAGCCCGGCGCCGCACAGCGCGGTGGTGCGCAGCGGCCCGCGGCTGGCGCGGGCCCGGACGGTGGTGTTCATGCGGCTGGGACGCGGCCGGGAACGGCCCCGGTTCCGCCGGCCCGGCAACGGTCGGGTAACGGGTTAATCGCCGTGTACGTGATAATCAGCGGCCAGAGGGGAGATCCATGAGCTTTCCGAAGATCGAGCTGCACGTGCACCTCGAGGGCACCGTCCGGGCCGCGACGCTGCTGCAGATCGCCCGGCGCAACGGCGTCAGGCTGCCGGCCGACACGGTAGAAGGGCTGGCCCGGCTGTATGAGTTCCGCGACTTCACGCACTTTCTCGAGGTCTGGCTGATGACCACCGGCGCGCTGCGCACCGAGCGGGACTTCCGGCAGGTGGTCGTCGACTACGCGGCCGAGGCGGCCGGGCACGGCGCGGTGTACCTGGAGGGCATCTTCACCCCGCTGGAGGCGGTCGGCCGTGGCGCGGGCTGGGACGAGGTGTTCACCGGCTACTGCGACGGGGCGCAGCAGGCCAGGGAGGCGCACGGCGTCGAGGTGCGGCTGACGGTGGACGTCCCGCGCGGCTGCCCGGTGGAGGACGCCGAGCTCACCGCGCGCTACGCGGTGCGGTACCGGGATCGCGGCGTGGTGGGCCTGGGGCTCGGCGGCCCGGAGGCGCAGTACCCGCCCGAGCCGTACGCGCCCGCGTTCGCCCTCGCCCGCGAGGGCGGGATCGGCTCGGTGCCGCACGCCGGCGAGGCGGCCGGCGTCCCGTCGATCCTCGGGGCGCTGAACGCGCTGGGCGCGGACCGGATCCGGCACGGCATCCGCGCGGCCGACGATCCGGGGCTGATGCGGGAGCTGGCCGACCGGGGCACTGTGCTGGACGTGTGCCCGATCTCCAACCTCCGCACCGGGGTGGTCGCCTCGCTGGCGGCGCACCCGCTGCCGGACCTGGTGGCCGCGGGCGTGCTCTGCTCGGTCTCCACCGACGACCCGGCGATGTTCGGCACCGACCTGACCGCCGACTACGCCGCCGCGCGGCGGCTGGGCGTCTCCGCCGAGGCGTGCTACCAGGCTGGCCTGCGCGGCGCGCTGTGCGACGAGGGAACCCGCGCGGCGCTGGCGCGGGCCGGCGAAGACGCGGCCTGGCCCGGAGCCGAATGAGATTCGGGCGGCCTGTTTGCCGTATAGTTCGCGCGGCCGCTATATCGCAGTCGGGGGCGCCCGTCAGCGGAATGCCACGCTCGGTAACCGCGCGCAAACCGGCCCCGAAAAGCGCCGTCGGCAGCGAAATGGAAAACGCACAGGTCAGCCCGATGAGCCGGCCCTGCCGGGCGAGCCGGAGCCGCTGACGTCAATGAGAATTTGAGAAGCGGCGACACGCAGAGAATGAGAAAAATGTCAACTCAGGGGCGGTAAAACACCCGTCCGGCGTAGACTGCGTTTCCGCACGTACCCGCTAGGTGTGGAGATAACGGAAGCCAAGGAAAACGATGACCGCGCCCCCCGCTCGCGTCACCGTCCACGTGGCCGTGCAGTCACCCCGTCGGCTCCTCCGCGACACTCTCTCAGCCTGTCTCGCCGTCCGCCCGGACATCACCGTGGTCGGCAAGGTGGCGGAGCCGGATGCGATCTTCGAGCTGTGCGAGCTGCGCCGCCCCGACGTGGTGATCCTCGACGCGGGCCCGCGGCTGAGGGAGATCTCCGAGCGGGTGGCCGCGCTGACCCGGCGCTTCCCCGAGCTGAACGTGATCGTGACCTACCGCGAGGCGTCCGAGCAGGACCTGGCGGCGGCGTGCCGGGCCGGGGTGGCCTCGCTGGTGCCGGAGTCCAAGGGCCTGTCCGCCGTGCTCGCGCTGTTGCGGCGCAGCCGCGGGCGGCACGCGAAGGACAGCCCGGGCGGCCTGACCGACCGGGAGCTCGAGCTGGTCGTGCTCACCGGCTCGGGCCACAGCGTGGCCGAGATCGCCGAGCTGCTCGGGCTCAGCCCGCTCACGGTCGAGAACCTCAAGCGCCGGGTCTACGCCAAGCTGGACGTGAGCAGCAGCGTGCACGCGGTGGCCAAGGCGGCCTCGCTCGGCATGCTCGACCCGCCCACCACCCCGCTGCGGCCGATACGGCCGCCCGCCGAGAAGCGGCGGCGCCCGCCGGCCGACGGCGAGTCCGTGGTGCTTCCGGTGGTGACCGGGCAGTACTGCTCGGCGCTGGACCAGGTCGTGGCCGCGCTGGTGTCGAGTCCGCTGCCGTTTGTCCTGGTCAGGAAGGCCGATCCGGTGGCCGACACGCACTGGGCCCGGTGGCACCGCGGCCCGATCGTGGCGGTCCTGGTCGATCCCGCGCCGCAGGACTGGGACTTGGTCGCGGAACTCGGCGTCCCGGCCATCCTCGTGCACAGCAAGCCGCTCGATCCGCCGGAGCTGGCCGAGGCGCTGGCCTGCGGGGCCAGCGCGCTGGTCTCGGCGGACCGGATCGACGATCACTTCCTGTCGGTGCTGCGCATGGTCGGCCAGGGCTACCTGGTGGTCGACTCGATGCCGATGCGTCCGCTGATCGGGGCGGTACGGGCGCGCTGGGACGAGCGGGCACCTGGCCGGCTGGAGCTGCCCGAGCTGACCGCGCGGGAGAGCGACATCCTGCGCTCGCTGGCCAAGGGGCACTCGATCCGGCAGACCGCGCGGGCGCTGGGTATCGCCCCGAAGACCGTCGAGAACGTGCAGACCCGGCTGTTCCGCAAGCTCGGCGTGCGCAACAGGTCCGGGGCGCTGGCCGTCGCCGACGCCTTCGGCCTGCTGCCGGGCGCCGCGCCGGCGGACGGTTCCCCCAAGGGTTTCCCGTCCCCCGAGGGGTATTCGTCCTTTTCCGGGAGTGACTGGCGGGCCTAGTGTGCCGCGGGGGCGGGAACACCCGCCCCCGCCAGCTGCCCGAGACCCGCGAGCCCGGCCTCGGTGCGCCCACGCCGTTGACCGGAGGCCCCGATGGTCCCCCCCACAGGTTCGCCGCGCACGATCACCGTGAAGCGCCGAGGCAGCAAGCGGCACGCTGCCGAGGCCGCGAGCTGGGACGGGTCCGGCCGGGACGCCAAGGATCGCGCGCGAGACCGGGATGAACCGTACGCCGACCCTGCCCGCGCCGACCGCGCTCCGGTTGGGGCACAGTAGACGGGTGACCTCACCCTCGCCGCGCCCGGCCGTCGCGATCGTGGGCGGCGGGATCGCCGGGCTCGCGGCCGCGTTCTTCCTGCGGGACCGGGGCCTGGCCGTCACGGTGCTGGAAGGCTCGCCGTGCGTGGGCGGCAAGCTGGCGGTCTCGCAGATCGCCGGGGTCGCGGTGGACGAGGGCGCGGAGGCCCTGCTGGCCCGGCGCCCCGAGGGCACCGGCCTGGTCGGCGCGCTCGGGCTGTCCGGCCTGCTGCGGACACCGGGCACCACGTCGTCGGGCATCTGGACCCGCGGCCGGCTGCACCCGCTGCCCAGGCGCCAGTTCATGGGCGTGCCCGCCGACCTGGACGAGCTGGACCGCTCGGGGATCCTGTCCCCGGCCGGGGAGGCCAGGGCGCGCGACGATCTCCGGCTTCCGTCCACGCCCAGGGACGGCGACGTGGCCGTGGCCAGCTACGTCGGGGCCCGGTTCGGTCCCGAGCTCGTCGACCGCCTGGTGGACCCGCTGCTCGGCGGGGTCTACGCGGGCCGCTCCGACCAGCTGTCGTTCGAGGCCACGCTCGGTGACCTGGCCCGGGTGTCGCTGCGGCACCGTTCGCTCGCCGAGGCGGCCGCCTCGCTGGTGCCCGCCGCTGCGCCGGCCACCGGCCCGGACCGCGCCCCCGGCCCGGCGGCCCGCCAGAGCCCGCCGGTCTTCACCACGCTGGCCGGCGGCCTCGGGACGCTGCCGGCCGCGGTGGCCGCCGCGTCGGGCGCTACCGTGCGGACCGGCGCGATGACCCGCGAGCTGGTCCGCGCCGTTGCCGGGGAAGCGGAACGCGGCGGGCGCTGGCGGCTCACCATCGGGCCGACCAGGGCACCGGAGCACCTGGAGGCGGACGCGGTCATCCTGGCCGTCCCGGCACGGCCCGCCGCCAGGCTGCTGGCCGGGGTGCCCGGTGCCGGCCAGGCGGCGGCCGCGCTCGGCGAGATCAGCTACGCGAGCATGGCCATCGTCACCCTGGCCTACCGGCCCGGCGCGTTCGGCCGCCCGCCCGAGGGCAGCGGCTACCTCGTTCCCGCCGTCGACGGCCGCGCGGTCAAGGCGGTCACGTTCAGCACGGTCAAGTGGCCGCACCTGCGGCGGTGCGGCGACGACGGCGCGGACCTGGAGATCGTCCGGTGCTCGGTCGGCCGGATCGGCGAGGAGGCGCTGCTGCAGCGCGACGACCGCGAGCTGGCCGCGCTGGCCGCGGCCGATCTGGCGGAAGCCACCGGGGTACGCGGCGCCCCGGCCGCCACCCGGGTGAGCCGATGGGGCGGCGGGCTGCCGCAGTACGCCGTCGGTCACCGCGACCGCGTGGCCCGGATCCGGGCGGGCGTGGCGGCCCAGCCCGGGCTGGCCGTGTGCGGGGCGGCCTACGACGGCGTCGGCGTCCCCGCCTGCATCGCCTCGGCCCGCCTCGCCGCGGACCAGGTGCTGGCCTACCTGGAATCGCGACTCGCTCGCGGTGGGACAATGACGGCATGGCAGGGAACGAGAGCGGGCAGCGCCCCAAGGCAAGGAACCTGAACGAGCTGATCCGTTACACGATGTGGTCGGTCTTCCGGCTGACCGGGCCCGGCGCCCTTGAGGCCGCCGGGGACCAGACCCGCCTCGGCCGCGACGGCCTCGCCGCCGAGGTCAGCGAGCTGTGCCAGCAGGCCGCGGGCAAGGGCGTCACCACCCGGGGCTGCTACGACCTGCAGGGCCTGCGCGCCGACGCCGACTACATGTTCTGGTGGATCGCGCCGACCTCGGACGACCTGCAGGAGATGTACGCGCGCTTCCGCCGGACCGGGCTTGGCCGGGCCAGCCAGCCGGTCTGGTCGGTGATGGCGCTGCACCGCCCGGCCGAGTTCAACAAGGGCCACATCCCGGCCTTCCTGGCCGACGAGCAGCCGCGCGAGTACGTGAGCGTGTACCCGTTCGTCCGCTCCTACGACTGGTACCTGATCGAGCCGGACAAGCGCCGGGCGCTGCTCGCCGAGCACGGGATGATGGCGCGCGAGTACCCCGACGTGCGGGCCAACACCGTGGCCTGCTTCGCACTCAACGACTACGAGTGGATCCTCGCGTTCGAGGCCGACGAGCTGCACCGGATCGTGGACCTGATGCGGCACCTGCGCGGCGCCGAGGCGCGGCTGTACACCAGGGCCGAGATCCCGTTCTACACCGGGCACCGCAAGCCGGTCGGGGAGCTGCTGTCCGCCCTGCCGTGACGGCGTCACCCGGCACCGCCGCCGGCCACAATCAACTTTCTTCAACGAGAAGGCGCGGGGCATGACCGAGACAGCCGAAAGGCCCGGACTGGCCGGGGGCCGCTACGCGAGCCCCGTCGACTACGACAGGTACGGGCACTACGGGCAGGGCCGCGGCTTCGACGCGGGCCGGTCGTTCCGGCGGCCGCGCTACCAGTTTCAGGGGCGGATCACCGCCGACGGGTCCAGCGGCTACCCCGCCGAGCCGGGCCGCTACCACCTGTACATCGCCTGGGGCTGTCCGTGGGCGCAGCGGACGGCGATCGTCAGGAAGCTCAAGCGCCTCGAGGACGTGGTGTCGCTGTCCTACGTGGACGACCAGCGGGACGGGCGCGGCTGGGCGTTCCGCGAGCGGCGCGGCGCCGACCCGGTCAACGGGTTCACCCTGCTGGCGCAGGCGTACGAGGCTAGTGAGCCCGGCTACGCCGGGCACGTCTCGGTGCCGGTGCTGTGGGACCGCCGGGCCGGCCGGATCGTCAGCAACCACTTCCCGGACATCACGATCGACCTGGACACGCAGTTCGAGGCGTGCAGCGAGGGGTCGCCCGACCTCTACCCGCCGGCCCTGCGCGCCGACATCGACGCACTGAACGAGCGGGTCTACGAGACCGTGAACAACGGGACCTACCGGGTCGCGGGCGCCACGGCCGAGCCGGAGTACACCGAGCTGCGGCACCGGCTGACCGGCACGCTGGACGAGCTCGACACAAGGCTCGCCGGGCAGCGCTACCTGTTCGGCGCCGCCCCGACCGAGGCCGACGTGCGGCTGTGGCCGACGCTGGCCCGGTTCGACCTCGGGTACAACCCGCTCGGGAAGATCAGCGAGCGACGGCTCGTGGACTTCCCCTCCCTCTGGGGCTACGCCAGGGACCTGTACCAGATGCCGGCCTTCCGGGAGACCACGGACTTCTCGGCGTTCGCGAGGTTCGGGTCCGGCCCGGCGCCGAGCTTCTTCAACGACGCGTCGTGGCGGATCGGCGTCGAGCCGTACCAGGCCGACTGGGACGAGCCGCACGGCCGGGAGCGCCTCGGCTGACGGGAACTCGCCGCCCGCGCGCATCCGCCCGCCCCCGCGTCCGCCCGCAGACGCGCACCCGTGTTACGCCTGGCTGGGCCGGGCCCAGATGGGGTCGGCGGCGCCGGCGGCGAGGCTCTCCTCGTAGATCTTGACCTTGAAGGTGATCATCTCAAGGCAGGTGGTGAGCGCGGCCATCTGCGCGGTCACGCGCTGCTGGTGCTGGCGCAGGAGGACGAGCCGGTCCCGCTCGTTGCCCTCGCCCTGCCGGACAAGCTCGGCGTAGCGGCGGATCGCCGCCAGCGGCATGCCGGAGGAGCGGAGCTTGATGCACAGGTCCAGCCACTCCAGGTCGTCTTCGCCGTAGGCGCGACGGCCATCGGGGCCGCGCCGCAACGGGCTGGCGAGCAGCCCCTCGCGCTCGTAGAAGCGCAGCGCGTGAACGCTGAGCCCGGTTCGTTCCGCGGCCTGCCCGATGGACAGGGGCTGCTCGGCCTGAGCGGATGGTGAGTGCGCCATGGCGTCCAGGTTACGGCCTTGACCTAGAGCGCCCTCTAGCCCCTAGCGTCGGATGCGTGACCATGAGCTACCGCATACTCGGCGGCACCGGGATCGAGGTGAGCGCCTACTGCCTGGGGACGATGATGTTCGGCGCCGACGGCAACCGCGACCACGACGAATGCATCCAGATCATCCACGCTGCCCTCGACCGGGGGATCAACTTCGTTGACACCGCGGACATGTACGGGGGGCCCGGCGGGGAGACCGAGCAGATCGTCGGCAAGGCGCTCGAGGGCCGCCGCGACGACGTGGTGCTGGCCACCAAGGTGCACTTCCCGATGGGTGAGGGCCGTAACCGCGGCGGAAACTCCCGCAGTTGGATCATGTACGAGGTCGAGCAGAGCCTGCGGCGGCTGCAGACCGACTGGATCGCTTGCTCTGGCGTTCACGATCGCGCACCCGGCCGTGACCTCGGTCATCATCGGCCCGCGGACCATGAGTCAGCTGACCGGCCTGCTGGAAGGCGCGTCGCTGGCCCTCGATGACCAGGCTCTCGACCGGATCGACGAGATCGTGCCGCCCGGCGCCAACCTCTACCGGCCCGACGACGTCTGGACCCCGCCCCCGCTGGCCACCCCGGCGCTGCGCCGCCGCCCCCGGGCCGAGCGCGCCGCCGCGTAGCCGGAGCCCGCGGGCACATTGAACCGGACTGCCGCGATTTCGCGTCTCTTTGTTAGTGGCGCCGAGCGCCACGGAGTTCGGGGACCCACAACCGGTGGGATAGGGGCCAGGCGAATGCACGCAACAGCAATAGACCGGCTCGAGGAGCCGCGGCCAGGCATCGGGGAACATCTCGCCGGGTGGCCGCGTAAGGAAAACCATGGCGCGCCCGGGCGGGTCCTGAGCGGGCCAATCCCGGTTAGCGTGCAGACCCGCGACCCGATCTCCGAGTTCGGCGTGCTGGCGCAACTGCGATACCAGCCCGAGGTGGTCGTGGCCGGGCCCGGCGTGTGCCCGGCCGTGCTGGTGGCGATCCTGGACAGCGCCGACGAGGACGCCGTGCGCTGGCTGAAGGCCCTGCATGCGGACGGCGGGCTGCCGATCGTGCTGATCATCGGCCGGGTGGACCCGAGAGCCCTGGTCTGCCTGGTCGAATCGGGCGTCTGCGGGGTGCTGAATCGGGTGGACGCGACGGGGGAGCGGCTGGTCCGGGCCATTCAGCTGGCCGCGATGGGAAATGGCGACCTCCCGCCCGAGCTCGTCCGCCACCTGCTCGACCACGTCGGCCAGCTGAGCCGTAATCTGCTCGCGCCGCGCGGCCTTTCATTTGCCGGGCTCACCGGCCGTGAGCGCGATGTGCTCCAGTTAATCGCCGAGGGCCTGTCCACCCGCGAGGTGGCGGTCCGGCTCGCCTATTCCGAGCGCACGATCAAGAACGTGATTCAGGATCTCACCCTGCGCCTGAACGTGCGCAACCGCACGCAGGCCGTCGCGTACGCGGTCCGGAACGGCTGGATCTGAGCCGGACCGCTTGCCTCGCGGCCGACACACCTCCCGGCCGTGCCGCCCCGGCGTCTCCCGGCCGGGCACCCCCGGCCGGCCGGGCCCGTCTCCCGCCTGGCACGCACCTCATCCCCCGCCGCCGGGCCCCCGCCCGGGCACCACCTCATCCCCGCGCCGGGCCCCCGCCTGGCCTGGCACGCACCTCATCCCGCGCCGGGCC
>Ga0335073_10010757_pt1 | contig 12863 bp, 8 predicted proteins | sample Lox_Sample_22_FD_207093 | JGI IMG/M metagenome (GOLD analysis project Ga0335073, IMG submission 207093) | Soil microbial communities from Loxahatchee National Wildlife Refuge, Florida, United States - Lox_Sample_2.2 | ecosystem: Environmental > Terrestrial > Soil > Wetlands | place: USA: Florida...
TCGAGGTGCGGCGCAGGGCGCGGCCGGCCCGCGCTGGGCCCGGTGCCGGGCTCGTCCGGGCGGTGTCCTTCTTCGGAAGACATGTTTCGAAACAATACGCTCGAAACATATCTTTTGACAACCGGGATGCGCTGGGCTTTGGGGTTCGTGCGACCATGAAGCATGCGGATCGGCGACGTGACCTCGACTGACCTGTTCGGCGGCACGGAGGCCCGGCCGCTGGCGATCGTGCGCGTGACCCTGGTCAGCGACGGGCCAAGCGCCGGGCCGGGCGGCCCGGTCACCGTCCGGGTGGAGGGCCCCGCGGTGACCACCCCGCAGCCGGCCGTGGTCACCGGGCCGGAGCCGGGCCAGCAACTGGAGGTCGAGGTCGGCGTCGAGGTGGCGGCGCCGCACGCGCCCGGCAGCCCGGTACAGGTCACCGCGATCGCCGAGAGCACCGTGCTGGCCGGAAGTGCGGTGCTAGCCGGAAGTACAGCACCAGCCGAAAGCGTGCGGGCGGAGCTGGCGGCCACGATCACCACCGGCGCGCCCGGCTGGACGATGTGGATGGTCAGTCACTTCCACTACGACCCGGTCTGGTGGACCACCCAGGGCCAGTTCACCGAGTCCCGCGTCTTCCTGCCCGAAGCGGACGGCAGCGTGCCGGACACGAGGATCGCCTTCGACCTGGTCCGGCTGCACCTCGACGAGGCCAGGCGCGACCCGGACTACAAGTTCGTGCTGGCCGAGATTGACTACCTCAAGCCGCACTTCGACGCCTACCCCGAGGACCGGGCGGACCTGCTGGCATTCATCAAGGCCGGCCGGATCGAGATCGTCGGCGGCACCTACAACGAGCCGAACACCAACCTGACCAGCGCCGAGTCCACGATCCGCAACGCGATCCACGGCCTGGCCTTCCAGCGCGAGGTGCTCGGGGCCGACCCGAGCGCGGCGTGGATGCTGGACGCGTTCGGGCTCGACCCCGCCTTCCCGGGCCTCATGGCCGCGGCCGGCCTGGCCGAGTCGGCCTGGGCCCGGGGCCCGTTCCACCAGTGGGGCCCGAACCGCACCGTCGGCGACAACCGGCGGATGCAGTTCCCGTCCGAGTTCGAATGGCTGTCGCCGGACGGCGGCGGCCTGATCACCAGCTACATGGCGAACCACTACGGCGCGGGCTGGGTGACCCATCAGGCCCCCAGCCTGGCCGCCGCCGAACAGGCGGCCTATGAGCAGTTCCGCCAGCTGGCCCCGGTGGCGGCCACCCGCAACGTGCTGCTGCCGGTCGGCGCCGACCACGTGATCCCGTCCCGCTGGGTCACCGGGATCCACCGGGACTGGAATTCCCGCTACGTCTGGCCGCGGTTCGTGACCGCGCTGCCGTCGGAGTTTTTCGCCGCGGTGCGCAAGGACGCGGCCGAGCGGGAGATCTGGATCACGCCGCAGACCAGGGACATGAACCCGGTCTACACCGGCAAGGACGTGTCCTACATCGACACCAAGCAGGCCCAGCGGGCCGCGGAGATCGCGGTCGAGGATGGCGAGCGGCTGGCCACCCTGGCCTGGCTGGCCGGGGCGGAATACCCGGCCGCCTCGCTGGACAAGGCCTGGCGCCAGCTCGTGTTCGGCGCGCACCACGACGCGATCACCGGCACCGAGGGCGACCAGGTCTACCTGGACCTGCTGGCCGGGTGGCGGGAGGCCTACGAGCGCGGCGACCGGGCCCGCCGGGACGCCGCTCGCCACCTGGCCGGCCTGGCGGCCACCGCGGCCGTGCCCGGTCCGGACCCGGACCCGGCCGCCCGCGCCGTCGCCGTCTTTAACACGCTCTCGGTGCCCCGGTCGGGCCTGGCCCGGATCACCCTGGACTTCCCCGGGCCCGGCACCGACTGGGTCGCGCTGCGGGACGCCGCCGGTGACGAGGTGCCCAGCCTCGCCGAGGGCGTCACCCGGCACCCGGACGGGACCCTGGCCAGCCTCACCATGACCTTCCGGGCGCAGCACGTGCCCGCGCTCGGTTACCTCACCTACATCGCGGTCCCGGCGCAGCAGCCTGAACGGGACGCCGGCTGGGTGGCCGCCGACGGCATGTCGGTCGAGAACGAGGCGTTCCTGGCCGAGGCCGACCCGGGCCGGGGCGGCACGCTCTCCCGGATCCTGGACAAGCGCTCGGGCGCCGAGCTGCTCGCGGGGCCGGGCAACGAGCTGGTGCTCCAGGAGGAATACGACCACCATCCGCGCTGGAACGAGGGGCCCTGGCTGCTGTGCCCGAAGGGACCGGGTCGCGGCTCGGCGGGCCTGGCCGCGCGGGTCCGCGCGGAGCGCTGCCCGATCGGCGCCCGGCTGGTCGCCGAGTTCGCCGTCGATGACCTGCGCGTCACCCAGGAGACGCTGCTGTGGGACGGCGCCGACCGGATCGAGTTCCGCACCCACGTGGACGGCTCGATCGGGCAGGACCGGCTGCTCCGGGTGCGGTTCCCGGCGCGCGTGCCGGGCGGGCTGCCGGTCTACCAGACCGCCCTGACCGTGATCGGGCGGTCGCCGGGCCCGGCCGACACCGACGTGGCCGAGCACGAGTTCACGCTCGACAATCCGGCGCACGAATGGTTCGGCGTCGGCTCCACCGCCCGGGTCGCGGTGACCAGCCCGGCGGGCGGGCCGTGGATGCACGCGATCGGCGTCGCCGAGGTGATCACGCCCCGGAGCCTGGGCGCTAGCCAGCGGCCGGTCCGGGACCTCATGGTGGCCCTGGCCCGCGCCGGGGTCACGGCGACCTGCTCGCGGCCGGATGGCCCGCGCTACGGGGCGATCGACGTGGATTCCAACCTGCCCGACGTCCGTATCGCGCTGGGCGGGCCGGCCGACAACCCGTTCACCGCCGAGGTACTCGAGGCGGCCGGCCCGGCCGCCGCCGCTGCGCTGGCCGGCCGGCTGGCCGCGACATGTGGGGGGACGGGGAGGTGGGCGGGGGCGCTCTGGGTGCCGGCCGCCCGGACCATCACCGAAGCCTTCGGGCCCGGCGGCGACCTGCGCGGCGTGACCGACCTCCCGGTGCTCATCGTGGCCGGCGGCGACCTCACCGCGGCGATCGCCGCGGTGATCGCCGACCTGGCTGACGCCGTGATCGAGGCGCACGAGGGCGCCGCGGCCGGCCCCCGCCGCGACGAGCTGGGCGGGCACACGGTGGCGCTGCTCAACCGCGGCACGCCGGGCAGCCTGGTGACCCCGGACGGAACGCTGAATATCTCGCTGATGCGGGCCTGCAGCAGCTGGCCGTGCGGTGTGTGGATCGATGGGGACAAGCCGCGCACGACACCGGATGCCACCAGCTTCGCCTGGCAGCACTGGAGCCACACGTTCGAGTACGGGCTCGTGGCCGGGCCCGGTGACTGGCGCAGCGCCGGGTTCCCTCTCGCCGGGCAGGACTACAACCACGAGCTGCTGGCCTGCGAGACCGGTCTGCACGACGGCCCGCTCCCGGCCGCGGCCAGCCTGGCCGCCGCCGAGCCGGGCACGGCCCTGGTCGCGGCGCTGAAGCCGCGCGGCAACCCGCTGTACCCGGCGGCCGGCCAGCCCCAGCCGCAGGACGGGGTGATCATGCGCTTGCGCGACGTGTCCGGGCGGGCCGCGGCCACCAGCGCGTCGGTGACCCTGTTCACCGGGGTCGCGGCGGCCAGCAGCACCGGCCTGTGCGAAGACGACGGCGGCTTGCCGCTGCCGGTGCGGGACGGCGCCGCCCAGGCCGAGCTGCCGCCCGCGGGGACAACCACCGTGGTGCTCGTGCCCGAGCGCCCGCGGGCCCTCGCCGCCCCGGCCGAAGCCGCCGCCCCGGCCGAAGCCGCCGCCCCGGCCGAAGCCGCCGCCCCGGCCGAAGCCGCCGCCCCGGCCGAAGCCGCCGGCCTGTCGCTGGAGCCCGCGCAGCCGGTGTTCACCCGCTACTGGCTGCACGGCAAGGGGCCGGCCCCGGCCGGGAACCTGCCGGTGGCCGTGCACCTGTCCCCCGGCCGGACCGCCCTGCTGTCCGACACCGCCGAAGGCGCAGCGGACACCGCCGAAGCCGAGGCGGCCGCCAGCCTGCGCCTGACCGTGGCCTGCGGCACGGCACCCGCGTCGGGCACGGTGCAGCTGGACCCCGGCGGGCAGCTCTCGCTGGAGCCCGCCGGGCCGCTGACCTATGACCTGCGCGCCCGGGACCATGCCAGCTGGGATCTCACGGTCCGGGCGCTGCCGGGAACGCGGCCCGGGCGGCACTACGTAGCCGCGCGGATCGCCGACCGGGGCCAGTTCTTCGAGGATGCCGTGCTGGTCAGCGTCGGCGAGCCCGCCGCGCCCGCCCTCGACCTGCCCCTCGATGAGCTGTTCCCGCTGTACCTGGCCGACCAGCAGCGGGCCGCCGACGAGGTTGACCTGGGGCTGCTGACCCCGGAGCTGCGGCTGCGCCCCGGCGGGCGCGGCGAGATCGTCGTCCGGCTGGGCAATGCCACGGCATCGCAGATCCGCGGCGAGGCCCAGCTGGTCTCACCGTTCGGCAGCTGGGTGCAGGCGCGCCCGTGGACCCAGGGCTTCACCGTCGAGCCGGGCCGCGACGTCACCCTGACCACCGCCGTGACGGTCGCGGGGACGGCGCGGCCGGGAGAGCACTGGTGGGCGCTGGTCAAGGTGATGTACTTCGGCCGCCTCCGCTACAGCGAGCCCGCGTCGGTCACGATCACCACCTGACTACTGGCCCAGCAGCCACCAGCCGGGCGCCACGAGGTCGCGGGCCTGGGCTGGCCCCCACGACCCCGGCGGGTACTGGACGACCGGCGGCGGGTCCGACAGCAGCGGCGTGATCACCTTCCACGTGGAAGCCAGCCCGTCCGGGCGCGTGAACAGCGAACGGTCGCCGACCAGCACGTCATGGATGAGCCGCACGTAAGGCGGCAGCGGGTCGGCGCCCTTCAGCTCGGATAGCGGGACCGCGGCGTGGGCGGTGTCGAGATCGAGGGCCAGACCGGGCTTCTTGGCCACCAGCGACAGGTCGATTGCTCCGTCGCCCCCGAGCGAGAACGACAAGACGTTGGCCTCGCGCGGAAGCTGGCCGGCCAGCGGCCCGGGCGGCTCCCGCAGGATCAGGCTGACCCGCTGACGGCTCTCGGCCAGCCGCTTGCCGGTGCGCAGGTAGAAAGGCACGCCGCGCCAGCGCTCGGTGTCTACCCACAGCCGGGCCGCGACGAACGTGTCCCGGTCCGACCCTGGGGCAACGCCCGGTACATCGCGGTAGCCCGCGAACTGGCCGAGCACCACCTCGGAAGGGTCGAGCGGCCGGAAGCAACCGATCACCTTCTCCCGCGCGGCCTGCAGGTCAGCGGCGCCGAGGCTGGCCGGCGGCTCCATGGCGACCTCGGCCGCCACTTGGAGCAGGTGGGTGACGAGCATGTCCAGTACCGCGCCGGTGGCGTCGTAGAAGCCCGCCCGGTCGGTGATGCCCAGCGTCTCGGGCACGTCGATCTGCACCGACCCGACCTGCTCGGCACACCACATCGCCGCGAACAGCTCGTTGGCGAAGCGCAGCAGATGCACGTCCTGCGTCGCTTCCTTGCCCAGGAAGTGATCGATCCGGTAGACCTGCTGCTCGTCCAGTACCGAGTGGACAACCTCGGAGAGCGTCCGGAACTCATCAAGCGACGTGCCGAACGGCTTCTCGTAAACCACCCGGGCGCCCTTACTAAGCCCGTGCGCGCCCAGCGCCTTCGTCGTCGGGCCAAAAGCCACCGGGGGAAGCGCGAGGTAGTGAACGAGCTGCGGGCTGTCGCCGACATCGGCGCGGGCCGGGGTGAGGACGTCGGGCATGCGGCCCGGGTCGTCCGGGGTGAAGCCCCGGCCAGCGAACCGGACCCGCGGCGCGAACCGCTGCCAGTCCTGCTCATCCACCCCGGGGCCGAACTCGGTCAGCGCGTCCCGTACATGGTCGCGGAACTCCGCGTCGCCGACGTCGCCGCGGCCGTTGCCGACCAGCAGCCACCGCTGGGGCAGCATCCCCTCGGTGGCCAGCCGGTAGAACGCCGGCAGGACCATCCGCTTGGCCAGGTCACCGGTGGCGCCAAACAGCACGAACACCGTTGGGCCCATATCATCGCCGGACTTGGCTGCCGCCTTCATGGACATGCCCCCTGTCTGTGCCTGGACCTGGCGAGGAGGCCCGCCAGCAGATCAAGCGGCGGCGTGACTGCCAGCGCCAGCTGGCCCAGCGCGCCTGACCCCCCCGCGGCGAATTAAGTGATCCCCAATTGCCAGCCTAACTGGCCCGGCTGGGCCGTAACGGCCCCGCCCGGCTAGCGTCCTGATTGCCCCCGTTACCGCTGGGTTCCGTGCCAGGTGTCCCGGAGCAGACGGTTCACTGCGGCCGGCTCGTCGATTTGCGGGCTGTGCGCCGAGCGGGGAAAGGTGACGAATTCCGCTCCGATACCCCGGGCCAGGGCCCGGTGCTCGCGGCTCATCAGCGCGGTTGCCTCGCTCAGCGAAGCCGCGAAGGGATGAATGCGCGGGTCGTGGGCGCCAGCGGCCACCACCTTGGGGAATGCGGCCGCGGCGAGGGTCACGAGATCGACCGGCGCATCGCCGGCCCATACTTCATGACGGTTGACATCCACGCCCGCCCAGTCCGCCTCGCTGAAGCTGGCCGTCATCGAAGACACCACCTGCGCAGCATCAGGGACGCCGGCTGCCGTGACAAACGCTTCCCAGAATTCTCGCGCGGTCATGCTGGGCCCCCGCTCTTGGACCTCCCGCTGCGCAACGGCATAGTCCGGGAGCGGACTGCCGGGATCGGCGATACCCCAGAGGGCAGGTTCGATCACGACCAGCGAGCGGACGAGATCGGGCCGCAGACCCGCCGCCAGAAGCGCCACGGTACCGCCGGTCGAATGCCCCACCAGGTGCGCTCCATTCAGCTCCTCGAGCAGGTTGGCGACATCGTGCATATCCGTCGGCCAGCCGACAACCGCCGCTGGGGGGCTTTGCCCGTGGCCCCGCCGGTCCATGAGCAGCACCTGGAACTCGTCCCCCAGCTCACGCTGGTCGGGAAAAGTATCGACGCCCCAGCTGCCCGAGCCGTGGATCAGGACCGCTGGTTCGCCTGCGCCGTACTGCTCGATGTGCAGATCAGTCATATCGCGGTGAGCTCCTCCTCATCTGGACTGGTCGAGCAGGAAGGTTGTGATGCTCTGCGCGGGGGTGGTCAGGGTCGCGGTGGTTCCGCTCACCGGCGGGTTAGCCACGCCGGTCAGGCTGGAACCCCAGCTCGGACTTCCCGCCGGTCGGCACGTCCGCGCCGGCCCCGCCGCCGCCGATGTTGTACCGGTACTGGCTGAGAGCCAGGCCCTGGCGGGTGAACAGCAGGTTGGCGATGTGCTGCTGTGCGCCCGCCGGGAAGTACTGCACCGGGTTGACCCACCAGTCCCCCGAGGCACCGAACCCGGCCATCGTCTGCGCGGCGGCGGCGCTGACCGTCGCCGGGCGGCCGGATGCGGACGTCCGGGCGGCGGCCGCCCGCGTCGCGGCCGGCCTGGTCGCGGCTACGTTCGCGGCACCCGGCCCGGATGCCGCCGCGGCGCCCACCGGAATGCCGACGGCGAGGACCGCCGCCGCGGCTAACGTGATGCGGATCCTGCGGCGTCTTATTGTGGTGGTCTTCATCTGGGGCTGCCTGCCCGCTTCTGCCATCCACGCCCGGTTAGGATGTGGCGCCCGGTTCCTGACGATTGCCTTAGCTTCTACCCTGGGCGGGCCGGACCCGATTGTCAATATTTTGCATGATTGAGCATGTTATGGCCGTACCGATGCGGGCCGCTGCTCACAGTGAGTTGGCCCGGACCGGCACCTCGCCGGCGCCGGTGATGGCCGGCCGGTCGGCGCGGAAGGCGCTGACCGGGAACTGGCTGGTGCCGTCGACGGCCAGTTCGGTGAGGATCCGGCCGAGCAGCCCGGCGAACTTGCCCGCGTGCCCGGCACCGACGCAGACCAGTACCCGCTCCGAGCCGGGCAGGTAGTCGGCGACGAAGTCGCGGTCGGGCGGGAAGTCGTAGCAGCACACGCGGGTGTACAGCTCAGGCCCGAGGGCGCCGGGCAGGTGCTGCTCCAGGAACGCCCGCGCCTTCGCGACGCGCTCCGGGTCAGCGGTGTCGGTCCGGGTCTGCGGCGTGACCACCGGCCCGGCGCCGTCAAGCCCGACCTTGACCGCCACCTCGCCGTAGACGGGCAGGCCGTAATACAGCAGGCCGTCCTCGGCGATCAGCCCGAACACGGTGAAGCGCGCGGGCGTGAACTCGCGCACGTTCGGCGTGGCGAAGTAGGTGACCTGTTCTTCGGTCAGCGTGATCGGCAGGCTGGTGCCCAGCAGCCCGAGCAGGACCGGGTTCCACGCGCCGCCCGCGAGCACCACCTGGTCGGCGGCGTAGCTATCGCCCCCGGCGGTGATCGTGACTCCGTGCGGCGACTCGGCGATCGCCGACACGGGCGTTTCGGGCCGGATGGTCGCGCCCCGCGCCCGGGCCAGCGCGAGGTGCGCGGCGGTGGCCCGCCGGATGTCGAGGATCCCGGATTCCGGATCGAACAGCGCGGTGTGCTGGCCGCCGAGCCGCCACTGTGGCCAGCGCTCGTTGACCGCGGTGCCGCTGAGCAGCTCGAACGGCAGGCGGCTGGCAGCCATCGCGGCCGCGGTGTCCTGCACGTACTCCATCCCGGCGCTGCCCCGCGTCGCGATGATCAGGCCGCCGGTCCGGTGCACCAGCTGCAGGCCGGTCTCGCGCTCGGCGACATTCCAGCTCTGGTAGGCGGCCGGGGTCAGCGCGGTGTAGTCCTGCCGGGTGTACGCGTGCCTGATCACCCGGGAGTGATCCTCGGACGCGCCGCGGGTGTGCCCGAGCTGGTACTGCTCCAGGGCCAGCACGGCGTCACCGCCCAGCCGCCTGCTCAGCCAGTACGTGGTCGCGGCGCCGATCGCGCCGCAGCCGATGACGATCACCCGGTAGCGCTGCGGCATGCCTCTCCCATCAGGCCGGTGTACCACTGGTAGTAGCGGGAGATCACCGGGCCCTCGCTGGGCACCAGCACCCCGCCGCGGGCGTAGGCCCGCGAGCTCATGTTCGGCTGGCACCACTGCGCCGCGGCGAAATCCTGCTCGTTGACCTTGGTGAACAGGGCCACCGCGTCGGCCACGTCATGCCGCCCGGCCTCGAGCGTCTGGGCCGGGAACAGCCACTCGCACACGGCCAGCGTCCGGTCCGGCGCGACCGGCTCGAACCTGTGCACGATCACGTGGTCGCTGACCAGCGAGAGGAAGCAGTTCGGGCGCAGCACCATGCCGTAGTAGAGCCGGTCGTCGGCGGGCAGCAGCCCGGGCAGCCTGGGCAGCACGGTCTGCCCGGTCAGCGAGAACGAGGGGCGGTCGGCCGCGATCGCGTACCCGCCGGGGTCGTAGCCGTCGGCCCCGACGGCTGGCGACCTGAATCGCGGGATCGTGCTCACCAGCTCCGGGTGGATGTTCGCGCAGTGATAGCACTCCTGGAAGTTCTCGTAGATCAGCTTCCAGTTCGCGGCCACGTCGTACTCGGCTCTGGCCCCGACCGCCAGCTCCCCCATCCGGTACCGCCGGAACTTGCCGTAGTCGGCCAGCCGGTCCTCGATCTGCGGCTGCAGCTGCTCCTGCAGCGGCCCCGGCTGCCCGGCGAGGCTGACCCAGATCAGCCCTTCCCAGGTCGCGACGTGGACCTGGTGCAGCCGGTAGCGGTCGCGGTCGATACCGTCGAGCTCCCGCCAGTTCGGCGCCGCGACCAGCTCGCCGTCCAGGCCGTAGGTCCAGGCGTGGTACGGGCAGCGGATCGTCCGGCCGACCTCGCCGCTGTCAGTCAGGCACAGCTGCGAACCGCGGTGCCGGCAGACGTTCAGGAACCCCCGGATCTCCTGGTCCCGGCCGCGTACCAGCACAACCGTCTCGCCGCCCACCCGCCGCCGGATAAACCGGCCCGGGCCAGGAATCTCGTCGGCCCGGCCAGCGTAGTACCACTCCCGTTCAAAAATGCGCTCGAATTCCGCGGCCAGGATGCCGGGATCGGTGTAGTAAATGCCGTCCAGCGTCGGGGTCAGCACGTCCGTTCCGGCGATCACACGGGGCCTCCTTTTACAGCACGAGCCAGCGTAACCAGCCAGCCGGAGGTGGGTCATCGCACAGCAGTAGGAGGTTTCTGCCCATCGACTTATACATCTGTAGCATTCTCTTGAACGGGGAGGCCGCGTGTTCGAGCAGCAGCTGCAGGTCATCGCCGAGCAGCTGGCAGATGCCCTGCAGCGGTCGGTCATGATCGACGATGCCGCGCTGCGGCCGGTGGCGGTCAGCGCGCAGACCGGCCTGGTGGACGCCAGCCGGATCGAGGCGGTGCTGCAGCGGCGCACAAGCCCGCGGCACCGGCGGATGCTCGCCGAGCACGGGATCTTCACGGCGCGGGAGCCGGTATCGATCCCGGGCCTCGAACCCGGGATCCTGCCCCGGCTGTGCCTGCCGCTGGTGCAGCGCGATCAGCTGCTCGGCTTTCTGTGGCTGATCGACCAGCCAGCCCTGACCGCGGCGCAGATGCAGCGGGCCAAGGCTGCCGCGGCCCAGGCTTCGTGGCTGCTGCAGCAGCGGGCGGATCGGCAGGCGGCCGAGTTCGACACCTTCGCCGCGCTGGCCAGCGCGCTGCTGCAGGACGGCGAGCGCGGCCGCGCGGCCGCGGCTCGCAAGCTGGCCGACGAGGCCTCGCTGACCGGATCGCCGCCCTATGCCCTGGCGCTGATCCGGTACCTGGCGGCGGATGGGCCGGCGGCCGGGCGCGACGGCTTGGTGCGGGCGGCTGGCGACCTGCGGCGCCGCGCCCGGCCCGGCAGCTTCGTGCTGGCCACCCCGGGACAGCACGAGCTGGTGGCGATCACCACCCGGGACGCGGCCGGCCTGCTGCGCGATGCGGTCCGCGGCCGGCCTGGGCCGCCGCTGGTCATCGGCACGTCCGGCGCCGCTGCGGCGCTGGAGGCGGTTCACGCCGAACTGGACCGGGCGCGCTACGCGGCCGAGGTCGCCGCCGCCGTTCCGGCCTTCAACCGGGCCGCCGACTGGGGTGAGCTGGGCAGCTACGCCGTATTCGAGTACCTGCCGCGCGACCAGGCGGCACCGGAGCGGATCTGCCCGGGCATAACCGCGCTGCTGACCGAGCGCACCGGGATGTACGAGGCCACGATCCGGGCGTACCTGGACTGTGGCGGCAACGCCCAGCAGGCCGCGGCCCGGCTGCACATCCACCGGACGACCCTGTACTGGCGCCTGGCCCGGGTGACCGACCTGCTGGCGGTCGACCTGAGCCGGGGCGATGACCGGCTGAACCTCCACCTGGCCCTCAAGCTCGCCGAACTGACCCGGCCAGCCCGGAGCGTTATCTGACCACGGCCGGGTATGCCAGCGTCAAGCACCGTCGCAACAGCGGAACTTCCAGGCCCAGGGCCTGCCGGGCGCCGCAGTGGCCGCATCGGGGCGCGTGAATCGCGGTTGTCCGCCCGGCTCGCCGTGAAACAGATAGACGACGGGGGTGATCGGATGACTTCGACGGCAGCGGACAAGGGCGCGGTAATCGTCACCGGCGCTAGCCGGGGCATCGGCGCGGCTATCGCCGAGCGGCTGGCCGGCGATGGCTACGGCGTGATCGTGAACTACGCGGCCGACGCGGAAGGGGCCGAGTCGGTCGTATCCGCCATCAACGGCAAGGGCGGCCGGGCCGCGGCCGTGCGCGCCGATGTCGCCTCGGAAGACGACGTCGAGGCGATGTTCGACCGGGCACAGGAGCAGATGGGGCCGCTGACCGCACTGGTCAACAACGCCGGAACATTCGGTGATGAGGCGCGCATCGACGAGCGAACGCCGGACGAGCTGACCCGGCTCATGCAGGTCAACATCGTGGGACCGATGGTGTGCGCCAAGCACGCCGTCCGGGCCATGTCCACCGCGCACGGCGGCAAGGGCGGATCGATCGTGACGATGGCTTCCATCGCCGCCAAAGCTCCGCCTGGCGCCGAGGGCGCTGTCCCGTACGAGGCAACCAAGGGCGCCATGGTGGCGTTCGCGCGTGGCCTGTCCAACGAGGTTGCCGCCGAGGGAATCCGGTCCAACAGCGTCTCACCAGGGGTCATCGACACGGAAATGGCGACTCCCGCCCTCCGGGAGATGGGAAAGCACAGCCCGCTGGGCCGGGTGGGCCGGCCCGACGAGATCGCGGCGGCCGTGTCGTGGCTGATCTCGCCGGAGGCGTCGTACGTCACCGGGAGCGACATCACCGTCTCCGGCGGGCGCTGAGCTTCGGCTGCCACGCTCCGTGACCTACGTGGGGGAAGGAGAAGCGCGATGACGCGCACGCCACAGGAAGTGTTCGCCCATCACGGCCAGGCGTTTGGCGCCGAGGACCTTGATGAGCTGCGCCGCAACGCGTCCCGCCGTCCCGCGCGGTGCACCCTAGCCCGCCCGCCGGCTAACCGCGCCCTCGGCCACCCCGCGCAGCAGCCCTGGCGGCCCCTCGCACAACAGTGCCCCACAGCTCTTCGCCCTCGACCAGGCCCCCGAGCTGACCGCCGGCTTCGCCCTTGCTGGGGTCATTGGCGCCATCGCAGGCCACGTCATCGGCCGCGCCCGGCTGGACGGAACATACGAAATCCGCTAATCAAGAATGAAGTGGCTGGGTGCGGTGCCCACGGGGGTTTTCTGTTGGGGCACGGCGCGCTGGGGCTACCTGGCTTCTGAAGACCAGTTCGCCAGAAGGCGGGCCGGGAGGGTGCTCACGCACTGTGTCAGCCCCGGGGGCAGTTCGCCGGCCAGCGCGGGGAGA
>Ga0335073_10010758_pt1 | contig 12863 bp, 11 predicted proteins | sample Lox_Sample_22_FD_207093 | JGI IMG/M metagenome (GOLD analysis project Ga0335073, IMG submission 207093) | Soil microbial communities from Loxahatchee National Wildlife Refuge, Florida, United States - Lox_Sample_2.2 | ecosystem: Environmental > Terrestrial > Soil > Wetlands | place: USA...
GGGACATTTTTTGTCGGGATGTAACTAATGCAGACGCCGTCGCCTTCGATCGTGAGCTCGAGGTCTTTGACGATGTGCTCGCAGGCGCTCGCGGCAATCTGCAGGTAGATTTGTTTCCCGAAGTGCTCGTACGCATCGACGAACGCGTCGCCGATGTGCGCAGTCCAAACAATCGTGGGAACGTCTTTGGGCAGATAGAAGCTTCTGGACTGGTAGTCGAAGTGGTTTCCCCAGCACGCGCCTGAGTAGCCCTTGGATTGGTGGTCGATCAGCCACTGCAACGCCCACTCGGCCTTGTCGGCGTAAAGCTTTTCGCCCGTTGCCTCGTGGAGGCGAATGAAACCCTTGGCGAAAAATCCCATGGCTTTGCTCGCGTGCTCTTTCTTGATTCCGAGCAAAGGACGGGTGTTGATCGGGAATCGGCGAACGCCCTGCTGAAGCACGGTCCGGAGGAAGTTCGACTCGAAGGTCAGCGGGCGAACGAAGGCAGACAGGCCGTCGAAGGTGTCGTAGCCTTTGTAGTCGTTTTTCTCGAGCCAATCGTAGAGCCTGCCGATCGACGCGAAAACCTGATCCTTGGAGAGGGCGCCGCCACTCTGGGCGCCGAGCTGGCTACCAGCAGATGCCGTCGTACTTGCCATTAGTACTCCTGTCGTTGGTGATTCGAACGAAATCGACGAGCCTCTGATTAGAGCGCAGACGCCCGGGCACGCTCTGGAAGTCGGGATCCTTGTTGCCAATCACGACTGTTTCCGCGTGACTCAGCACTGCATCAATGCCGTCAACCATCAGCCGCGATATATGGGGAATGTGATTCAGAATGAAATCGCGGTTGGCGCCGACCAGGCTGGCGAGATTCACGTTCTTGTCGAAGATTTTAAGGTCGTAGCCTTTGCCGATGAGGTGTTCGATTACGTCGATCATCGGACTTTCGCGAAGGTCATCGGTGCCGGCCTTGAAGCTGAATCCTAAAATGCCGATTCGCTTGTGTCCGTTGCCTTTCCCACCGTTGCCGAGAATCAGTTGCACGCCCCTGGCGATCTGCAACTCGTTGCTTGGCAGGATCGACGTCATAATCGGCAAGTCCAAATCGTGCATTTTGGCCTTGTAGGCGAGAGCGCGCAGGTCTTTGGGCAGGCACGAACCTCCGAAGGCGAAGCCAGGCAGCAGATAAGCGGGCGAGATGTTGAGTTTCTTGTCTTGGCAGAAAATCTTCATCACTTCGTGCGCGTCGATCGAGAAGGACTTGCAAAGATTACCGATCTCATTGGCAAAGCCGATCTTGAGCGCGTGCCAGCTGTTGTCGACGTACTTGACCATTTCAGCCGTTTCCAGAGTGGTTCGGATGAGTGGGGCGTCGAGTTTGGCGTAGAGCCCGGCCAGCAGATCGCCGCTGGCGCGGTCCGACTCGCCGATCACCGTTTTGGGAGGCGCGTTGTAGTCCTTTACCGCCGAACCCTCCCGCAGAAACTCGGGGTTATTGCAGATGCCGAAGCCCTCGCCGGCTTTCTTGCCCGAATATTCCTCGAGGATCGGGATGACGATCTGGCGCATCGTGCCCGGCAGAATTGTGCTCCGAATGACGACCGTGTGACGGCCCGGCTTGGTCTTCAGCGTCTTGCCGATTTCTTCGCACACGCGGCGAATGTAGGTCAGATCGAGATTGCCGTTGGCCTGGCTCGGCGTGCCGACGCAGACGAAAGAGACGTCGGTCTCGCGGACGGCCTTCTCCTGATCGCACGTCGCGCGCAGCCGCCCCGATTTGACGTTCGCGGCGATAAGCTCGCCGATCGCTTCCTCGATGATGGGCGCCTGGCCGGAATTGATCAGGTCGACCTTCGCCGGGACCGGATCAACGCCGATCACCTCGTGCCCATCTTGAGCGAGGCATCCTGCCGAAACCGTTCCGACATAACCCATTCCAAAAATGCTGATTCTCAAAGAATGCTCCTTTCGATCGAGCGCACCGCTTTTCATCCGATGCCAGACTTCTGACTCGATCCCGCCGAGTCACCGTCTTGAGGCTGTTTCTGTCTGGCTCGGAATCGCTTGGGGCACGAAGCTTCGAGGGGAGGCTCCGGTCTAGTCCAAGCTTAGCAATCGGGGCGGAATTGAGAGAAACTGGAGACGAATCCCATCCGTATCAAGCAATGCGGCTTTAGGTTCGCCGACGCGGGCGGAGAACAATGACGGTCGGGTGCCGCTCATCGTCGTACTGGTTTTTCTCTATCACGTTGAATTCGTCTTCCATAATCTTGATCATGGCTGCTGGCCGGGGCTTTTCCTTGCCGCCACTGTCCTTGTCGGCCGTGAACATTCTCACCATGAGGACGCCGCCGTCTTTGAGGTAATTGGAGAATCGGTCCAACGTGTCCTTAATCTTGCTCATCGGCACGTGATAAATGGATTCCCGGAAGAGGATCACGTCGAATTTTTCGAGCGGAGTATAAGTAACAAAATCGCTCTGGACGAAAATGTTTTTGCCTTCCCGCCCATTCGTGATAGTTCGCTTTCTCGCTTTCTCGAGGGCCGTTTCGGATATGTCGATGCCGACGTAATGCTGATAGACCTTGGGATCGAGTTCGTTGGCGGTGTTTCCCGGTCCGCATCCGAGGTCTAAGATGCTCCCGTTTCTGGCCCACTTCTCGAGATTTTCATAGACGCAGTCGCCCATGGTGTTGTCGATGAAATCCCATTGGCCGCCGGAAAACTCCTTCTCCCAGAGCAGCTTCTTAATTCTCGATGGCCCGTAGCTCTTAAGAAATGAGGCGATCTTGTTCTTACTCGGGGTTGTGATGCTCATGTAGGGTCTCTCCATGTAAGGTCTGACAAGGTTTCGGCTCCGTATGGAGCCTCGCTCCGGACTACCTCGATACATCAACGATCATTTCGTTCGTGAATACCAAATGATGCAGCCCCTCTAGGCAGCAGGATTGACGCCGTGCTTCGCGAGGATGGCTTTAATCTTCTCCACGTTGCGGAAGTTATCCGGCACGATCTCTTCCACGTCCATGAAAACGCTGTAGCGAGACTCGAGCGCGGATACTAGGGCGGTAAGGTCGAGCGAGTCCAGCACGCCTCGCGCGAAAAAGTCGTCCGTTCCGGAAAAGTCCTGCCCCGGACGGATTTCGTTGAGAATTGAAATTACCTCATCCATTGTTTTGATCGAGCACCAAACGGCGCTCAGTTCTCCTCTCTGACGCTGACTAAGGATGGAACGCCGACTCGCTCGGGGTCGATGGCGGGACCGCCGGCCGCGGCAAACTTCGTCGCAAAAAACTCTCTCGCAGGGGCGTTTCGAGGTCCTTCGACCGGAGGGGCCTGAACGCAATCGGCGCCGGCCGCTTTGGCTCGACCCACGGTATAACCCAGTAGGGCTTCTTCCACACGCTTGCCCATCACGCGGCAACTCATTACGAAATCGACGATCCGGGCCTCGGTGCCCTGCATGGAAAGGCTGGCCAAGCCCGTGAGACCGAAATCGCCGAAGCGATCCGAAACGTGGAAAACGTAGGCCGCATTGCCGGGCTCGGCCGCCCAGTCCCAGAAACTCTTCTCATCGAGTCGACGCAGGCTCAGGTTGAACTGATTCGTCTTGTTGAGCAGCTGCGTTGCTCTCGCCAAGTTCTCGTGGCGCAAGGGAACTGCCCGGACCTGGATCTGAAGAGATCTCAGCCAAGCCTCCACGTCGCCACTCAAATCGAGGGACTCCTTACGACCACGCTCCGCCTGGTACATATCGGTTCGTTCCAGATCTTCGCGGCCCAAACCAGGCGTCTCAAAACAATTGAGTGACAGGACGAACGGTGCGAGTTCGGAAGGCGAAACAGGCAGGTCGGGTGTGTAGACCTGCGGCAGCATCTGGCGAACCTGATCGCGTTCCTGCGGGCTATCGTCGAGGAAGACGAACGAGTCGAGGCCCAAATTCAGCTCCTCGGCCAGAGCCATCAGGTTACCGGCTTTATCGTTCCAGTTGATTCGCCAGCCCACGAAGTCGTTCTTGCGAAGAACCATCGCAGGATGATCCTCGATCACGGAGAGTGCGTACTGCTCGTCGTTTTTGCTGCAAATCGTCAGGAGGACGCCTCGCGATCGCAGGCCCTTCAGCGCTGACTGAAAAGCCTGAAAACACTCGCCGACCGGATCGGGCGCGCCGAGCTTGATGGCGTCGGCGCCATCGTCTCCAACCACGCCTCCCCAAAGAGTGTTGTCCAAATCGCAGACCACCACTTTCTTGGTTTGGCCCAGCATTCCGCGCATTACGGACTTCATCTCAGCCGCGGCTTTCTCGAAGAAGGGTTGCGAGTAGAGGATTTTGGCCACGGCATACATGCGCGGGTCGTGTGCAGGCCGACTCAGACTTGCTTGCCAGAAACTGGTGTCGAGGAGCACGACGTTCGATCGACCTGCGAGTTTTTCGGCGAGCACAAGGTTCGCTCGCGCAATCACGTTCGCCAATCCCACACCCGGCCGCCACGTAAGGGTTTGAATCCAGCGCTCGTGGCTTGGCAGCGTCCACGTCGGAACGAGCACAAGACCGACACGGTGAGACGCTTGTAGAACCGCATCCGCAAATTGTTCGGCCTCTCGAAGGGCGTCCTCGTGGGTAGCCGGCTCGAATCGCATGAGCTTACCGACCGAGGGCAACGTGAACTGGGGTGCCGTCCAGGCCACGAGGCAGTCCGGTTGGAAGCTCCACGCCGGGTGATTGCCATCCAGCAGTATCTGGTAGATCTGGCCATAGGGTGCAGCCGAACAGATCGCACTTGGTGCGTCCGACCCGCGCTCGAGCAAGCGTCCTAGGGGATCCAAGGTGGTGTCGCCCACCAGCAGCACACGCCGCAGCGGTTTGCTCGCGGTATCGCTCGAAACGGCTTTCATCGCTCCGACTCCGTTGCGGGCTGCCTAGAGCCGGCGAAACTCTCGCCGACGGGTGCCCGGCCGTAGATGGTGACTCCTCTTCGAGCGGCTTCCACCAAGCGTTCGGTAACGACGCCCGCCCGCGGAATCAGGAACATCGGCACACCGTGGAAACGCCACTCCACAAGTTCGTCCTTCGATAGCAGAGACCAGAGGATGCGCAGATCCAGCTTCCTCGATCGGTCGGGAAGTCCCAGCTGGTATTCGATTCGCGTTCCGTCATAGTCGACGAGGGTGACGGGAGTTGTTCTCTTTACAAATTTAATAGGGAAGTCATCACCGAGTTCGTTGGTCGCCGTGTGAACGTGAGTGAGACATCGGAAGTATTCGACACCGAGGCCCAGAATCGCGGTTGGGCGGCGCGTCATTAGCCCAAACGGGCTGTCGGACCCGAGGGGGGCTCGCGCGGAGTGATGATTCGTTGTGAGCGCGGAGGCCAGCGGTCCCATGGCGCAAACACTGCACGTGGGGTGAAGGCTGCGTAAAACGCGCGGCGTCCGCCGAAACGCTTCCGTCAGAAGGCCCATTTCCGAGGGAGTGCGCCGAATGTCGAATGGCCGGTCGGCGAAATACGTTCGGGTGTCGAGGGCGCGGCCTCCCAGAATGAAAGCGGGCATCACCAGCGTGCGCTCGGGTCCGCAGAGGCTCATCAGTGCGGCCAGCAGCTCGCTCACGTTGCCTTTGTACATCGGCAGGAGAGCGTCGAAGGAGCTGTGCACCATGAGAATCTCGAAATCCGGGGGCAATCTCCGGGACAATTCCTCGCGAAGGGCGGTTGTGTCGAAGCTCCCGTGAACGAGCGACAGAACCGGGGCGAGCCGCTTTTTCGCTACGCCCTGCAGGCGCTTTAGCTCGGTCCGTCGCTCTTGGCTCAGCGTGCGGCGAAGCCCAGCTCGGATTCCTGCCCGAATGGAATTCAGGTAGCGGGAGGCAGAACTCACAGTTGACACTCCCCCCGGAGAGAGACTTCTCGCTGTTGCCCCCGTAAAGGATGTTGGTCCCAGGCTCGGGACGTCGAACCTGTATAAGAGCGCAATTTTCTAGTGCTAAGCATTTCGTCTATGTGCCAATCTGTGGCCAACGGATCGATTATTCGTTAATTGGCCGGCCGTGAATCCTGGAACCACGGGCGCTGCAAATGGCACTGGTTCCGACTCAAGCTTGCCAGATATGATCGCGAGTTGAATGCCTCGCGACCTTGCGAGATTCCAGGCTTGAAAGGGCTGTTTTGCCGTGGCGCGCGACTCGGCTAACGTCAAACCATCAATCTCGCCGGGCTGCTCTCCTTGACTTGGCTTATGAACTGTCCGGAAGGGCAGGTCTAGGATCACCCAATCCGCATCGGACAGGTCTGCGGCACTGCTCATAAACTGTTCTCGGGGCCAGTAGGATTCGCCCCGGCCGAACCCTAAACTGTCAGCGTCTGAAGAACTGGAATCCCGCAGTGAATGCTATAAAGCTGATCCATGGAGCAATAGGAGCCGATATGAAGGGTTTTGGGCGATTTTCGCTTGTGTTGATGGTACTCATCGTGACGCCTCTAGTGGTTCACGCTCAGGCGTGGTCCGGGATTATTTCGACGACCCGCGCAACCGATTGGAGCCAAGCCGGGCTTCCCGGAGACGTTCCTCCGGATGCCTCGTGGACTCAGTGCGGACCGACGATTTCGCCCTATGGATCCAGCGGTTCCTACGCCAGCCCATCCACAATCAACAACGCCCTGAATCATACCGGATCCGGATATACGAGCTGTGGAGCGCACACCTACATTCTCCTGGGTGCCGGTGATTTCTACCTGAATGGCGCGATCCAGTTTGGAAGCACGAGTTACGATGTGCTGCGCGGCGCAGGTCCCAACGTGTCCAGTGGCACGCGGCTGCATTTCAGCTCGGCCGGCTCGTGCAACGGTTTCCCGGCGGACATCTGCGTCACCGGCAGCAATTCCTCTCAGTGGGGAGGGGTTACCGACGCCAATTGGACCTCCGGATACGCGCAGAACTCGACGACGATAACGCTCTCGACCATTGGCGGCGCTATCGTTGGCGTAACCCCCATCATCCTCGATCAATGCAACACGGGCTACACCGGCAACACCTCGAACGACACCTGCACGGGTGCGGCGGTAGACAACGGGCAGTTCTTCGTTTGCGATCAGCCGGGAGCCTCGCAAGCCGGCGGCTCCGGCGTCGGATGCGAGACCGAGACTCAATCGAACAATTACTGGCCGCTGCGTTCTCAGGAAGAGGTGGTCACCGTCACGCAGTGCGACGGCGTATCGACGTTCGGCCACGTCTGCTCGAGCGGCTCTAACATCACGATTTCGCCAGGCGTCCGCGCCCCGAACTGGTCGGCGGCGTTTTCGCCCAAAGCTCACGTTCCCGTAAACACGGTTGTGAATTCGGGCGTCGAGAACGTCTACCTCGACAACCATACGGCGGGACAAGAAGCGATCGTTATGATGACGTGCCATGCCTGCTGGGTGAACGACATTGCCTCCTACTACGGAAACGGCTGGCACGTGCAAGACTTCTTTTCCTCCCACGACGCCATTCTGAACAGCTATTTCTATTGGACGCTGACCGCGGGCGACAAGAGCTACGGCGTCGGCGGATTCGATTCGGGCGATCTTCTGGTCGAAAACAACATCATGCAAGGCATCACCGATCCGATCAACTACGACGGTCCGTGCCCGGGCTGCGTCGCTGCTTACAATTACGCCGTGAACGACTACTACGGAAATACCAGCTACCTTTTCGCGATGGTGAGTTTCCACAGCGCCGGTCAGAACGACATTTTGCTCGAGGGCAACATCGGCGTCGGTGGCGACCAGGACCAGGTTCACGGCTACCACGACATGAATACGTTCTTCAGGAACCAATTCTGGGGCATGGCAGCGAACAACGGAGTGATCTGCTCGAACGGGGCCGCGGGAAGCTGCTTCAATCATAGCGCGGTTCACTTGGCAGGCGGCGCACGTTACGCGAATGTGATCGGAAACGTGCTTGGAACGCCCACTTACGATACAGCGTACGAGTGCGTCGGTCCCGCGTCCCTTTCGCCATTTACCTGTGCGAATCAGAGCTTTTCGGTCTACGACCTTGGTTATGGCGGACAGACCCAAGGCGAATCGGACTTCGATAACACTCCACCGAACCCGAACGATCCGTTGGTTCCGGCGACGATGTTGCTCTGGGGCAACTATGACTCGGTTCACGCCGCCGCGCAGTGGAACTCGAGCGAAGTGCCAACCGCCGCTCCGGCTTATCCCAATTCGGTACCGTCGACCCATACGCTGCCGCCTTCGTTCTACGATGGCCTGAGCTCTTCTTACCCCAGCTGCGGCACGGGCCTGGCTTTCTGGAAGAATCCGACGACCGGGACGTGCCCGCCATTTCCCCCGATCGGTCCGGATGTGGCCGCAGGTTCTTCGTCGATCCTGCGGTGCACCAGCGGGCAGTTCAACTACTCTCGCGTGCTGTCGGCCTCGCAGTGCGCCGGCGGGACGTCGACTCCAGATGACGGCGGCTTTGCCGCAGCGAACCCGGCGATGGTCTGCTATCTGAATCAGATGGGCGGGACGCCGGACGGCACGGGCAATATGCTCACGTTCAACCCGACAGCCTGCTATACGAGCGACGGGGGTGGCAGCGAGAGCTCCGGAACACCGCCAACCGCTCCGACCAACCTCACCGCGACGGTCGACTGAATTCGCTTCCTTCGCAGGATGCCCACCGCGCTCCCAGCTGTCGGGAGCGCGGTTTCTATTTAGGCCCGAGGCACTTCATCACCACGTCGAAAAGTTCCTCGGCCGAACGGGCCACTGGGACTTCCGTTCTCGATTCCATCTTTCCGGGATTGCTGCACAGACCAGAAGCGAACAAGACGGGTTTGCATCCCGCAGCCAACGCTGCCTCCAAGTCCGTCTCCGAATCTCCGATGAACACCGAGCTGCTGAGGTCTATCCCAAAGTCATCCGCGGCTCGAAACAGCAATTCAGGCTTCGGCTTCCGGCACTCGCAATTCTGATCCGGCCGATGAGGGCAATAATAGACGGCGGCCAGGAGGTTGCCCTCACGGGATATCTCTCGCTGCATTTTCAATGTGATTTCCCGCAGAATTTCGGCCGAAAGCAGTCCTTTTCCAACCGCTGCCTGATTCGAAATAACGATGATTGGCAGGCCGGTACCCGAAAGTTGCTTCAGAGCAGCTTGGATACCCGGTGTGAATACGAACTGGCTTGGCTCCAAAACATAGTCATTAGGTCTCCTGCAATTGATCACGCCGTCGCGGTCGATGAAAATAGCCGCGGTTCTTGCGGAGCCCCTAGCGTCTGCAAACGAGATTCGCAACAAGTAAGCGGCGCTCCGACCTACGCGGTCGTGTTTCGGGGAGTCGAAGTGACGGCGACCGCTTCTTGAGGCTTGTCGCCCGCATCCTCGAGGAGAGCGAGCTCCGCTATTTCACAGATGATATGTCCCGCGAGGATGTGGCACTCCTGGATTCGCGGAGTTTCTTCGGACGGCACGCGGATCGCGCAGTCCGCCACGTTTTTCATCCGCCCACCGGACGCACCCGTAAGGGACACGGTGTAGATCGAGCGGGCCTTCGCAGCTTCAAGCGCTCGGATCACGTTGGGCGAATTTCCGCTTGTTGAAATCCCGAATGCAACGTCACTGGCCTTTCCGAGAGCCTCAATCTGGCGGGCGAAGACCAGATCGAATCCGTAGTCGTTACCAATCGCCGTGAGCGCCGACGAATTCGCATTTAGCGCTAGAGCGGGCAGGGCGCGTCTTTCTTTCAGGTAGCGTCCCGTAAACTCCGCGGCCAGATGTTGTGCGTCGGCAGCGCTTCCGCCGTTCCCGAAGAACATTACCTTTCCGCCGGATCGAAGGGATTCGATGATTCGGGTCGCTGCTTGCGCGGTGCGTTCACAAAAGACGGCATCTTCGAGCAGCAATTTCTTAACATGGATGCTGCGTTGAATCCGATCTCGGACTAAATGATACGGGTGTTCGGAATTGTTTGACATGCTTGCGATCCTTCCCGTTCGGCTGGCTCTTTCTCAGTTCTCCATCTGTGCCAAAGAGTCTTGAGCGGACCTGTAACGTTCGGGCGTCCCGATATCTACGCAGCCGCCTGAGTGAATGAACGCTCGAAGGTGCTTCGCTTCGGAGAGCCACCTCGGGAACAGCTCTTGCTCAAGTGAGATCTTAGAACCGGGTTCGATGCTGCACAGCAGGCTCTTCGTCGCCATGTATATCCCGGCGTTGAGATACGATCTATCTGCGACCTGCCCTTTTTCCGTGAATCCAGTCACGCCTTTGTCGGGGCCGACCGAAACCAAACCGCAATCCGAGCGGCCGTCGGCCGCTACGACGAGCATCGAAATGTCCGCCCCGGATGTCTCGAAATCACGTGCAAAGGCAACCAGGTCCACGTTGGTATAGCTATCGCCGTTCATGATCAAAACGTTCTCGGATTCGATCAGGGGTGCCGCATTTCGTAGTGCACCGCCAGTCCCAAGAGGCACAGATTCCTCGGAGTATTCCACTGTCAAGCCATGGGCATGTCGACCGACATGGGAGTGAATCAGTGCCTTCTGGTAGCCGACGGCCAGGATCACCCGCTCGAATTCGTGGCGGCGCAATTGCGCCAGCAGCAGCTCTAGAAAGGGTCTGCCGCCGATCGTCGCCAGCGACTTAGGCGCGTCTCCGGTGACGCTTTTCAAGCGCAGGCCCTCCCCCCCACACAACACGATCGCGTCAGGCGCGCCGCGCATAGATTTCCGACCGATCGCTGGCGAGCGACTTGTCGTACGGCTCCTCAGCCTCGTACACGACGATTTCGCTGCCCCGAGTTGAAAAGCCAAACGGCACGCACAAGAGTTTCTTTAGTCGCGCTCTCAAAGCCTCTCGTTTTTCCGGCGGGACGAAAAACAGCATGAACCCTCCGCCGCCTGCACCAAGCAGTTTGCCCCCAAGAGCGCCGGCGCTGAGGCCGGCATCGTAGATCTCGTCGATGCTCGAATTCGTGATGTTTTGCGTGAGTGACCGCTTGATCCGCCAACCCTCGTGCAGCAGTTTGCCGAAATCGCTCAAAGACCGCTTGGGATCCATCACGATGGATTCGCCTTCGTCGACCATCTGAAGGATCGTGCGGAGTTCCTTCTCTCTTTGCGGAGTCAGCCGCACTTGCTCTTGCGCGATTTCAGACGCAATCCGGGAAAAACCGGTAAAGTAGAGCGCTAGATTCTGTTCAAGCGCCGCAACCCTTTCCTGCGACGTTACGATTCGGTCGACCTGGATTGAACCATCTTTCTGGAAATTGATGCGATTGAAGCCTCCGTACGCCGCGCTAACCTGATCCTGTGCGCCCACCGCCTCGCCGAGCAATTCCTGCTCGACGTGGATCGCTTCCTTCGCGAGGGCATGTTTGTCGCGCATTTTATTCTTGAGGGCATATAGTCCCTGCAGCATGCCAACAGTAAACGCGGAGCTGGTTCCCAAACCCGTTCGAGCCGGCAAGTCGGCGATGTGATGGACCTCCACTCCCTCGTCGATGTTCAAGTATCGAAGGCAAGCCCGCACCGAGGGGTGCTGGATTTCTTGGTTGCCGTTTACATTCTCGACCTTTGAGTAAGAAATGCGGCTGTGGTATTCGAAGAACGGAGGGAGGTACCGGCACGTGATATAACAGCATTTATCGATCGTTGTCGCCAGTACGGCGCCACCGTTTTCGCGATACCAAATAGGGTAGTCCGTGCCGCCCCCAAAAAAAGAGATACGAAGCGGTGTGCGTGTCGTGATCATGTTTTTAGCCTGTCTTCAGAGTTGAGCAAGTTTTTCGTCGAGGCCCGTTTGCGCTCATGCTTTCGCGAAGGTGTCGCCGAATTTCCGGCCTTCGACTCGAAACATGGCCTTGTCCCACCGACGAACCATCGACCACTTGATCCGCGGAAGCACGATCTGAGCGCGCCTGGCCAAACTCCGCCCAAAAAGTGTCGCGATCCACGAATACTTCCAGGAAAGCGGTGGAGCGTGGAGCTGGCCGCCCAGGCTCTCCGCCATCTCTTCCGCCTGTTTCACGAGGTCCGGCCGGTCAGGGTAGAAGAAAACCAGCCAGTTTTGCAGATACGTCACGCAGGCTTTGCGGACTCTCTCGCTGTCCTCGAGCGAGCGGATATAGCGAATGTGCAACTCCATCGAGCGCCACTGCGCCACCATTTTCCTGTCAGACGTGCCGATGTAGCTCAAGCTAGTGGCGCCCGCCGCGCGATAGTAGACCTTGGAGGAAGGTACGAATCGCACACCGTCGCTGGCAAGCAGGACGCGGCAGAAATACTCCCCGTCGTCATCCCCAAGCAGTCTGGTATCCCATGGACCCGCTGCTTCGGTCAGTTCGCGACTCACGAGCCACGCAGCGGTCTGCATGTAAGTGTTGTGTTCCATCTTACGAGTGAGCCACTCCGTAGGCGTCAGATCGCACCAGAGCGGCGTCGGATCGAATTTCGTTCGGGAATATCGGAAATGGAATTGTCCCCAGGCGCCAGACAGGAGCATCCGCGGGTTGCGAGGCTCTCCCAAAGCTTCGATCTGGTCGGCGATTTTGTTGGGGGAGATGAGGTCATCCGCATCCAGCCACTGAATGTAGTCTCCCTGGCTGACAGAAAAGGCCTTATTCCGTGCGGCCGCAGCCCCTTGATTCTCCTGACTCACGATCTTGAAAAATTCCGATTCGAATTGCCGGGCGATCTCCAGGGTCCGGTCCTTCGAGCCATCGTCGACAACGATGATCTCTTTTCTCGGCCACGTCTGCGCAACCGCCGACTGGAGAGTCTCCGAAATCCAGGTTTCCGCGTTGTACGCGGGAATCAAAATCGAAACGAGCGGTTTCATCGGGCATTGCCCCTTAACATGGAAGCGTAAGCACTTCGAGTTAGCTCC
>Ga0335073_10010759_pt1 | contig 12863 bp, 8 predicted proteins | sample Lox_Sample_22_FD_207093 | JGI IMG/M metagenome (GOLD analysis project Ga0335073, IMG submission 207093) | Soil microbial communities from Loxahatchee National Wildlife Refuge, Florida, United States - Lox_Sample_2.2 | ecosystem: Environmental > Terrestrial > Soil > Wetlands | place: USA: Florida...
CGCGCCAACGCCACCGCCGTCGTCTCGCCGACATGCCGGATGCCGAGCGCATAGATGAAGCGCTCGAGCGGAATCTCGCGCCGCGCGGCAATCGCGTTGAACAGATTGCGCACCGAGGTTTCGCCGAAGCCCTCCACCTCTTCGAGATGGATTTTCTTATTCCGCTCCTCCAGCGTGAAGATATCGGCCGGCTCCCTGACCCAGCCTTCCGTGTAGAAAAACTCGATCTGTTTCTCGCCGAGCCCGTCGATATCGAAAGCACGGCGGGAAACGAAATGCTTGAGATGTTCGACCGCCTGATACGGACAGGCGAACTCGCCGCTACAATGGGCGCGCGCGCCCTCCTCGCCGCCGGCAATGATCTCTCGGACAACATCCGTCTTGAGCGGACAGGGACATTTTGTCGGGAACTCATAGGGCCTGGAATCGCCTGGTCGTTTATCGAGCGCGACGCTAAGAACCTGCGGGATGACATCGCCGGCACGTTGAATGACGACCGTATCCTTCTTTCGCACATCAAGTCGCTCGATCTCGTCGGCGTTATGCAAGGTGGCATTCTGCACCACGACGCCGCCCACAGTCACCGGCTCGAGCTTGGCGACAGGCGTGAGCGCGCCAGTGCGGCCGACCTGGATCTCGATGTCCTTCACAACGGTGGTCGCCTGCTCGGCGGGGAATTTGTGCGCGATCGCCCAGCGCGGCGAGCGCGAGACGAAGCCAAGCCGTTCCTGCCAGTCGAGCCGATCGACTTTGTAGACCACGCCGTCGATGTCGTAATCGAGCGCCGCGCGGCGCTCCTCGATTTCGCGGTGAAACGCCAGCAACGCTTCGACGGAGCGGCACATTTTGGTGAGCGGATTGGTCTTGAAGCCGCAATGCTCGAACCACTTGATCATGCCGGACTGCGTCGGTGCGGGCATCTCGCTCATCTCGCCCCAGGCGTAGGCGAAAAAGCCGAGCGGCCGCGATGCCGTGACCGAGGGGTCCTTCTGCCGCAACGAACCGGCCGCGGTGTTGCGCGGATTGACATAGAGCTCGTTGCCGGCCTCCGCTTGCTTGCGGTTAAGTTCGAGGAACGCAATCTTGGTCATGTAGATTTCGCCGCGCACCTCGCACACCGCCGGCACGCCGCGGCCCTTGAGCCGATGCGGGATGTCGGCAACCGTCTTGACGTTGGCGGTGACGTCCTCGCCCGTTTCGCCATCGCCGCGGGTCGCGCCGGTGACCAGCACGCCGCCCTCGTAGCGCAGCGACATCGACAGGCCGTCGATCTTCGGCTCGGCGGAAAATGCAATCACCTCGCCGTCGGACAAGCGCAAAAAGCGGCGGATACGGCCCACGAAATCGATCACGTCTTGGTCGGCAAACGCGTTGTCGAGCGAGAGCATCGGCACCGCATGGTGGATCTTGGCAAAGCGCGCCGACGGCGCCGCACCGACGCGCTGCGTCAGGCTTTCCACGGTGCGCAGTTGCGGGAAGCGCGCCTCGATGGCGCCATAGCGCCGGCGCAGCGCGTCGTAAGCCGCATCCGAAACGGTAGGGGCGTCTTCCTGATAGTAGCGCCGGTCGTGCTCGGCAATTTCAGCGGCAAGCCGCGCGTATTCTGCTTTCGCCTGCTTTTCCGTCATTGCGTCGACGGCAAGTTTTGCGGTGTCTTTTGCTGCCATAGTCTTCGTCATTTTCCGGGCCGCCCGCAGATCGGAGCCCGGCGTCCATCATCGCAGGTCGTGGCTGTCGTGTGCTACGTCTATCTGATGGCCGATATTCTAGCCGCCGACCGCAAACACGGCGGCTTTGCCGATTGACGAAGGCGGAAAACGCGGACTTACTTCGGTGGAACGTGGAGCACAAAATCCGAACCGGGCGAGGATGAAGTCATGCGACGTTTCGCCTTTATCATCGGCGTCGTCCTCATCGGTGTCGCCGGTTTCACCGCCGCGGCGCGCGCCGAGCCGCAATGGCTGACGCTGCCGCCGACCCCGAGCCTGCCCGCTCCCCTCAAGAGCGGTTCCGCGCCGGTGAACGGCATAAAAATCTGGTACGCCGTTTTCGGCCGCGGCGCGCCGGTCATCCTGTTGCACGGCGGGCTCGCCAATGCCAATTATTGGGGCAAGCTGGTGCGGGCTCTGGCCGCGCACTACCGCGTCGTGGTGATGGACAGCCGCGGCCATGGCCGTAGCACGCGCGACGCGCGGCCCTACGGCTACGACCTCATGGCGTCCGACGTGCTTGGGCTGATGGATTTTCTCAAGATCGACAAGGCCGCTCTCGTCGGCTGGAGCGACGGCGCCATTATCGGGCTTGACATCGCAATTCACCATCCCGAGCGACTGTCGAAGCTGTTTGCCTTTGCCGCCAACTCCGACCCGAGCGGCGTCAAGGATGTCAATCAGTCTCCGGTTTTTACCACGTTCATCGCCCGGGCGCGCAAGGAGTATGAAAAACTCTCGCCGACGCCCACCCAATACAATTCGTTTCTCGCCCAGATTACCAAAATGTGGGAGACGCAGCCGCATTGGACCGCTGACGATCTGGCCGGTATCAAGGTGCCGACCTGGATCGTCGATGCCGATCATGACGAGGCAATCAAGCGCGACAACACGCTGTTCATGGCCGACCACATCCCCGGCAGCGGCCTCCTCATCGAGCCGCAGGTGAGCCACTTTTCCTTTCTTCAGGATCCTGCGCAATTTAATACGGACGTGCTGCACTTTCTCGCGCATTTGAAAAGCAACTGAGGGGACCACCGGGGCCGCATTAGCCCGCCGCGCGAATCAACCGTTCGGCAGCGGCGCGGGCTTCAGCGGTGATCTCGGCGCCGGCGAGCATGCGAGCAATTTCCTCGCGGCGGCGCTCGGCTGCAAGCTCAAGGACGCGGGTGGCGACCCGCTTGCCTTTACCGAGCGTATCTTTGGTGATGAGATAATGGCGGTCGGCGCGCGCCGCCACTTGCGGCGCGTGCGTCACCGCGATCACCTGCACGCCGGAAGATAGCCGCGCCAGACGCACGCCGATCGCGTCGGCAATGGCGCCGCCGACGCCGGTATCGATTTCGTCGAAAATCAGCGTCGGCGCCGAGCCGCGGTCGGCGAGCACGACCTTTAGCGCGAGCAAAAAGCGCGCGAGTTCGCCGCCGGAGGCGACTTTCATCAGCGGACCCGGTCGGGTGCCGGGATTGGTGCGCGCCCAGAACTCGATGCGCTCGAGACCATGCGGGCCTTCACCCTCGGTATCGATTTGCGTGGAGAATTGCGCCCGTTCGAGCCGCAGCGGCTTGAGCTCGGCATTGACCGCCTTGTCGAGTCCTGCCGCCGCGCGGCGGCGCGCGGCGGACAACGCTTCCGCCGCCTGCCGGTAGTGAACCGCGGCTGCCCGCGCCGCCTCTTCCAACACCGCAAGGCGCTCGGCTCCGGCGTCAATCAACGCCAGGTCGCCCGCGTAGCGTTGCTGGAGCGCGCCTAGCTCGTCGACCGGCACATTGAACTTACGCGCCGCCGCGCGCAACGCGAACAAGCGCTCCTCGATGCGTTCGAGTTCATGCGAATCGTAGTCGGCCGCGCGCAAGGCGTGTTCGAGATGCGTGCGCGCTTCCTCGAGCGCGGCCAGTGCGGCATCGATCGCCTTGGCCACCGGCTCGATCAAAGCCGGCGCTTGTGCCGCGCGGCGTTCGAGCCGCCGCACCGCGGTGGCGAGCGGCGGTACCGGCGACTGCGAGCCGGCGATGGTTTCCAGCGTGGCGCGCAAATCCTCGGCCGCCTTTTCCGCCTGCATCATGACGGCACGACGTTCGGCGAGCGATGATTCCTCGCCGGTTTCCGCCGCCAGGCGGCCGAGTTCGTCGACCGCGTGGCGAAGCCATTCGGCCTCGCGGCGAGCGCGCTCGACCTCGGCGCGGTGCGCCTCAACCGCGGCTTCGCGCGCGCGCCGCTGGTCCCAGAGTCGACGGACCTCGGCAGCATCGCTTTCGATGCCGCCGAAGGCGTCAAGGAGCGCCCGGTGCGCAGCCGCCTCGATGAAGGCACGCTCGTCATGCTGGCCGTGGATTTCCACCAACGCTGCGCCGAGCGTGCGCAGCACCTGCACGCTGACCGGCTGATCGTTGACGAAGGCGCGGGTGCGGCCATCGGCAAATTGGACGCGACGGACAATGAGCTCGTCGGCCGCGCCTTGATCGGCAACAAGACCGTTTTCGGCGAGCACACGGCGCGCCGGGTGGTGCGCGGCGACATCGAACGACGCGGTGACTTGCCCCTGCTCGGCACCTTGGCGCACCAAGGCCGCCTCCCCACGCGCGCCGAGCGCCAGCGCAAAGGCGTCGAGCAGGATCGACTTGCCGGCGCCGGTCTCGCCGGTCAGCACGGCGAGGCCGTCGCCGAAATCGATGTCCAGGCGATCGATCAGAATGATATCGCGGATGGAAAGCCGGACGAGCATGGGGCCGGATACCGAAAGACAGGCGACGGAAGACGGATGATATTCGTGATTCCTTGCTCTGTCCTCTGCCGTCCGCCGTCTGTCGTCCGAATCAGCTTAGCCCTCTGAAGGCGCGGCTCATCCACGAATCTTTGTTCTCGTTGGGCTCGCCGCCCGCCGATTTCACCAGCCGGTAGGCGTCCTTATACCAAGGGCTGTCCGGGAAATTGTGGCCAAGGAGAGCGGCCGCGGTCTGCGCCTCGTCCAAAATGCCGAGCGAAACGTACGCTTCGGTCAGCCGCTCCAGCGCTTCTTCGACTTCGCGGGTAGTCTGGTACTGCGTCACGACCACCTTGAAGCGGTTGATGGCGCCGGTGAAATCGCGCCTCTTCATATAGAAGCGGCCGATCTCCATCTCCTTGCCCGCCAACTGGTCGCGCGCCATGTCGATCTTCTTCTTGGCGTTGAGCGCGTATTCAGTATCCGGATATTTGCGCACGACCTCTTCGAGCGCGTTGACCGCTTTGTCGGCCCGCGCCTGGTCGTGGTCGACATCGAGAATCTGGTCGTAGTAGGAGACCCCGATCAGATATTGGGCGTAAGCTGCATCCGGATTGCCAGGATGCAGCGTCACGTAGCGCTTGGCAGCGCTAATGCAGTCGTCATATTTCCCCGCCTGATAATACGCATAGGCCGACATCAGCAGCGCCTTGCGCGCCCAGTCGGAATATGGATTTTCGCGATCCACCTGATCGAATTTCTTCGCCGCATCCTCGTATTGCTGCTTGTTGTTGAGGAGGAACAGCCCTTGGTTATAGAGCTTGTCGGCGGGATCTTCCGGGACGAGATTCTCGTCCTTCTTGAACATGCTGCAGCCCATGATGGGGGCGGCGAGGAAGGCAAGCGCAACAACGCTGGCCAACGCACGCAACTTGAAGCCGGATCGGCACGATCCCCGTAACCGCAACATCATGAGCTGATGAGAATCCCGTCCCGCCGCTTAGATCGGCTCCCGCGGCGCGTTCTGCGCTGCTCGGTAACGCGCTGCGGCCCAACGTCAAATAGGCCGACAATCGGCCGGGATTAAGGCAAAAAACTTAAGGAAATCAAGATACGTCGGGACCATAGGCCGGCGCCGCGAAGGCTGCCGCCAGGTCGGCATGGCCGCGGGCGCGGCGCACCGGCTCTTCCAACTCGCAGTAGGTCCAGGCGCTCGGGTCGTTCATCAAGGCCGTAACCGCGGCGTGATTGAGCTTATGTCCGCCACGTACCGACCGATACGCGCCGATCAGCGGCGCGCCCGTGAGCGCCAGATCGCCAATAGCATCCACCACTTTGTGACGAACGAATTCATCGGAGAAACGCACGCCTTCGGTATTGAGGATACGGTTTTCCGCAACGACCACGGTATTCTCAAAAGAGGCTCCGAGCGCATAGCCTGCGCTCCACAGCTTTGCCACATCGCGCATAAAGCCGAAGGTCCGCGCCCGCGCCAGCTCGCTGCGGAATAAATTCGGCTCGATGTCGCCGGCAAAAAACTGACGCCCGATCAGCGGATGATCAAATTCGATTTCAGTTTCCACACGCAGGCCGCGCGCATGCGGCCGCAATTCGCCGTAGCAGCCATCGGCGGTAACCCGAACCGGCTTGAGCACCTTGATGTAGCGGCGTGGTACCGGCAACATCGCGATGCCGGCTTGCTCAATCGCGTCAACGAAGGGCGCGGCACTGCCGTCCATAATCGGGACTTCGGGGCCGTCGACCTCGACGATGGCGTTGTCGATCCCGAGGCCGTACAACGCGGCCAGCACATGTTCGGTCGTGGAGACAGCCGGGCCGCTCTGATCGCCAAGCACGGTGGCAAATTCGGTCGCTGTCACCGAACGGAAGCTGGCGGCAAATTCGCGATCTTTCTGGCCGTCAATGCCGTCGCGCCAGAATATGATGCCGGTGTCCGCTTCAGCCGGATGAAGTGTGACCGTGACGGGCGAACCGGAATGAACGCCAATACCGGCAACGTTGACTTGCTGGCGCAACGTCGTCTGCCTGCCGGCCTGCAAGCCCCTCGTCATGCCTTGCACCTCATAGGCGATTGCATGAGCAATCCACCGACCCCGACCTGAGGAACGCGAAGGATATTTAGAGGAGCCTATCCGCCAGGCGCGAGACCCCTGATTCGACACCCCGACACGATTCCCCGATGACAGATAAACCATACCGGCGACATGGTTTCCGGCCAATTCACGGTTTCTTACCGACTGTTACCTTGTTCTAGCCGCACTGTTGTCACGGAGCCGGCCAAAAGCGCCACACCCACGCTCGTGTTCGCTTCGGCCGCGAGGCCAAATCCGCCCTGATGGAAGATAAAGATGCTCGGCGGATAGCGAAGCAAATTCAAAGCGTTGGTCCAGAAAATCAGCCTAGCAGCACCTGCCGCAGCGCGGGCATTCGGATACCGGTGCTGCGGTCACTTGCCGTTAGTTCGCTTGCCGGCGCAAGAACGCCGGAATGTCGAGCTGATCCTCCTCGGCTCGGTTATGCACCGCCGTCTGTCGACCGTGCTGGTCCAGGCTCTGCGGCGCGGGCCGCTTGGCATATTCGGAGACCGGCTCCGGACGTGATTCCGGTCGCGACACGGGGCGTCCGGTAAGCCGCTCGGCTGCCGCCGGCGGAAGGCTCGGCGTGGTGCGCGCGGTCGCCGGCGCTTCCCCTACTTCGTCACGGCGGCCAAGTCCGACCGCCGCCAAACGTTGCAAGAGCGACATCCGCCGCTTCTCGGGATGCTCCTCGGCAAGCTCGCCACGGCGCGCGCGAATTTCATTCTGCGCCGGGACCGGCAGCTCGTCGATGCGCGGCATGCGCACGCTGCGCGCCGGCACGCGTTCCGGCTGCGGCGGAATAAACGCCTCCGGGTCATGCGGATGCGGCTCTGGTCCGCTCGCCGCCGGGTCGATGAACAACGAAGGCTTGGGACTGAGCGGACGGATGGTCACCTCTTGGCCAGCGCCCTGCGGAAGGATCGCTGCCGCGACCGCCGCCTTGGCCGATTCAATCGAGTCGTTGACGGAGGCCGGCGCCGCGGGTGGCGGTGCCGGCGCAACATGCCGGGCCGACTCGATGCGCTCCGCGTGCCGGGCGGGCTCGATGCGTTCAGTGCGTTCCACATGCCGTTCGTTGTCGGCGCGTAGCCGCTGCGCGACTTCGGCGATCCGCGCTTCGGCGGCAGCTGCCGCAGGGCGCTGAGCCAAAGCGTGATCGATGCCGGTAGCGACGACCGAAACGCGGATGATGCCGTCGAGACCCTCATCGAAAGTCGCGCCGACAATAATGTTCGCATCCTGATCGACTTCCTCGCGGATGCGGGTTGCCGCCTCGTCGACCTCGTAGAGCGTGAGATCGCGGCCGCCGGTAATAGAAATGAGGAGCCCTTTGGCGCCTTTCATCGAGGCGTCGTCGATCAGCGGATTGGAGATCGCTGCCTCGGCAGCGGTGAGCGCCCGCTTGTCGCCTTCGGCTTCGCCCGTGCCCATCATCGCCTTGCCCATTTCGCGCATGACAGCGCGGACGTCGGCGAAGTCGAGGTTGATCAAGCCTTCCTTGACCATCAAATCGGTGATGCAGGCGACGCCAGAATACAACACTTGATCCGCCATGGCGAAAGCGTCGGCGAACGTCGTCTTCTCGTTCGCCACGCGGAACAGGTTCTGGTTGGGGATAATCAGCAGGGTATCGACGCACTTGTGCAGTTCGACGATGCCGCTCTCGGCGATGCGCATGCGGCGCTGGCCCTCGAAATGAAACGGCTTGGTGACGACGCCGACGGTGAGAATACCGACCTCCCGCGCGGCCTTGGCGATGACGGGCGCGGCCCCGGTTCCAGTGCCGCCGCCCATGCCGGCGGTAACGAACACCATGTGCGCGCCGGAAAGGTGGTCGCGAATCTCGTCGATCACTTCATCCGCGGCCGCCCGGCCGATGTCGGGCTGCGAGCCGGCGCCAAGTCCTTCCGTCGCTTGCACGCCCATTTGGATGATGCGCTCGGCTTTCGACATGGTGAGCGCCTGCGCGTCGGTGTTCGCCACCACGAAATCGACGCCCTGCAGGCCGGCGCTGATCATATTGTTGACGGCATTGCCACCGGCGCCGCCGACTCCGAACACGGTGATGCGCGGTTTGAGCTCACGGATATCGGGAATTTTCAGATTGATAGTCATGGTTGCCTCTTCTCTCATGCGCAGGCGTGGTTGACGCCCGGCCCCGGCCAGTCCGCCACCGGCCGTTGCGTTGTCTTGCTTTCCGTCCTGGCTGCGCGTCTTGGGGCCATCAGAAACTCTCGCGAAGCCATTGGCCGACACGGGCGAAATAGCCCGTGCCAGTTATCAGATACCGATTACTGCGTGCTTCGAAGCACTCGAGATGCGCCGCTTGCGGGTAGACCAGAAGACCGGTCGCGGCGGCGAACGGCGCGCCCTTGGCGGCGTCCGGGAGTCCAGCAATGCCGAGCGGACGCCCGACGCGCACGGGACGAGCGAGAATGCGGGCGGCGAGGTCGGGCAATCCTGTCATCTGGCTTGCGCCGCCGGTGAGGATGACGTGTCCACCCGGCTCGGCGGTGAACGAGGAGGCCGCGAGCCGATCGCGCACCATTTCCAGAATTTCCTCGACCCGCGGCTTGATGATGTGCACGAGCGTCGACCGCGATACGAATTGCGCCTGTTCGCGCTCATCTTCGCCGATCGGCGGCACGGTGATCATATTGTGCTCGTCCGAGCCGCCGATGAGCACACTGCCGTACAGCGTCTTGATGCGCTCGGCATCGGCGACGCTGGCGTTAAGGCCGCGCGCGATGTCGAGCGTGACGTTAAAGCCGCCCAGCGCAAAGCCTTCTGAATGAACAAAGCGGCCGCCGAGAAATACCGCGAGCGTCGTGGTGCCCGCGCCCATGTCGATAACCGCCGCGCCGAGATCAGCTTCGTCGTCGGCGAGAACGGAAAGGCCGGCGACGTACGGGCAAGCCACCATGGCCTCGATCTCGAGATGGCAGCGCTCGACGGCGAGCATCAGATTGCGCGCCGCCGCGATGTCGACCGTCGCCACGTGCATGTCGACGCCGAACCGCTCGCAAAGCATACCACGTGGATCGCGGATGCCGTTGCCGCCGTCGATCGAATAGCCGATCGGCAGCGAATGCAGTACGGCGCGACCCTCGCGCATCGAATGCCGATGTCCGGCGGCCAGAACGTGAGCGATATCGGCCTCGGATACGCAGGTGCCGGCGACGTTGACCTCGGCCGCAAATTGCTCGCTCGCCAGCCGGCCGGCTGAAACCGAAAGGACCACCGATTCGATCTCGACCGACGCCATACGCTCGGCGGCATCGACGGCCCGGCGGATGGCTTCTTCCGCTTGCGCAAGATTCACCACGCCGCCCGCTTTGGTGCCGCGCGCGGCGGCGTGGCCGAAGCCGACTACTTCGATGGCGTGACTACGGCGGATCAAGGCTTGCTGCGGCGGATGCGGCCGCAACCGGGCGATCAAACAAACGATCTTGCTCGAGCCGATATCAAGCGCAGCGACGAGCGCGCTCTTTCGCGGCGAAATCGGCCTCATTTTCGGAGTAACGCCATAATGGAGGGCGCTCACGCGTCGCCTCCCTTTTTCTTCATCTTTTCCTTGAGCGCATCGTCGCGCGCCGCCGCCGCGGCATCGGACAACCGCACGGTCACGCGATCAGGCAGGCGCAGATCGACGGCGACGATGTCGCGCGACAGCAGCTTTTTTTCCCGATCGAGCGCGACCAGCCGGTCAAGCGCCTGCTGGACATTCGCTTCCGGCAAGCGCACGTCGATGCCGTTTTTGAGCAGCAGATTCCAGCGCCTTTGCGCGACCAGGATCGAGGCGCGCAGCACCGAGCGAATGTCGGGATAGTGGGCGAGGAGGGTGAGGAAATCTTTGGCTTGGCGCTCGGCGCCGAGACCAACTACGAGCGGCAAACCGCGAAAGCGATCCTCGACCATCGGTTCGAGAACGGTGCCGTCGGCGGCAATCACGCTGACGCGGCCGTGCTCCTGCCAGAGCGCAAAAGCCTGCCGCTCGGCGATGGTGATCTGCAGCCGGTCCGGATAGAGCTTGAGCACGGCCGCCTCGGCGATCCAGGGATTTGCCATGAGCCGCGCCCGCGCCGCGTCGGCATCGAGGAACAACAGCGAGGCCCGCCCGTTCACGCCGGCGGCGGCGAGAACCTCTTCGCGGCTGACTTCCTTCGGCCCGGTCAGTGAAATCTCGGCAATCCGAAAGCCGACCGCATTGGCGGCTTGGTCACGGGCGTCCCTCAGCCAATCGATGATTTGGGCGACATGGCCGCCGGTAATAGCGCCGTAGCCCAGTGCCGCGGCGAGCAGAAGCATCGATCCGGCGATACCGAGGCCGGGCCGCGGCAACAGCCGCGAGATCTTTTGGCCCCAAAGCCCTGCCCGCCAGTGATGGACGACGATGCAAGCAAGACGATCCAGTGCGCGCAGCCGATCCGGCGCGTCACATGGCGGGCCGACCTCTTCCGCCGCTGTTGGCCCCGACCGCCTCAGCGGTTGGTCGAGGCGTCCTCCACCATCCATCGCACCAGCTCATCGAAGGTCATGCCCGCATACGCCGCAAGCTCGGGCACAAGCGAAGTTTCGGTCATGCCCGGCTGGGTATTGATCTCAAGACAGACCAACTTTCCCGTCCCCTGATCGTCATAGCGAAAGTCAGCGCGGCTCACGCCGCGGCAGCCAAGCGCGCCATGGGCAGCCAAAGCGAGTCTGCGGACCTCCTGGTAAACATTTAGTAAAATTTGCGCCGGCAGCACGTGTTTGGACCCCCCGATTGCGTATTTTGCCTCGTAATCGTAGAACCGAGTCGCTGGCACGATTTCGATCACGTCCAGCGCTTGATCGCCGAGAACGGCACAGGTCAGTTCCTTGCCTGGAATGTAGCGCTCGATCAGGACTTCTTCGCCGAACGACCAGTCGTCGCGGTAAAGTTCCTGCGGCGGATGCGGGTGTTGCTCGCTGACGATAAAAACCCCGACGCTGGAGCCTTCGGCGATCGGTTTGACCACGTAGGGCGGCGGCATGAGGTGCCGTCGCGCGGCTTCGAGCCGCGATGCCACCAGATCCTCGGCGACCGGGATGCCAGCGGCGCGGAACAGCGCTTTGGCACAGACCTTGTGCATGGCAAGTGCGGAAGCAAGTACACCGGAATGGCTGTAAGGAATGCCGAGAATTTCCAGCAGGCCTTGCAGCGTGCCGTCCTCGCCGGGCCGGCCGTGCAGCACGTTGAGCGCGACGTCCGGCTTGGTCACGGTAAGCGCCGCCGCGACGTCACGGCCGACATCGATCGGCGTGACGCGATAACCGAGGCGATTAAGTGCGTCGGCGCACGCTCGGCCCGAGCGCAGCGAGACTTCGCGCTCGGCGGACCAGCCCCCCATCAGAACGGCAACGTGCTTGGTCATACCCCAGCCAGATGCTGCAGCGCATTGCGCTGATTCGCTGGGTCATCAATAGAATCCACAATTGGCGAAAGGTCGAGCGGCTCACCGGCCGGCGTCGGCCGGCAGGCGAAAGCCGTCGTAGAGCCATGCCATGCATTCGAGCAGGTGCGCATCATCCCAATCGGCAACGGTTTCGTTGCGCACGTCGCGAGCCACGCCTTCCGGATGGAGCACGGTATCCCAGATGAAGCGGGATTCCAGCTGCACCCGCGCGGTCCGGGTCAATCTAGCGGCCTCGAAGCGGCGAAACGCGACGGCAAAATCCCCGTCTGCCGCATGGATCGACGCGGCAATGCAGAAGCCGTCCTCGATCGCCATGCCGGCGCCTTGCGCCAGCGATTGCAGCGGCGCATGCGCCGCGTCGCCAAGCAGCACGATGCGGCCTTTATGCCAGTGCCGCACCGGATTGCGGTCGGCCACCGAGCGCCGCCAGCGCAGGTCCATCATGGCGCTGAGCGCGCGTATCGAAGGGTGGGCATCGTGGTAGATCTGTTCGAGTTCGGCGCGATAGGACGCCGCATCGCCCTTTTCGGAATGGGCCGGGGTGCGGAACACCGCGACGATGTTGAACTCGGTGCCGTGGCGCAGCGGATAGTGGATGACGTGAAAGCCCGGTCCGGCCCACAACAGGACGCTGTCGCGTGGAACATCGACCTTGACCGCGCTCATCGGCACGATGGTGCGCAGCGCCGCATAACCGACCGGGCGCGGCTCGCCATCGCCGATCAATTTGGCGCGGAACAGCGAGCGAAAGCCGTCGGCGGCCACCAACGCGGCACCAGAGAACGTGCGGCCGTCCGCGGTCGTCACCGCAACGCCGTTGCCGCGATCCTCGTACCCGGTCACCATCGCCTCGGCTATGAGTTCGACCGCGCCGCTCTCCCGGCAGGCCTTAAGCAACACGTTATGCAGATCG
>Ga0335073_10010760_pt1 | contig 12862 bp, 12 predicted proteins | sample Lox_Sample_22_FD_207093 | JGI IMG/M metagenome (GOLD analysis project Ga0335073, IMG submission 207093) | Soil microbial communities from Loxahatchee National Wildlife Refuge, Florida, United States - Lox_Sample_2.2 | ecosystem: Environmental > Terrestrial > Soil > Wetlands | place: USA...
GCGCGATTGGCGATCCCGTTGCGTCAGGGCGAAAGTCGGGTCATCATCGCTTGGCTTAACGGGAGGATACGTTGCGGGTCGGCGTGCACAAACTTGCTATGAACAGTCCGAACGACGTTTCCGCTCTGGAGCGCCTCATCGACAAGGGCGAGGTCAATCCCGCCGAGATCGTCGCTCTGATCGGCAAGACGGAAGGCAATGGCGGCGCCAACGACTTCACCCGCGGCTTCGCCACGCTTTCCTATGCGCTCGCGCTCGCCAAGCGCCTCGGCGTCTCTCCGGAAGAGGTCCAAAAGCGCGTCGCCTTCGTCTGGTCCGGCGGCACGGAAGGCGTGCTGAGCCCTCATGCGACCTTGTTCACCCGCGCCCCTTCCGAAAAGGCCGGGGACAAGCGGCTTGCCTTCGGCGTCGCCACAACGCGCGATTTCGCGCCGGAGGAGGTCGGAACCCTGGCGGAGGTTCGGGAAGTCGCGGCGGCGGTCAAACGCGCGCAGGCGGAGGCCGGAATCTCGGACCCGAAGGACGTGCATTACGTCCAGGTCAAAGGCCCCCTCCTCACCCCCGCCGCCGTCGCCGACGCGGACCGCCGCCAAGCCCAGCTCGTCACCCGCGACCCCAATGGATCGAAGCCGTTCGCCCGCGGCGCGACCGCCCTCGGCGTCGCGCTTGCGCTTGGGGAAGTCAAGGAATCCGATCTGAGCGAAGCGGTCATCGCGCGGCGCATGGACCTCTATTCTTCCGTCGCCAACACCTCCGCCGGCGGGGAACTCAAGAATTGCGAGATCCTGCTCTTTGGCAATTCGGAAACCGCAGGCGGAGACTTGAGGATCGGCCACGCAATTCTCTCCGACGTCGTCGACGCGAACGCCGTGCGCGCCGCGGCCCGCGACGCGATCGGAGATGAGAAGGCGCCGATCGAGCCCGAGCGCATCGTCGCCATTTTCGCCAAAGCGGAGGCGCCGCCGAACGGCATGGTGCGCGGACGGCGCACGACGATGCTGTCGGACGCGGACATCAATTACGAGCGTCACGCGCGCGCCGCGCTCGGCGCCGTCATCACATCGGTCACCGGAGACGCCGCGATCTTCGTGTCGGGCGGCACGGAACACCAGTGCAAGCCGGGGGAAGCCCCGATCGCCGCGATCGTCCGCGTCTGAGCGGCGAGAATGGCGCGGCTATTGCATGAGAGACGCGCCGCAAGACCGCCGGTCTTCGCGAAGCGCTGAACGCCCCACCGATATGAGAGGTTCATTCCCCCATGAAGATTTCACCCCCGCTGCGCTGCTTCGCCTCCCTTGCGACCCTGTCGCTGGCCTTCGCCTTGATCGGCGCTTCTGCCGCGCAGGCGGAAGAGAAGGCGGCGATCCTGCTGCCCGGAAGCGCCAACGACCAGAGCTGGAACGCGCTTGGCTATGCGATTCTGAAGAGCCTCGAGCCGCACGGCTTCAAGACGGCCTATTCGGAAAACGTCGCCGACGCCGATGAAGCCGAAGCCCTGCGCGACTACGCCAGTCAGGGCTACAACATCGTCATGGGCCATTCCGGCCGCTTCGTCTCCGCGATGGAGCAGGTCGCCCCCGATTTCCCCAAGACGCAGTTCATCGCGGTCAGCGGCAACGAAGGCATGCCGCCGAACGTGATGTCGATCGACTGGAACAATGCGCAATTCGGCTGTCAGATCGGCCTTCTCGCCGCGCGCATGAGCAAGACCCACAAGGTCGGCGGCGTCTACGGCTTGCAGGGCGTTCCCAACATCACCGCGCAAGCCGGCGGATTCCGCATCTGCGCCGAGAAGGCGGGGGCGAAAGTCACGATCATTTATATCAAGGACATGGAGGACGCCGCGGAGGCGAAGGAAGCAGCCTTTTCCCTGATCGCCGGAGGCGCGGACGTCATCACGGGCAAGCTCAATGCGGCGGAAGCCGGCCTCATCGAGGCCGCCAAGGAAAAGAATGTCTATGCCACTGGACGAGGGCCGGACCAGACCAAGATCGCGCCCAAGCTGGTGCTTACGAACATCGTCGAGGACTGGCCGGCGATGTTCGGCTCGACCGCCGATCAGGTGAAGGCGGGCAAGGTCTTCGGAACCTTCGTTCAGTACGGCTATGACACCGCCCCGGTCACGGGCGCGACGCTCGAATACGAGCCCGGGAAGGCGTTCAACCCGATTGTGCCGGCCGCCGTCGTCAAGGAGCTCGACGACATGGCGGCTCAGTTCAAGACCGGCGCCTTGAAGATCGTCCCGACCGAGCACGACGCGCGCCCGGGCGGCTGACTTGACCCAAGGGCGCCGCGCCGCGCGCCCGGCGCCCGTCTTGATCGCGCTTAAAGAACCCATGACCGCCCTGCTCGAAATGCGCGGGATCGTTCGCACCTTCGGCGCGGTGCGGGCGAACGATGGCGTCGATCTGACGCTCGACGGCGGCGAAATCCTCGGGCTTCTGGGCGAGAACGGCTCGGGCAAAAGCACGCTCATGAAGGTGCTGTTCGGCCTCGTCGCGCCGGACGCGGGTTCGATCGTGCTTCGCGGCCAGCCACTCGTCGGGCACCGGCCGGCGGGCGCGATGGCGCGCGGCGTCGCGATGATCCATCAGCACTTCATGCTGGTGGACGCCATGACGGTGGTCGAGAACGTCATGCTCGGCTGGCCGGAGGCGGGCCGCATCCTGCGCCGGCGCGAAATGGCGAAAAGGGTGCGGGAGGAAAGCCTGCGCTACGGGCTCGGCCTCGACCCCGACGCGCTGATCGCCGACCTGCCGCTTGGTCGGCGCCAGCGGGTCGAGATCCTCAAAGCCGTCCTGCGCGACGCCGAGCTCCTGATCCTCGACGAGCCGACCTCCAATCTCGCGCCGAGCGAAGTCGCCGAGCTCCTGTCGATCCTTAGGCGCCTGCGCGCGGAAGGGAAAGGCATTGTCTTCATCACCCACAAGCTGCCCGAAGTGCTCGAGGTCTGCGACCGCGTCGTCGTTCTGCGGCTCGGCCGCGTCGCTGGGCGCGCGCGCGTCGGCGACGTGACGCGGGCCGATCTCGCCACGATGATGGTCGGGCGCGACGTCACGACGCCGCATGCGCCGCGCATTGCGCCGCAAGGCGCGATCCGCCTCTCGGTCGATCGCCTCGCCGGCCGGAGCTTGGGGCCGCTCTCGTTCGAGATTCGAGCGGGAGAGGTTCTCGGCGTCGCCGGCGTCGACGGCAACGGCCAGCTCGAGCTCGTGGAGACCCTTGCGGGCTTAAGGCCCGCAAGCGAAGGCTCGATCCGACTCGACGGACATGAGCTTACCCGCCTCGCCGTCGCCGAACGCGTCGGCGCCGGCCTTGCCTATATGCCGGCCGACCGCGGCCAGACGGCGCTGGTCAAATCCATGTCGGTCGCCGAGAACCTGATGCTGCGCGACAGCCGCCGCTCGCCCTTCGCGTCGGGCGCCTTTCTTTCATCGGCGAGCATAGCGCGGGAGGCGAACGCCCTCATGCGAGCCTACGACATCCGCGCGCCTGCGCCGGAAACGAGCGCGGCGCGGCTCTCCGGCGGCAACCAGCAGAAAATCGTGGTCGCGCGGGAGCTCGACAGAAAACCCGCGGCCCTCGTCGCGCATCAACCCGCCTGGGGTCTCGATCCCGGCGCGACCCGGTTCGTCATCGACCAGACGCTCGCCCTGCGCGAGGCCGGCGCGGCGATCCTCTACGTCTCGTCCGAACTCGAGGAGGTTCTCGACATTTCCGATCGCATCGCGGTCATGGCCGACGGCCGGTTCCTGGGCATCAGGCCGCGCGCCGAGGCCGATCTCGCCGAGATCGGCCTTTGGATGTCCGGTCGGGCCGCGTGACCGAAGCCGTCCCGCCGGACTTGCGGACCTCGGCGCCGCGCATCGCCTCGCTCCGGCTCGCCACCGGGGAAGGGATCGCGCTGCGCATCGTCGTCGCGGTCATCCTTTCGCTTGTCTCGTCGGCGGCGCTGGTCGCGCTTTCCGGACACAATCCGCTCGCCGCTTTCGTAGCTCTCGCCAAGGGCGCCGCCGGCTCGCCGCATCAGATCGGCGTCGCGCTCAATCGCGCCACGCCTTATCTGCTGGCGGGCTCTGGCGTCGCTTTCTGCTTTCGCGCCGGCGTCATCAACATCGGCGCCGAAGGACAGATCGCGGTCGGCGGGCTCGGCGCCGCCGCAGTCGCGCTTCACTGGCCTCATTTCGCGCCCTGGCTCGTCGTGCCCGCTTCGCTGATCGGAGCGGCATTGTTCGGCGCGCTGTGGTCCGGAATCGCGGCGGCCATCCATTTGGGGCGCCGGGTCCACGAAGTGCTGGTCACGCTGCTCCTCAATTTCGTCGGCCTGCTTCTCGTCCAGGAGGCGCTGGCGGGGCCGCTCGGCCAGTTCGGCGCCGGGTTCCTGCAATCGCCGCTCATGCCGCGCGGCGCTTGGCTCTGGAAGCTGCCCGGCCTCGACGCGCATATCGGCTTCATCTTCGCGCTCGTCGCGGCGGCGGCTCTGTCCGTGACGCTGTGGCGGACGCCGTTCGGTTTCGCCATCCGCGTCGCCGGACGATCGCGCCACGCCGCGGCCTATGCCGGGTTTTCCATCTCCCGCCTCACCTGGGCGGCCATGCTGCTGTCCGGCGCGCTTGCCGGTCTCGCTGGCGGCGTCGAGGTTCTCGGCATCCATCACCGGCTCATCGAGGGCTTCTCGCTCGGCTTCGGCTTCAAGGCGGTGACGGTCGCGCTCCTCGGCGCCGTTGAGCCGCTCGCGGTCGCGCCGGCGGCCTTGTTCGTCGGTCTGCTCGAGGCCGGCTCGCTCTCGATGCAGCGGCAGATCGGCGTTCCCTCGGCGCTGGTGGTGGTGATCGAAGGCCTCACCATGCTGTTCATCCTCGCAGCGACCGTGAGGCGGGCATGATCGAGTTCCTGGAAGCGGCGATCCGCATCGCGACCCCGCTCATGCTCGCCGCCTTGGGCGGCATCCTCTCCGAGCGCGCGGGCGTGTTCGCGGTCGGGCTCGAAGGCATGATGCTGATGGGCGCGTTCGGCGGCGCCGTCGGCGCCTGGGCGACGGGGAGCGCGCTCGCCGGACTTGCGCTTGCGATTGTTTGCGGAGCGGCGATCGGCCTCGTCGTGGCGATTGTCGCGGTCGGCTATCGCGCCGACCATATGGTCACCGGCCTCACCGCCAATATTCTGGCCGCGGGCCTGACGGCCTATCTCATGCGCGTCTTGTCGGGCGGCGGCCGTCCGATCGCCATTCACCTGACCCCGCTTCCGCCCTGGCCGATTCCGGGCCTGGCCCAAATCCCGATGGTGGGGCCGCTGCTGTTCGTGCATCCGCCGCTGACCTATCTTGCGATCTTAGGCTGCTTCGCCTTGGCCTTCTTCCTCGGCCGCACCCAGGCCGGCCTCACTTTGCGCGCCGCGGGCGAAAGCCCGGAGACCGTGCTCGCCTCCGGGGCCGAACCGCTGCGCGTCCGCATGCTCGCAGTCACCGCCTGCGGCGGGATCGCGGGCATCGGCGGGGCGGTTCTCTCGCTGCAGCAGGTGGGAACCTTCACCGACGGCATGACCAGCGGCCGCGGCTATCTCGCGCTCGCGTCGCTGATCGTGGCGCGCTGGAATCCGTTCGCCGCGGCGATCGCCTGTCTCGCCTTCGGCGCGGCGGAAGCCTTCGAGCTCAGGATGGAAGAGTTTGGCTTGCCGGTCAGCTCCTATATCGTGCAAATGGCCCCCTATCTGATCGCGCTTGCGGTGCTCGCTGTTCTCGGGCGCGCGTCACGCATGCCGGCCGCGATCGGACAACCGCTGCCCTGGGATCAATGAGGTGAAATTTGGCGGAAACGCTCGAGGGCCTGGCGGCCAAGCTTAAAGAGGGCCAAGCCTCATCCGTGAGCCTCGTCGAGCGCGCGCTTGAGCGCATCGAGGCGCTCGACCAGCGCCTCAACAGCTTCGTCGCGCTTGATCCTTCCGCCGCGCTCGCCGCCGCGAAAGCGAGCGACGCGCGCCGCGCGCGTGGGCAAGCGAAGTCCCCGCTCGACGGAATCCCGATCTCGGTCAAGGACAATATTCACGCCGCCGGGTTTCCGACGACCTGGGGAAGCCGCGCGCTTAAGGACTACCGGCCCGCTAAGGACGAGCTGCCGGTCGCGCGGCTCAAAAGCGCGGGCATGATCGTGATCGGCAAGACCAATGTGCCGGAGTTCACGCTCGAGGGCTATACGAGGAACGACCTGTTCGGCGTCACCCGCAATCCGTGGAATCCGGACCTGACCCCCGGCGGCTCGAGCGGCGGCGCGGCGGCGAGCGTCGCGGCCGGCCTCGTCCCTGCCGCGATCGGCACCGACGGCGGCGGCTCGATCAGGCGGCCCGCCTGCCACACCGGGCTTACCGGCTTCAAGCCCTCGATCGGGCGCTGGCCGCGCGCCGACGGCTTGCCCGCCATCATCACCGACTTTGAGACAGTCGGATCGCTCGTCCGCACGGTCGAGGACACGCTTCTCATCGACGCGATCCTGCGCGGCCCGGATCCGCGCGACTGGCGCTCCTCATACGCGCCCGCGCCAAGCTCGCCCAAGAAGACCGCGCGCATCCTCTACATCCCGCGCTTCGGCGTTTCGCCTGTCGATCCGGAGGTTGCGTCCGAAGTGGAGAATTTCGCGCGCCGTCTCAAGTCGATCGGACATGACGTTCGCGAGGGGAAAGTGTTCTTCGATCTCGACCTCGCGGCGCGCGTCTGGCATGTCGTCTCGCGCAGCGGCGTGGCGTGGCTCATGGCTGAAAACCCAACTTACGAGAACCTCGCCGGCGCCTCCGCGCGCGCCATGGCGGCGGACGGCCGGAAAATCTCGGGCGCGGACTATCTCGGCGCGCTGGAGAGCGTCGCCGCGATCCGCCGGCTCGCCGGCGAGCTTTTCCAGGGCGTCGATCTGGTCCTGACGCCGACCGCCGCCGCCCTGCCCTGGCCGGCGGAAAAGCCCTATCCCGATCGCATCGACGGCAAGCCCGCCGGCCCGCGCGACCACGCGATTTTCACCGGCTGGGTGAATATCGCCGGCGTCCCCGCGCTCAATCTTCCGATCGGCCTGTCGCGATCCGGATTGCCGATCGGCGCCCATCTCGTCGCCGCCTTCGGCGCGGACGATCAGCTTCTCGCTTTTGCTCGCGAGGTCTCGCGCGCCGTTCCTCCTCCCCCGCTTCCCGAGCTTGAGGCCGCGCCATGAACACGCGTGCGCCAGGGCGCCATTTCCTGCAAATCCCCGGGCCGACCGACGTGCCCGGTCGCGTCTTGCGCGCGGTCTCGGAGCCGACGATCGATCATCGCGGCCCCGACTTCGCCGCGCTCGGGCGCTCGGTCCTGACCGGGCTCAAGCGCGTCTTCAAGACCAGCGATCCGGTGCTCATCTTCCCGGCCTCCGGCACCGGCGCGTGGGAAGCCGCGCTCGTCAACACGCTCTCGCCCGGCGACGCCGTGGTGATGCCGCGCACCGGCTGGTTCGCCTCGCTGTGGAGCGAAATGGCCAAGCGCCTCGGGCTCGAGCCGATGCTGCTTGAGACCGATTGGCGGCGCGGCGCCGATCCCGCGGCAATTGAGGCCGCGCTCAAAGCCGACAAAGGCGGCAAGATCCGCGCCGTCTGCGTCGTTCATAACGAGACCTCGACCGGCTGCGTGAGCCCTGTTCCCGCCGTCCGGCAAGCGATCGACAGAGCCGGACATCCGGCGCTGCTCATCGTCGACACCATCTCCTCGCTGGCCTCGATCGACTACCAGCACGAGGAATGGGGCGTCGACGTCACCGTCGCCGGAAGCCAGAAGGGGCTGATGCTCCCGCCGGGCCTCTCCTTCAACGCGATCAGCGCGCGCGCGCTCGAAGCGTCGAAAGGGGCGAAACTCACGCGCAGCTATTGGGACTGGCGCCCGATGCTCGAGGCCAATTCCGCATTTTATTTCCCCTATACGCCCGCCACCAATCTGCTGCGGGGCCTGCAGGAAGCGCTCGCCATGCTCGAGGAAGAGGGCCTGCCGAACGTCTTCGCGCGCCACCATCGCCATGCCGCCGCGACCCGGGCGGCGGTGCAGGCATGGGGGCAAGCGGGCGCGGTCGAATTGCAATGTCAGGCGCCGGCGGACTATTCGTCCTCGCTGACCGCGGTCCGCCTTGCCGAAGGCCATAGCGCCGACGCTTTGCGTGCGCTGATTCTGCGGCGGTTCAACATGAGCCTCGGCAATGGCCTCGGCATCCTCAAGGATCGGGTGTTTCGCATCGGCCATCTCGGCGACATCAACGACCTCACGCTCATCGGCGCCGTGTCGGGGGTCGAGATGGGGCTCAAACTCGCCGGCGTGCCGGTCGGCAACGGCGGCGTCGACGCCACGATGGCGGCGTTGACGGCGGAAGAGCACGAGCGGCTCGGGCCTGCGCTGGCCGACGAGCGGACCGCATTTCGCCCGGCCTGAATCGACAAGCAGTTTCTTGACATCGGGCGACGGAGGTCATTGGTGTGCGCGGACCTGGTGCATGGCGTATTGAGGCGGAATCGTCACTGCGAGGAGCGCGAGCGACGAAGATTCCATGGAGTGGATAGCGGCCGGTCACCGGATCTGTCGCGAGCGCGCCGAACTGATCGAGGAACGGGTTCGGCATGTCAACCGGATCAAGGGCCTTTCGCAGCGGGCGAGAGACCGCAGGGCGCCCGACGTTCCGCTGGATTGCTTCGTCGCTGCGCTCCTCGCGATGACGGCGATTCAAGCCGATCGCCGTCACTCGGCTTTCAGCTTCAAATGCGCCTTGGGGAAGTAGAGCCCGACTAATCGCCGGTTCCACCATCTGCCGGCTGCATGCTCGGCTGCCCCGGCATAAGTGTACTCGTAGAGTTCCGCGCGCACGTAAACCGGCGGCTTGTCGGGAAAGGGATCGCTGTCGAGCAGCGCGATGACCGACGGCTCGTTTTCGAGCAGGCGCTCGAGAAAGCGCGAGAACCAGGGCAACCGCTGCGCGTCGTCGAGCGCGGCGAACCACATCTGCCAGTCGAGCCGCGGCTGGTGCGGGATGTTCCATGGCGGGCGGCGGTTCACGTCGCCCGGCTTGTAACGGAATCCGTATTCGCGCCAGTGAACCCCATCATCGGAGCCCTCGACGATGATCTCGTCGCGAGTCGTGGTCATGACGGCGAACAGCCCGTAAGGGCTCACGATATGGAACGGTTCGAACGCCTCATCGATCGCCACCGCCAGCTCGGGCGGGTCGCCGCCGAAACGCCCATCCATTTGCACCAGGCTTAGAAACACCATCAGGGCCGCCGCCGTGTTGACGGCGATTGTCGTCGCCCGTCGCGGCGGCTGCGCGGCCGCCGGCATGAGTCCGACAAGGCGAGCCGGCAATATCCGCCGTAGCGCCGCATCGTCGAACAGCGTGAGACACAGCAGCATGGTCTGAAGATTGAACCAATTGTAGTTCCCGGTCAGGAGAATGCAGCTTTGCAGCGAAAGGACGCCGAACGCCGCGACAAACCTTAACCGCCGCGGAAAGAAGATCAGGAACGGCAGCACCAGCTCGACGACGAACATGGACCCGGTCGCCGCTTTCAAGACGCCCGCCGGCAGCTGCGCCGCGTACCACGCCAGCGGCGTCGGCAGCGGCTGTGTCAGGAAGTGGTAACTGAGCGCCGACAGGTTCCGCCAATTGGGATCGCCGCTGATCAGCTTGACGACGCCCGACATGAACATGAATCGGAACAAGAGCCAGCGCGCGAGCCAGACGCCGGTGGTCGGCCTCAAGCTCATGATGAGCGCGACAACCGTCGTCTCCAGCAGGAACGTGTCCCACTGGAAGGTCATGAAGGTCTGCCCGGCGTAGAACAGCGAGAGGTAAAGCGCGTAGATGAGAACGAGGCTCAGACGCGGGACGAGGCCCAGAACCAGCATCAGCGAGAAGCCCGCCCCGGCCCAGCACACAGCAGAAATCGCGAAATCGCTGTCGTTCAGCCAGAACACCATCGGCGCGAGGACGAAACGCTCAGGGCCGAAGCGGGCGGTGAGCGCGTCGACGAATTCGGGAAGCGGCAGGATGCCGCGGCTGCCGATCAGTCCCTGCGCCTGCACGGCGAAGGATACGAAGGCGGAAAGCGTGACGAGCCCGAACAGGCGAAGGAACAGGAACGACACAAGGTCATAGCGCGGCGGCTCGTGGTTCCTGCCCCACAGCATGAGGCTCATGCGATAGAAAGCCGGGCGGCGCCTGGCGATAAAGGCGTAAGTCAGTTCCGAGACGGGCGCGAAGCCCGGCAGATGTCGATAGAGAGCGAGCCAGAATCCTTTGCCGGGCGCTTGCGCCAGCGTCAGGAAGCTCGCCTCGGCGGCGCTCGCGCGCCGACCGTCGGGCGCGATGTATTGCACCGCGCGTTTGAACTCGGCTTCGGCAATCTCCGGATATTGCTCAAGGACCTGTTGATAGGGCCTATATTCGACGCGCTCGCCGGTCAGCTTCTCCCAATAGCGCGCCCAGTAGCCGCAGAACCCGCAATCGCCGTCATAGACGAGCCGCGGCTGCGCGCTCGAGGCTCGCGCTTCGATCGGACCCGCGGACTGATTTTGCGACGGCTCTTGCACGGCTCAACACGACTGGCGCCCGCTCACTTTGTTCGCGCTTTGTTGACCCGCGCCGCGCAACAGCGCTTCGCTCCAACGGCGCGCTGAACGTGGCGCCGATCGGAACATCGGCCGCGGACCAGGTCGCCCGGACGCGGCTCGCAAGCGTGCGCCTGCTCGCGCGGAGATGAGGGCTTGGCGTTGGCGCTCAGCCCTCTCTTGATAGCCGACGCGTTACTTCTCAAGCTCCGCTAGCGTCGGCACGCGGCCGTTGGGGGTCAGATGATGGACGAGTTGCGGCAGCGCGGTCGCGAGTTGGTTTAGCAATTCCTGCTGGCTCATGCCGCTGCGCGCCGCCAATTCGTCCAGAGTCGTCTGCCCAAGCGCCGAGCCCAGTTGTCCAGGTTGAACTGGCTGATTGGTTCCTGGGCCGATCCAGGAATTGACTTGCGGCGCGGCGCCGCCGGCAGTGAGCTTGCCGATCAGGTCGTTGAGGCCGCCGAGGATGCTGCCGGCCGGCGCGTTCGTCGGCGCGGGCTGCGGCGGCGCCTGCCCTGACGACGATGTCGGCGCTGAGCTTCCGCCGAACACCTTGCCAAGTATCAGCGCGCCCAACGCGACCGCGATCGGGGTCGCCAGATTGCCGCCAGGCACCGCGTTTCTCATTGCATCATCAAACGAAGCCATCGCCGTCTCCTCCGAATGAACCTGACCGAAACACACCCTCCGCAGCTTGGCGCTGCAATGCGAAGTTATGGGGCCAAGACTACCGGCTTGCGTTTTTCGCGTCCATACCGCAGATTCCCGGGCCGGCTGGCGGCGCGTGGGAGGCTACGACATGGGCATATTCAGCTGGATCATTCTGGGCCTGATCGCTGGTTTCATCGCGAGCAAGATCGTCAACAAGACCGGTTCAGGCATTCTCATGGATATCGTGCTCGGCGTCATCGGCGCGATCGTCGGCGGGTTTATTGCGAGTTTCGTGGGGCTCGGCGGCGTCACCGGCGTGAACATCGGCAGCATTGTCATCGCCGTCATCGGCGCCGTGGTCGTCCTCTTGATTTACCACGCGGTCGCCTCGCGCGCTTGATGGGCGAGCGGTCAGTCGGCGCCGCTCCACCGCGCCGCCGACCGGTCGTCGTCGCCCTTCGCCTCGATCCAGCCTTCGGCGGCGCCGTCGACGCGGATCGCGCGCTTCCAAAACGGCGCGCGCGTCTTGAGGTAATCCATCAGCATCTGCGCCGCCTTGAACGCCGCGCCGCGATGTAGGGCGGCGACCGCGACGAGCACGATCCGCTCGCCTGCACGAATCCGGCCGTACCGATGGATCACCGTCACCCCCAAAAGCGGCCAGCGCGCCTCCGCCTCCGCCGTTGCGCGCGCGATCTCGTCTTCGGCCATACCGGGATAATGTTCGAGCTCGAGCGCGGCGAGCGATCCGCCCTCGTCGCGGCAGTAGCCAACAAAGCTCACCACCGCGCCGACGTCGGTCCGCCCGCTCGCGAGCGCTTCGGCCTCCCCTCCGGGATCGAAGTCGCCCTTTTGGACGCGGATGCTCGCCATTCGCTCAGCCGCCGGTCATCGGCGGAAAGAACGCCACTTCTCTCGTGCCCTTGATCGAAGCGTTGCTGCGGGCGTGAACGCGATCGAGCGCGACGCGAACGGCAGCGGGCGTTTCGAACGCCCGCGCGTAGTCCTCGCCGCGCCCGGAGAGCCAGGCCACGAGGTCGCCCACCGTCGTCACCGTCGAAGGCGGATCGAGCTCCTCCTCCGCCCTGCCGACGCGCTCGCGCACCCAAGCGAAATAAAGCGCCTTCATGGTCTCGCCTCAGTCGCCGCCGACATTGTCGTAGCTCGCCTTCATATAGTCCCAGCCGGTGTAAAGCGTCAGGATGGCGGCGATCCACAAAAGCAAGGTCCCGGTCGTGATCGATCCCGGCAGCAAAGCTTCCCCGGCGGGACCGGCGATCAGGAAGCCGAGGGCGATGAATTGTACGGCGGTCTTCCACTTGGCGACCGCCGTAACCGGCAGCGGGACTCTGAGCTCGGCCAGGTATTCGCGTAAGCCCGAGACCAGAATTTCCCTGCAAAGGATGACGATCGCCGCCCAAAGCGTCAAACCGGAAATCGTCTGATCGGCGACGAGCACCAGGATCGCCGCCGAGACCAGAAGCTTGTCGGCGATCGGATCCAGCATTCGTCCGAGCGAGGACTGCTGCGACCAGGCGCGCGCCAGATAACCGTCGAAAAAATCGCTGATTCCAGCGGCGACAAAGATTGCGAGCGCCGTCCAGCGCGCCCACG
>Ga0335073_10010761_pt1 | contig 12861 bp, 9 predicted proteins | sample Lox_Sample_22_FD_207093 | JGI IMG/M metagenome (GOLD analysis project Ga0335073, IMG submission 207093) | Soil microbial communities from Loxahatchee National Wildlife Refuge, Florida, United States - Lox_Sample_2.2 | ecosystem: Environmental > Terrestrial > Soil > Wetlands | place: USA: Florida...
GCCGTCGAGGTGTAGTGCACCGGCACGCTCCTGGCGAACAGCCAAGCCGCCGCCACCCCCGCCAGCATGGTCAAGACAACCCACAAGCCATGCTTACGCAACACCCTCATAACAGCCGACCCGCCAATCCGGACCCGTCGATGTGAAATCCATTGCGCGCTTCCCGGGCAGCGTGAGAACCCGCCCGGCGGGCGGGGCCATGGTGGGGCGCGCTCATGCTGGCACTGCCGCTGGTCGGCGCGTGGTGGCACGCGCGGTGAAGGACTGGCCGCCGCCATCGGCAGCACGCTGCCCAGGCAGGCCGCGGACGAGAGCCAGGACCAGGAAGAACATGTCGCCCGAGCCGCGGTAGGTCAGGTGCGGGTCGAATACCATCAGGACCGCCTGCGAACAGGTGGCGGCGGCCAGCGCGGTGGCGATGACCCCGGCCGGATCGGCCCGCTGTGCGTGCCTCCAGCACTTCTTGACCACCGCCGCGACAAAGGCGATGTAGCTGGCGAGCAGCGGAATCCCGCCGCCCCAGAGCAACCAGGTATACCCGCTCTCGATCCACACATAGCCGTACTGCCGGGTATCCGTGGCTATCCGGGCCGAGGGCCGAACACCCAGAATCCAGTTGTTATCCGAGAACAGGACCGGCCAGAAATACGTCCGCAGGTTGTATAGCCGGTTAAGCCAGCTCACCGGCAGACCCGTATCGGAATTGAACCCGCCCAGGCGGGTCTGAATGACTGGCCACAGCAGCACGCCGCCGACGAGGCCGACGGGAACGGCGTAGGCGGCGATCCGGCCCGCCTTCGTGATCGCCATCAGCGCCGCCAGCGCCACGATCAGGCCGATCAACGTGGAGAACTCCGCCGCGGCGATGACGCCCAGCGCGAACAGGGCCGCCAGGCCGCCGAGCCACAGCCGCCGCGGGTAGCCACGCAAGAGCATGGCGACCGCAATGCCGAGGTTGAGGATCGCCAGGTCGGCGACGGCCGCGGGCAGGCCAAGCAGGGAACTGCCGCGGCCGTCGGATAGCGGAGCGGTGACCTCGTTCGGCGCGTAGTACTTTGCCAGCAGACCAGGCACGCCGAACAAATGCAGCGCCTGCAGCATCCCGATTACGCAAACGACCGCCGCCGATGCCATCGACAGCACAAGGCAGCGCAGCGCCTGCTCGCGCGTTTTGACAACCGACCGAACGATCACGTACTCCGCGAGGAGTTTCCAAATCACGACGCAGTACAGGAGGTCGTCCTCGGTGATCGCCCGCTGCCGTACGGCCATCATGGCCAGGGGCAGCGCCGAGCTCGTGATGCCGAGCGCGATGATCGTGACATCGACGCGGTCGATCGCCGGCCACCGGAACGCACCTGAGCGCAGCCCCATGAGCCAGCGCAGGCTGATGCCAATCCCGAACAGCACGATGAGGGCTTCGTTCGGCCGCAGCACCGGGATCACCGCCCCGGCGTTGATACCGACGGTCAGCGGCGTGAGGAGAATCAGGGCGTAGGCCGCTATGACCGGCCTGGCGATGACCAGCCCGATGATGGCGAGCACGGCGACCGCGAGCAGGCCGTACTTGACCTTGACGTTCAGAAGGACTCCGACTCCGATCGGCCCGAGCAGCAGCGCGCCGTCCACGAGGCGCCGGGTTACGGCCGGTCCCATGGCCTCGATGGTGTCGGCCAGCGCCAGCCTCCGCGACGCGGACCAGATGCCGAGCGGGTCCGTGGCGACGCGCGCCGCGCCGCTGGCTGTCACCTCGCACCGCCTGTGAATAGGGCCGGAACGGTACGGAACAGGATGACGAGGTCGTACAGGAGGCTTCGGCGGGCCACGTACTCGACATCGAGCTCCAGGGCCTCTCGCATCGAGAGCCGGTTCCGCCCGCTCACCTGCCATAGGCCGGTCATCCCGGGCTTGACATCGAAACGCCGCTGATACGGCTGGCCGAATATGTCGGCTTCCCACGAGAGCACCGGGCGCGGCCCGACCAGGGACATCTCGCCCTTCAGCACGTTGATCAGCTGCGGAAGCTCGTCCAGGCTGCTCCGGCGCAGCCACGAGCCCAGCCGGGTCACGCGCGGATCGGCTTCGAGCTTGAACAGCCCGCTCGCGCCGGCCGGGGCTGCCCCCTCGGCGGAGAGGAGGCCTGCCACGTAGTCGCGGTGTATCCGGTCGTCGTTATCCACGTACATGGTCCGCAGCTTCAGCAGCGTGAACGGACGCTTGTCCCGGCCCAGCCGTTCCTGGCGGAACAGGGCCGGGCCGCTGGACGTCACGCGCACCAGCAGCCACAAGAACAGCAACAACGGCATCAGGGCGACGACCGCGATCAGCGAGAGGACTACGTCGGCCGCCCTCTTGGCCCCCTCGGGTCCCGGCCCCTGGGCCGCGCCACGCTTTCTTTCCGCGACTTCTGTCATGGCACCGGTTGCCTCCCGCTCCGCAACGCCTCGGCGAGCGCCTCGCACACGAGATCGACCTGGCTGTCGGTCTGATGAGGGAATATGGGCAGCGACAGGAGCTCGCCCGCCGCACGCTCGGCGACCGGCAGCGAGCGGTCCGCGAACCGCCGCAGCGGCGGCTGCAGGTGACAAGGCACCGGGTAGTGCACGCCGGTCTCGATGCCGCTGCGGGCCATTTCCTTGCGGACGGCGGCCCGGTCGGCCACGCGCACCACGAACAGGTGATAGACGTGATGCGCGGACGGCGCGACGCCGGTCAGCTTCACGCCGGTGCCACCAAGCTGGCCGCGATACCGATCGGCCAGTGCGACCCGCCGCCGCGTCCACGCGTCAACGCGGGCCAGCTTGCCGGAGAGCGCGATCGCCTGGAGCGCGTCCAGGCGGCTGTTCGTGCCGAGGAGGTCGTGCTCGTAGTGCGCCGCGCCCTGGGACCGTCCGTGGTTGGCCAGCGCTCTCACGCGATCGGCCAGTTCCGGCCGCGAGGTGACCACGGCGCCCGCATCGCCGAACGCACCGAGGTTCTTCCCTGGGTAGAAGCTGAAGGTGGCGGCCACGCCGAAAGATCCGGCCCGCCGGCCATCCCATTCCGCGCCATGAGCCTGCGCCGCATCCTCGATCAGCAGGATCCCCGCGGCTGCGGCCACGGCCTGTAGCCCCGTCATGTCCGGCAGCTGCCCGAACAGGTGCACGACGATCACGGCCCGGGTGCGCGGTGTGATGGCCTCGGCCAGGCTCTGCGGCGTCATCAGCAGCGTGTCGTCGCTGACGTCGGCGAAGCGCGGGACGGCGCCGGCGCGCACCACCGCGGCCGCAGTGGCGATGAACGTGTTGGCCGGCACGATGACTTCGTCGCCCGGGGCAAGCCCCAGCGCCAGCAGCGTGAGCTCCAGGGCATCCGTTCCGTTCGCGACCCCGACGGCGCAGTCCGTGCCGCAATAGGAGGCCCAGGCTCGCTCGAAGTCTGTGATCGCCTTTCCCCCGATGTACCGGCCGCCGAGCAGGCTGGCCAGGTAGTCCTTCTCGATCAAGTCCCAGACCTCGCTCGCCATCGGTGCGAGGTCGGTGAACGGGACGCGGGTCTCAGCCAACGGAAGTCACCGCTGAAACCGCGTCGAGCCGCGGCTGCGCGTCGGCGGGCCGCCGCATCACCTCGGCCAGTGCGACCGGCCGCTGTTCCTGCAACGAGATCTGAGCGCATTCCAGGACCTGGACCACTGCCAGGCCACTGCCGCCGTCCACGGACGGGCGCGAGCCGTTGGCAATGCAGTCGATGAAATGCTGGTCCTGAACCGCGAGTGGCTCGGCGAACGCGACAAACGGCGAGACGGTGTCGCCCAGGTGGTATGCGATTTGAGAGACCGGTCCACCGCTCGGATCCGGGGGCACGGCCGACTTGTCATAAATGCGGACCCGCTCCCCGTCAACCATGTCGTCGTAAACAACCATCCTTTTCGAGCCAACCGCCGTAATCCTGCGGACCTTCTGCGGGCTGAGCCAGCTGACCTGGATATTTGCCCGAACGCCGACATCGGCATAGTCGAGTCGCAGGTAGGCGACGTCTTCAAGTGCAGGGTCTACGTGACGCGAGCCCCATGCGGTGACGGTTGTCGGCCGTGACCCGAGCACGAAGTTCGAGATCGATATATCGTGCGGCGCCAGGTCGAGAATGACGTTCACGTCGGTCTGGTAGAGGCCGAGATTCAGGCGGGCGCAGTCGAGGTAGAACAGTCGGCCGAGCTGCCCGCTGCGCACTAGGTCGCGGAGCTTGTGCACCGCTGCGTTGTGCTCGAAAGTGTGGCCCGGCATGAGCACGACCCCGGCACTCTCGGCCGCCTCGACCACGGACCGTGCGGCGCGGGCGGTCGTGGCCAGCGGCTTTTCGATCAGTACATGCTTGCCGGCGGCAATAGCCTTCAGGCTGAGCGGTGCGTGGCTGGCGGGCGGCGTGGCGATGATGACCGCGTCAAGGTGCGGCAGCGCCTCCTCGAGATCGGCGTACGCCGGAATCCCGTGGTCCGCCTGCCGGCTCCCGCCGTTGAGGCTGGCGAACTGAGGATCTATTCCGGCTACGGACGCCACCCCGGTCGTGGACCGGAGAACGCGCACGTGCCGTGACCCCCAGTAGCCCACGCCCACGACGCCGACGCGAATTCCGTCTTCCTGCTCCCGCACAATAACCCCCCTTGGTCGGAGCTTTTGCTGCGTCGCCTGATTGCATCCGGCGAAGCGGCAAATGCTAGCCGGGCCAGCCCGGCACGTTCTGGGTGATGATTCGCGGCAATTGGCCCGCGTATTCGTCCCGGGATGGCGGGGGAAGGCTTTGAGGCGGACGGCATGGGCAATGCGCGTGGTAAAGAAAGGCTGATCGCACGTTCCAGAGCTTGGTCTATGTCACCGGGCCTGCGGCACCCCCGCATGAGCGGCCGGATCTACGTCAGATTGGGGGCATTCCCGGTCACCGCGGCCGCCCCTGGATCCGCCGGGACGGATTTAGCCGTCGGCCACCTCGGCGATCCGGCGCCGGGCCTTGTTGCGCACGTGGCCGAGGCCTCCAGCGAGCCATCCAAGCTCGGGCGTCCGCCATGCGGCCTGGACGGCGATATAGATGGTGCCGCCGACGAGAGCCGCGGCGAGGATACCCAGGCGAGCTCCGATGGGCCGGTCCAGCCAGTGCTGGACTGTTGTGGCGGTGAGCCAGGCCGGGCCGGCCATGATAAGGGCGCCGGCCAGGAACTTGCCCAGTGACGGCGTGAGGCGCTCGGTGCCGCTGCGAGTGATCTTCCGCCACAGCTGGATGGTCAGGTGGCACGCTGCCACGGTCACCGCCACAGAGAAGGACAGCCCCAGCGCAAGGATTACGTCGGGGCCCCTGACCAGCAGTGCGGCGCTGGCCAGGCTCAGGCAGATGAAGGCCTGCACCAGCATCGACATCAGCGGTGACCGCGTGTTCTTCCTGGCGTAGGACGCGTAGGTAGCGATCATGAATGCGGTTTGGCTGATCACAGCCACCGACAGCGCGACGAGCGAGAGCGCGACCATGGTGACACCCGATGGGGTGCCCATCCGCCCGAAGGAGATGGCCCTGGCCAGTGGTACGGCCAGGACCAGGTACCCGACCGCGGCGGGGATGGCCACGAAGAGCCCGAGGGCGAAGCCGCGTACGAGGGTGTCACGGAAGCCGGCCGCATCCCCGTCCAGGTGCATCCTGGCCAGCCGGGGCAGCAGCGAGAGGGCCACGGGAGTGGCGCCTACCGCGATGGCGAGATAGTAGAAGTTCAGCGCGATCTGGAAGGCGACCACCCCGCCCGGCAGGCGGTTGGCCACGGTCAGCAGGGTGAGCACCTGCAAGGCGAGGAGGCCGGCCTGGGCCAGCGAGGGCAGCGCCCGCCGGACGACGACCCGGACCTCCGGATCGTGCCAGCCCAGGCGCGGGATGAGGACCGAGCCGGCCCGCTTGGCCCCGTACCACTGGGTCGCGGCGTGCAGCACGACCGCGCCAGTCGAGCCGAGGCCGAGCAGCAGCATCTCGCCGGTCGGTACGTGATTCAGGTTCGTGTCCGTCCCGTACAGGACGGCGGTGGTGAGGAGGACGGCGATCGTGCCGAGGTTCTCGATGGACGGAGCGCCAGCGGCCAGGGCGAAGCGCTGGCGGGAGTTCATGACCGCGGTGGCCGTTCCGACCACGCCGTAGCAGAAGATCTGCGGGATGAACATGAGGATCAGGAGCCGGCCGATACGCACCTCGGCCGCGCCCGCCAGGTGGGCTCCGCCGCCCAGGGCGGCGAATCCGAGCACGAGGGGGCCGAGGGCCAGCGCTAACGGCGCGGCCGCCACGAGCGCGATCAGGGTCATGCCGAGAAAACCGCCGGCCACGCGTTCCGAAGCGCGGCGGTCGCCGGCGTCGATGTGGCGGACAAGCGCGGGTACCAGCAGCGAGGAGAACAGCGAGCCTGCCAGGAAGCCGTAGTAGATCAGGTTCGGCAGGGAATTCGTGAGCTGATACGTGTTGCCGAAGAAGGTCGGACCCAGGACCGCCCCGATAAAGGCAAACCTGATCAGGCCAGTGACCCGGCTCACGATGGTCCAGGCGGCCACCGTGAGCGAGTCACCTGCTGCCGCGGTGGCCGAGGTTTGTGTGTCGCCGCTGTGGGTGGGGTGTGGGGTGGCTGGGGGGTGGGGTTTGGTTTGGGGTGGTGTGGGGGTGCGTGGGGGGGTGGCGGGCAGTGTGCGGGGTGCGTTGTTGATGACGCCGAGGAGGGTGGCGTGGCTGGTGGTCTTGATTTCCTGGGCGGCGGTTCGGGCTGATGTGCGGCGGGTGCGGCGTATGTCGGCGACCATGAGGACGATGTCGCTGATGCGTGCCACGGTCATCGCGTCTGAGATGGTGAGCAGTGGCGCGCTGTCGATCACGATCGCGTCGGCGGCGACTCGCATGTCGGCGAAGACGCGGGCCAGCTGGGTGACCTCGAACAGTTCGGCGGGCCGGCCGGCGCGCCCGCCGGTGGTGACCAGGCTCAGGCCGGGCACGGTGGTGGGGATGGTGACGTCGTCCAGTGCTGATTGCTCGGTGAGCAGGTCGGTCAGGCCGGGGGTCTCGCTGGCGCCGAAGATGCTGCTCAGCGACGGGCGCCGCAGGTCGGCGTCGACCAGCAGCACCCGGGCTCCGCCCTGGGTCAGCGCCGTGGCCAGGTTGACGGCCACGGATGTGCGGCCTTCGCGGGGCCGGGCGCTGGCGACCAGCAGGACCGTCCCGGGGTGGCCTACCGGGGTGAGCAGCGGGCCGAGGCGGGCCCTGAGGTAGCGGTAGGCCTCGGCCGGGCGGGATAGCGGGGCGTTGCGGAACACCAGCGCCGGGCTGGCCCGGTGGCGCCATATGCGGGGGACCGCGGCCACGGCCGGGGCGCCCAGGCATTCCTCGAGGTCGGCCCGGTCACGTACCCGGCCGTCGATGACGTCGCGGATGAAGATCTCGCCGACGCCGAGCAGCAGCCCAAGGACCGCGCCCAGGGAATAGAGGATTTTCCTGGGCGTCCCGCCCGGCGTGAGCGGCAGGTCAGCGGGGGTCACGAGGGTGACCTGCAGGGGGTCTGCGGCACGTGCCGTTTTGGAACGGGACGCCAGGTTGCGGAACGCGATGTAGGCCGTCGTCGTGGCGGCGGCGCACCGCTGAGCCGCCCGGGGCGTGGGCATCGAGCAGCTGATCGACAGAATGTTGGAGGTGCTCGACACGCCGGCACTCAGGTGCGTCGCCAGCGGGCCGGGGTCAGTGCCCAGCGCGCGTGCGGCGTCGACCACGACCACCCCGGAGGTGGCAACGATCTTCTCCGTCGCCTGGTTCGGCACCACCAGCGTCGCGTTGGGCACCACGTGCGACTCAACATCCACCTGCGCCGTCGAGGTGTAGTGCACCGGCACGCTCCTGGCGAACAGCCAAGCCGCCGCCACCCCCGCCAGCATGGTCAAGACAACCCACAAGCCATGCTTACGCAACACCCTCATAACAGCCGACCCGCCAAGGTCACGTCGCGCCGTGGGCGGAGGGTCAGGACGGGCTGCGGGTCAGGTTGGCTCACGACGTCAGGCACCGAGCGCGCGACTGGCCGCCACTGCCTGCGGGCCTGGTTTGAACAAGTATCGCTCGACCCTCTTCCCCGGAACGCGCCGCGCGGCGCGAAAACAGCACTAATGGTCTCCGGAGGGCCGGGCGGCGGACAGCCTCATACGACGTAGAAGGCCTGCGTCATCTCAGTGATCGGGCGCCCGCGAGGCTAAGTGAGCGGGCCGCCCGGGGGCTGAATGTGCCGTGATTCACCATCTGAAATCCGTTCGTCGAGTGCGTAACTCTTTTGTCACGTTCGCGCGTCATACATGTGGGTGTCTGTCGCGCTAGGGTCTGCACTTGGACGTAGCCGCTCTCATGATTACGTTCGGGGGCGATCCTCACGCTACGGGCTTGCCTTGCAAGGGGGGGTGCCCAATGCGGCTTGTGCTTTGTGATAAAAACCGGATCCTGTGTGAAGCGCTCGGCGCCGCGATGGAGTCGCGTGGTCATCAGGTAGTCGCGATCGCCACCACAGCCGCCGATGGCGTCGCGGCCGCGGCGGAATTTCGGCCCGATGTCGTCTTGCTGGATCTCGCCTTCCCGGACGGGGCCTCGACCAACGGCGCAACCGCCGTTGCAGCCTTAGACGCGGACGCGGACGCGGTCGGCGTCGGCGCGGCCCGGGCCATCCGCCGCGAGCACCCGGGCACGGCGGTTCTGGTGCTATCGAGCATGACCGACGCTGCGGCGTGGTCGGCCGCCCTGGACATTGGCGTGGCGGGCCTGCTCCGCAAGGACCAGTGTGTGAACGCGATCGCCGACGCCCTCGACGTCATCGCGGCGGGCGGGGTGGTGTTAGACCAGAGGCTGACCAGACAGTCGAACAGGCGCCCGGCCCGGCGTCGCACCGGCAGCCTCTACGTGCTCACCCCGCGGGAGAAGGAAGTGCTGCGCCGAATCGTGGCCGGCCAGAGTACGGGACAGATGGCATGCGAGATGAACATTGCTACCAGCACCCTGCGCACTTATGTGAAGAATGTGCTCTCAAAGATCGGAGCACACACCCGTCTGCAAGCGGCCGCTCTGGCCAGCCAAGGCGACTTGCAGAATGAGCTCTCCGCTTGATGCCGTCCCGGCGGCTATACCGGCTGCAACCCCCCCAATTGACGTAGGGGCGACCACGGCGGCCGAGGCTATTGCTGCGTTCCTGGCTAGGCAAGGCTCACCCCCATGGGTATCAGTGTCTTTGTCATAGACGCAGAGCGTACTTTTGCCGATGCCCTTTCGGTCCGGCTGGAGGCCGAGGAGGACATAGACATCGTCATGTCGCTCCATCCGAAGGCACCCGCGCCGTCGCTCATCCTCGGTCGGCATGCGGATGTGGTGCTTCTGGACGCTGACCTGCCCGACAACGCGGCGGTAAATCTATGCGAGGAACTGACCGGCCGTTCTGAGGCCCCACGTGTGGTGATGATGAGCTCCGGCTCGGAGGCCGCTCGCATCGCGGACGCCGTGCGCGCCGGCACTGCGGCCTGGGTGCGCAAGGATGAGTCGTTAAATCACCTGCTGCATGTGATGCGGGGCGTGGTAGAGGGGGAGACCTGGCTGCCCCGGGCCGAGATGGGCGCGGTGCTGCGGCTGCTGCTAGAGGATCGCGAGCGGCAGCGGGAGAGTGATCGGCTGCTCGCCGCGCTGACCCCGCGCGAGCGCGAGATACTATCCTGTCTGGCCGACGGCGCTGGGCGGCACGATGTGGCCGAGCGGCTGCACCTGTCGGCGAACACGGTCCGGACTCACCTGCAGAACCTGATGGCCAAGCTCGGCGTCCACTCAACGCTGGAGGCGGTGGCCCTAACGCGGGCCCAGCTGAGCGTGTCCTCGACCAGCGAGAGCTGATGCTAGGGTCGGGGCGGGCCGTGTGGCCTGCTGCCGTCCGCGTCTGACGAGCGCGTGGTAGGAGCCCTGAGGCTGGTCCTCAGCGATCGGCGACCGGGCGGCACCCCAAAGAGCCCGCTGGAAGGTGCACGATTTCTGCTGATGACCAGCTGTCCAAGTATCTGGCCGAGGAGGCGGGGCGCCGGCTGATGGCCCTGCGCGGGGCCGGCGGCGCGGCCGATGACCTGCGGCGGGCCGGAGACCGGAGCTCACACGAATTCCTCGCCGCCGAGCTGGCCAGGCAACGGCCTGGCGACGCGGTGCTGTCCGAGGAGGGCGCCGACGACCTGGCCAGGCTCTCGGCCAGTCGCGTCTGGATCGTGGATCCGCTGGACGGGACGCGGGAGTTCGGTGAGCCAGGCCGCAGCGACTGGGCGGTGCACGTCGCGCTGTGGGAGCGCGGCGAGCTGACCGCTGGCGCGGTCGCGCTTCCGGCTCAGGGCAAGACCCTGTGCACCGCTGACCCGCCGGAGACGCCCGCCGCACCGCCGGCGGGCACCCTGCGCCTGCTGGTCAGCCGGACCAGGCCGCCGGAGTTCATGACGCGGCTGGCTGGCAAGCTCGGCGCGGAACTGCTGCCACTGGGCTCGGCAGGCGCCAAGGCCGCGGCGGTGATCTGCGGTGACGCCGAGGCGTACGTGCACAGCGGGGGACAGTACGAATGGGATTCGGCCGCGCCGGTCGCCGTCGCGGTTGCGGCGGGCCTGCACGCGTCTAGGATTGACGGCTCCAAGCTTTCCTACAACCAGGCGAAGCCGTCACTGCCGGATATCCTGATTTGCCGGGCCGCGCTCGCTGATCCGCTGCTCGAGGCGATCAGCTCGGTTCGATAGCCCTCGCCACCATCCCCTTGGAGTTCTCCCGATGGCCACGCCGCCGCGTTCCGACTACCAGCTATCGCAGCTCGACATGCTCGAGGCCGAGTCGATACACGTGATTCGGGAGGTGGCCGCCGAGTTCGAGCGGCCGGTGCTGCTGTTCTCCGGCGGCAAGGACTCGATCGTGATGCTGGCCCTGGCTGAGCGCGCATTCTGGCCCGCGCGGTTCCCGTTCCCGGTGATGCACGTGGACACCGGGCACAACTTCGCCGAGGTCCTCGAGTTCCGGGACCGGCGGGTGGAGGAGGCGGGCACCCGGCTGATCGTCGCGTCGGTGCAGGACTCCATCGATGCCGGGCGCGTCGCCGACGAGACCGGCCGCTGGGCCAGCCGGAACCGGCTGCAGACCACGACGCTGCTGGACGCGATCGAGGAGCACCGGTTCGACGCGGTGTTCGGCGGCGCCAGACGCGACGAGGAGAAGGCCAGAGCGAAGGAGCGGATGTTCTCCTTCCGCGACGAGTTCGGGCAGTGGGATCCGAAGAACCAGCGGCCGGAGCTCTGGAACCTGTACAACACGAAGCTGCACCGCGGCGAGCACATCCGGGTGTTCCCGCTGTCCAACTGGACCGAGCTCGACGTGTGGCACTACATCTGGCGGGAGGATCTCGAGATCCCGTCCATCTACTTCGCGCACCAGCGCCAGGTGTTCGAGCGCGACGGCATCCTGCTGGCCGACAGCCCCTATGTCACGCGGGGTGAGGACGAGCCGCTCTACGAGGCGACCGTCCGCTATCGCACGGTCGGGGACATGACGTGCACCGGGGCGGTCGAGTCGACGGCCGCGACGATCCCCGAGGTGATCACCGAGATCGCGGCGACCCGGATCACCGAGCGGGGCCAGACTCGCGCCGACGACCGTGCCAGTGAGGCGGCGATGGAAGACCGCAAGCGAGAGGGCTACTTCTGATGATGAACCCAGACACCGGTCAGGTTGGTGAGGGCCGTCAGGTTGGTGAGGCCGCCCAGCCCGCGCCGGAACGGCACATCGACATGCTGCGGCTGGCTACCGCCGGGTCGGTCGATGACGGCAAGAGCACGCTCATCGGACGGCTGCTGTTCGACTCCAAGGCCATCTTCGAGGACCAGCTCGCGGCCGTCGAGCGGACCAGCAAGGACCGCGGCGAGGAGTACACGAACCTGGCCCTGCTGACCGATGGGCTGCGCGCCGAGCGCGAGCAGGGCATCACGATCGACGTGGCCTACCGCTACTTCGCCACGCCGCGGCGGAAGTTCATCATCGCTGACACCCCCGGTCACATCCAGTACACCAGAAACATGGTCACCGGCGCGTCAACCGCCGACCTGGCGATCGTCCTGGTCGACGCGCGCAACGGGCTGACCGAGCAGAGCAGGCGGCATGCGTTCCTCGCCACGCTGCTGCGGGTCCCGCACCTGGTGCTCGCGGTGAACAAGATGGACCTCGTCGACTACGACGCAGCCGTGTTCGAGCGGATCGCGGAGGAGTTCACGTCGTTCGCGGCCAAGCTGGAGATCAGCGACCTGACGTTCATCCCCATTTCCGCGCTGCATGGCGACAACGTCGTGCAGCGCTCGGCGAGCATGCCGTGGTATGACGGCCCGTCGCTGCTGCACCACCTCGAGCACGTGCACATCGCCTCGGACCGGAACCTCATCGACGTCAGGTTCCCGGTGCAGTACGTGATCCGGCCGCACCAGGCCACCGACCCGGAACTGCACGACTACCGGGGCTACGCGGGCCAGGTCGCGGGCGGCGTACTCAAGCCCGGCGACGAGGTGATGCACCTCCCGTCGGGGCTGACGACCACGATCTCGCGCATCGACACCGCACACGGCGCCGTGGCCGAGGCCTTCGCGCCGATGTCGGTGACGCTGCTGCTGGACGACGATCTCGACGTGTCCAGGGGCGACATGTTCTGCCGGCCGCACAACCAGCCGCCGGTCGTCCAGGACGTCGAGGCGCTGGTCTGCTGGATGACCGACGCCCGGTCGCTCAGCCCGCGCAGCAGGCTGATCGTGAAGCACACCACCCGGACCGTGAAGGCGATCGTCCGCGACTTGCACTACC
>Ga0335073_10010763_pt1 | contig 12861 bp, 8 predicted proteins | sample Lox_Sample_22_FD_207093 | JGI IMG/M metagenome (GOLD analysis project Ga0335073, IMG submission 207093) | Soil microbial communities from Loxahatchee National Wildlife Refuge, Florida, United States - Lox_Sample_2.2 | ecosystem: Environmental > Terrestrial > Soil > Wetlands | place: USA: Florida...
CGCCGAGAAGTGGGTCTCGCTCTCCGCGGACTCCGCGGCGATCCCGAGGAGCTGAAGGTCCTCGAGGAGCGGGATCGGCTTCTCGGCGTCGGTCACCCGGATCGGGGAGGTGCCGCGAACGAGCCCCGTGCGGAATCCGACGACCTCGGTCACCGGCCGGCCCACCCAGTCTTCGGGGGTGTCGAGCAGCTCCGTCGACCCGTGCTCCGCGCTGAGCAGCGGCCCGATCGATACCTTCGGGTACCCGTACCGCCCCACGAACAGGCCGGGAGGGGAGCTGCCCGAGAGGTCGCGGCCGCTGACCATCGGGAGCGTCCGGGCGAACGCGTTGTACCGGACGAGGATCGGACAGACCGGCTTACCGCAGAGCAGCTGCGCCGAGCGGCACCGGATGCACATGGAGGGGTCCTCGCGCAGGCCCGGGATGCTCCAGGAGAGCGACTCGAGGGCGGACAGGCCCGGTATGGGCGGGACGGTGGAGGAGGACATGGAGCCCTCCGGTACAGGGACGAGCGCGCTTGAATACCACGACCGGGAGGTCGAGAAACACCCTGCGCACGGCCCCCCACGATGCCCCGAACCGTGGGCTCAAATAGCGGAGTGCGGTCCGCGACCCCTGTCTGGGACTGTGGGGTAGCTTGGTCCATCCTTCGGGGTTCGGGACTCCGAGACGCCAGTTCAAATCTGGCCAGTCCCATCGCCGCCCGGAGCGGCGGGGCGACCGACGTTCGCTCAGTCCGCCGACCAATCCGGGTGGGTGAACGCGCGCATCGCCCTTCCCCCGTTCTTCAGCACGGGACCCCCGTGGTAGCTGAGGAGGGAGTCGACCGAGAGCTGGTTCATCCGGCGGGCCGAAATGAGAGCTGTTGGGACGTGAAGAGTGTACTCCGCCGGGGTAAGGGTCACACTCTCTCCGTTCACGAAGAACAGGTCCCCGGAGAACAGCAGCTTGCGTTCCGGCTGGTAGTAGGACGTGTGGCCGGGCGTGTGACCGGGAGTGTGGTAGGCGATCAGCCCCCCCGCCGCGTCGAGGGTGTCCCCATCCTTGACCGTCTCATCGACCGTGAACGGCTCCAGCGGCGGGGACCCCGGCCCCGTGTAGGCCGGGTCCGCCGCGATGTACGCCGCCTCGATCCAGTGCGCGAACGTCTTCGCGCGCGTCCGGTTCGCGAGCGCCTTGAGCGAGCCGGTGTGGTCGCGGTGCAGGTGGGTGAGGAGGATCTTCTTGATCGAGGTCGGCTCGATCTGGTGCTTGGCAAGGTACGCCTCGATGGCGGCGTGGGCACCGGGCAGCCCGGTGTCGATCAGCGTCCACGTCGAGCCTTTGTCCTTGACGAGGTAGACGTGGGTCGAAAAGTCCGGGCTCGGGTCGACGCCTTCCACCATGTGAACTCCGGGAAGAATCTCTGCCATGACGCGCCTCGGGCGCCCCACCCGATTCCGGCATAAAGGCGGTTCGGAGACGGCTCCCGGGTCCCTCCTCGCTCCCCGCTTTCGCGTCCCGGTCGGCGTGCTACGGTGTCGCAGGCAGGCTTCGGAACGCACCTTTGTTTCTTATACTCGGACCTTCGCAGGATAGTCCGATGGCGGCTCGACTGGCGGCACTGTGTGTAACGGCGATTCTGATCGTGATGACCCTGATGGCGATTGCCCCCTCGGGCTCGCATGGGGCCCCGACCGGGGCCCTCGCCCCAGCGGTGCGGCCCGACCTCCCGGTGATCGGGGTCACTCCGACGGACATCTACGGCGATACGGAGTACACCTTCTACCCCGGCACCACGGAGAGCCAGGTCTACTTCGTCGTCGGCGACCCCGCGGACGACGCCAACGTCACCGTCCACATCTTTGATTCGAACGCAACCCGTGACGGCCTCACGAACCCGGTCGCCACCTGGGTCGTGAACGTCTCTTCGGGCTTCTACTCCTCGCCCCTGTACGGCATTGCCTACACCATCCCGTCGTCGGTCGTGTACGGCGGCACCTGGAACATCACCGCATCGGGCGCGGTCGGCGGGAACGTGAGCACGGCGTTCACGGTCCAGACCTACACCCTCTGGGCCCACGCCTCCCCCGTCCTGCTTCCGAACGCGATGGGCTGGGTCACGTACTTCGTGAACGCCAGCGCGGGAGGCGGGCCGTACAGCCACGTCTCGAGCGTCAACGTGAGCGCGGTCTACTTGGACGGAACGACCGGCCACTACGCCCCGCTCAACCTGAGCCAGAACTCGTGGGGTGCCGGGACGGCGTCCGCGACGGCGACGTTCACGATGCCCCTGAACGCCTCGGAGTACGGATGGGTCTTCTTCAACGTCTGGGCGAATGTTTCCAGCGACGGGAACTTCTCGCTCCACTTCAACACGTCCGGGGAGTTTTCGACGGCGATCGCCAACTACTACGCGACGGACATCTACCCGGAGTGCGCGTGCGTCGGCGACCTGGTCACCCCCAATCAGCAGGTGTACGTCGAGGCGGTACCCTGGATGTGGTCGGAAGGGTACGGATACCAGTACGCCCCGGGCGTCACGATGTACGTCTCCTTCTACGGTCTGAACGGGGTGATCCCGGCAAGCGCCGTCCCGGGCAACCCGCCGTCCACGTTGGTCTCCGGGGCGATCGGGTACACGGAGTTCAGCTTCATCGCCTCGCCCTCGGTGTTCTCGACGACCGCGCTCAACTACCTCAACATCAGTGTCGTGGCGCTCCCGTCCGTGAACGGGTCGGCGATCGTCTGGGACAACTACTCCGAGGCGTTCGCGCTGGCCCCGACCGGCACGTCGTTGGTCGGGATCTTCGGCGCCTACAGTGCGGCGGACTACTACGCGGGCCAGACGGCCACCTTCAACTGGTCCCTCTCGGCCCTTTCGGGTGGAACGCTGACCGGTTGGGCCGGTCAGGGATACTCCGTCACGGCCTGGGACTATGGCGACACTGTGCCGATCTCGATCGCCAGCGGCTACCTCACGGGTACGTCCGGCACGATCACGTTCACGGTGCCGGCGGCCTTTGACGGCGACATCTGGACCGCGATCTCGGCGCAGAACGGTTCGTTCCGCATCCAGCAGACGTTCGAAACGAGCGCCGACTACGCGTCGATCGACCTGCGGGCGAGCGTTTCGCAGTTCACGCCGGGACAGTCGTTCACGGTCACCGTGGAGAACGAGGGCCCCGGGTTCGCGGGCGCGACCGAGTTCTTCGCGGTGTATCCGGAAGACAGCGACTCCGCCCCGATCGCCAGCGGTACGATCTCCGGTACGTCGTTCACGGTACTCGTGCCGGGTCCGATCGCCCCATCCGAGGTCGAGATCGAGGCGTGGGCCCAGTCGAACACCAGCGGCATTTTCGCGTACGGCGACACCGACCTCGATGAGGCCTCGCTGCTGAACGTCCAGGTGGGGATCTCGACCACGTCCCTGTATTCGGATGGCAGCTTCCAGCCGGGCCAGACGATCACCGTCACCTGGAGCGCGGCCGCCTCGGGCGCCGGCGCGGGCACCAACTCGCGATGGTATGTCGCGCTGTGGAACACGAACGGCTGGGACTACGAGGCACCGCCGCTGCAGACCGTCGTCACGTCGAACATGTCGGGCTCGTTCTCGTACACCATCCCGTCCGGCACGCCGGCGGGACAGCAGACCCTCTTCGTCAGCGTGGGAGCGTACAACGACTGCGAGTACCGCTCCTGCTACGGGGCGAGTTCGGTCTCCTACAGCGTCAATCCGAGCCCCTCGGCGCTCAACTACGAGCTCGGGGCCGGCTCGGGCCTGACCGTCGGATGGCTGATCCTGCTGCTCCTGATCGTCATCGTCGCGATCGTGCTGGTGCTGATGATCCGGCGCGGGCGCTCGCCGAAGAGCCCGACCTCGACCTACACGGCGACGCAGCCGATGAGCCCGCCCGCCCCTGCGCCCACGACGGCGCCGGCGGCCGAGTGGAAGGAAGGCTCGGGGGCCCCCGCGAGCGATGCCCCCGCCCCGGCGAGCTCGGGGGACGGCCAACCCCCGCTCCCGACCCCGCCGTCCGGTGCCCAGTAAGCGGCACCCGGGCCCGGCGCGAACCCCTTCTTCTATCCTTTTTCCGGTCCGTGACGAGCGGCGAACGCCGCACCCAGGTCGCGCACGGAGCGCCCTACTTCCTCAGCCGGTAGCCCCCCGAAGTCGAAGATCCCGAGCAGCTCGTCGACCCCGGCGTGTTCGTAGGCGCGGAGCCGCTCGGCGACGGCCGACGCCGACCCGAACAGGGCGAAGCCGCTCTCCTCGATCGAGGCGGCCGAGGCGTGATGCGGGTCGCGCTTCACCTTTTCCTGGAAGTGCACGCTCTGGGTAGCGAGCCGGGCGTCCAGGTACCGCTGGAGGGCGGCGCGGGCGAGGTCGGGCCGAGGCCCGGCGTAGAGGTGGACCGCCACCGAGACCCGCGCGCGCGAGCCCGCGGGCAGGTGGGCGCGGAACTCCCGGATCTCCGCGGCGAGCTCCTCCAGGTTCGCGACCGTGGCGTACGGCACGAGCGCGAGCGAGGCGCCCCGCCGCGCGACGAACGGGATCGCCTCGCGGCGCTGGACCGCGATCCACAGGGGCGGATGGGGGCGCTGCACCGGGAGAACGTTCAGTCGCACGGGGTGGGCCCCGGGCTCCTCGGCGCGCACCTCCCGGCCGTCGAAGGCGGCGAGCAGCACCTCGAGGTTGCGGTCGAACCGCTCCCGTTTGGTCGCGGGGTCGACCCCAAATCCCTCGAACTCGAGCGGAATGTAGCCGCTGCCCAGGCCGAGGTTCAGCCGTCCGCCGGTGAGGCGGTCGACCATCGCGTACTGCTCAGCGAGCTCGATCGGTCGGTGGAACGGCAGCACGCTCACGAGCACGCCGAGCCGGATCCGTCGGGTTCGGGCCGCGCACGCCGCGAGCAGCACGGGGGGCGACGGGCAGACCCCGCCGGGCTGGAAGTGATGCTCCGCCACCCAGAGCGTCGAGAGGCCCCCGGACTCGGCGCTCTCGGCGAGGTCGAGGACCTCGGCGTACCGGTCGCGCCCCCCGAGCGGGACGGTCGGGTCGACGTCCACGACGGAGAACGCGCTGAGCTCCATGCGGCGCGCCGACCCGGGAGGGGTAGAAGGCGTTTCCCGGCGCGCCGCCCCCGCGTCCGAAAGACTAAGACGGGGAATCCCACCTTGCGCGCGCGATGGGCCGGTAGATCAGTCCGGAAGATCGCTGGTTTTGCAAACCAGAGGTCTCGGGTTCAAATCCCGACCGGTCCATCCGGACCGAACGTCGAAGCACGCGAGGAAGGGGTTCGCCCGGGACGCTCCGGACCGACCTAGGAGCTGCCACCCGCGGGCGGAGAGGGAGGGCTCTCCTGCCACGGCGGCGGCGCCGGGGCGGAAGCTCCGCTCGGTGGTGCACCCGCTCCGCCCGAGGCGGCGGGCGGCGGAGCGGTGTACGGCTGCATGGACGGCGGGGTCCGGCCGCGGCGCGCGAAGATCAGCGTCGTGACCAGGAAGATCACGGCGAGCGCGCCGAGGAGGGCGATGAGCGCCCATCCGAGGCTGGAGATCCCCGACGTGCCCGAGCTCGACGAGGAACTCGTCACCGGCGTGAGGGCGATGTTCAGGGTCGTGGTCTGGCCCAGGCTGACCGTCGCGTTGTTGAAGTACGTCGCGTAGCCCCCGTCCTTCACCTCGACCGAGGTGACGCCGATCGGGACGACGACCGCGTAGGTGCCGCCGGCTCCGAGCGTTACCGCCTGACCGTCCACCCAGAGGGTCGCGGCGGCGGGGGAGACGGTCCCGCTGAGCGTGCCCGTCGCCGAGGCGGTCGGCGTGAAGACGATGGCGATCGTCGTGTTCGCGGAGATCGTCAGGCTGCCGGACGACGGGGACGCGGCGTAGCCCGCGGCGTCCGTCTGCCAGACGAACGCGCCGGCTCCGACCGTGTAGTTCTCCCAGCCGTTGCCCTCGTCGTACAACGAGATGTTGCCGCTGACGCCGCTCGCCTGGAAGTACCAGGTCGCGCCCGACGCGAGACCGCTCACGTGGACGGAAACGGTGTACGACGCCACGAACGTGACGTGGAACGTCCCGCTGCCGGTGACGACGAAGTTGATGTTGTTCGGCGCCGCGATGTACCGGCTGTAGGCGGCCCCTTCCGCCTCCATGTACTCGTAGTAGGTCCCCGGCAGCAGTCCGGTGAGGTCGAACGTCGTCGAGCTCGAGCTGTTGCCGCGCTCGATGTCGTTCGAATCGTTCTCGAAGTAACCGTACCAGTCGGTGCCGGCCGGAAGCCCGGTCTCCACGACCTGAACGGCGTACGCCGTCTGGAAGTGAACGGTCACGACGAGGCTCTGGTCGCTGATCGTCGCCACCCCGCCCACCGCGGCGAAGTGCGAGTCGTCGGTGAAGACCGAGTACTCCCACGCCCCGGTCGGGAAGGTAAAGTTCACGATCCCGGGCGAGAGGCTGCTGTTCTCTTCGTCCTCGTACTCGAACTCGTACTCCGACGGGACGAGGACGTAGACGCCCCACGTCTGGCCGGACGGGAGCCCGGTCTCCTCGAACGTGAGGTTGTACAGGGCCACGTTGACGAGGGGGTAGAAGTCACCGCTGCCCGCGTAGCAGTTGCCCGAGTTCGTCTCGCAGATGGTCGAGGGCTCGCCGATCTCCTCGTCGTACGGGAGCCAGTTGAACTCGATGTCCGGGAGAACGCCGTACGGGTTGACGCCGGTGCCGTAGTCCCACCAGTAGTTCCCGCCGAGGTAGTCGCCGCCGACGATGTTCGTCATGCCGGCCTCGTACGGGATGTTCCACGCCGAGCTGAAGGGGAGGATGGGGGAGAACCCGGTGTACGGGTCGGTCTCGGGGCTGTCCGCGGTGACGATCGTGTTGAACGCGTTGTTCGCGATCGAATCGCAGTACAGGCAGTTCACCGAGGCGTCGGCGCCGTACAGGTAGGCGTCCCCAAAGTCCGAGTCTACGAGGCCGACCGAGCCGTAGTACTCGGCGACCGTCGCGTACGGGTTCGCCGACGGGGGGTTCCCTTCCGTCGAGAACGTGTTCCCCCAGATCTCGTTGTCTTCGCCTCCGTACATCCACAGGGCCATTCCGCCGGTCTCGAAGGTGTTGTAGAGGATCTCGGACTCGCTGGTGTTCCAGAACTGAACGTTCGCGAGCGACTGGGAGAGGCCGAAGTACGACTCGGCCGGCCACCAACCCGAGACGGTCGACGATTCCAGGAGCACGTAATAGTCGTCCCAGAAGAACATCTGGAGGCTGTTGGTCGTCGGCAGCCCAAGGCCCTGCACGATGTTCGAGTCGTAGCTGGGGTACGGTGCCGGACTGACGGTGAACGCCGGCGCGTTGACGACCGCGACGAACTCCTGGTCGACCACCAGGATCCCCGGGAAGACGGGGAAGGCGAAGTCGTTGAACAGGCCGAACAACGGGATGTTCGCGTAGCCCACGATGGACGAGAACGGTATCACGCCGATCGGAGCGTACTCGTTGTTGTCCAGGATCGCGTCCCCGTATCCGTCGTAGCCCGACGTGATGTTCTGCAGTCCGGTCTCGTTGAAGGCCCAGAGCGGAGTGTACACCCCCGTGGTCGTGTCGACCGACAGCCCGATCGTGGCGGTCTCGTACGAGCTATCGGACGCGATGGTGAACGAGAACTCCGCCGGGTCGAAATCCGCGAGGATCGCGATGACCGTGTAGTTGCCGACCGGGAGATTGTCGTAGAAAAAGTACGGGGCAAAGTCCGGCGCCCACTGGTACGCCGAGAAGTTCGTGCCCTCCCAGGTCGTAAAGTCGTCCAGGGAGTCGGCGATGAACAGGAACGCGTTGGCAGGGAACAGCACCGGCGCCAGGTCCGACTGATCATCCCAGTCGGTCTCCGCGTACGGACTGTAGCCGTTCACGCCGGCTCCCAGCACGTTCCATAGACCGTACTGGAACGACGGTCCGTTCGACAGGGTCACGCAGTCCGCGCACGTGGTGGGGGACTCGACCGGTGCGCCCGGGTCGCTCGTGAACTGGGTCCACGCCGCGTTGACCCCGACCGACGTCTCGCCGGTGTCCCCTCCGACGTTGTAGGCCGAGGGCACCGTGAGGTAGGTGCCGTCCGTGGAGTTCCAGTACTGGAGCCCCATGTACGTCCACGCGGACTCCATCACATCGAAATTGCTGCCACCGCCCGGACCGCCGAGGGTGATCTCGAAGTCGTCGGGCAGTCCGTACGCATTGTAGGCGTTGCCGGTTGCGACGAACATCGGCGTGGGGGTGGAGGAAGGATTGGCTCCCGCCGGCAGGGAGTTGAAGATCGCGTAGCAGTACGACCCGGCCGTGAATCCCGAGGCCTGGTCGAGGGTGTAGTTGAAGTATACTGCGTCCCGGCCGCCCTCGACCGAGGAGTTCAGGTAGAGGTTGACCGCGAACGGGAAGGTGGTCGGGATCGGCGCCGACACGCCGTAGAAGTACTCGGGGCAGACGTTGGTGCCGTTGGTCGCGTAGAAGACGTTGCAGGTCAGAGAGGCGCCATAGGCGGAGAAATTCCAGATATTGCTCACGAAGGTGAGCGTTCCCAGGGACGGGGAATACTCGATGACGTTCTGGGTCCAGAACTGGTCACCGGTCTGGCCGAGCACCTTCACGCCGTTCAGGACCGCGTTCAACTGGACGCCCCACTCGTCCGGGCCGCTGATGTCCGCGGAATACCCGCTCAGGTAGTCCGTCGAGAAGTTCCCCTCGACGCTCGTCGTGGAGAGCGTGTACGGGGTGATGACGCCGGAGACGTTCTCGAGCCCGAACTCGCCGATCCCGTACGGCGCGGGGCTGCTCTGGTAGGTCAGGTTCACGTGGCCGTTGGTCAGCGCGGGGTGGGGGCCGTTCAGCAGGTACGGAAGGAACACGTCGTGGTCGGAGATGCCCTTCTGATTGATCGCGCTCAGGATCTGGGCGCTTCGAGAAGAATCGGAGGCGGACGGGGTCGGGACGGTCGGGGTGGGGAGGGTTCGGGCACCGGTCGCGAGATTCGTGACGCCGTTCCCGTTCGCCCCAGAGAGCGTGGTGGGAGCGGTGGCCGAGCTGGCCACGGTCTTCGGCGACCCGGGCGTCGCGGACCCGGCGGCCTGGGCCGGAACGAGCGCACCGATGATTCCCATTGAGGACACGACGAGGATCACGGTTACGAGAACGGCGACTCCCACGGTGCGTCGAGGCGCGTACATGCGTATCGAGGTGGCACGGCTGGGGGGATAAAGGTTCGGCAGGATGTTTACGAGGAGGAATCGGCGAGCGGACCCGACGCGGGCCCGGCCCTCCGCTCGCTCGCAAACCCTTTAGTCCGCGAAGACGGAACCCCGCTCGGTGCCCGACGACGAGCTCGACGCGATCCTGATCCAGGTGACGGTGCCGTTGCCGATCCCGATGATCTACGCCGCGTTCACCGAACCGGACAAGCTCACCGGCTGGCTCTGCGACTCGGCCGACGTCGACCCCAAGGTCGGCGGCCGGTTCCGGCTCGGATGGACGAGCGACCCGGCGTTCGAGAGCACCGGGACCATCCTCCAGATGCAGCGCGACGTCGACATCGGGTTCAGCTGGTCGGGCCCGCCCGCCTTCGAGACCCTGATGAACGGCGACCCGCCCAAGACCCGGGTGTACGTGCGGCTCGCCGAGTCCCCCGAAGGGATCGACATCACCCTCGAGCACTCGGGATGGGGGTCGGGGGACGAGTGGCAGGAGGCTCGGTCGTGGCACTTCCACTTCTGGGACGAGCGGCTCCACGGCCTGAAGGACTACCTGATCAAGGCCGCGTACGGCTAGCTCCGGTCAGGGACCGGCCGGGGCGAACTTTCGGCAGACGCCCTCGCCGCACAGCGCGCACGGTCCGAACGGCTCCAGACGGAAGTTCCCGCTCGACCCGATCGGCTGCACCACCATGTGGTGCGTGGGCAGGTGCCCGCACCGGCATCGCGCGTGAGCGGAGAGAGCCGCGGCCGGGTCGACGCGCGCCGCCATGGGGTCGCCGACGAGCGGACCGGGCGGAAAAGGTCGTCGGGGCGCACGATTAATGCGCTCCGCGGGCTCGGTTTCGTTCGTGGAGATCGGTGGCTGCGACGTTCCCGAGGATCGGCTGTACGACCTCGAAAATGAGGTGTGGTACCTCCCCGAGGGTTCGGACGGCCTCGCGCGCGTCGGCCTGCTCGGGCCCCTGGTGTGGTTCGCCGGTCGGTTCCAGTCGGTCTCGTTCCGGCCGGTGCAAGGGCGCGTCGCGGAGGGCCGCAGCGTCGCGACGGTCGAGAGCCAGCGGTACACCGGGGCGGTCCGCTTGCCGCTCGACGCGGAGGTCGTCGAACGGAACCCGGCGATCGTGACGAGACCCCGCCTGCTGAACGACGCGCCGTACGGCGACGGCTGGGTGGTCCGGGTCCGTCCGGCCGGGGGGGTGCCCCCCCGCCTGGAGACCGCCGCGGCGATCAAGGACCGGCTGACCGAGCGGATCCGACAGCGTCACATTCGCTGCTGGCCCCTCTCCCCGGACGTCGAGATCTTCGAGATCGGGATCGAATGCTCCGCCGTGCTCGCCATGCTGAACGACGAGCTGAACCGATCCCCGGCCGGGACCGCGGTGCTCCTCGTCACCGACGACCCGACGAGCCCGATCGAGATGGAGCGGTGGGCCGACCAGACCGGCCACGCGCTCCTCGCGCGGCGGCGCGAAGGGAACCTCAATCAGTTCCTGATCCGAAAGGAGGCGCACCCGGTCCCCCGACGGCGACCGGGCGCCGGAACGGGTTCGAGCCCCGGGGCTACGGCTTCTCGATCGGGGTCCGGATGAGGTTCCCCCACTCCGTCCACGATCCGTCGTAGTTGCGGACGTCGGGGTATCCGAGCAGGTACTTCAGCACGAACCAGGTGTGGCTCGACCGCTCGCCGATACGGCAGTACGTGATCACCGGGTGACCGGGGACGATCCCCTTCGGTCCGTACAGCTGTTCGAGCTCTTCCCGGGCCTTGAACGTGCCGTCGTCCTTGACCGCTTGGGCCCACGGGATGTTCTTCGCGCCCGGGATGTGGCCGCCGCGCTGAGCGTGCTCGGTCGGGTACTCGGGCGGCGCCGTGAGCTCTCCGGAGAACTCCTTCGGTCCGCGCACGTCGACGAGCCCGAACTTACCCGCCTTCACGTCGGGGAGCGCCTGACGGACGTCGTCGAGGTAGGCCCGGAGCTTCGCGTCCGGCGCGCTCGCCCGGAACGTCCCGGCCGCCGGGGTGGGGGTCTCCTTCGACATCGCCCGGTCCTCGGCGATCCACTTCTTGCGGCCCCCGTTCAGGATCTTGAGGTTCTTCGCGCCGTAGTACGTGAACACCCAGAACGCGAACGCCGCGAACCAGTTGTTGAAGTCACCGTACAGGACGACGGTCGTGTCCGCGTTGATGCCGGCGCGCTGGAACAGGTGGGTCGTCGCCTCCTGGGAGAGGATGTCCCGGGCGAGCGGGTCGTTGATGTCCTTGCGCCAATCGAACAGAACGGCGCCCGGTATGTGCCCGAGCTCGTAGTTCGCGGCGGGGTCATAGTCGACCTCAGCGATCCGGACCTTCGGGTCGTTCAGATGCTGGGCCAGCCAGTCGTTCTCTACCAGGACCTCGGGGTGCGCGTACGCCGCCATGGGTACTCCGGTCGGTCGGAGCCGCGCGCGGTTATACCCTCAACGTCCCGCACAATCGGCGCCGAGGTGACCGATGTGGACGCGGAAACTGTGGCTGCAAGCCCCCCATACACGCAATTACAGCGGTTCGAGACGCTAGCCGCGGCGACCGCGCTTCGGAAGGGGCGCATCCGACACCTCGACCGTCTCCGGGTCGAACCCGAGTTTGGCGAGCTCGTCCCGGATGCGGGACCGGTGGTCGCCCTGCAGGTACACCTCGCCGTCGACCACCGAGCCGCCGGTGGCGAGTCGGTTCTTCAGGGATCGCGTCGTCTCCGCGAGGTCGACCCCGGGAGGGAAACCGCTGATCACGGTCGCGGGTTTGTTGTACCGGCGCGGCTCGGCCCGCACTCGGATGCGCGCGGTCTCGCGGTCGAGCGCGGAGAGGATCTCGTCGAACTCGTCGTTGCTCATGGAGATTCAGCGTCCCCCCGTCCTCGGGAACGGGTCGTGGCGGGAGGGGGACACGTCAGAATCGACTCCCCCGGAACGTCGGGGGTGGGGCACAATCCGTAGAGTCCGTTCGTCGGGGGGCGCACCAAGGAGAGCATGACGCCACTGCGCTTGAACGTTTGCTAACTTTCGGGTCACGCGTCGCCCCACTTGTACAGCCGAAGCGTGATCGTGAGTCCGGCCAGCGCGCACAGCGCGAGGAGACCCGCGTAGAACCCCATCTGCAGCGGGGTCGCCGGGGTGATCCCGAGCGCGCCCTGGACCAGCAGCGCCGCGTACGTCGTGGGGAGGAACCGCGCGACGTCCTGCCACAACGGCGGGAGAGCCGTGAGCGGGTAGTACAACGGCGAGAGCATGCCGAGGATCGTGAACGTCAGGTTGCCCACCGGCCAGATCTCGCGCTGGGTCTGGATCCGGCTCGAGATCGCGATCCCGATGGACGAGAAGAGGATCCAGAGGGTGAACAGACCGGCGAACAGGGAGAGCCCCGCGAGCGGGGTGAACGGGTACCCGTGCTGGGGACCGACGTAGGAAAGCAGCACGAGGAGCACCGCGAGGGCCGGTAGCATCGCGATCAGGTTCGAGAACGCGATCCCAAACAGGTACCGGATCCGGGAGAGCGGACTTGCCACGAACATGTCCTGGAGCGAGCACTCGATCCGCCAGAACGCACTGTCGCCGAGGGTCCAGCTCCCGATGTTCTGCATCGTGAACAGCATCGCG
>Ga0335073_10010764_pt1 | contig 12860 bp, 9 predicted proteins | sample Lox_Sample_22_FD_207093 | JGI IMG/M metagenome (GOLD analysis project Ga0335073, IMG submission 207093) | Soil microbial communities from Loxahatchee National Wildlife Refuge, Florida, United States - Lox_Sample_2.2 | ecosystem: Environmental > Terrestrial > Soil > Wetlands | place: USA: Florida...
AGCCATGCAACGCGTGCTCGGAATCGGCGGGTACTTCGTTAGGGCTGCCGACCCCGCGGCCCTGAGCGCCTGGTATCGCGACTGCCTCGGGGTGGACGCCGACGAGAACGGCCTGTGGCATCAGGAAGCCGGGCCTACGGTGTTCGCGGCCTTCGGGTCGCAGACCGACTACTTCGGGTCCCACGCCCAGCAGACCATGCTCAACTTCCGGGTCCGCGACCTCGATGCGATGCTCGCGCAACTTCGGGCCAAGGGGGCGGAGGTGGCCGAGGAAACCCAGGACATGGAGGGCATCGGTCGCTTTGGCTGGGTCACCGACCCCGAGGGCAATCGGGTCGAGCTGTGGCAGCCCGCTTGACGGACTGGTGATGCAGGGTCGCCTGCTCCGGTCGATCGCCACCGCAACCCCTGTCGCGACGGTGCGGCAGCTCGGCGCCAGAGCAAGCGGCACTTAGGTTGCCAAGCGGGTGCGGATGTTGTTAGAGAGTCCGGAAATGGACTCGGTCTCAGCCGGTGAGAAGCGGGTTGCTCGCCCGGATCAGGAATCCGAGCTGGAGCGTTTAGTGCTGAGTGAGGGAGCCACCGTGGTCAACGTCAACGGCGCGCCCGGATCGGGCAAGACGTGGCTAGCGCGATCTTTTGCAGATGCGAACGCGAGCCGATTTCCGGGCGGAGTCGTCATCACATACGCCCACAGAAGTCTCTTCCCGGACGATCGGGTGCTTGACGCGATCGATGTTGATCGGCCGTCCTTGATCGTGCTCGACGAGATCGACTTTGCGGATGTGTCATCGCTTCCTGACGATCTGCTTTGGCTTCGTGAGCATCGCCCGTTAGCCCAGATCATCACGACATCTTGCATCCATGTAGCCGTCGGTGGGTACACGCCGAGCATCGAGATGCCTCCGTTGCCGCTGGATGATGCGGTCAGGCTGCTCACGGTTGGCCAGTCCACTGCGGACGTCGCGCGTATCAACCGGTTGGCGACGATGCTGCAGGGCAATGCGCTCGCGCTGACGGAAGTGTCGAGACGGCTCGCGTCGGGGATGCCTGTCGATGTCATCCTCGCGTGGCTAGAGCAACGCCATTTGACGGTCGCTCGCGATGCCGGAGGCGATGAGCTGCCCCTTGGTTCAACTGCACGCGAGCATCTAGATGCCAGCGTCAAGGAGGTCAGCGATGCTCTAATCGCTGAACTCGCGGCCAATCCGGAGCTTCTCTACAGCCTGCCATCACGCCGTTTCGAGGAGTTGGTAGCCGAGCTCTATCGACGGCGAGGATTTGAGGCGACCTTGACCCCAGCGTCTGGCGACGAAGGGGTGGACGTTTACGTGGTGCGTAACGAGGACGTTGGGCGGACGTTGTGGGTCGTCCAAGCCAAGCGCTACGCAGCGCATAACAAGATCGGTGCTGGGGTCGTGCGCGAGTTGCTCGGAACCGTGCACGCGAAGAACGCAAGCGCCGGGATGATAGTCACTACATCGTTCTTCGAACCAGGTGCGGTTCGGCTGGAGCAGCAGTTCGAGTTCCGCATCGGTCTGCGGGATTACTTCAGCCTGCAGGACATGCTGCGGTGGTAATAGAGGCCCGCTCGGCGAGTGGCTCGGACACGGTCCGCGGAGCTCTGCCGCGAGCTTGAGTCGCGCTGCCTGGCGATTCGGCTGTCCGCCTCCTCGCGTCCTAGAGCGGAGTCTGCATGTGCGACATAATCTGATTGTGAGCCAAGAGGTCCTGGTTCGACGAGATCAATCGACGCTCAGGGCGACTGCGGCGTTCGCGATGGCAATCCCGCTGGCGGTACTGATCAGCTTCTTCCACCCGGGCATGTCTCGGGCGACGAATCTCTCGCGCTCCTGCACCGCATTTGACGCGGTGAGTCGTGCGGAACTCCAAGGCCATCGTTGGGTCTTTGATGACCGTGTCTATGCCATCAAAATACGAGGCCAGAACTGTGCCGATGTGCGCGCGCAGATATTGAGTACAGATCTCGCCCTCGGTAAGCACGGTGCTGGTTTCGGTGTCTTCATTCGGGTTGGTCGATGGCGGTGCACGTCGTTCAGGCCGTTTACCGGGGGCGCGGGTCCTCTTCATTGGGACAGCGTTTGTGAACGACCGGGTGGGCGACAATTGACGTGGTCGGAACGGACGCTGCACGCGCGGAAGTTGTAGTCAACCGATCCGTTCGGCCAGGGCGAGGATGATGCCCGCGGGGCCGCGGAGGTAGCAGAGCCGGTAGATGCCCTCGTACTGCGCCACCTCGCCGAGGAGCTCAGCGCCGTGGGCGCGCAGACGGGCAAGGGTGTCGTCGAGGTCGTCGACCGCGAACATCACACGATGCAGGCCCAGCGTGTTGGGTGGCGGGTTCTCCGGCTCGGCGCCCACCACTGCGGGGGTGTGGTACATCGCCAACTCCAGCTTGCCGTGACCGTCCGGCGTTCGCATCATCGCGATCTCGCTGTGGATGCCGTGGAGTCCGACGGTGCGATCTGCCCAGGCTCCCTCGATCTCTGCTTTGCCGTCCAGCTCCATGCCAAGCTCGGTGAAGAACGCGATCGCGGCATCCAGGTCCTCGACGACAATCCCGACGTTGTCCATTCGCTGAATCGTCATGGTGGTGGCGCCCCCCCCCGGCCTGGTTACGTGGAAGCCGAGCCCGCCAGCGCGGCAGCAGCCGCGGTAAGCCGATCGTTTCCCCAGTAGAGGGTCCCGTCGATCCATACGGTCGGGATCCCGGTGATACCAAGTTGGCGGGCGTCCTCAGTCACGTGCCCCAGACGCGCTTTGATGTCCTCCCGCTCGATCCCCTCCAGCAATGCTGCTCGGTCTACACCCGCCTCGTCGGCAGCTTCGTAGAGGATCGGCTGCCAGCGGGGCGACACGGGAAGCACCTCGCCTATTCGGTGCGCGGCGAAGTACGCGTACGGCGAGCTGAAGTCGTAGAAGAAGATCGGCTCGGGCACGGCTGTGATCCTAACTACGACCACCTGCTAGTCAAACCACCAGTCGCGCCGACCCTCAACGTCCTCGCGCGGAGCATCGCCAAGATTCGGCGCGCCGATGACCAGGAGCTCGAGGCCTTCCGGTCCGGCCTCGTAGCCGCGCCACGTACCAGGCGGGACGCGTACCGCGTCCCATTCCTTTAGCTCGACGATCTCCTCGTCAATCTTCATCCGCCCGCTGCCCCGGACCACCACGTAGACCTCCTCTTGCTGCTTGTGCGTGTGGCCGTACGGAAAGCGGTAGTTAGGCGGGACCCGCTGATAGGTCAAGCCGGATCGTTCGAGCTCAAGCGCCGCGGTCGCCGCGCGGAACTCGAGGCCCGGCGCGCCGTCGAAGTTGGCTCCGAGGTCCTTCAAGTCCTCCTTAAGGTTCCTGAGCGTGAACGGCACGGCGCAATCCTAGGGATCCGGCGAGACCAAGAACGCTCTTCGATCCGTCGGCTCGAGGTCGGTCGTGTCCTTGCCAGGGCGACGGGGTTGCACATCGGGCGGTGTTGTGTTTACTGTTATTGGCAGCAGCTGGTCCGGGGGATTCGTGAATGGGGGAGGGTGCTGATGTGCGCTGAGCAGCAGAACGAGGAGCGTGCTGTCGTGAGCTGTGCGGGAGAGGGCGGTCGCTCGGTCGCATCGTCCTCCTTGCGTCGAGCCCTGCTCGGCGCTGTACCAGCGCTTGTCGTTCTCGCTGCCTGGCTCGTGATCGCGGCGTCCGCTTCGGCTTTCAGCGCGCAGGGGAGCGTGGAACAGGTATACGTCACCGGCCTGGCCTCGGGCGCGCAAGTTTCGCTCCTGGGGAAGAAGGGCGAAACGGTGTCCACGCAGACCGCGGATGCGCTCGGCGGACTGCTGTTCCGAAACGTCACGCCGGGCAAGCGCTACCGGGTCCGGCTCGCCTCGACAAACGAAGAATCCGCGGACCTCACCGTCCACACCCAGAGGGCCGCGTCGTGGAATCGCAGCACGTACAAACAGTCGATCCCGACTAGCGGATACGGCTACCTGACTACGCGCGATGGCACCCAGCTGGCGATCGATGTGCACCCGCCCACCACTCCGTCGGCGAACCGCAAAGGCGAGGTCCCGACACTGATCGAATACTCGGGGTATGGCTACGCGAATCCTGCTGGGCCGGAAAGCGGGCTCGCCGCGGTAGCCAACCAGCTTGGTTTCGCGGTAGTCGACGTGAACATGCGCGGCACCGGCTGCTCGGGTGGCGCCTTCAAATACTTCGAACCGCTGCAGAACCTCGATGCCTACGACGTGATCGAGACGATTGCCCACCAGCCGTGGGTGCTCCGTCACAAAGTCGGGATGTTCGGCGTCTCCTATGGCGGGATCAGCCAGCTGTTCGCCGCTCAGCTTCGTCCGCCGGCCCTCGCGGCGATCGCGCCGCTTTCGGTTGTCGACGCGACCGCTACGACCCTCTACGCCGGTGGGATCCTCAACACCGGTTTCGCCGTGCCGTGGGGCGAAGACCGCCAGTTCGACGCCGAGCCCGCCGGCCCATCCACCGGCGAGCACTGGGCCTACGAACAGATCCAGAAAGGCGATGCGACCTGCGCGGCCAATCAGGAACTGCACGAAGAGGCCACCGACCTCGCCGCGGAAGTCAAAGAAAACGCGACCTACAACCCGCCTGTGGCCGATCCGCTTGACCCGGTGACGTTCGTGCACAACATCGACGTCCCGACGTTCATGGCATGTCAGTGGCAGGACGAGCAGACAGGCGGGCACTGCGCCGATCTGGCCGAGCACTTCACCGGCACCGATCGCAAGTGGTTCACGTTCACCAACGGCGCGCACATCGACTCGCTCGATCCCTACACGCTCAACCGATTGGATGACTTCTTGGAGCTGTTCGTCGCCCACCGGGCGCCGATCGCCAACCGAGGGGCGCTGCACGGCGCGGCGCCGATCGTCTATCAGGCCGCTTTGGGCCTCCCCTCGGGAGACCAAGTCACGCTGCCGTCCGACCCGATCCAGGAAATGGCGAAGTACCCCGAAGCGCTGTCGGCCTTCCTGGCGTTGCCACAGGTTCGAGTGCTGTTCGACAACGGCGCGGGGAGCTCACCGACCGGCAACACGACGGCCGGCAATCCCTATCCCGGGTTCGAGCAGTCGTTCTCGGCGTTCCCGGTCCCCGGCACGACTGCTCGCTCGTGGTATCTCGGTCCGGAAGGCGCACTCAATGAAGAACCGGCAGCGTCCGATGGCGTTGACTCCTACACCTCGGATGCGAGCGCCACGCCGCTGACGGACTACACCGGTAGCGCTGGCCCCGGCGGCCTTTGGGGCGTCGCCTCCCAGTGGAAATGGAACTGGGTGCAGCCTCCTGCCGGTTCCGCCGTCTCCTACGTGTCCGCCCCGCTGAGCGCCGACGCCACCGCGATCGGTGGCGGCTCCGTCAATCTCTGGGTGAAGTCATCCACTCCGGACGTCGATCTCCAAGCGACGATCAGCGAAGTGCGGCCCGACGGCAACGAGACCTTCGTCCAGAACGGCTGGATCCGCGCCAGCGAGCGCAAGCTCGCGACCGACTCGACGAACATGTTCCAGCAGACGCCCACGTCGGTCGAACCGATCCCGACGTTCCTCGCGTCCGACTTGCAGTCGATGCCGGCCGGCGAATTCGTCCCGGTCACGATCCCCCTGTACTACGAGGGGCACGCCTACCGTGCAGGCTCGCGCATCAGGGTCACGATCTCCGCGCCAAATGGGACACAGCCCGTGTGGTCGTTCAGCCAGACACAGCCCGAAGGCGGAACCGCGAACGTGTCGATCGCGTTCGGGCCCAGCATGCCCGCGAGTCTCATCCTCCCGATCGTTCCCGGCGTCAACGTGCCCACAGGATTTCCGCCCTGCCCAAGCCTGCGCAACGAGCCCTGTCGCTCCTATCAGGCGTTTGTGAACGACGGCGCCTGACAGCGACTCGCCCGCATGAGTGGCGCCGGGCGGCCGGAGCTAGATAACCGCTTTGCGTTCGGTCGGCCAGCGTCTGGCCGCCCATACCCAGATCAGTGCTCCTCCGACCGCCGAGCCCAGGATGCCAAGGGCCATGTCGTGGATCGTGTCGGAGTAGCCGATCTGGATGTCCAGGCTCAGCCAATGGACCGCGACGTACTCCCAGATCTCGTTTAGATACTCGATCGCCATCACGCCCAGCACCGCGAACAGAACGGCGCCCAACCGACGAGGCCAGGCTGTCTCCTCGCTCAGATCGGGGAGCACGCCTAGTCGAAGCCCGAGCACATAGATCGGCGCGACACTCGTGAACGGAACCACGACATGCACGAAGTTGTCGTATCCCAGGCACACATGGTTAGAGCTTCCGAGCTTGATGCTCGTGCAGTGATTCAGATCGAACAATCCGGCGGCGTTGCCCCAGGCCTGAGTGGCCCAACCGAGGATGAACAGCAGGTCGGCCAGCCGTGGCATGTTCAGACGGCCCGCTGCCACCACGACGAGGAACGACACGAACATGTGTCCCGCGATCGCAGGATGGCCGGTTATCAGGAACCCGAGGGAAGCTCCGGCGAACGACAGACGCAGCAGGTCCAGCGGATCGCGCAGCACAGGGGTCCAGTCGCCGAACAGCAGCTTCTGCAGCCATCGCCAGTGTCGCTTGGCCCGCGCTTTCTCGACCCTGCCGTGCTCCGCGAGCGATGTGCGGCTCGGCTGGGTTGCCTCTGGCGTTTTGTCCGTTGTGCTCATTGCCCTGATCACACGCCTTGGCTAACCGCGGATCTCAAGACCCCTCTGGATCGCCGGTTGAACATTACGCGCCCATCTGCGGATGCGTCCTCTGTCAGGCACAGGCCACTGGATGTTTCGTTGCGGCTCGTTTGCCGAGCAGGCCGAGATCGGCGTCGTTCCGCGCATGGCGCAGCGCGACGCGCGGGCTCAGACGGATACCTACGAGGAACTCACGGGTCACCGACCGACGACGTCCCAAGCATCCGATCGAAGCGCATCGTGACGTGTTCGTGCAGGCGCGAGACAGAGCGCCCGCACGACCGGCTGACTCTCTCGCCTACGATCGGCGCCTCATGGAGAGGCCGCTCAGCAGGCTCCGCGCGCTAGCACTCGCTTCTGAGCGCGCCTTCGCGGGATCGGACGCAGTGGCAATCATCACGCCCGCCTCCTTCAGCGCGGCGGCAAGCATGCGCGCCAAAGTAGGGATCGGGATTGTGTCGTCGATCTCACCCGCGGCCAGTGCGGCCGTGAGGTTCGCGGCGATCAGCTGCTGCGTGTCCTCGAGGATCGCGTCCCAACCGATTACGCCAGGAGCGTCGGCGGTGACGCGAAAGAAGGTCGGGTCCGCGCAAGCGTCGAGGTAAAGCTCGCAATCCGCGAGCAGGCTGGGCACTTGGTCGTTGCGCCGAGCCTCGGCGATCCGCTCGGCGGTACCGGCCACGAGCTCGTCGTAGACGGCCCGAAAGAGACCTGCCTTGTTCTCGAACTGGTGGTAGAGAGCCCCGCTCGTGACGCGCGCTGCACGGGCAATCTCATCGACGCCGACATCGGCATATCCGCGCTGCGCGAACAGGGAGCGACCCGCGTCGATCAGAGCGCGGCGAGTGGCTTCGGTGCGTTCAACCTGGGTCGGCACTTGACATGCGTAGTCCCGTTATGAAAGATTCGTAACTGGGTTACGCAAATGATTCTAGAGGAAGCGGGCGAGACATGAAAGCGCTCTACTGGAACGGATCGGGCTCGCTGGAATGGCGCGAGGATCCCGAGCCGACGATCGTCGCTCCTGGCGACGCGCTGGTCCGGCCAATCGCGGTCTCCACCTGCGATCTCGATCAGGTGATCGTGCGCGCTGATACGCCGGTTCCGGGATCCGAGCAACCGTTCGCGATCGGCCACGAGGGCGTGGGTGAGGTCCTGGAGGTCGGTCCGGCCGTCACGACCTTGCGCCGGGGTGACGTCGTAGCGATCAGCTACCACATCTCGTGCGGAGACTGCGATCGCTGCCAAGAGCGCAGGCCGCTTTTCTGTCGCAGTAGCTTCGACGAAGGGATCGCCATGTATGGCATGCCGATCGGCAGGGAGTACGGCGGTCTGTTCTCCGACCTGGTCCGTGTCCCGTTCGCTGACCACACGCTCGTGCGCCTGCCCCCGAGCGTGTCGGCGCTCGACGCGGTGTCCGTCGGAGACAACCTCACCGACGCGTGGCGCACCGTCGCGCCGTATCTCGCCTCACGCCCAGGCGCCGACGTGCTCGTGCTCGGTGGCCGCTCGATCGGTCTCTATGCAGTCGACATCGCTCGCGCACGGGGCGCCCGCGATGTGCGCTACGTCGATCCCGATCCTGCTCGCCGTGAGCTGGCGACACGGCTCGGTGCGCGTGCCTGCTCGCCCGCCGAGCTTGACCCCGCCGAGCGGCTTTATCCGATCACGGTGAATGCCGCGGGCGACGCGAGCGGCGAGACGCTGCGCACTTGTCTGTTCGCCGCCGAACCGGATGGCGTCTGCGTGAACACCTCGCTGCATTTCGCCGACCCCGAGGTGCCGCTGCTGCATATGTTCCTCAACTGCCTGACGCTCACCGGAGGGCTTTCGCACGCTCGCGCGAACATTCCGGCCGTGCTCGCGTCAATCGCCGGCGGTCACATCACGCCTGGGCTCGTCGCGACCGATGTCCTGGCGTTCGAGACCGCGGCCGAGGCGATCGTCGAGGCCGGCTTTAAGCCCGTGTTCGTCCGGGACCCGATCGCGGCTCCTGTCGAGCGTCTTGGGACCCGATGACCGGGTGACGGGGACCGATGACCGGTGGCCCACCCTCCTTCGCACGCCGCGCTACTCCAAGAATGTCCGCGTGTTGATACAAGTACCGATGATGAAACACGCGCGTACGATCTGTATGGCTCTACTCGGCTCCGCCCTGCTCGTGCTGCCCGCGCAGGCCTCCGCCGAAGAAATCCCCGCGCCGACGTTGACGGTCAAAGCCGCCGCGGTCCCGATCCCCGGGTTCCCCGGCACGGGCAACTTCTACGGCAAGGGCGCCGACGTCGAAGCCACCGCGGAAATCAGTGGGTCTGGGTATGGCGCGACCCCGCAGAACCCGAGCGGGAGCGTGCCGCCGGTTTCGGCCGTCAACGTTTACCTGCCGAAGGGCGTCAAACTCCACCCGTCGGGCTTCGGCGCTTGCTCCGAAGCCACGCTCCAGAACATCGGCCCCAGCGGCTGTCCCAAGAGCTCGGTCGCCAGCCCGATCGGAAGCGTGCTCGGCGAAGTGACCTTCGGCAGCGAACGCGTGCCCGAGGAAGCCTCGCTCCAAGGGTTCTTCGGCCCCGCCGGCAGCATCCTGTTCTACGCGCAGGGCACCACTCCGGTGGCCCTGGAAGTCGTCTCGGTCGGCCATTTCGTACGAAGCTCCGGAAAATACTCCTGGGAGCTAAAGACGCTCGTGCCTCCGGTTGCCACCGTACCCGGCGCGCCGTTGGCATCGGTGAGCAAAATCCACATCAAGACCGGCGCGGCGTATCGCAAGCACGGGAAGGTGATCCCCTACGGCACCGTTCCCAAAAAGGGCGAATGCCCAAAGGGCGGCTTCTACGGCAAGACCGAAGTCACGTTCGGCGGAACCTACGGTGGCGCACGGGAATTCGGCATCCCCGCCAAAACCGTGACCAACGTGATCCGGGTTCCCTGCCCGAAGAGGTAGTCGGCGCGCGCAGCAGCCACGGCGACGGCAATCCGGCCGCCTCACCCCATTCCGAAGATCGCCTCCATCTGCGCGGCGAGCACCACGTCACCTTCGACGCGCCCTCGTCCAGCTGCCATCACTGCTACTGCGTTCTGCACGCCCGCGATCACGCGTACCCAGTCGGCCAAGCCGAAGTTGATCGTGACCGTCGCCTCCAGCGGCGCGGGCTCAAGCAGTCGGGCGCGGCTGGCGTCCGCGTCCAGTTCGATCGCCCAGCGCCAAGGTGCGTCCGCCGGTGCCGGGATCGCATAGGGCTCCAACTCGTAGACGATCGTGCCGCGCACGCCCGGCACTGCGGCCGGTTGGAAGCTCCGTGTCAGCGCGCGCAAGAGCGCACGTTGGCGATTCGGGTCGCTAAAGCGTCGCTCGAGCGTCTCGTCGTCCTGACCGCGCGCCACCGTAGCCAGCGCACGGCGCCCCGTCCGTGCCGCAAGGGCACGCAGAGGCCGTGGATGCTCGCTCGTCCTGCCCGGACGTCGGGGCGGGGGTGAGTGACCTTCCAGCTCTGCCCGCGCGGCCGCAACTTGCTCGAGGGGCCCTCGCATTCCATGGCGCTCGAGCAGGGCTTCGCCTTCCTCGAGCATCTCCAGCGAGCGTTCACGGTCACCCCCGGGCTTGTCGCGGCGATGCAACGCCACGGCCAGGTCAACCCGTGTCCATCCGGTCGCCCACGCCAGGCCCAGCTGGTCGGCTTGCACGACAGCCGTCTGCAACTCCACGACGGCCTCCTCCGGACGGCCGATCAATAGCTCCAAACGGCCGATGTGCCACTCCGTGAGATTGCCCCAGCTGATCGAGGGGGCGAGCGTCAGCAGGTAGGGACGCATCGGCTCCAGCAGCTCACGCAGGCGCTCGCCCGCGGCGCGGTCGCCGATCAGCGTTGCCGCGATGGCAAGGAAACACAGCGAGCATGGCGTGTGGAGATCGGGGCGGCGGATCTCGTCAAGATCGTCGGCCAACAGCTCGGCCAGTCGCCGCGACGCCGTCTCGACATCGCCCTCGATTGCCGCAGCGAGGGTGGACAGCGCAGACATTGCGCCAATCGGCGTGGCCGCCTCCATAGAGGCATATGCGGTGCGCATCGTCGCGGCATGGCTTCCATATACCCAGTGGATGAACAACAACATCGTCAGTTCCATCGATATCTGGATGTCAGGGCGCAGCCGGCTGAGCGCGCTGCCCGCGCGTTTGATCAGCTCGACCCCACCGTCGCGGTCACCTCTGTCCAATAGGCGAAAGCCGCGGTTCACGTCGATCTCCCAAGTGAAGCGAGGGCTGCTCAGGCGGGAGGCGATCTGCTCGGCGCGATCGATCGCTCGCTCGCAGGCGCTCAGATCTCGATTCATGTAGTGCGCGAGGGTCACCCATCCGACGACGCGGAACAGGAGATCGTCGCGTCCGCAGTCCTCGGCGAGGCGCTCCAACTCGACCGCTTCTCGGACGAACAGCTCATAACGCCTCGCCATTGGCTCGGGGCTGCGTGCGGCGAGTGCGATCAGCTCGACCAGTCTCGCTAGTACACGCCCCTCGCTGTCCTCGACGCGTCCCTGCAGCTGTCTTGCGCGACGGGCCAGCTCGTGCAGGGCGGTCTCGTCCTCGGTGTATACAAGCGCCCAGCTGAGGCGCAGGAGCATTCGCAAGGACAGTCGCGGGTCGTCCTCGCCAAGTGCCTCAAGGCCCTCGCGCAACAGCGCTACTACGTCATCGCTATCAACGCCCGTCTCCCAGCCGAATGCCACGTCGCCTCCGCTGAACCCCAGCGCCGCGCGCGCGAGCGAGCCGGTGTCGCCGATCGTCCGCGCCGCATCTCCGGCCGCGCGAAACGCATTGCGGGCGCTGAGCAGATCAGCCGCCAGCAGCTCCTGTTCGCCGAGCTCCAGCAGCAGCGGTGCTTGAGCGCTTGGCGATTCGTCGGGGGTGAGCGCCAACGCACGGCGCAGCTGCACCGCGGCTTGCTCGTGGTCATGGCCGGCCGCCGCAGCCTTGGCCGCGGCTTTATAGGCGCCGATCGCCCGCTCCGGGCCCGCTACCGATACCGCCAGGCCGTAGTGACGCGCCAGCTCAGAGGGCTCCGTCTCGGGCTGCTGTTCGAGTGTCTGCGCCGTCGCGAGGTGGAGCCTTGCCCGCGTCGCGTCATCCGTGCTCGCCGTGAGCGCTTCGCGCACCAATGCGTGGGGAAAGGCGATCGTCGGCTGTGTCGCCGGCACGTCGTCGACGAGCCGTTGCGCGATCGCTTCGCCGATCGCGGCAGCGGCCGCCCGCTCATCCAGCCCTGCCGCGCTTGCCGCGAGCGCCACCGGCGCCGCGGGCCCGATCACGGCCACGGCCGCCAGCAGCCGCTCGGTGGCGGGCTCCAGGCGCGCCAGGCGCTCCTCCACGAGGTCCGCGACCGCGTCTGGGACCGGTGCCGCCTCGAGTGTGTCAGCCTCGCGCAGCGCGCCTTGTTCGTCCAGGTCTCGCGCCAGCTCCGCGGCAAAGAACGGGTTACCCCCCGTGCGCGTGCGCAGCCGCGCCGCCAAGCGTGGGGTGATCGCCCGTCCCACGCGCGCCGCCACCAGAGCCGCGAGTCCGCTGTCGTCAAGGCCCTCCAGGCGCAGCTCGCGAAGGTCACCTGTCCGGCGCAGGTCCGCGAGCACGCGCGAGACCGGATGCCGACGGCCCAGCTCCCGCTCGCGGGCCGTGACCACAATCGTCAGCTGCTCGGTCGGCGAGCTTTCCAAGAGGTGTCGCAGGGCCTGCGCGGAGGCCGCATCGCACCAATGGGCGTCGTCTAGCACCACGTGCAGCGGGGCGTCGCCCGCCACGTGCGCCAGCGCTGCACCGATCCCATGCAGCAGCCGGTAGCGCGCCCCCTCAGCCGCGATCGCCTCGCTAGCTGCGGCTTGCTCGCCCCGGTCGGAGTGTGCGCTCAGGTCTGGAACCAGCGCGCTCAGCTCGCGTCCCGCCGCGCGCGCCAGTTCGACGCGCCACGCCTCGGCGCCTACCCGCGCAAGCTCACCGATCGCGCGCACCCACGGCTCAAAGGCAGTCGTCGCCTCCGGCGGGCAGCGTGCCAGTGCTACCACTGCGCCCGCCGCATGCGCCTCCGACGCGGCCGCCGCCGCATGCCGTGTCTTGCCGATGCCCGGTTCGCCCAGGATCAGCACTGCGCG
>Ga0335073_10010766_pt1 | contig 12859 bp, 16 predicted proteins | sample Lox_Sample_22_FD_207093 | JGI IMG/M metagenome (GOLD analysis project Ga0335073, IMG submission 207093) | Soil microbial communities from Loxahatchee National Wildlife Refuge, Florida, United States - Lox_Sample_2.2 | ecosystem: Environmental > Terrestrial > Soil > Wetlands | place: USA...
GCGGGGGCCGGGCTGGCGGGTGTGGGCGCCCGCGGGCGGGCTTCCGGCGGGCGCCGCCGAGACCGCGCCGGACTTCGAGGACGCGGTGGTCGTGGCCGAACTGGCCGGCGAGCGGGGGAGGTAGCGCGGATGGGCGCTCTCGCCGAGGCTCGCCAGGTCAGCCGGCGCTTCGGGTCGTTCACCGCCGTGGACGCGGCCGACCTGGCCATCACCGGCGGTGAGGTGGTCGGCCTGCTCGGGGCGAACGGCGCGGGCAAGACCACCCTGATCCGGCTGCTGCTCGGCTTGCTGCCGCCGAGCGGCGGGATCGTGCGCCTGTTCGGCGCGGCGCCGACGGCCGCCACGCGCCGCCGAGTCGGCTACGTGCCGCAGACGCTCGGCCTCTACGTGGACCTGACCGTGGCCGAGAACTGGAGCTTCACCTCGGCGGCGTTCGGCCAGGCCCGGGCCGGGCTGCCCGGGGCCATCGCCGCTTGGCGGGACGACCTGGTCGGCGCGCTGCCGCTCGGCGCCCAGCGCCAGGTGGCGTTCGCCGTCGCCCTGTCCCACCGGCCGGAGCTCCTGGTGCTCGACGAGCCCACGTCCGGGGTGGGACCGCTCGGCGCGGCGCGGCTGTGGGAGCAGATCCGGCAGGCGGCCGACGACGGTGCCGGAGCGCTGGTGACCACCCACAACCTGGAGGAGGCCGAGCAGTGCGACCGCCTGGTCGTGATGGCAGACGGCCGGGTCGTGGCCCGCGGCACCACCGCCGAGGTCATCGGCCGCCGCACGGTCACCGAGGTGCGCTGCGACCAGGCCGGCCGCGCCTTCGCCCGGCTCGACGGGAAGGGCTTCCCGGTGGCCATGCACGGCCAGCGGGTCCTCCGCGTGGCCGCGCCCGCCGCGGCCGTCAGCGCCCTGCTCGCCCGCGAGGGGATCCCCGCGGCCGTCGAGGTCGTCGAGGCCAACCTCGAAGAAGCGTTCGTGGCCATTGTCACCGAGCCGGCGGCATGACCGGGCACGTCGTCCGCGGGGGAGCGGGAGACGCCTCGTGAGCCGGACCGGCCGCCGCCCGGGAACCCCGGACACCCGTGACGCGATCCTGGCCGTGGCGCGCCGGCAGTTCGCGACCCGCGGGTACGAGGCCACCTCGCTGCGCGGGATCGCCGCCGACGCGAAGGTCGACCCGGCCCTCCTGATCCACTACTTCGGGACCAAGGAAGGCCTGTTCACCGCCGCCACCGGCCTGCCCGCCCGGCTCGGTGACCTGTTCGCGGAACTGGACGGCGCCGCGCCGCGCGAGTCGGCCGAGGCCCTCATCCGCGGCTACCTGCAGGTCGTGGACAGCGACCAGAGCCGCAACGCGATCCTGGCCCTGGTGCGCTCCGCGGTCTCCAACGAGAAGGCCGCGGCCTTGCTGCGGGAGTTCCTGACCGCGGAGCTGCTGACCGTGATCGCCGGGTGGACCGACCGCCCGGACGCGCCGCTGCGCGCTGCCCTGGTCGCGGCCCAGCTGGTGGGGATCGCGATGCTGCGCCACGTCGTCCGGGTCGACCCGGTCGCCAAGGCGAGCCCGGACGAGATCATCACCCTGGTCGCGCCGGTCATCGAGCAGTACCTCGGCTAGCCCGGCGGCCTACCCGCTGCGGTCCTCGATCTCCCTTGCGTGGTCGAGCACGTGCCAGGCGCTGCGCCGGATGAGGTACCTGGCCGGCCAGGTCCCGCCGGGTGCCCCGGCGCGCAGCGCGGCGGCCAGCGCCGCGCGCTGCTGGTCCCAGGGCGTGCGCGGCGGCACCCGGATCCCGGACTTGGGGCAGGACAGGGTCCGCTCCGCCCCGCGGACGTGGTCGATGATCGCTCACGGTCCCCTGGTCCCGCCGCCGGAAGGCGCGGGCTCGACGGGAGCGTATCGGCCGCCGCCGTCAACAGCGCTGACGTGCCGGCGCCGTTGCGGTATCCGCAGCGGCGGGTCGGCCACTACCGGGGGTCTTCTCGGTCAGAGGCGGGGGAGGGGCCGAGGATCTTCTCGAACCAGTGGTGGGCGTAGGGCTCGTCGTTGAACGCGGCCACCTCCTGGTAACCGGCGTCCCGGTACAGGCCGATCGCCTCGGACAGGGCGCGGTTGGTCTCCAGCCGGAGCGCGCCGACCCCGCTGGCCGCCGCGCGCGCCTCAAGCTCGGCCAGGATCCGGCGGCCGAGCCCGAGCCCGCGGTGCGCGGGGGAGACCCACATCCGCTTGACCTCGGCCGGCCCGTCGTCGTGGAACTTGAGCGCTCCGCACCCGACGGGCTCGCCGTGCAGCGTGGCCACCAGCAACAGGCCCGCGGGCGGGGTCAGCTCATGGTCGTCGGCCGAGATGCTCCGGGCAGGGTCGAATCCGTTGTCGAAGCGGCGGGCGAGCTCAGCGAAGTAGGCCCGCAGGCACGAGCGCGCGTCCGGATGCCGCGGGTCGCAGCCGGCGACCCGGACCGAAGAGGCCACCAGCAGCCGCTCGACCTCGGCCATCGCGGTGACGAGCCGGGTCCGCTGCCGGGCGCTCAGCGGCCGCAGGATGGACACGGCCGCGTCGTCGGAGCGCTGGTCGAGCAGTCCCCGCTCGGCCTGTCCCGATGGGGTGAGGCGCGCGATCCGCACCCGCCCGTCGGCCTGGCTCGGCGCCACGACGACGAGCCCGTCCTGCTCCAGCGCCCGCAGCAGCCGGCTCAGGTAGCCCGAGTCCAGGTCGAGCCGCGATCGCAACCGCCGGACGTCGCAGCCGTCCGGGCCGATCTCCCACAGCAGGCGCGCCTGCCCGAGCGGCCGGTCGCGGGACAAGAACGCGTCGTCCAGCGCGCCGATCCGCTGCGTGACGGTCCGGTTGAAGCTCCGGACCTGCCCGACCATGCTTACGCCCATCCTCTGACTTTAATCAGAGATATCCGCCGGCCCGGCGGCGGGGCCCTGGCGCCGGGACCGGGCCGACGCGGCGGGCCCGGCCGCGTCTACTCTGTTGCTCACTCGACGAAGGGGTGGACGCATGCCGTCGATCGGTGGCTATCTGGATTATTCCGACCGCGATGACGTGCTGAGCGGCGGCGCGCGGCGCATCCCGGTCAGCACGCCCAAGGGCGAGTTCAAGGTGTGGGTGAAGCGGATCGGCAACAACCCGGGCCTGCGGCTGCTGCTGCTGCACGGCGGGCCGGGCGCGACGCACGAGTACCTGGAGGCCTGCGACAGCTACCTGCCCGGTGCCGGGGTGGAGTACTACTACTACGACCAGCTCGGCTCGGGCTTCAGCGACCAGCCCGACGAGCCCTCGCTGTGGGAGGTCGACCGGTTCGTCGACGAGGTGGAACAGGTCCGCCGCGCGCTGGGCCTGGACGCCGGCAACTTCGTCCTGTACGGGCAGTCGTGGGGCGGGATCCTGGCCATCGAGTACGCCCTCCGCTACCAGCAGCACCTCCGCGGCCTGGTCATCTCCAACATGATGGCCAGCGTCCCGGCCTACAACGCCTACGCCGAGCAGGTGCTGATGCCGAAGATGGACCAGGCCGCGCTGGCGGAGATCAAGGCGTTCGAGGCGAGCGGCGACACCGAGAACCCCCGGTACATGGAACTGCTGCTCGAGCAGCACTACATCTTCCACGTGCTGCGCATGCCGCCCGAAGACTGGCCCGACCCGGTGCAGCGTGGCTTCGCCCACATCAACCCGGCGATCTACGTGTCGATGCAGGGCCCCAGCGAGCTCGGCATCAGCGCCGACGCCAAGCTGGCGCACTGGGACCGGACCGAGGAGCTGGCCTCGATCGACGTGCCGACGCTGGTGATCGGCGCCGAGCACGACACGATGGACCCGGCCCACATGGAGATGATGGCCGCCCGCCTGCCGTCCGGCCGCTACCTGTACTGCCCGGACGGCAGCCACCTGGCCATGTACGACGACCAGCAGACGTACTTCGCCGGGCTCATCGACTTCCTGCTCGGCCGGGCCGGCGGCTAGCGTCCGGGTCGCAGTCGGGCCCCGGCTAGGGGTAGTTCGGTGAGAGTGCGCCAGCTGTCCGGTTCTCTACTGCCGGTCATCAGCCACGCGCGGCTGACCCGGGTCCGGACGGGCAGCGCGGTCAGCACGTCCGCCTCCGCGGCCCGCAGGTCCGCGACGCCACCGGGAGGCCCGTCGCCAATCGTGAGATGCGGAACGGCGTCGTCATGCCTGCCGCCGTAGGGCAGGTATCCGGGAAAGGCCGCGCACACCGCGCGGGTCAGCGCCCGGAACGGCGCATCGGGGCGCGGCGCGAGCCAGACCACGGTCTCCCCGAACCACGCGGTGGCCGGGAACTGGCAGTCGAACGCGGCCACGGACCCGATCGCGGCCGCGAGCATCTCGATCGTGGCCGCGGTGATCTGCGGCGGCGGCACGAACGGGTACAGCACGGTGACGTGCGCGGGCACCCCCTCGGCCGCGGCGCGGTCGAGCCGGGCGCGATGCCGGCCGACGGCGGGCTCGGCCTCCGGCACCGGGACCAGGACCGCGCTCTCCATGGCGGTCACCGGAAGGCGGGCGCGACCTGCTCGATGAACAGGTCGCAGGTGTCCTTCTTGCGGGACAGGGAGCCGAGGGTGGAGTCCGGGACGAAGTACACCCCGTCCCAGCCGGTCTGCTCGCAGTGGGCCGTGATCTCGAGGATGTCATCCCACGGCTGGGCTGGGGCTGGCCAGATGCTGAAACGCATGCCGGCATCCTAAGCGCGCGATCCCCGGCTCACACGGCGCGCCCGGTCGCCTTCTCCGCCACCATCCGCACGACCACGCGGACGGCGCCGGGGTGGTCCTGGCCCGGGTCCTGGCCGTCGTATTTCCAGGAGAGCTGGGTGTCGACCCGCCGGCCCACGTCGGGCGTCATCGACACCCGGCCGCGCAACTCGACGTAGTTCTCCGGGTCGGACCAGTCGATCACGGTGACGCTCACCCGCGGGTCGCGGAGCATGTTGCGGTGCTTGACCCGCCCTTCCAGGGTCGAGAACAGCAGCTCATCGCCCTCGCGGCCGACCCACACCACCGAGGTCTGCGGGCTGCCGTCGGGATTGACCGTGGCCAGGACGGCGTAGTTCTTCCCGTCGACCAGCCGGAGCGTCGCCTCGCTGAGCCGGATACCCATGGCGGCACGTTAGCAGCGGGATCCGCAGGCTACGCCGGCCAGCCCGCCCTGATAGCTGGCCGGTCATCAGCCGGCGGCCGGCTGGTCCGGCCACAGGGCGGTGAGCTGCGCCGGGCTGATGTTGCCGCCGCTACACACCACCGCCACCTGGCGGCCCGCGAACCGCCCGGGGTCGTCCAGCACCGCGGCGAGCGCGGCCGCGCCGGCCGGCTCGACCAGGTTGCGGGTTTTCTCGATCATCACCCGCGTGGCCTCCTGCAGGGCGTCCTCGGAGACCAGGACGAAGTCGTCGAGCCGCTCCCACAGGATCCGCTGCGGCAGCTCGAACGCGGTCCGGGTGGCCAGGCCCTCGGCGGACGTGCTGGAGGGCGCCGTGACCAGCGAGCGCGCCTGCCAGGAACGGCAGGCGGCCGGGGCCGCCTCGGACTGCACGCCGATGACCTTCACCGACCCGCGAACCGCGCTGGCCACCACGCACGCGCCCGCGGCCCCGCTGCCGCCGCCGACCGGGACCACGATCACGTCGGTGTCGGGCTGCTCCTCCAGGATCTCCAGGGTGTAGGTGGCGACGCCCGCGATCAGGGCCGGCTCGTTTCCGGAGTGGATGTACCGGTAGCCGTGCTCGGCGGCCTGCTTCTCGCAGTGCTCGCGCGCGTCGTCGAAGTCGTGGCCGTGGAAGACCACCTCGGCGCCGAGCGCGCGCATCGACTCCACCTTGACCGGGTTGGACCGCTCGGGCACGCAGACGATCGCGCGCACGCCGAACAGGTCGGCCGCGTAGGCCACCGACTGGCCGTGGTTGCCGGTGGAGGCGGTGATGACACCCTGGCGCCGCTCCGCGGCGGTGAGCTGGCTGACCAGGTTCACGCCGCCGCGGACCTTGAACGCGCCCACCGGCTGGTGGTTCTCGTGCTTGACCCGCAGCCGCGCGCCGGTCAGCGCGTCCAGCGCGGGATACCGGTACAGCGGCGTCGGCTGCAGGTACGGGGCGATGCGCCGGCGTGCCGCGAGCACGTCGGCGAGGTCCGGGACGGCCAGGTCGGTCATGGCCTGTTTCTACCACGGGCCCGGGCCGGCGAGCGGCCAGCGGGCCTGCCGACCGCCCGTTACGGCAGCGCCCGCAAGAACGCGAGCAGCGCCGCGTTGACCTCGTCCGGGTGGCTCAGGTTGGCCGCGTGCGAGCCGTCGTCCACCGTGACCAGCTCAGCGGGGCCGCCTAGCCCGTCGCGCAGCACCTCGGCCTTGGCCATCGGGATGGCCGCGTCCGCGGTGCCGTGCAGGATCAGCGCAGGACAGCCGATCTCGGCCAGCCGCCCGGTGATGTCGTCGCGGTCCATCAGGCAGCGGAACGAGTGGTTCAGGCCCGCCCGGTCCAGCCGCGCCCACTTGGCGAACCACGGCTGCGGGTCGACCGAGCCCAGGATGATCGACGCGACGATCTCCTGCACCGGTTCCGGGCCCTGCGCCAGCCAGATGTCCTCCATCTGCTCGTAGCTCGGCGCGACCGCCGGGTCCTCCTGGCCCGCCTGGGTGTCGATGAGCACGAGCGCACGCACCCGCAGGGGGGCCAGCAGCGCCGCGCGCAGGCTGATGAACCCGCCCTGGGACATGCCGCCGAGCACCGCCTCCTCCAGGCCGAGGTAGTCCATCAGCCCGAGCACGTCGCGGGCGGAGTCCCAGTACGAGAACGGCCTGAGCGCGGCGGTCTCGCCGAAGCCCCGCTCGTCCCAGGTGATGACCCGGTAGTCCGGGGCCAGCGCGGCGACCTGGGGATCGAACATCGTGTGGTCCATCAGGTAGCCGTGGCTGAGCACGACGGCCGGGCCGTCGGTCCCGCTGTCGGCGTAGGCGATGTCCGTCCCGTTGACCCTGGCTGTCAGCATGACCGACAAGCTATCGCCGCGCCGCCCCGCGGGGAAGGCCGGCCGGCCTACGGGCCGGCCGGATCGAGGCGCTGATAGCGCAGCAGCACGACGCCGCTGCCGAAGGCCTTGGTCTCGGCGAGCCGGAGGCTGACCTTGGCCTCGGAGGTCCGGAACAGGGGCCGGCCTGTGCCCAGGAGAACCGGCTGTACGTAGATCCGGAACTCGTCGATCAGGTCGTGCCGCAGGAAGGACGCGGCGAGGTCGGCCCCGCCGATCACCATGTCCCCGCCGGGCTGCGCCTTGAGCTTCATGATCTCCTCGGGGACGACGTCCCGGACCACGGTGGTGTTCCAGTCGGCCCGCGGCAACGTCCGGGAGAACACGAACTTGGGCATGTCCCGCCAGATCCGGGCGAACTCGGCCACGGTCGCGGGGGCGGCCGGGTCCGCGTCGGCGGTCGGCCAGTACCCGGCCATCAGCTCGTAGGTGACGCGGCCGTCCAGGAACGCGCTCATCGTGGCCAGCCACGCGTTGAAATGGGCGTGCAGCTCCTCGTCGACCAGCTGCCAGTCGAGCTCGCGGTTCGGCCCCTCGAAGTAGCCGTCGAGGGACACCGACATCATCAAGATCAGCTTTCTCATCGCCACCGTGTCTCGATCCGGCCGTAACGCATGCGCCCGGCTATCCAGACGCGCAGGATGACCGGCGCGCCGGAGTCGGGACCGGGGTAGATGCCGACGTCGGTATAGCGCACCCGCAGGGAGCCGGCGTCCACGACCACGCCCGGCCGGGTCACCAGGACCAGGGATCCGCCGCGCATGTGCAGGTCGATGCGCAGCGTGTCGTGCGTGATCACCGCGTCGGTGAAGTCGAGCGTCACGTCGCACCACGCCGCGCGCAACTCCATCCGCCACGGCACCACCCAGCGGCCGGCGCGCCGGACCGACCCGTACCGCTGGTCGATCCGGATCAGGTCCTCGGCCTGCTCGGCGGCCGCGCCCGGCCGGACCGGCCCGGCGGGCGGCGCGGCCGCCAGGTCAGCGGTGAGCGGGGCCAGCTCGGCGAGCGTCCGGGAGGACAGGGCCGCGGCCATGCGCTCGTCGAACTCGCCGACGGTCAGCCGGCCGTCCGCCGCAGCGTCGCGCAGCACGTCCACGACCCGGTCCCGGTCGGCGTCCGACGCGCGCACCTCGGGGGCCCCGCCGGACCCGGAAGGCTCGCCGGTCGGCGGGAACTCTGCCGCCACGTCCTCTCTCCCTTCCCACGCGCCGCTCCGCGTGACGCGCCGGTACGCACCGGCGAACCGACGCTACCTCGCGCCGTGGCGGCCGGGCCAGATCGGTAGGCTCTGGCGACATGCGCACCCTCGGCCTCGTCCACCGGCTGGGGGTGCGGTGAAGCTGGCGCTGGTCGTCCGGACCGACCTCGGCATGGGCCGCGGCAAGATCGCCGCTCAGGTCGCCCACGCGGCCGTCACCGCGGTCCTGATCAGCCGCGACGCCGACGTGGCCGCCTGGCTCAGCCAGGGGCAGCCCAAGGTCGTGCTCAAGGTGACAACCGGCGAGCAGCTCCTGGACCTGGCCCGGCAGGCCCTGGCCGACGGGCTGGTCGCGGAGGTCGTCCACGACGCGGGCCGCACCCAGGTGGCGCCGGGCACCGCGACCTGCTGCGCGATCGGGCCCGCGGAGGACGAGCGGGTCGACCAGGTGACCGCCGAGCTGTCGCTGCTGTGAGCGCACGGCCCGGGCCGTCTCCGGGGACGGCCCGGTCAGGCGCGGCGCAGGGTCAGGCCGAGCGAGGCGAACTGCTCGAACGGGCGGTGGTAGCCGCGCTCGATGTGGTGGATGCCGCGCAACGAGGAGGGCAGGTCGGCGACCGCCGCGGCCAGCACGGCGGAGAACCCGGCGCGCACGTCGGGCAGCGTGACGTCCGCGCCGCGCAGCTTGGACACCCCCCGGATCACGGCGGAATGCACCGCGTTGGAGTCGTGGAACCGGCACGCGGGGCCGCCTAGGCAGGCCGCGAACACCTCGATCTCGCAGCCCATCTTCTGCAGCGCCGGGACGTACACGAGCCGGTTCTCGAACACGGTCTCGTGCAGCACCGACATCCCGTCGGCCTGCGTGAACAGCACCATCAGCGGCTGCTGCCAGTCGGTCATGAACCCGGGGTGGCTATCGGTGTGCACCGCGGCCGACCGCAGGCCGCCCGGCGCCGACGCGGTGATCCACTCGTCGGTGATCTCGAACCGGGCGCCCATCCGGGCCAGCGTCGTGATCGCGGTGACCAGCCGGTCCTGCGGGCAGCCGTGCACCCGGACCTCGCCCCCGGTGATCAGCCCCGCCACCAGGTAGGAGAACGCCTCGATCCGGTCGCCGAACAGCCGGGTCGACGCGCCGCGCAGCCGCGGCACGCCCTCGATGACGATCCGCCGGTCCGGGCTGAGCTCGATGTGCGCCCCCATCCGCTGCAGGAACAGCGCGAGCTCCACCACCTCGGGCTCGGTCGCCGCGCCGCGCAGCACGGTCTTGCCCTCGGCCAGCACGGCAGACAGCAGCACGGTCTCGGTCGCGCCGACGCTCGGGTACGGCAGGTCGATGCGCGCCCCGTACAGCTTGGTGGCGCGCGCCGTGATCCCGTGCGGGCCGACCTCCACCTCGGCGCCCAGGGACCGCAACGCCGCCACGTGGAAGTCGACCGGCCGCTGGCCGATCGGGTCGCCGCCCACCAGCGGCACGAACGCCTCGCCGGTCTGGTGCAGCAGCGGCCCCAGCATCAGGATCGGGACCCGGTTCAGCCCGGTGAACGCCTCCGGGACGCGAGGCTCGACCGCGTTCCCCGGCACGATCGTGATCTCGGCGTCGGAACGGCCGACGTAATACCCGATGGATTCGAGCATCGCGGTGGTGATACGGACATCGCCGACTTCCGGGACGTTGCGGATCGTGCTCGGTGCGTCACCGAGCATCGCGGCCACCATGTGCTTGGTCACCGCGTTCTTGGACCCGCGCACGTGGATGTCACCGCGCAGCGGCCCGGACGGCTCGACGTGCCAGGTGTCGGTGTCGGTGTCGGTCACGCAGATCACTGTACGGGCAGTCACGCCGACGTTGCAGGAGGCCGAACGTCCCGGGATTCCCGGCGTTGCTCGGGCCGGGCCGGGGCGACGATCGTCGCCGCCCGCCCGCCGCCGTCTTGCGGCGGCGGCCCGAGCACCTGGCAGCGGCCGGGCCCGTGCCGCGCCCACAGGGACGCGGTCCAGGCGCACAGCAGCGCGTCGATCAGGTCTTCGCGGTGCTTGTACGCGACGCCGGCCAGCGGCGACGGCTCCGCGGCCAGCCGCCGGGTGACCGGGTGCGAGTCCAGCCGCAGCGGCGGATCGGCGGTGGCGAGGCGGGCGAGCCGGCCGATCAGCGTGTCGCAGTTCGCGGCGCGCTCCACGCGCCACCGGGCCGCGGGCAGCCGCGGCGGCTGGCGCTTGTAGCGCGGGCGCTCCCGGTCGTAGCCGAGTTCCGCGGCGCCGACCAGCGTGGTGTAGGGGTAGCACTCCGACAGGAAGCGGCCGCCGGCCGGCGGCCCGTCGCAGCCGTCGGAGTACCGCCACCCGGACGCCTCGGCCAGGGCCAGGAACCGCACCCCGGCCAGCCGGGGCGAGCGGGTGTTGACCGGGTTGGCGCTGACCTTCCAGCGGCCGTAGCACTGCCCGACCTCGGTCTCGCACGGCCGCTGGCCGGCCTCGTTAGTCACCACCAGGGGCGCGTCCACGAACATCAGCGCGCCGTCGTCCCCGGCCGCCGCGTCGGCCCAGGCCAGGGTCGGCTCGACGCCGCGGGTCCAGCCAGCGTCCAGGATCTCCCCGGCCGGGTCGATCGCCGCCACCCCGGTCTCGTTGGCCGGGCGGCCGGGCTGGTCCTCGCGCCAGGCCAGGTCGACGCCCAGGTAGCGGATCACGGCCATCTTCCGATCTTTGCGCAACGGTTCGCGGCGTGGCCAGCCAGCACCGCAGACCCCTGGGTGGTGGTAGGCACACCAGCAGGCGGCCTGGTAACGCCCTGGGACGCGCCGGCCCGCGCGATTAGCGTCGGCATCATGAAAACGGGGGGAATTATCTACCGCTACCTGACCGCGCTCTTCGTCCTCGACGTGCTGCTGCAGTTCTTCCTGGCCGGGGCGGGGGTCTTCAGCGCCGGCCCGGGGACCGCGGCCCGGGACTCGAACGCCCTCGATCCGCACCGCTTCAACGGCTCGGTGGTCATGCTGCTGGCCGTGGCGCTGCTCATCGCGGCCCTCGTGGCCCGGGGTGGCCGCTGGAAGTGGGCGCTGGCCCTGCTGGTGCTGACCGCGGCCCAGCCGCTGCTGGCCATCGCGGGGGCGGCGGGCGGCCTGCACGTGCTCAACGCCGTGGTCATCCTGGGCATCGGGGTCATGCTGGCCTACCGCGCCTGGCACGGCGACCGGGCCCGGCCGCCCCAGCCGGGGGCGGCACCGGCCGCACAGCCCGCGGCGGCCCAGGCCGCATCGAACCCGGGAGCCGGGGAACAGCAGTGATATGGCAGAGCTAACCCTGACCCTCGCCGAGCTGCGCGACCAGGCCGGCAAGCACCTCGGCACCAGTTCCTGGCACGAGATCACCCAGGAGCAGGTCAACCTGTTCGCGGACGCGACCGGTGATCACCAGTGGATCCACGTCGACCCGGAGCGCGCGGCGACCGGGCCGTACGGCGGCACGATCGCGCACGGCTACCTCACCCTGGCCCTGGGGCCCGCGCTGCTGTGGGAGGTGCTGGACGTCTCGGACGCCTCGATCACGGTGAACTACGGCCTCAACCGGGTCCGCTTTCCCGCGCCGTTGCCGGTGGGCAGCCGGGTCCGCGCCGACATCACCTGCGCCGCGGTCGAGGAGGTGGCCGGCGGGCTGCAGGCGACCCTCGCTCTCACCTTCGAGCGCGAAGGCGGCGGCAAGCCGGTGTGCGTGGCCGAGGTCCTCTTCCGCTACGGGGCGTGAGCCGCTAGTCCTGGCCCAATGCCACTCAGCCTAAGTTGATCATGCCTTGACCTGTGCTGATGTGCGAGGGTCAGCGAACGATCCAGCACTCACCAGCCTCTGTCATCAGACCTGACAGGCAACTGACCGACCCCGTCGTGTGGCGCACACTGGTGCTATGACGGATGAGGCCACCGGCCGGCTCCTCGCCCGTTTCGTCGGTGCCGTCCGGCCGGTCTTGCCGCTGGTCTCGGTGTGGGCACACGGGTCTCTGGCCGGGGGTGACTACCAGCCGGGACGCAGCGACCTCGACCTGATCGCCGTCCTCGGCCGGCCGTGCACGGCAGCGGAGGAACAACAGCTCGGGGAGCTGCACGAAAGCCTGGGACGTGCCAGCGCGCTCGCGCCGGGGCTGCATTGCAGCTATTGCGCGGCAGGGGAGCTGGATGATCCTGCGCGCTTGCACCTGACGTGGGCGCACGAGGAGTTGATGCGCCGGCCAGTCACCCCGGTGACCAGGCGCGAGCTGTCCGACTTCGGGCTCGTCTTGTACGGCGAGGCGCCAGCGGCCCTGCTTCCGCCGGTGACCGGCGGGCAACTCGCCGAGTTCGTGGCCCGGGATATGGAAAGCTTCTGGCTGCCGTCCCTGGACCACCGCGAGCGGTGGGATCGTGACATCTGGGTTGACCTCGGCTTGCTGACTTTGGCCAGGGCAACGGTGACTTTGCGGGACGGCAGGCTGATCACCAAGGCCGAGGCCCTGAGCGTGCTTGCCGAACTCGGTGCCCCCGCCGAGGTCGTCGGCGACATCAGGCAGCGCCGGTACGGCGAGCCCGGTCCAGCCTCACCGCGGTGGATCGCCCGCCGGGCGGAGCTGACGCTCGCCTTTCTGCGGCC
>Ga0335073_10010771_pt1 | contig 12856 bp, 7 predicted proteins | sample Lox_Sample_22_FD_207093 | JGI IMG/M metagenome (GOLD analysis project Ga0335073, IMG submission 207093) | Soil microbial communities from Loxahatchee National Wildlife Refuge, Florida, United States - Lox_Sample_2.2 | ecosystem: Environmental > Terrestrial > Soil > Wetlands | place: USA: Florida...
TGAAATTCGACCCCGACCTGCTGCGGGATTTTGTGGCAGCTTTACCTCATAGCGTGCCAGCGGCGTTTGAGTTTCGTCATGAGTCGTGGTTTGTAGATGAGACCTGGGATGTACTGAGCGAGAAGCATGTGGCCGTGTGCGTAGCGGAGACTGAAACCAGAACGACTCCGGATGTGGTGACTGCAGATTTTGCCTACTACCGGTTTCGTAAACCCACCTACACGCCCGAGGAGCGGCACGCGATGCTGGAAAGGATCGAGCAGCATCTCGCGGACGGCCGCAACGTCTATGCCTATTTCAAGCACGAGGACACGCCGGAAGGGGCGCTCTACGCGGCGGAGTTGCTGAAGAGTGCGAGAAATTCGCAAACGGCTTTTCCCGGCTAATTATCATCCTGAGCAAGCCGATGTTGTGCCAGCGACGGACCTGACCGATCCGCGCGAAGCGTCGTGGTATTGCGACGAGCACTCGCGCGTTTGGATCGCTTCCATTTCGGACTGAGTCCCTACGCACCCTTCTCATCACTTTTCTCTGTGTCCGATAATGCGCATACTAGAATCTTCGGCACAGGGCGCTTCTCGGTATGGTTCAGGAATCCGACGATCCCATTCTGAAGAGTTTTGTCGACTATCTGCGGATTGAGAAGGGGCTCGCGCCTCTCTCAATCGCCGCCTATGCGACCGATATCTCGCAATTTGGGGATTTCCTGCAAAAGATAAAACGGACGCTGCTAACGGCGCGCCGCGAGGATGTCCGGGGATTCCTGCAGCAATTGTTCTCCAATCAAGTCGATGGCCGAAGCGTGGGACGGAAGCTGTCGGCGTTGCGGCATCTGTATCGATATTTGCTGCTCGACAGGAAAATCGAACACGATCCCACATTGAACATCGAATCGCCGAAGCAGTGGAAGGTTCTGCCGAAATCGCTGGCGCGCGATGAGATCGAGACCACGCTTGCGGCCCGCGTTTCAGCGGAGACTGAGTCGGAGTATGCCAGTGCACTCTCCCTTCGCGATCGCGCCATGCTGGAGGTTTTTTATGCCGGGGCGCTGCGGGTTTCGGAGATCATCAGCGCAAAGCTGGAGGATCTGAAACTCGAAGCGGGGTACATGCTGGTGCGTGGAAAAGGAGACAAAGAGCGCGTTGTGCCGCTGGGCAGATCCGCGCAGGACGCGGTCCGGGATTATCTGGAAAAAGCGCGGCCGGTGTTGACGACCCCCTTAGAGGCACGTACAGGTACCCACTTCTCGCAAAAGCGGCGAGAAGTGGGGCACCCCACATCGAGAATAGATGTAAACAAAAGTTCGCCGTTACTGTTTCTCGGCCGCGGCGGCCGGAAACTCACGCGGCAGCGAGTGTGGCAGATGGTGAAAGCCGCGTCGGCCGGATCTGGACGTCACGCCTCGCCGCACATGCTGCGGCATTCCTGCGCCACCCACATGGTCGAAAATGGCGCCGACCTGCGCACCGTGCAGACGATTCTTGGCCATGCCGACATTTCAACCACGCAGGTTTATACGCACTTGGCGCTGGATCGGCTGCGCAGTGTTTATCAGAAGCATCATCCGAGGGCGAAGGCCAGATGATTCAGGCAGCGGCGCACAAGAGTATCGGGATAACTGACACCGTCGTCAGCCATGCCGTCGCTGATTTTCTCCGCCATCTTCGCGAGCGCAATGCATCGCCGCATACGATCAAAGCCTATACCAGCGATCTCACGGAATTCGCTGCCTATGTCGGAGCGCGCGAGTTGAAAGCAATCGACCACATCGTCATTCGCGGATTTCTTTCTCATCTTTACGAGAAGGGCGTTAGCAAGACTTCCGTTGCACGTGCGCTAGCCGCGGTTCGTTCGCTGTATCGCTGGCTGGCGCGGGAAGGGGTGGTCGAGCAGAATCCGGCCAAGCTGGTGGCAACACCGAAGCTGCCGAAGAAGTTGCCGCGCGTGCCGACCATCGAAGAGATGAATTCCGTGCTCGATGGACAGATGCCCGAAACCGCGGCCTTCCCTGAGCGCGATCGCCTGATGCTGGAACTGCTATATGGATGCGGCATCCGTAATTCCGAGTTGACGGGAATTAATCTCGACGACATTCGATTGAGCGCGGAAGCGATTCTGATCCGTGGCAAAGGGAAGAAAGAACGCTATGTGCCCTTCGGCGAGACAGCGAAGAATGCTCTGGCAGCTTATCTGCCCGCACGAAAAACGATTCTGGAAGAAGCACATCGCAGCATACCCGCGCTACTTATCAACCGCCGCGGCGGTCGCCTCACCACGCGCAGCGTGGGACGAATCATCAAGGCCATCGCGGTTGCAAAAGGACTGTCACCCGATGTGCATCCGCATACACTACGGCATGCGTTTGGCACGCATATGCTTGAAGAAGGCGCGGATTTGCGCGCGATTCAGGAATTGCTCGGGCACGAGCGCCTGGCGACCACGCAGCGCTACACACAGCTTTCCATGAAGCACGTACTGCACGTGTACGACCAGACACATCCTCGCGCGAAGTAGTTTTTCCCGTGATTACCTCGGTAATTTTCCCGATTCCCACGCGAATTCGAAAATAGACAAACGGAACGACTTCCCTGTGAGCCGAGACGGGCTCGTGTTCAGGTCGTCCGCGCCGAGGCATTTGTGCGCAAGATCAATCCAGAGCTGTGGCTGTTGTTGTTCCTGGTCGTCATTGCGGCGATCCTGAATTTTCTGGTTTCGTCGCAGCGGATGGCGCTGGTCTTTTACTTTCTGCCGACGCTCTTCTCCGCTTATCACTTCGGACGGCGTCACGCCACTCTGACCGCTCTGGCCAGCATCGTGCTGGTCGTATTGCTGATTTATGTCAATCCGGGATTATTCAACCGGCACATCGATTTGCCTTTCGACGCGCGCTATTTCGATCTCGCCGTCTGGGGTGGAGTCCTGATGGTCGCGGGATACGCGACGGGCACGCTCTATGAGCTCAATCAGAAATCGCTCCGCGAAATGGAAGAAGGCTATGAAGGGATGCTGGCCATCCTCCAAACCTTTCTTGCCAGCCAGAAATACAGTGCGACCCACGCGTACCGCATTGCACTGTGCGCGACGAAAATCGCCGAGACCGCCGGACTCGACCCGAAGAGCGTCGACGACATCCGCACAGCCGCTCTACTTTTCAATTTGAAGGAACTTGGCATCACCAATGAAGTCTTATGCAAGGCGGCACAAGTTTCACAAGATGACCTGGGGAAGAAGAAGCAGCGAAATGGCGGCAAGGACTCAATTTCGGCGAACGCGATCCGGCGAGCGATTCCGATTTTCTTGGCCGAGCGCCAGCTGCGCCAGACGGGCGGAAAGGTCGAAGACGCGGAGTTGGAAGTCCAGATTCTGAGTCTGGCCGATGAATATGAGGCGTTGATCAGTGGGGAGCGGGGAACGAAGCTGTCACCCTCTCAGGCGAGCCAGGAAGTGATCCGCCGAGCAACCGGACGCTACGATTCGCTGGCTCTTGATGGCTTCACCAAGGCGTTTGCCGAAAACGCCGCAGGCGCGAACGCCTGACCTAAATCAGGGTTTTTCGCGAAGGCCCTGCCACATTTCGACGATCTTCGTTTTCAAATCGGCCGTAAGCCTCTCATACGCTTCTTCCGACGCTTCCGCTTCCGGCGGAGGGAAAATCGGCGCTCCGATGGCCATTTTCAGCTGTGCGAATTTCTGAATGAACTTCTTGCCGCGCGGCCACGCGTCATAAAAGCCATCGATTGCAATCGGGACGATCGGCACCTGCAGATGCATCGACAAGATGGCTGCGCCTTTCTTGAAAATGCGCGGCGTTCCGTCAATCGAGCGCTCGCCTTCGGGATAGAGAACCAATATGCGGCCATGGCGCAGGCCAAAAGCCCCGGCGCGCATGGCGGGAACGAGATTGGTGTCAGGATCGACCACTATGACGCGAATCCAGCGCGCGAGGCGGCGCATGAATCCCTCGCCGAAGATTTCGCTGGTCCCAACCGCGAACGAATTCCGCAGAATTTCGCGAGGAACGACTCCTGCCAGCACCACCGGATCGAGATAGCTCTGATGATTCGACGAAAGAATGAATGGGCCGTGCGTCGGCAGATTCTCCAGTCCGGACACGCGGAGATGAAAAAGATCACGCGCCAGTAAATCGATCAGCCGCGATACTGGATACCAGAACGCGTTGAACGCTGGAGGCTCTTTGGCAAGCGCGAGCACTTCAGGATCGGTGGGCTCCTCGGCCAGAATCGCTTTCCATCCCGCAAATTTCTCGTGCGGCGCGCTCTCTCCTGCGGCCGCGCTGGCCAGAACTGCATCGACCAAGTCGCGAACGGTATAGATTTCCCCGAGTCGCGATTCGTCGACACGGCCTCCGAGTTCTTGCTCTAATTGGCTGAGAACTTCCACGCGTTGCATGGAATCAAGGCCAAGATCGAGCTCCAGATTGTGCGTGGGGCGAATGTTCGCGGGGGGATTGGGCGAGGCTTCACCCAGAGCCTTCAGTGCGGGCTGAACTTCGGGGCGATGGAGCCACGCTTTTTCGTCGGAGTTCAACGGCTTCTCGGGCGGGACTTCGGATTCATCGCCGAGTTTTTTCCCCTGATTGGCTGTGACTCGTTTTTCCACCTCGAAGCGCTTGATCTTGCGTGTGGTCGTGCGGGGAAGATCCTCTTGCCAGATATCGTAGCTGCCAATGCGCTTGGTCGAAGGCAGCTGCTGTGACAGACCTTCGATGTCGTAGCGAATGACCTCCTTCGCGTTGACGACTTTGCGTAGGCGCAGCACGTCGAAATTGGGAACGATCACGGCGTGTAAGCGATCTTCCCCTTTGCCCTCCAGCCCAACAACGGCGAGTTCTTTGATGTACGGAGATTTCAGATAGTGTGCTTCGATCTCCTCGGGATAAACATTCTTCCCATTGCTCAGGACGATAACTTCCTTTAGCCGCCCAGTGAGAAACAAATTGCCATGAGCATCGAAGTACCCTAAATCGCCCGTGTGGAGCCAGCCATCACGAATCGCGGCGGCGGTTGCGTCGGGACGGTTCCAATATCCCTTCATCACGACCGGCCCACGCAGCGCGACTTCGCCGACGGCTGGCCCGCCATCTTCTTGCGGCTGCGGGTTAGTGATCTTCCCCTCGATTCCCTTAAGTGCCTGGCCCACGGAACCAATCACATTGTTGTTGGGCGAATTCGCGTAAACTGCGGCGGTCGTTTCGGTCAGGCCATAGGCCTGCAAAATGTCAATGCCAAGATCGCGGAAGCCGCGCGCAACTTCGGGGTCGAAGCGCGATCCACCGGTGACCAAATAACGCATCTTCGGGCCGAGAGTGTCGTGAACTTTGCGGAACAGAATCGGCCCGGCATTCAGGCCGAGTTTGCGCAGGGTGCGGTTGAGCGCAACCATCCCGGCGAAAACATTTTTTGTCAGCGCGCCGCGTTTGGCCACCTCCTGAAAAATGCGGTCGTGAATCAGATAGAAAAACTGTGGGACCACGGCAAATGCCGTGATGTTGCGTTCCTTTAACGCCCGCATTAGCTCCGTCGTATTGAGCGTTTCGAGATAGACGACGCGCGAGCCTTTTACCAGAGGCAAAAGCAGATTCGCCATCTGGGCGAGGATGTGAAACAGGGGAAGTACGCCGAGCAGGGCATCATCAGGGCCGATGTCGACCCAATTAAAAACTGCCTCGACCTCACCGAGAAAATTCGCGTGCGTGAGCATCACACCCTTGGGATCGGCGGTCGTGCCAGAGGTGTAAATCAGTGAAGCGAGGTCTTCATTGTTCGCCGCCGCTGGTTTGAAGGCGCCGGGGCCGGCGGCAAAAACCTCCGGCAGATTGCCGAGCCAATCCCCGGGATTGATCGGGTCCTTCATCCGATCGGGATCCGTAAGAACCGAGCCGACATTCAGTTCCTGCGCGGCAGGACGCACCGTCGCAGCATGTTTGGCATCGACGAAAATGGCCAGGGCGCCACTGTCTTTCAGCAGCTTGGAAATCTGATCGGTATGCAGGGCTGTATCGAGAGGAACGGCGGCGCTGCCCGAAGCGATAATCCCGAGATATGCCGCTACCCAACGGGGATGGTTGTCAGCCAGAATCGCCAGGCGAGAGCCGCGGGCAAAGCCGCGTTCCCCGATCCAGCGGCCGACGGATTCGGCCATGTGGTGCAGTTCAGAATATGTGACGCTCTCGAGGTGATCATGCCGCTGGATTTCGAGGGCAACATTGTTGGGCCAGCGCCCGGCGCACTCCACAAATCGGTCGTAGAAAGTGGGCATGAGTCGAGGGAATCTTACAGGAAAACGCCGACCGGCCGTAGGTTTGAGCCGGGAACTGGCGTGGAGTGGCTTGTTACATCAATCGTTCGCAGCTTTCCTCCGTTTTCCCCACCCTCCCGGTCCGCGAGAGGGCTTGATCGTTCACTCCCGGACAGCATTTATCGAATGCGGACACTCCGCCCGATCTGCGGTTCCTGTCTTCATGTAGGAAGAACAATCACTTAGCGTAATCCGTCTTTGGGCCGCGGTTTGCTTACATCGAGCCAGCCCATCTGGCAAGGAGTGACGGCGATGACTCCTCGTGATCTGCGAATCGCGATTCGCTACCTGCTGAAGACGCCCAGCTTCACGGCCACAGCTGTGCTGATGTTGGCAGTCGGCATCGGCGCTACCACGGCGATTTTCTCGGTCGTTGAGGGGGTGTTACTCCGCCCACTGCCGTTTCCCCATCCGGAAAAACTGATGGCAGTTACGGACCTCGTCGACGGTCTCGATCTCAAGGGTAATGGCGAGTCCGGGGTCACGCCGTTTGATGTTCAGGCCTTCATGCGCGACACCCACAGTTTCGAAAGTCTCGGCGGCTACCAGCAAACTGGATATGAGCTGACGGGCGCGGGTGAACCCGCGCAGATCTATGCCGCGCGGCTCTCGGGCGAAGTGCTGCGGGCGCTTCGGGTTGCGCCGCTGATGGGCCGTTGGTTCACGCAGCAGGAGGATGACCAGAAACAACAGGTCGCGCTGGTCAGCTATGCGTTCTGGCAAGATCGACTCCACGGAAGTGCGAACGTGCTTGGAACAAAGTTCCAATTGGACCGCCAGTTGTACGAGGTCGTCGGCGTGATGCCCCGTGGATTCGAGTTTCCTCTGCAACCGGGGCGTCTCAACCGCAACGAAGTGTGGATCCCGCTGAGCCTGACCCGGACGGAACTCAGCTTTGACGGAGGAGCCGCTTGGGGTTTCGACATGGTGGGACGCCTCAAGCCCGGCATCACTCCGGAGCAGTCGACGAGCGATGTGGAACGGGTAAGCAGCCAGACCATGCGCGACCATCCGCCGTCCGAAACAGGGCTCAGATGGAATGCAGTGGTTCGGCCCTTGCGCGAAGAGACGGTGGAACGCGCCCGGCCGCTGGTGCGGACTTTGTTTCTCGCGATCTTTGTCGTCATGCTGATCGCGTGCGCAAATCTCGCGGGGCTGCTGCTGGTTCGCGCCATCCGCCGTCGCCGTGAAATCGCGGTGCGCATGGCGTTGGGTGCGGCTACGTCGAAGCTGCTGCGGGAAGCAATTCTCGAAAGCCTGGTCTTAAGCATGGCCGGCGGTGTGCTCGGCTTACTGCTGGCAACCAATCTGGTTCGTGTGGGTGTGAGCTGGCTGCCTGAAACCTTACCCCGCGTCAATGAGATCGGCGTGGACTGGCGGGTCGGACTCTTCGCGATGGTGCTGGCGATCGCGACAGGGCTGGTCTGCGGATTGGCGCCCGCTTTTGCCGCGCTGCATACCAGCGTGAATGAGACTCTGAAAGAAGGTGGACGCACTGGCACCGCGGGGGGCGGCCACGCGCGGCTGCGCTCGGCCCTGGTCGTGGCCGAGATCGCCATCGCCATGGTGCTGCTGGTCGCCTGCGGCCTGTTGTTGCGCAGCTTTGAAAGGATGCGTGCCGTCGATCTGGGCTTCCGTCCCGAACACACTCTGGGCGCCTACTTTTCGCTGCCCGAGCAACCGTACGGGAACCAGAAAGCAATCAATGCATTGGAAGACGAACTCATTCGCCGGCTACAGCAGCTTCCCGGCGTAAACTTCGTTGGTTTCACTTCCGCTCTGCCTGATTCATCCGGCTGCTGCAGCACCGTGTTTGTGGCCGAAGGCTATGTGCCGCCGAAAGGGGTCGCCCAACCCCTGGCGATGCAGAACAACGTGCGTGGAGATTATCTCGAAGCCATGGGAATTCCGTTGCTGCGCGGCCGTTACTTTACGCCGGCAGACAAGGCCGACTCGCAACTCGTCGCAATCGTGTCCCGCAATGTGGCCCATCACTACTGGCCCGGCGCAGATCCGATTGGCAAGCGCATTCGGATCGACTCGGTAGACACCAACCGGGCGCCCTGGATCACGATCGTGGGCGAGGTCGCCGATGTAAAGGATCGATCGCCGGACGCCCCTAGTATGGAGCAGCTTTATCTGCCCGTCGATCAGGTGGAAGCGGCCTACGGCGGCTGGGCACGGCCCACCGACCTGAACCTCGCCTATGGCTATCTGGCGTTGCGGACGGAAATGCCACCGGAGCAAGAGGCGAGTGCGCTAATTACCACGGTGCATTCCGTCGATCCGCAACTGGCTCTGGATCACGTCCGAAGTATGGCGCAGGCTGTCTCGGAAAGCGAAGCGCCGCGGCGATTCAACACGGCGCTGATCTCGGCCTTTGCGATCGCAGCCGTTCTGCTGGCTGCGCTTGGCATCTACAGCGTCATGGCGTTTTCGACCGCTCTGCGTGCGCACGAGATGGCAATCCGTCTTGCCTTGGGCTCACCACGAACGGGAATTCTGGGTCTGGTCTTTACCTCGGCTGCCAGGCTCGCGATCTTCGGCTGCTTGCTGGGACTCCTCGGGGCTGCTGCCGTCTCGCGCCTGTTGCGATCGCTGCTGTTTGGTGTGAACCCGTTTGATCCACTTGTTCTGACGCTGGCCGCGGGATTCGTACTGTTGCTGGCGCTGGCGGCGTCGTTCCTGCCCGCGCGGCGAGCCGCGTCGATCGAGCCGATGGAGGCCCTGCGGGCAGAGTGATTTATCTCTGAAGCCGCGGCCCGTGAGTGAGAGGATGACGCTATTTAGTGCAAAATCCTGATTGCACTCCGCTTCGGGAAACCTGAGCGCAAACGCCGGCTTGCGAACGACTGGACCTCTGATGGACCCAGCAACTGCGAGGGGAGGTCCACTACAATCTCCCCTGCCACGCTTCTCCTGCTGAAAAAGGCGTACGGCAGAATTTGAAACTGACTGCCCCCGCTCCCATCCTGCTCGGCGGGCATCGAATATGCTAGGCTTTTATTAGTGTCGGGCTGTCTGCCCTCCGGAGGATTTCCGGTTGATCGATAAGTATGTTAGTCGATAAATATTTAGATAAGGTATTCGGCAGCAAGAGCGAGCGCGTGGTGAAGTCACTGCGGCCGAACGTGCATGCCATCAATGCGCTCGAGCTTGAGATCGCGAAGCTCTCGGATGCCGAGCTGCGCGCCAAGACCGATGTGTTCCGCCAGCGCATTCAGGAGCACATGAGCCGGTTTGCCGGAAGGAACGACAATGCGCCCTCAGAGGCGGACGAAGCCATTGAATCCGACAAAGAAAACGATTTCGACCGCCGGAAGCGCCTGGATAAAGAAGAGCACGCGGCCCTGCAGGAAATCCTCGAGGAGATTCTCGTCGAAGCGTTTGCCGTGGCCCGGGAAGCCGGAAAGCGCGTGCTCAACATGCGCCACTTCGACGTGCAGTTGATCGGCGGTATGGTGTTGCATCACGGCGCGATCGCCGAAATGAAGACCGGCGAAGGAAAAACGCTGGTCGCCACGCTCCCGGTGTATCTGAACGCGCTCAGTGGACGGGGCGTGCACGTGGTCACTGTCAACGATTATCTGGCCAAGCGCGACTCCGAGTGGATGGGCAAGCTCTACCGCTTTCTCGGTTTGACGGTTGGTGTGATCGTGCACGACCTCGATGACGACCAGCGCCGCGCCGCCTATGCGGCCGACGTGACTTACGGCACGAACAACGAGTTCGGCTTCGATTATCTGCGCGACAACATGAAATTCGATCTCCGCGACTGCGTGCAGCGTGGGCATCATTACGCGATCGTCGACGAAGTCGACTCCATCCTCATCGACGAATCCCGCACTCCCCTCATTATTTCCGGCGCCAGTGAGGAATCGACTGACAAGTATTACCGCGTCAACCGCATCGTCCCCAAGCTCGAAAGAGGCGAAGAGATCGAAGGACCACCTGGTGAACCGGCGACGCTTACGGGTGACTTCGTCGTCGATGAAAAGCACCGCAACATCGCAGTCACGGACGAAGGCTGGGAGAAGATCGAAGGTTTGCTCGGAATCGGCAACATTGCCGATCCGGAGAACTGGCCGCTGAAGCACCACGTTGAGACCGCGATCAAAGCGCATGCGCTCTATCGCAAGGATGTGGAATACGTGGTGAAAGACGGCGAGGTCATCATCGTCGACGAATTCACCGGACGCATGATGCCCGGCCGCCGCTGGTCTGACGGGCTGCACCAGGCGATCGAAGCGAAAGAAGGCGTTAAGATCGAGCGCGAAAATCAGACGCTGGCCACCATCACCTTCCAGAATTATTTCCGCATGTTCAAGAAGCTCGCGGGCATGACCGGCACGGCGGAAACGGAAGCGGAGGAATTTGAGAACATCTACAGTCTCAACGTGGTGGTCATTCCCACCAATAAGGTGCTGCTGCGGGTCGAAAATCCCGACATCGTTTATCGCACGGAAAAGGAAAAGTATTTCGCCGTCGCCGACGAGATTCAGCAGCTTGCGCAAAAGGGCCAGCCGGTGCTGGTCGGAACAACGTCAGTCGAGAAATCCGAACGGCTTTCCGAGTTACTGAAGAAAAAGGGCACGAAACACGTTGTGCTGAACGCCAAGTTCCATGAGCGTGAAGCGGAAATCGTCGCGCAAGCGGGACGTAAAGGCGCAGTCACCATCGCGACAAACATGGCCGGCCGCGGTACGGACATCTTGCTGGGCGGCAATCCCGAATTCATGGCCAAGCAGGAGATGGTCAAGAAGGGAATTGCGCAGCAACTGCGCGTGGCGCAGGGCAAGATTGAAGGCCCGCAGGAAGACGGCCAAACTTCGATTTTCTATTACAACGGGAATGAATATCTCGTCCCCACCGACAAATGGACGGACGCGTTCAATCGCTACAAGCAGCAAACCGATAAAGAACACGACGAAGTAACCGGCGTTGGCGGGTTGCACATTCTCGGCACCGAGCGGCACGAATCGCGGCGTATTGACAATCAGCTGCGCGGCCGCGCCGGCCGCCAAGGCGATCCGGGCTCTTCGCGCTTTTATCTTGCGCTCGAAGATGACCTGATGCGCATCTTCGCCAAGGAATGGGTGTCAAAGCTGCTGCAGCGGCTAGGGATGGAAGAAGGTGTTCCAATCGAATCGCGGCTTATCACGAAACGAATCGAGACCGCGCAGAAGGCTGTCGAGGCGCAACACTTCGAATCGCGAAAACATTTGCTCGAATACGACGACGTGATGAACAAGCAGCGCGAAGCCGTATACGGCTTGCGGCGGCGCCTGCTCGAAGGCATGGATCAGAAGGATCTGATCCTCGAGGACTACGTTGCGTCGATTTTGAGCGATCTGCTCGATCAATATTGCCCACCCAAGGCTCACGTCGATGACTGGGACATCAAAGCGCTGAAAGATGCGATCTTCACCCGTTTTGGCGTGGATTTTCTGGCCGAGGGCGTCAAGCCAGAGCAATTGAACCGGCAGGAACTCGGCGATGCGATCTTCGACAAGCTCAAGCAACGCTACGAGGCGAAGGAGAAGCTGATCGGGCTCGAAGCGATGCGGCATCACGAGCGCATGATCATGCTGAGCGTGATCGACCAGCAGTGGAAAGATCATCTGCTCAGCATGGATCACCTGAAAGAAGGCATTGGGCTACGCGGATACGGCCAGCACGATCCGCTGGTCGAGTACAAGCGCGAATCGTTCGACATGTTCGAAGCGATGATGCAGCGGTTCCAGGAAGACACCGTTCGGTATCTCTACCTGATGCAGATTCTGGAACGCCCGCCACAGCCGCCGCCGCAACCTGTCCAGCCTGAAGCTACGCAGGCAGGTTCGGGGGGAGGGGATGGAAATGGCCGACGTCCGCCGCGCATGGTTTCGACCTCAGCCGATGAGTTGGAAGAAGCGTTCCTGCGCCGCAAGCGCCGGGAATTAGAACAGGCGCGCATGGCCGGGGGAGGCGATGCCGCTCCGGTGCAGCAGGTCGTGCGCTCCCAAGAGAAAGTTGGAAGAAACGATCCCTGCCCCTGCGGTTCAGGGAAAAAATACAAGAAGTGCCACGGTGCGTGAAATCAGAACAGGCGCTTGAGATAAAGGCGCGTGAGATAAGAGGCGGCACGCTTTATCTCGAAAGCTTCACCATCAGCCGAGATCCGGTCGCGATCGACGGATCTCTCAATCAATCCATTAACGATAGCAAGCTGACCAACGTCGTCTCGGAGCTAGATTGGGTTCCCGCGTGGAATGGTCGGGCCGATGACGACCGCCTGGTTGTGGTTCTCGAACCAGGCTAAGAAGAAGGACTGTTCAGCTCCGGCTAGGCGCTGCTGGTTGATCCAGGTGTAGTAAGCGCCGAGATCCGCGTCGATCAGCGAGCCCACAGGGTCGAGTTCGGGCACGTTGCGTTTCTCTGACAACAATTCGTTCATCGGTTTTTGCCGCTGCCGAGGCGCGAAACGCAGCAGCAGTGTGCAGGGCTGCGCTCGCCGCAAGGCTTCGCGGGCGGTCCATTGGGCGAATGTGGTGCTGAA
>Ga0335073_10010772_pt1 | contig 12856 bp, 9 predicted proteins | sample Lox_Sample_22_FD_207093 | JGI IMG/M metagenome (GOLD analysis project Ga0335073, IMG submission 207093) | Soil microbial communities from Loxahatchee National Wildlife Refuge, Florida, United States - Lox_Sample_2.2 | ecosystem: Environmental > Terrestrial > Soil > Wetlands | place: USA: Florida...
TCGTCGCCTGGGGCGGGCACGAGCCCGCGTTCCACCGCGAACGGCCCGATCCCGGCCAGGATGTTTCCGCAGTTCTGCTTGTCGGTGACGATCGGCCTGTCGACCATGACCTGAAGGAACAGGTAGTCAACGTCGACGCCGGGCACCGTCGACGGTGACACGACCGCGACCTTGGACGTCAGCGGGTGCGCCCCGCCGACCCCGTCGATCTGCCGCGGGTCGGGCGACCCCATCACCCGCAGCAGCAGGTCGTCACGCTCGGCCGCGCCTGCGGGCAGGTCGTCCGCGAGGAAGTACAGCCCCTTGGACGTCCCGCCCCGCATCTGCATGGCCCGGATCCCGTCTTGCCGGACATCGCTCATGCCAGGCCTTCACCCGCCCGCCGCACGTACTCGGCGTAGCTGATGTAGTCGACCTTCGCCAGTTTGGGGCGGAGGTTGTACATGTCGAGGCCGAGGCCGCCCTCAGCGAGTTGCTTGCGGTTGGTGTCCTCCTTGGCCATCCGGGCCTCGGACGCGGCGACCGCCGCGGCCACGTCCGACCGCGGCACGACGCACACGCCGTCGTCGTCGGCGACGATCGCGTCACCCGGGCGGATGACCTGGCCGCCCAGCGAGACCGGCACGTTCACCGCGCCGGCCGTCTCCTTGACCGTGCCCTGGGCCGAGACGTGCGCTGTCCAGGCGGGGAAGCTCATCTCGCGCAGTTCCTGGGTGTCGCGCAGGCCGCCACCGGTGACCAGGCCGCGGACGCCGTGGCTGAGCAGCGATGTCGCAAGCAGCTCGCCGAACGCGCCGTCGCCGTTGGGCGACGTGGTGGCGACGACGAGGATGTCGCCCGGCTTAGCCTGCTCCACGGCGGCGTGGATCATCAGGTTGTCGCCCGGCCAGCACAGCGCGGTGAGCGCGGTACCCGAGATGCGGGTGCCCTGCTGGTTCGGCCGGATGCCCGGGCCGAGGTAGCCGCTGCGGCCGATCGCCTCGTGTACGGTGGCGACGCCGAAGGTGGCGAGCTTGTCGACTTCGGCCAGGTCGGCACGAGGCGGGTCGGTGACGATGACGTTGAGCATCGGATCCTCTCGGTTTACTTATTGTCACGGTCGGCGCGGCGGGTCCGCGCGGCCGCAGCGGGAGTGCTGTCATCTGCTTGCAGTGCGGCGATGACGCTGGCCAGGTGGGCCCGGACGGCCAGGTTGGCCTCCTCGGGCCGCCGGTCTGCGATCGCGTTGAGTATCGCCAGGTGCTCGCCGAGCGACACCTCGGGACGGCCGGGCCGGAGCGCGAGCTGGAACTGGTGCCTGACGAGCTGGCCGTGCAGGCGGTCGAGCAGGCCGACCGCCACCGTCTGCCGGGAGATCACCCCGACCCGGCGGTGCAGTTCCCTGTTGAGCTCGGAGTACTTGAACGGATTGCCGTCGGTGACCGCGCGCTTAAGGCTTGTCCCCAGCTCGCGGAGCTGATCGGCCTCCTCGTCGGTCACGTTCTGCGCCGCCTTGACCGCGCACAGCGCCTCCAGGGCCATCCGGCACTCGGTGATCGCGACGGCCTCTTCCGTCGACACGACCCTGACCCGGGCGCCCCGGTTGGGGATGCGCTCGACGAGCCCCTCGGTGGTCAGATCGAGCAGTGCGGCCCGCAGGGACTGCCGGGTCACCCCGAGCATCCCGGCGAGCTCCTCCTCGACAAGGCGCTGGCCTGGGGCGAAGTCGCCGGCGAGAATAGACCGCCGGAGCGCGGCGAAGGCGTGCGCGCGAGCCGCCTCTCCGACCCGGGGTCCGTCCGGGGTTCCCGCTGCCATGCTTCGACGCTAGGGACTGCGACCGCGGATTGTCAACAATCAGCGGCAGATGGTCGGCAATCCTTCGGTCTCGGCCGCGCCGCCTCGCGGTCTCGTCGGCCGCCCCGGGCTCGGGAGCCCGCCGATAATCCAAGGATATGGAAACTTATTAGCGCTATCACACGTGAGAATTACCACGGGCAAAAAGGGTTTCCGTGACCTTGGGATGTGCCGCGGCGCTGGTATTTCCGGCCGCTTGACACCCGCCCGGTCGTCTTGCGTTCCCCGTCCGAGGCGGCATACTTGAAGGCGTTACGTTACTCTTCGGGAAAATTTTCATTACGTTTCGTAGTATGCTCTCCCGACCGCCCCACCGCCTCTCTGGCTGTCTAGGCTGGCATGCATGCCTGGACGAGCAAGACGACCGGGCGATCAGACACCAGAGAAACGAGTAGCCCCGGCATGAACGCACGACGGGAAGCATGACCTGATGGGCTGGTGTACCACCTTCGACCCGGATCAGTTCGCGGCGGTGGCGGGCGGCTATCTGCGATCGAGGCTTGCCGAGAACAGCGTGCTGCTGTCGGTGGCCGAGGCCGCGCGCTCACGGTGGCACTCCCGGGCGGCGGGCAGGGTCCCGGGGAGCGGACCGCTGTTCGGCTGGTGGGAGCCTCCGGACGGCGGCGAACCGCGCGGTGCGTTCCTGCACGACCCGGCGGTGCCGCTGCTCATGTCGAGCCACGTGCCTGAGATGGCCGCCTCGCTCGCAGCCACCCTTACGAAGATGGGCAGGACGGTGTGCGGCGTCGACGCGCCGGTCGACGCCGCGGACGCGTTCGCCGCCGCGTGGAGCCAGCGCGCCGGCGCGACCGTCAGGGTGCACCGGCACAGCCGGGTCTACCGGCTGGCCCGGCCGGGTGCTGCGCCGGCCAGGGGAACGCGGGCGCTACCGGGAACCGGCGCCTGGCCGCCGCCCGAGATGCCCGGTTCTCCCGGCAGGCTCCGCGTTGCGACGGCCGAAGACCGCCGGCTGCTCACCCGGTGGCTCACGGCGTTCGCGGACGAGACGGCCGAGCGGGTCGGCGCGCCCGCCGACCTGGCCGCGGACCTCATCAGCTACGGCGGCGCCGTCTTCTGGGAGGTGCCGCAGAAGTCCGGCCGCCACCGGGACGCCGGGCACCACCTCGCGATCCCGCATTACCGGGACGCCGCCGCCTCGTCCGGTGAACCCGTCCCGCAGCCGGTGGCGCTCGCGGCACTCGTCCACCCGGTCGCCGGGATGGTCCGTATCAGCATCGTGTACACCCCACCGGAATACCGACGCCGCGGTTATGCCGGCTCGGTGGCGATGGCCGTCGGCCGCGCCGTCCTGACCGGCACGTTGCCCGGCCCCGCGGCCCCCGTCGAACCCGGCGCGCCCGGCGGCGCGTCCGGTGTGCTTGGCGCGGCGCCTGGTCACGGTCGCGTCAGTGTCAACGAGGTGGTCATGCTCGTCGACGGGAACCGGCCGAACCACTGGGCAAGCCGCCTCGGCTTCCAGCTGGTCAGCGAGCGCGCGGTGCTCCGCTTCGGCCCGGTGACCGGCCCGATGCCGGGGCTGCGGAAGACCGGGCCGATGCCCCGGCTGCCCACCGGCCCGCTTCCCCGGCTGCCCCGCCTCCACCGCTAACGGCGTCGGACAGGCTCGCCGGCATCTAACGGCACGTGCCGACGGCCGGGGCGCTGAAGCACCGGGCTTGGCCTCAGGACGCGACCGTCTCCGCCAGCGTTACCTGCGTCATGAGCTCACCGTCCGGCGCGGCTTCGAACGAGAAGCCGGCGATGTTCCCCGCCGCCCGCAGGTCGGCCTCGCTGGCGCGCACCGTGGCCTCGTCGGGCCCGCGGACGACGACCCGCGCCGCCTCGGCGCGCATGGAAAGCTTCGCCTCCGACTTGGCCTTGCGAATCTGGCCGAGCACGGCCGCCGCCGTCGCGAGCACCGCGGGATCGCCGGCCTCAGCCCCGGGGCCGGAGCCGAGGCCGGCCGCCGGCCAGGCGGTGCGGTGGACCGACCCTTCGCGCCACCATGACCACACCTCCTCGGTGACGAACGGCAGGAACGGCGCGAACAGCCGCAGCAGCACGTCGAGCGCCCGGCGCAGCGCGGCACGCGCCGAGGCTCCGCCCGCACCAGGCCCGTACGCCCGCGCCTTCACCAGCTCCAGGTAGTCGTCGCAGAACATCCAGAAGAACCGCTCGGTCGCCTCGAGCGCCCCGGTGTGGTCGTAGCTGTCAAGACAGGCGGACGCCTCCCGCACCACGCCGTCCAGGGCGGCGAGCATGGACAGGTCCACCGGGGACATGACCGGCCCGACTGGGCCGTCAAGCGACAGCACGAACTTCGACGCGTTGAGTATCTTGATCGCCAGCCGCCGCCCGACCTTGAGCTGCCCGGGGTCGAACGCCGTATCCACCCCGTAGCGGCCGTTCGCCGCCCAGTACCGGAACGCGTCCGAGCCGTACTGGTCGAGCAGGTCAGTCGGTGCGACCACGTTCCCCTTGGACTTCGACATCTTCTTCCTGTCCGGGTCCAGGACCCACCCGGAGATGCAGACGTCGGACCAGGGCAGCACACCGAACTCCAGGTGCGACCGGGTCAGCGTGGCGAACAGCCAGGTCCTGATGATCTCGTGCGACTGCGGCCGCATGTCCATCGGGAACACGCGCTCGAACAGACCGGGATCGGTGCCCCACCGGGCGGCGATCATCGGCGTCAGCGATGAGGTTGCCCAGGTGTCCATCACGTCCGGATCCCCGATGAAACCGCCGGGCACGCCGCGCTGCGACTCCTCGTATCCGGGTGCCGGCTCGGCCGCCGGGTCAACGGGCAGCGCGTCCTCTGACGGCGGCATGATCGGCGCGTCGTAGACCGGCTCCCCTGACTCGTCAAGCGGGTACCACACCGGGAACGGCACGCCGAAGAACCGCTGCCGGGATATCAGCCAGTCGCCGGACAAGCCGCCGACCCAGTTCTCGTACCGCGCCCGCATGTACGAGGGGTACCAGGTGAGCTCCCGCCCCCGGTCAAGCAGCGAGGAACGGATCTGGCTGTCCCTTCCCCCGTTCCGTATGTACCACTGGCCGGAGGTGACGATCTCGAGCGGCTTATCGCCCCGCTCGTAGAACTTCACCGGCCGGGTGACGGGCCGCGGCTCGCCGTCCAGGTCGCCGTGGGTCCGCAGCAGTTCGACCATCCGCGCCCGCGCCGAGACCACGGTCTTGCCCGCGAGCTCGTCATACGGCGAGTCGGGCACGCCGGGGGGCGGCGCGGGGAGCAGCCGCCCGCTGCGCCCGATGACCGCCCGGGTCGGCAGGTTCAGCTCCCGCCACCAGGTGACGTCGGTCAGGTCGCCGAAGGTGCACACCATCGCGATCCCCGACCCCTTGTCCGGCTCGGCGAGCGGGTGCGCGTACACCGGCACTTCCACGCCGAACACGGGCGTTCGCACGGTGGCGCCGAACAGGTCCTGGTACCGCTCGTCGCCCGGGTGCGCCACCAGGGCCACGCAGGCGGGGACCAGTTCGGGCCTGGTGGTCTCCACCCAGACCGGGGACCCGTCAGCGGCACGGAAGGAGATCCGGTGAAACGCGCCGGGATACTCCCTGTCCTCGAGTTCCGCCTGCGCCACCGCGGTCTGGAAGGTCACGTCCCACAGCGTGGGCGCCTCGGCGCGGTACGCCTCGCGCCGCGCCAGGTTGCGCAGGAACGCGGCCTGCGACACGCGCCGTGAGTCGTCGCTGATCGTGGTATAGAGCAGCGACCAGTCCACGGAGAGCCCGACCCGGCGCCACATGTCTTCGAAGGCGCGCTCGTCGAGCGCGGTGAGCCGCTCGCACAGCTCGATGAAGTTCCGCCGCGAGACCGGCAGCTCCTGCTTGCCCGGCTGCGCCGGCGGTACGAACTCCGGGTCGTACGGCAGCGACGGGTCGCAGCGCACGCCGTACACGTTCTGCACCCGCCGTTCGGTCGGCAGCCCGTTGTCGTCCCAGCCGATGGGGTAGAAGACCGCCTTGCCCCTCATCCGCTGGTACCGGGCGACGAGGTCGGTATGGGTATACGAGAACACGTGCCCCACATGAATCGACCCGGACACGGTGGGCGGCGGGGTGTCGATCGCGTACACCTCGGCCCGCGGCTTGCAGTGGTCGAACCGGTATACCTGATCGGCCTCCCAGCGTACGCTCCATACCGCCTCAAGTCCGTTCAGAGCGGGCTTGTCGGGCACGGCGGCAGCGCGCGGCTGCTGGTAGGCGTCAGTCATGAAACAACCCTAGTGCGTTGCGTCACAGCGCGCGTTCCAATAAACCCCCGCCGGGCGGCTGCCCCCTGAGGGCTAGGCTCAAGCACAGCAAACCAGCACGGCAGGACAGGACACGGCAGGACAGGAAAGGCCACCCGCGAACGTGACCAGCCAGATCACCGAGACAAGTGCCGACCCCGGCAGGTCGATCATCAAGAAGATCGCCGCCGAGCTCGCCGTGCGCGATCACCAGGTCGCCGCCGCGGTCGACCTCCTGGACGGCGGGGCGACGGTCCCGTTCATCGCGCGGTACCGCAAGGAGGCAACCGGCACCCTTGACGACGCGCAGCTCAGGACGCTTGAAGAGCGGCTCCGCTACCTGCGCGAGCTTGAGGAACGGCGCGCCGCGATCCTGGCCTCGGTCCAGGAACAGGGCAAGCTCACCGACCAGCTCCGTGCGCAGATCGCCTCGGCCGACACCAAGGCACGGCTGGAAGACCTCTACCTGCCCTACAAGCCCAAGCGGCGCACCAAGGCGCAGATCGCCCGCGAGAACGGCCTTGAGCCGCTCGCCGACCTGCTGCTGAACACGCCGGAAACCGACCCGGGACAGGCGGCGGCCGGCTACGTGAACGAGAACGTCGCGGATGCCGCCGCCGCGCTCGACGGTGCCCGCGCGATCCTCGTCGAGCGCTTCGCCGAGGACGCCGACCTGATCGGAACGCTGCGCGAGCGCATGTGGTCGCAGGGCAACCTGGTCGCCAGGGTCCGCGAGGGCAAGGCGGAGGAAGGAAAGAAGTACAGCGACTACTTCGACTTCGCCGAGCCCTTCGGCAGGCTGAAGGCGCACCGGGTGCTCGCGATGTTCCGCGCCGAGAAGGAAGAGGTGCTCGACCTCACCCTCGATCCTGCCGACGAGGGCTTCGAGGCGACCGCGAACGGCCTGTCCGGGTCCTACGAGCAGCCGGTCGCCGACAAGTTCGGCATCCGCGACGAGGGCCGCCCCGCCGACAAGTGGCTGTCCGACACCGTCCGCTGGGCCTGGCGCACAAGGATTCTCGTCCACCTCGGCATCGACTTGCGCATGCGGCTGTGGCAGGCCGCCGAGGCGGAAGCCGTCGAGGTGTTCGCGGCGAACCTGAGGGACCTGCTGCTCGCCGCCCCGGCCGGCCAGCGCGTGACGATGGGCCTTGACCCCGGCTTCCGCACCGGCGTCAAGGTTGCCGTCGTCGACCAGACCGGCAAGGTCGTCGCGACCCACACGATCTACCCGCATGTCCCGCAGCACAAGTGGGACGAATCGGTATCCATACTGAAAAACCTGGCGGAGCGGCATCACGTCGAGCTCATCTCGATCGGCAACGGCACCGCGAGCCGCGAGACCGACAAGCTCGCGATGGACCTGATCAAGCAGAACCCGGACCTTGGCCTCACCAAGATCGTGGTCTCGGAGGCGGGCGCGTCTGTCTACTCCGCGAGCGCCTACGCCAGCAGCGAGCTCCCGGACCTGGACGTGTCGCTGCGCGGCGCGGTTTCCATCGCTCGACGTCTCCAGGACCCCCTCGCCGAGCTCGTCAAGATCGACCCGAAGTCGATCGGGGTCGGCCAGTACCAGCACGACGTCACCGGCACCAAGCTTGAGCGCTCCCTGGACGCCGTGGTAGAGGACGCGGTGAACGCGGTCGGCGTGGACGTCAACACCGCGAGCCGTCCGCTGCTCGCCCGGGTCTCCGGCGTCACCGACTCGCTGGCCGGGGCGATCGTAGCCCACCGGGACGCCAAGGGCGCGTTCGGCAGCCGCGATCAGCTCAAGGCCGTACCGCGGCTCGGACCGAAGGCGTTCGAGCAGTGCGCGGGCTTCCTGCGCATCCGCGGCGGCGACAACCCGCTCGACGCCTCCGGCGTGCACCCCGAGTCCTACCCGGTCGTCCGCAGGATCATGGACAAGACGCGGACCGACGTGGCGACCCTGATCGGCAACGCCAAGGCGCTGCGCGGCCTCGACCCGCGGGAGTTCACCGACGAGGACTTCGGCCTCCCCACGGTCAGCGACATACTCAAGGAACTGGAAAAGCCCGGCCGCGACCCGCGCCCGGAGTTCCAGACCGCGACCTTCGCCGAGGGCGTGCACACGCTGGAGGACCTGGAGCCAGGCATGGTGCTCGAGGGCGTGGTGACCAACGTCGCCGCCTTCGGCGCGTTCGTCGACATCGGCGTCCACCAGGACGGCCTCGTCCATGTCTCCGCGATGAGCCAGAACTACGTCGCCGACCCCCGCGAGGTCGCGAAGCCGGGCGACGTGGTGAAGGTCAAGGTGCTGTCCGTTGACATCCCCCGGCACCGCATCTCGCTCACCATGCGCCTCAAGGACGACGGAGACGGCCGAGGAACGGGCTCGGCCGGCTCCGGCCGCCCCCGTTCCTCCGCGAGGCCCGGCGACAACCGGGGCGCCGACAACGCGGGCGGCGCCGCCGCCCAGCGCGCCGGCCGTGGCGGAGGACGCGGCGGCGACCGCGCTGACCGGACCGGCTCCGGCGGGGGTCGCCGCGGCGCGCCTGGCGACCGCCGGGACGGCGGTACTGGTGCCGGTGCGGACCGCGGGGGCAACGGCCCGGCCCAGGGCACCGACCGCCGGGCGGGCGCCGCGGGCAGCCCCGGTGACCGCCGGGGCGGGGGAGGCCAGTCCGGCGACCGCCGTGCCGCCCAGCCGCCTCCGGCCAGCGGTGCGATGGCCGATGCCCTCCGCCGCGCGGGCCTGCTCAGCGACAAGGGAAACCAGGGCGGCAAGGCGGACCGCCGTTCCGACCGCCCGTAACCCGCCCGGTACGCCCCGGGCCGGGCCAGTTTCCGCGCCCACCGAACAGCCACTATCTATCAGTTTCTGCGCACCGGGAAAAGTGACCAGAAGTGACAGGGAGTTGCGGCTGCGGTAATCGCCTCCGGTACTGGTGGACAGGAGTTGAATGGGATCGTGGCGAACATCGAGGACTTCAGGAAGCTGGTCGCGGGGGACCATGGCCTCGTGACCGTGTCAGCGCTCAGGAACGACGGGACGATCTCGTCGTCGGTGGTGAACGCCGGCGTGCTGCCGCACCCGGTCAGCGGCGAGACCGTGGTCGGCATGGTCGCGCGCGGCGGTACCAGGAAGCTTGCGAACTGGCGCGACCGCCCGTACGCGAACGTCGTCATCAGGTCCGGATGGCAGTGGGCCGCGGCCGAGGGCCGGGTCGACCTCATCGGCCCCGATGACCCCGTGCCGGGCATCGACGCCGAACGGATCCGCCTGCTGCTGCGCGAGATCTTCACCGCCGCGGGCGGGACCCACGAGGACTTCGACACCTACGACAGGGTGATGCGCGAAGAGCGCCGCACCGCCGTCTTCGTCCACCCGGACCGCGTCTACGCCAACCCCGGCCAGTAAGCCGCTCTCCGCCCGGTAAGGCACGGGCCGGCCGCTAAGCTGCCGGCATGCAGACTGAGCGGCGGCTGCTCCGGCTCGCGGACGGCCGGGACATCGGGTACCTGACGGCTGGACCGGAAGACGGGCTTCCCCTGCTGGTTCACGAGGGAACGCCGATGGGCCTGGTGCTCAACACCAGGCTCGGCAGCGCGGCCGCCGGCCGGGGGCTGCGGATCGTGCAGGCGGCACGCCCCGGCTACGAGGGGTCGACGCCGAGGCCTGGCCGCGTCGTCGCGAACGTCGTCGCGACACCGGCGCGGTGCTCAACGCGCCCGGCGCCGACACGCACCTGTCGATCGGCTTCTCCGGCGGCGGCCCGCACGCGCTGGCCTGCGCCGCCGCGCACATCCCCGGTGCCCGCGTCGACCTGGGACCCGGCGCCGGCCACCTCACGATGACCGTGACCGCCATCGAAGCGATCCTCGACGACCTGTTAGACCTGGCCGCCCCCCGCTAGCCGGAACCCGGCACGGATAACATCGGAAAACGACCTCTCCCGTCCCCAAAGGAGCAGGGTGCCTTTGCCGCCTACCCAGCCCCAGCCCGAGCAGCCGAACCCGGACCAGCCTCCGGAGACCGAGGCGCCCCCGGAGACGATGCTGCCCGGCGCCGCGGTTCCGGACGCGTTCGACCGGCTGTGGACGCCGCACCGGATGGCCTACATCAAGGGCGAGGGCAAGCCGACCGGCCCCGGCGCGCATGAGGGCTGCCCGTTCTGCATCGCGCCGACGCTGCAGGACGAGGACGGCCTCATCGTCGCCCGCGGCGAACTCGTCTACGCGATCATGAACCTGTACCCCTACAACAGCGGCCACGTGCTCATCTGCCCGTACCGGCACCTGGCCGACTACACCGAACTGACCCCGGACGAGACCGCCGAGTTCAGCGATTACACGACCCGCGCGATCACCGCGCTGCGCACCGTCTCCGGGCCGCACGGCTTCAACATCGGGATGAACCTCGGCACGGTCGCCGGCGCGGGCATCGCCGCCCATCTGCACCAGCACGTGGTACCGCGGTGGGGCGGCGACACCAACTTCATGCCGGTCGTGGGCCGGACCCGGGTGCTGCCGCAGCTGCTCGCCGACACCCGCAAGCTGCTCGCCGACGCCTGGCCGGGGAAGTGAGCTTTAGCACTGCACAGCTGTCTCAGAACTGCACAGTCGTCCACGATTGCCCGCCGTCGCTGGTCAGCAGCAGCTGGCCGGGCATGCCGTACGGATTGCCGTCGTTGTAGACCGGTCCGTGCACGGCGACGCCGTCGGTCGTGGTGGTGAACCCGAGGTCGTTGAATCCAGTGCCGCCGTCCCCCGCCTTGTACGCGATGGACCACCGGGCACCGCCGTCAGCCGAGTAGTACAGCCAGCTCGCGCCGCTCGCCGCCGCGACCACCTGCTGCACGGCCGTGCCGGCCGAGATGCCCCACGGGTCACCGCCGAACGGCGGCGAACCAGCCTTCGACCAGGTCGCGCCGAGGTTGTCGCTGACGTAAACGGTCTTCTGCACCGACCCCATCGCGGCGCCGCCCGCGCAGAGCAGGGCGAGTGAGTCGGGGCCGGTCACCGCGACCGCCGTTCCGGCCGTACCCAGGGAGTCGCACGGGGTGGCGTGTGCGGCGAAGGTAAGCCCGCCGTCGCCGGTGACAACGACGGAGCTGCCGTCAAGGAGCGCGGCCACCCGCGCCTGGGTGGCGATCACCCGCGCGTCGCTCACCTGCGTGACGACCGACCACGGGCCGCCCCACAGCGCGCGGCGGTCGAGCGTCTCCGGCTGCGCGCAGCCGGACTGCGCCGTGCAGACGTCGGTGAGCGCGAGCACCTGGTTGTCGATGACCTCCAGGTCGACAATCGAGCCGCCGGGAGCGGCGACCGCCATCCAGGTCTGGCCCCCGTTGATGGTCTCCCACAGCCCGTTGCCGAACACGAAACCGTGTTCCGGATCGGCGAACCTGATGCCCCATACCCCCGGCTGGTCAGAGTTCGCGTACGGGTCGCCGAGCGGTACGGCCGGCGCGGGCATGCCCGTCCAGCTCGCGCCCCGGTCCAGCGTCCGCACGATCGACGTGCACATCGCTTGCGTGCAGGGCGCGGTACCGAGCACGAACGCCTCGTCGGTCGAGACGAACGTAACCGAGGTCGCCGCGAACCCGGCTGGCGCCGGCTCTCCCGCCGCGACGGGCGGGGCGGTCGTGCCGCTCGCCGGGGCCTGCGGGCTTGTCGTCGCAGGCGCGGAGCTCGCCGGGCCGGAACTGGCGGACGCGGGGCTCGCCGTGGCCGGCGATGAGGCCGCCCCGGACGGGCCGCCCGTGCTCGAGCCTCCGGCGCCGCACGCGGTCAGGGCGGCCGCGGCCAGTGCCGCCGTGCACACCAGCGCGAAGCGCCCCGCACCTGCTCGTGATGACGTTCTCATGGCAACGCCTCCAGCCGCGGGTCGTCAGGGACCTGGCATCCCGGCGACCTGATCTAGGATCTTCCCTCTGGCTGGAGAGACGTCGTACCGCGGTCCGCGGTTATGCACTTACGGCACCTTTTCGCGGGAGCGAGGTCCCGGCGAAAAGGTGCCGTAAGCGCCTTGCCGCTAAGCCACCCGGGCCCGCCGCTAAGCGGGCCGCGAGTCCGCCGCCACCTTGGCGGCCAGATGCGAGGGGAGCGGCTCGTGCCGCAGGTACCCCCGGGTGAACGACCCGGTGCCGTGCGACACCGACCGCAGGTCGATCGAATACCTGGTGATCTCGAGTTCGGGCACCTCGGCCCGGATCTGCGTGCGGCCCACGCCCACCGGCGTGGTGCCGATCACCCGCCCGCGCCTGCCGGACAGGTCGGACATGACCGCGCCGACGTACTCGTCGGGTACCAGGATCGACACCTCGTCGACCGGCTCGAGCAGCATCGGTGACGCCTTCTCGCAAGCGTCCTTCAGCGCGGCCCGCCCCGCCTTCTGGAACGCCATGTCGGAGGAGTCAACCGAGTGTGCCTTCCCGTCGAACAGGGTCACCCGGAGCCCGGTCATCGGGTACCCGGCGAGGACCCCGGCCTCCATCTGCGACCTGACGCCCTTCTCGACCGACGGGATGAACTGCCGCGGCACCACGCCGCCGACGATCTTGTCGACGAACTCGAACCCGGCAGCACCGTCGGGCAGCGGTTCGACCTCGATGTGGCAGATACCGAACTCGCCGTGACCTCCTGTTTGCTTCACGTTCCGCCCGAGGCCGCGGGCCTGCACCGACACCGTCTCGCGCAGCGGCACCCGCAGGCTCACCGTGTCAACCGCGACCCCGTACCGCGAGGACAGCCGGTCGAGCAGCACGTCCGAGTGCGCCTCGCCCATGCACCACAGC
>Ga0335073_10010774_pt1 | contig 12856 bp, 15 predicted proteins | sample Lox_Sample_22_FD_207093 | JGI IMG/M metagenome (GOLD analysis project Ga0335073, IMG submission 207093) | Soil microbial communities from Loxahatchee National Wildlife Refuge, Florida, United States - Lox_Sample_2.2 | ecosystem: Environmental > Terrestrial > Soil > Wetlands | place: USA...
TCCCAATCAGAGTCTTTATGCTTCTGTGGTGTGTGGGGGCTTGATGTTAGTATATGGCGTGAGTCTCTACGCTGCAATGTTTTCAAATTGGAAATTGCTGATCAACTGTCCAGGCTGCGGCATCAATGAGTGATGTGAGAAAGAAAATCTTTGACGCGCTTGAAAGTTTGTCAGGGACGGTAAGCTGGTCAAGCGACTTTTTAGAGCTGTACGAGTCGGACGATGTACTTGCCACGAAAGCAGAAGAACTGTATCTTGCGTTGTTGGAAGGAATAGAAGGAATGATGGAGTGGTTGGATCACAAGGCTTACGCGGAAGCTATGAAGGCATTCTTCAAGCAGGACAACTATGGGAAGCCGATTAAAGCGAAAATTAATGAGATTGAAGAGAAGTCAAAGGCTTTTCAGAAGCGGATCGAATACTTGCTTCACGCTCGAGCGATGAGCATTGAAAATGAAGTTCAAGCGTTGAGGCGAGAGAACCGAGCTCAGAATAGGACGTTGATGGCGCTGCTCTATGGCTTCGTCAAGGATGCTGACTGTAAGATGCACAAGTTCTCGGAAGATTACCACTGACGTTCTTGTAGGGTTTGCTAATAATGTTCTTCAACGAATGCAACGTCTTGAACAAAATCAGCATCTTCTTCCTGGCGTTGTACAACAACAACTTATCCAGAACAATCGGCCTCAGATTAATCTTCAAGAGATACTCGATGCTTTGAATGTGGATCCTGCTATCTTGGTGAATAACGAGCACTTGGCTAAAATCAGTGGTGCGTCGCTCGACATGCGCTCTCAAGATCGCATTGCTTGGGTCTTCCAGGAGCCTTGGTTCCAGTCCTGGTTTCGTTCACAGCAGTCGGGGATGTTGGTCGTTGACGACTCTGCTACCGAGCATGATGTAACTTCCGGTCTATCATTTTTCGCCGCCAGTGTAGCACAAGTCCTTCGCGAAATGATGGTGACGATGCCGATGACATTCTTTTGTGGACAGCATACAGTCTCGGAAGATTCATTGCAGGGCGCTGTTGGTATTCTCCGAACTCTGAATTGGGAGCTTATTCAGCAGCTAGAGAATTTCAGCCTCGAACGTATTGACTTGGACTTCCTCGAAGACCTTCGAAAGGCTAATATCTTCGCTCTCAGTGGCCTCTTCCAGGAGTTAGTATCGCAAGATAAAAGTTCCGTGTTCTTCATCATCTTGGATGAGTTGTCAATGTACGATACACCGGACAGAAGTGACGATATTCGAGATGTTGTGAAGTTCTTGCGAGATCTCGTTGAAAGGCTTAATGAAGAGAGTCTGCAGAACCAGCGGCAAACAGTTTTGAAAATATTGATCACATGCTCGTCCGTCTCCTACTACTCAAGAGCTTGGTTTCTGGACGACGAGGTTCTCACAGTTCCTCTGGATGCACATGGTCAGAGTCAAGGCTTCAATGAGCTTCAGATGTCTTTTCATACCCAACAGCTGCTGGATGCAGCCAATAGCGATATGGAACATAATGGTACCTGAGAGTGAAGGCTTAAAATTGTCAACAGATCAATCGAACTCTGCGCGGACGAATAGAAGATGTTCGCGAAGAGTACCGCACCACTCAGCAGGTGAAGCTTTAGCCATTGAAGCTACCTGCAGGATCGTTCGGTGGTTCATCCAAGAACATTCAAGAGTAATTTGGATGGAGCGAGATATGCTCGAAAGACGCAGGGTTGGTTGAAGAGTGGAAAATACAGAGGACAGGGCGTGTAAAAGTTCAAGGCGAAGTCTGTGTAACGATCATCACATGACTGTTGATATCTCATTATTCAGATAGAAATATCGCATTATTTGCAAGTCTATTTCGTTCTTGCCAATCTTGATTTATGTGAAGTGTGAAGTGTCTATCCATATTCATGCTGATGGTCGCTCTATAATCTCATCTAGCTTCTCCTGTTCTATGTCCCGAACAAGCACATGAATATGCTCCAGACCTCGAATACTTTGTAAGCCAGTCCAATTCTTAAACCAAAGAACTTTGTCTGCACCTTCAACGCCTAGTTTTTCTTCAAAGGCTGTCCGAACAAACTCTTGTACGAGATGTCGACCGCTGGGTGTGAGATCGCCAGTATCACATGTAACCGGTAGTCTCATCTTCAACCAAACGCAGATGTGTACTATTCCAGGAGCGAGTCCGTAAGGCCAGTCATTGATCAAGATCTTATAATCCGCAGCGTTAGCGAAGGGGGTTGGGTTCTTAAGAGAAAATTCTAGCTCTCCGGATGAAGCTGCCGGTGATATTGGCGTCCAATGCAGCTTTTCCTGGAGCAGGAAGTTTGTCATATTCCCGTACTGGGCTTTAATCTGGGCGGACCATGATAGATATTCGCGTAGAGAAGATGGAAGTCGTGTTAACGTCTCAAGTCGATTGGCGTCTGAACAAACTCAGTATTCTCGTTTAAGGCATGTGACTTGTTGAAAGGCTTAGCAATTCGTACTAATGATGGTTTTCACATCACTCCACGTGAGAAAATGGTAATCATCGTCTGTTTGAGCAAGGAATGCAATAACCCGATCGGAGCGCTCGAAAGCTGGAAGCCCAGCGTCTCCCATCACGCTGATATGAGCTGAGCGGTGGTCCTGCGTGACTGGAGATGTTGACAGAAAATGCTCAGCGACTCAGCGAGCTGACGGGAACGATCGGAATTGCCTCTTCGCGGTGAAAGAGTCCTGTTGGCGGAAAGGTTGAAGTAGGGTAATTTTGCCCAAAGAGTGGGCCGAATACGGAGACGCAGCCGCCGACGAAAGCTCAATCAACGCCCAATGCCATTGAAGCTAAAAGGTACGCTCGGCATTCAGTCGCACGAAAACTTTATTTTCCGGACACCCCAACTTTGGGCATATCTCGTCCTCAACTTCAACTCCACATCTTTTCGACCTCTGTCTGTGTTCGGCGTACTTCCAACATCCCAAGCTCTTCAATTCGACATGTCGGCAAATTCCGCGAGACCGAGCGGGCTCTTTGCGCCGCAATACATACATGGAGTGTACATTCCGGCCGGTTTGATTGTCGTTGGCACTTTCATCGTCAAGAGAGAATGGTTGCCGTATGCGGTGGTGATTGCAGTGATTCTCGGTGCCTGGAAAGTATACAATAACCGTAAGACTCATCACTCAAAAGATATCTTAGACTTCGAGCTTAAATTACACGCAGGAATTCGGAAGGTATTGCGTCCAAATGAGTTCCAGGAGTTCGAGCTCAAAGAGAAGACTATTATTTCTCACAACACTGCCATGTATGCGTGTGCCATCAGCAAGATTGTGAAATTCAATGTATTCACAGTTTTGCAGTTACCGCTTCTCGCTACCTAAACCCACCGATATCCTTGGACTGCCAATCGGCCAGCATATCTCCCTTGCTGCCACGATTCCTGGTCAGCCGAAAGAAGTTGTTCGCTCGTACACTCCCATCTCGTCTGATGATAATGCGGGCTACTTTGACCTCATCATTAAATCCTACCCGACCGGAAACATATCCAAGCACATGGCGGGTCTCAAGATTGGACAAACCATGAAGACCAAGGGTCCAAAAGGTGCAATGGTGTATACTCCGAACATGGTTAAAGCTTTTGGCATGATCGCAGGTGGTACTGGTATCACACCAATGCTACAGATAATCCGAGCTATCATAAAAGGCCGAGCGTCTGGAGATAAGACTAAGGTGACTCTGATCTTCGCAAATGTAAATCCGGAAGACATCCTTCTAAAGGAAGATCTTGATACACTAGCTAAGGAGGATGCGAACTTCAGCGTGTATTACGTGCTGAACAATCCACCGGAAGGATGGAACGGTGGAGTCGGGTTTGTCACCGCGGAGATGATCAAGGTCGGTTGCGCTCAGTTTTCAACCACATGTACGTCGACTAACAAAGTTTATAGGAGCATCTTCCAGCTCCAGCGAAGGACATAAAGCTCCTTGTCTGTGGTCCTCCACCTATGGTCAGCGCGATGAAGAAGGCAACAGAATCCATTGGCTACGAAAAGGCAAGACCTGTGAGCAAGCTTGAGGATCAAGTATTCTGCTTCTAAATCGATTATGAAGCAACGAGTAGAAGGCAAATAATTCAATCCTCTTCACATTCAGCGAACGGCGAGTATGGCGATCTTCTAAAGGGGTTTTGCAGTACCTTATGTGATTGCTAGACTGGGGAACTCCCGAACTGCGAGCTTATATGTTGCAAGCTCAGCTGTCTATAGGCCTTCAATTTCATCCATAGAGTGCTTTATCAAAATTTAAAAGCGCGTCAAAGAATTCGCTTCTACTAGCTATACCGCTTTGCACATTACCATGCTTTTGTTGAGCGACGTCGCACTCTGCTACTACCCTCCAGATTCTCGAAGCGTTGCCGTAAGCGGAATTATCGTTCCTATGGCCGCGTCTAAATCAGTGACACGAGATGACAATCCCTGCGGTGCCGTGGCTGGTACTTCCAATCTCTCCATGCTGATTGCGATGCTAAAACCTGCGTTTTGACTGGGAGTATGCGTTCGATGCTGATCGTGCAGAGAGCACGAAGCAAGTGGTTTCGACGTCTAAGCAGTAATTTGCTCTTCATGTAAAGTAAATTTGAGAATGGGTGAACCGAGACTCAAATTGCCGATCCTCGCTCGAAGCTCTCCCTCAGAGCTGTCGTGTACTTGTCATAAAAGCGTTTGAGCTTCTCGTTGAACTGCTTGTTCTTCGCGTTGATGTACGTGACATCTCCGTCCTCGGTCTGCTGCTCCTTCAATCTCTTCTGTCGCGCCTCCATTCTCTTCTTGTCAGCCGTCTTCAAGTTATTCACTAGATTATCAACCGCCTCTTTGGTTGGTTTCCGGTTCTTGTCCCAAAGGCCCAACGAGTCTCCCGTTCCCTCTAGGAAACTACCATCTCGATCAACAGCAACCATTTCTCCACTCTCCAACTCAACAATCTCAAGTCTACCCTCTTTTGCAGCCCGCTCGATCCTCTCCATTTTCTGTTTCTTGTATTCCTCGAGATCAACCTTCATATTCTTGACCTGAGACTTGTATACCTTCCCGGCCTGATCATCATAGCTGTTAAACAGTACTCCCTCTCGATTACGCTCTTTCTTCCGCATCCTTTGATCCCACTTTTCGCTCTCTTCCGCCGTCCAGTCCCATGCTCTCTTGCGCTCGAAGTCCTCACCAGCCTCCTCCGTCTCCGCCTTCAACAGTTTGTGAGCTGCGATAGCTGACTTTCGTGAGAGGTTGCTGATCAGCGCCGGGTCTTCCTTTGCGCGGTGGGCCTCAGCCTGCGTCTCTTTGATATTGGCCTTGATTGCATCTTTTTTCATGGCTTTGAGTGCTTTGAACTTTTCTAGCCGGAACGCCATCATCTTCTGTGCTGCGGTTTGAGGTTCTGAGGGTTCTCGGGGAGCGCTATCGCCTTCATCGATGGCTGAGGAGGCAAACGCTTCGGCAACTGCAGTCTCATCCACTGGGATGTGTTCGGCTTCATCCTCGAGCGCTTCTTCGTGTTCGGGAGGGATAATTTCGGACTCGATAAAACGTCGTTTGGACTCGCTATCCGCAAACTCTGCCTCGGCCCTTGAAGCTTTGCGTTTTTGAGAAGGGGCCATGGTCGGCTTTGGGTAGAATTTGAAGTCCAGATAAAATCGGTGGTACATTCCAAAAAGACGTCAAACTTGCGATGAGGCTTCAAGGCTGGGAAGTTGCAAATCACGTGCCACATTATCGTAACTTATTCAGTTCACAATGAAATCAACTTCCAAAGCTGAATCTTTACATAAAATAATGATTAAGTTAACGATTTTTTGAGCATTGCTTAAAGCAGTACTTCGTGCGGACTGCTGGGTTTCCCAGGGCCTTCCGATGCTGGCTCGACATTGAATCGAACTAAAAAAACGCAAAAGTTTATTTCTTTGAAGGAATATCTTTTAAAGTTGCTTCGCATTTACTTGGGGAGTTGCGTCGATGGTCTAATGGTTAGGATTGGTGCCTTCCAGACATTCCCCAAACGTCAAAAGCGAGCACTAGGTTCGGGTTCGATTCCCGATCGACGCAGCTTTATTTTTGATTTTTGTAGCAAAGCTGAGAAGGAGCTTGCTCACTGATTCCAGGGGACGCTTTGAATCATATCGATTGGTTTGGGCGGGAGCGTACTCCTGTGCTTACCTTAAATAGTTTCCTGGTCGTAAGATTGAAACCGAATAAGCACATTGTAATTCGTCACGTAAATACCATCCTGTGTTTGGCAAATGTAGCGCCTTTTAGCCCCATCGAACCATTGAATGAATCATTTGATGCCGATAACTCACTGGCCAAGGGCATTGCAGTACATGTAGGTCTCAAGAAAGTGACCTGTATCATGCGCCTGATGTGTACCCTATAGAGAAGTTAATAATGCAGCGTCGCCAAATTACCCTGCGGGCGGGCTGGCTTCTGAGAAGGAGAGCCAGTTGCCTAAGGCGGCACGCCGCCGATGTTTTTCTCATTCAAACCATCTTTTTGCATCCCTTCCCAAAGCTTGAAAAGAGTCACACCTCGTATGGACTTGCTATATCTTTCCACTCAGGTTTTGCTTCCTTCTCCCACTCTGGAACATCCCATGCCTCGAAACTCAAATCAAACCTGCTCATTCTAATCCCACAAACCCGCTTTCTCTTATACACTTGGAAGAACTCTTCGAACCTCTCCCTGCAACACTCCCTTGCAACCGCACTCCTCGCATCCTCCCCATCGCCAACCGACTCTTGGATCTGCCGACAGAAGCTTACCAGAGCACTCGCGTGCAGGGGATGAAGCGGCTTCTGATCCAGCCTCGCGACGACCACCGCGCCGACACGGAAAGCCCACTGCTCTGGAACCGCACCAAATGCTGCGAACGGAGATTCACCCAGTTGATCCCCTTGGAAAGGAGCCCGCGGGTGGATGTTCAGGAAGAGCGATGTTGCATCGTCGTTGCTGTCACCTGGATTTAGACTGTCGTTTGTGATGTTGTCGTTGTTTGTCGCTGCAACGCAGAGTTTGCGGCCGGCGATTGGAATGCCGATTCTCTGCGAGATTTGAGAGATTTGCCATGATTGTGGAGTGAAGACCGGGTCCGTTGGTGGTAGCTCAAGCGGTGAGAATTTGCAGTGAGACTCTACGCGGCATTCTGCAGAGGAAGATATGCGGATGGCTTGTATCTGCTACAGTGAGTACTTAGTGGTTAGATGAAGGAATGAAAACTTACGTCGTTGGCACCTTGGAGATCGAGATAGGAAAGCGGGAGCGACATCGAGAGGATTTGTTGCGAAGCGAGATTCATTAGACCGTGTAGATTAAAGACCTGTATTATTGCCGTTCAGCCATAGAGTTATGTAAGAAGAAACTGATTGGAATCTCAGCAGGCGAAAAAAAATCAGTCTAAGTTTGTCTTGAATGACTTTGAGTTGATGAGCACGTTCAATCTACCCGAATGTTGGATGTGTGATTGCCACATCGCAATGTAGTTGAGTCGTTTCTTTGTTGTACAGAATCACCCTTTCTGTTTACCACTATCTTCGTAATTAGTAACACGCTTGGGCCTTTCCGAATCCTTCAAAGGGCCTCGGTCCTTCATCTCTACTGAGATGAAAGCTTCCTCACCAAGGGATAATCTCAGCGAACAATTACAGCCTCGTTTCTGCAGTGACTCGGACACAATTGAAATGATAGTTCTGGTAGCTTTGTCCAGGTCATCGCTATCTTTCACGTCGATACCCTTTGCCGCATTTACCGTATCATCCAATTTAATCCTTTTGGTTGATTCCGTCGGCCCGATGTCACTCTCACTCGCCGCACTATCGGCGGGCACATCGATGAAGCCGGGTTGGACAAACATAACGCCAATGTTGAAAAGTTCGAGTTCAGTAGCCATAGCTTTTGACAAAGCCTGAAGTGCGAATGCGCTGGATGAGTAAAGTGGCTGGCAATATGACGCTCGGATGGCGGCAATACTCGCTATGTTGACAATGATGCCGCTTCGACGTGAACGGAAGTGTGGAATTGCGCCTTTCATACAACGTATGGCGCCGAAAAAGTTGGTTTCGAATAGTGCCTTTGCATCATTGATACTGTAAAGTCATCATCAGCTTCACGTTGGCAGCTCTGAGCTTCTGAGCGACCTACGAGATATCCTCAATGGCTCCTCGAATTGGAACCCCGGCATTGTTCACAAGCACGTTCACTTGATGGATTTCCACGGCTTCAGATACTATCCTTTCCGTGATATCCTGGCTCACATCGATCTCCAACCAAGTACCTCTCAGTCGTTCAATTGCAGGAAACGCCTCCTTAGCGGTCGCGATGTCTCGGCTACAAGCAATCACAATATCTCCCGCGTGCAGGACACATAAGGCAATTCTGGCCCCCAGATCACTGGATGCTCCAGTAATAAGCCACGTATTCGGCATAAATCAGAATACTTGCGAGATAGATAGCAAAGACATGGAATAGAAAACTGGATCGAGTAGACAGGACGAAAAGTGGAGAATCAAAGCGATATATGGGCAGTCCGGCATCGTGATGAAGGGCTATGATTGTCGAGCTATGGTCCGACAACCATTAAATTCTCGTGACTCGAAACAGTTGCGAATGGTACTAAAGCGTTCAATGTTCACTGTCAGGCCCAAAGTGACCCACGGCGCAAGCACGTTCCCTGAAGCGCTAAGATGACATACACCATCCGACTGGTTTGCTCAGACACGCGAAAGAACAAATGAGATTCCATATGGGGGCAAGTTTGCGATATAAATCGCCCCCAATGGAGGATCAGCGAGGCGGCGAAGTGGGAGGTGTCATGACTCGGAGAGACTTGCGAGAAAGCGCGACAATTGCCGACGGACCGAATGAAGCCTCATGGCCCGAGGCGCGTGTCTCCAACATCGAGACCGGGCAAATCACGACAGCTAAACCCTCGTGCTCGGAGACATTCGTCTCTGCTTGGAAAGATCTTTGTTGGCCCAGCATTCGCATATCCGACACTACCGGGACGATATCATGGAGATAGCAGCCAGAGAAGGTACCTTGCGTTCCATGGCGTGATTCTAGGACCCCAGCCTCGAAGTGGCTTCAGCATTCGTAGCTGTAGCTGATCAAAAGGCATCATCGGGGTTTAGAATATGTCTACCGACGCTTAGCAGTGTAATCCATGCCATGGAGTTAAGACCCACTAATAAGACTACCTGACTTCCCATTGTCGATTAGGATGATTTAGAGGTGAGCTCCGTAGGGCTTGGCCGTTTCAAGGTGGCCACGTTACGATACGATAGTGATTTCGCGTTCGACCATCCGAACTACATTTCCCTATCCGAACCCCAGAATAGCTCCTCCAATGTCGTACAGCATCCATGTGTAAAACCTCCTAGGCTCGTCTATGCTTCTTTCCGCGCTGGGCCTAACTGTCACTGTCAACAAAGCATCCGACAATGTTGCCGACATAGGATTATTCTACAATTTCAGCCGCCATCCTCCAGTTCGGATTGCTTCCAATATCGGGATATATCGCCCGTTTATGAACATGTCGCCTTTCACAATGTCATCATCTTCTATTGGTCATACATCTGCAAGATCTCCTATTCCGCGCTTCGTCGTACACATCCACACCGTTGAAGTTGACCTGCAGTCCTCCGTGTGTAACATGATGCGAAAAGCGGACGCTCAGAATTTGCACTTGTTGCCGTGAGAGTGATGGTTGTTAGGTAAAGTATTGTATACGTCGCAAGTTCGACTTCTGCTGCCATTGGAACTGTCTCAAACTTTATGCCCTTCGCCTCTCCTCTCTCCTAGGAGGACTGCTCAATTCCCTTCATGTTATTTGTTTGTTCGTCCATATGGTATTCACAAAGTCTTGTCATCTGGCACTTGATGAACTGGATGGTAAATGGGTCTACAAGTTCCTTCTTCGGGTTGTGCTGGACGTCTTCTGTTGGCTCTCGATCGCCGCATGCGTCTACACGCTCCCACAAAAGTCATCCTTCCAATCAGAAGACTGGAAAGAAGATGATGAGGTTGTAATCTACTTGCCATATGTCAGCTGGCGGAGCTCTGTGACGTTGTAATGTTTCCTAATGTATTCATAGGCGGCCGTCACTATCGTATGGAATATCATCAACATAATCTACCTTTCCAAGAGAAGAAACATGTCTCGCCTTTAATCAATATCATCGTTCACTTCATTCTAGCAGCTGCAGCATTCATACTCGGCAGCACAGCAACAGCTGCAGTGTCCACCCCCACCTCAGAGTTGAGCCGAAACATCTACGGCGATTCTAGCCAAGATAATCACTGGGTCTTATCAACGAATGGCCATTATGTGTTGGTCACTCCAGAAAACATTGCTTCGTGCCCAGCATTTCCAAGCTGCGAATCCCAGCGCCTTTGGATTCAGAAAGCACGGATACGCTACATTCTCGCTCTAGTCGGCTGTGGCCTGGTAGACCTATCCTTGTACGCGTTCCAAAGCCAATGCTGTAGACCTGGCTCACAAGATACAGCTTCCTCCACATAACTCTAGTCATCTGGTTCAGCCTCGACCTCTTCCACGGCACACGACCGAAATGGCCACCGTCAGCACCACTCAATAAAGAGCTGCGCATCTCCGACCCAGTGCTCATCTCCGACCCCGTCTTCCTCTCCACGCCGTGGCCCTCCAACCCCGCGTCGCAAACCTCGCTCCCACCGCTGCGCGACCCCAGTGCCGGCCCACCCGCGCCCGCGCCCCGCTCCGTCCGCTCCGCAACCTCGCTCTCCGACCTCGAGTCCGAGCTCGCCGCCGCCACGTGCTGGTACCCGGGGCGGCTGCCGCAGGGCCGCGCCGTCGCCGACGAGCCGCGCGCCGCCGGCTCGGGCCCGAACCCGGCGGCGTCGGCGCGGCCGCGCGTGCTGCCAGAGCTGGAGATGCCGGCGCTGCGTCAGCCGCTGTTTGCGGGTGGAGATGAACATCCGTTGGGACCGCTGGGCGGGTTGGTGATTGGCGGAGATCGGCCTGAGGTGGAACCAGGAGACAATCGAAGGCTGAGGGATCGCCCTGCTAAGGCGGTGGCGGGAATGCTTCCAGGACGCCGTCTTGGGGGTGCGAGGATGATTGGAGCTGTTGTGAGCGTGCCGAAAGGGAGTTTGAATGATAGAGGATTGCTTGGGAGGGCTTATTGAAGTTAGCGGGACGTGGAGAGGTGGGTCAGTTTCTTTGCCACTTGGATCAAATTTCTTCGCATAAGTAAGGTGATAAAACGTTGTTTTGAGCATGTATTAGTTACGAGTAGTAGAAAGGTGAGCCTCCTGCGAACTTAGTCATCCAAGGCTGAAGGCTCGGCTCCTCACGACCATGACTAATAATACGCGTAGCGTTACTCCGTATTCTCGACTTCGTTCAGTCTTTCGAGAATCGAGATTGCTCAACAGCATGCAGCCGGATGTCATTGTTGCGCACGCCGCTTCTACTACCATCAAACACTTGTAAATATCTTATTCAATCCATAAAATACCCAAATTCACACCAATGGCTCCGCTATCGATCCTCAGCAGTCATCGCTTCCACCCTCCGCGGTAGTACTGACCTCAAAGCTTTAGACAAAAACACGCTACAAACAAATAGCAAATTTGCAATTCCTCCCAAAGATATCGACCGACCTAATGGCGATCTTGAGATGGAACCAGAGTCCCGTCTAGAAGAGCTGCGGCATGAGATTCAAAGCAAACTACGCGATATTGAAGAGGAGCTGACGATCACAATATCGAGACACCTGTTCCGCGAATTGACTCAGCCATGGGCGCTCCGCAGGCTGATTCTACAACACCTCAAAGCTTGCAGTACGGTGAAAGACATATATCGCGTAGTTGCGGTGGCAGTACAGAGGCGGAGGTCGGCGCTGGCACTCGTGCAATGTGATGTCCCTCTGAGCTGTGTGTTCCACCAGGCCCGAGGCACGACTTCAGACAAGCGCATCGCATCCGCCATGATCGGGCTCATTTCATATCTGCGCATCAAGGGCCTTCCGATTCTTCCGGCCCTGCTGTCGTCTGGAGTTAGGTTCGGCGCTCGCTCTCGAAGCCTGCAGCTCATGAAACGCCTCCTGGCCGAGCTGAAGAAGTCCGACATACCTATGACGTTGAGGGTTTTCAGATCCACCATTGCGAAGTTCAGCGTCGGAACCCAAGGCTTCGGGGAAATTAGAAACGGCCGCTGGAAACGATCCGACCTCCTCACCGTATTGTTGGGCCCGCTCCATGACGAGAGTAAAGGTGAAGTTCCCTGCCACTTGGGTACCTTCATAAACCGGAACGATTGGCGCTATCTATATGGTTGGGTTTTCATACTCGCGCGATGCAGAGCTGCAGATGCGATATGGCACGAATGGGAGCTTTGGCGAGATTCCTCACAGAGGAGAGAAGGTCACTGGCTCACAAGAGCCAAGCCCGCGGGCGGCAATGCGCTTTCATTTCGTGTAATGGGAGATACTTGGTTTGTACGTCATCTCCTAATCGCTGGGAATCAAGAAATGGCCTGGAAATGTTTTGAAGAGAGTGGGCTGGGTTTCTTTAAGTTGTCGAAGCAGATCAGAAGCGTGCTCTTGGAGAACTTGGAATTTGCCACGGTGTGGAATAAAGACATGCAAAAGGAATTGTTGAGGAAATATGAAGATGACTTGGAAGAAATAGAGAGCCGACTAGGCATGAAGTGGGTAAGAATGCATGGTGAGAACGGGTATCACCGGCCGACGCCGGATATGGAGGTAAAACTGGAACAACTGTCCAGGCCGGGATATTTCAAGATCCATGGCTTCTTCAATGAGAGCCAGAGTGATAGTATCGAAGATCAGACAGTTCGAAAGTA
>Ga0335073_10010775_pt1 | contig 12855 bp, 11 predicted proteins | sample Lox_Sample_22_FD_207093 | JGI IMG/M metagenome (GOLD analysis project Ga0335073, IMG submission 207093) | Soil microbial communities from Loxahatchee National Wildlife Refuge, Florida, United States - Lox_Sample_2.2 | ecosystem: Environmental > Terrestrial > Soil > Wetlands | place: USA...
GGCGGTCGACCTTTTCGCGATGCGCCGCCATGGCCCACAGAAACGACATGCGATGTCCGGGGACCGAAACGTTGGGGTGATAACCGGCGGGCATGAGGACGGCATCGCCGTCGCGCACTACGGTTACAGTCTCCGGATATTCGGTGTTTTCGTAGACCATCTGGATGGCGAACGCGGGATCAGGCATGTCGAAGTAGACGTACATCTCTTCCAGCATGGCAGTGTGCTCATGCGGGGGCCAGCTCGACCAGTTTCCAGGCTCGGAGACGGTGAAGCCCGCTACCAGGCGGCCGGCTTCCACGTTCTTGCCGAGCACGATGTTCAGATGGCGCTGCTGGGTGGGTATGCCGGCGGTAAATTTCAATGCCGGGTCCTGCGAGATTTCGGCGTAGCGCACCACTTGCAGGGGATAACGATTGGCCACGTCGGAGAAGAACTCGGCAATATCGACACTGGCCGCGGTGCTCACGCTGATGGAAGAGTCGCGGGGGACGTAAATGCCATCGTACTGGGAGAGCTCGAACTCGCGGCCGTCCACCGACACTTTCGCGGCTCCCGAGAGCAGAATGAATCCGGTCTCATGATCTCCATTGTGAAAGCTGACATGGGGCAGCCGATCGTTGAGGATGATTCGGCCGTAGGAAAGGTGGCGGTTGGTGCTGTTGGCCGGCGTAACGGCGACGTGACGGCCCAAGCTGGCGTTGGTCTTCCGGAAGATCGTCCGCGAGGCAGCAGTTTCAAGTGGCATTCGGAACCTCCTCGAACCCAAATTCTACCGCTTGGCGCACAGCACTGCGAGAAATGCCAGGGCGCCGAGAGACAGGATTGCCGAAGGGATGCGGTCGGGGCGCCCGGTCCAGCGAAGTGCGATCTCGCAAGCCCCGTCGCACGCCGGGTGGAGCACCTGGAAGCCAATGCCGTCGGGGGAGACCGGAATCGGGCGGCCGCCCACGAAAGCTTTCCAGCCGGAAAACCAGGGCACCTGAAGGGAGATGAGGTCCTCGCGCTTTAATTGGGCGCGAATGTGCGCGACCCCATCGGAGAGCCATTGAAAATCGGCAGCCGGACGAGTGGGGTCCCCAATGACCAGGGAATAAGCGTAGATTTTGTAGGGCAACGCGTCCGATGCCACATTCGTGGGCACCGTCTCGCCCAGGTGGACGACATGAGCGAGCGAGGTACTACGCTGCGGAACGGCATAGATGGTGTCGCCCAATTCACGGTGTAAGACCGGGAACATGCTGTCGAACCGCTCGGGCGCCTGGATGTCTTTATATGTATCGGTGCTTTGCGGGCCGCTGACTACGATCGCCTGCGCACCCAGCGCTTCCAGATATGCCTTGGTTAGAATCTCGTGATAGGGACCGGCCGGCGGATCGACCAGGTAGTGCACATTGGCGATCAGCGACAGCGATTCGCCCTGATCGCAGCAGCCGATGACCTGGGGGACATCCGTGAACGTGTTCCACCAGAAAGAATCGGAGCCAGTGACATAGACACGCTCACCGGCGAGATTGGCATCGGCCCACATGGCGCTGGCGTGTTCGGATCGTGCGGCAAGATTGGCGGGACGCGTATCGATATCCGCCCCCGAACGGTAGTTTTTGAGCTGGTATCCCGCACCGATTGCAAGAACCAGTGCCAGAATCAGCCGCAGGCGCCAGGGCGCTCGCCGATAGACGTGCCAGAGACCGATCCCGGCAATGAGGCAGATCGCCATTTCCATTTCAAGCTGCAGGCGCCCGCCCTGCGGCAGCATTTCGAATTTCGCCGGGCTGGCAGTCAACACCACCGCGGCAGTGACAACGAAATAGAGGATCGCGAACCGCAGGAGCAGGGGTACGCGGGTTCGCGAGAGCCGGTAGCCGGCAGCCGCGGCGGCGCCAAGTAGCGCGAGCAGGAGGACGGGCGCGGATTTCGCGGCTGCCGAAAAACCCCGGTGCATCGGGCCGACATTATGGAGTACAACCAGTTCGGAGGAAGGCGGGATGCCATGGCAGGCGAGGGCATAGGCCAAGGCAGCGGCGCCGGCGGCGATTGCCCAGGCGGCCCGGCGGCTTCCGGCAGGCTGGACGACGAGCCAGCAGAATACCGCGACACCTGTCGCCATCGTGCCCGGGACGTTGACCAGGAAGATGACCGCGAGCGCCGTGGTGGCGAGCGCGAAGGACCGGCCCGTGCGCTTTTCGAGCGCGTAGGCGAGCGCCGCGATCGCCACCGGCAGCAGCGTCATGGCGGAAATGTGCGGACCTTCGCCGTAGACCGTCAGAATTTGCATGCGGCGGCCAAACCAGAAACCACCCAAATCGCGGGCCACCGCAGGCATGAGCAGCACGGAAGGAGAGAAGAGTGAGTAAATCGCCGCCGAGAGAAGCGCGGCGCCGCGCCCAGCGCCCAGATAAACAGCCATCAGGTATAGCGTCACCGGACCGAGCACGTAGGCGGTCCCGACGACGATGTGATAAGCGTGGGCGGCGGAAATCCGACCGGAACTGGCCAACCCGGCGACAATTAAATGCAGCAGAGGAACGTAGGTGTCCTCATATGGCATGCCGCAATGCCAGATCGGCCACCAGGAGTGATCGCTCCAGTGGCGCGAGAGGTAGCGGGCGATGGAAATGAAGGCGCCGTCGATCGAACTGAACTGGTTCGTATATCCGGCGGCGAGCAAGGGCGCGCAGATCCACCCATTCAACGCCGCGAGCGCCACCACCGGAGGCAAATGGCGCTGGAGCCGGATCATGGGAGCGATTATTTCAGGGATTGCAGCTTTTTGCGAATCGCGCCGGCCTCTTTGGCATCGGGGGCGAGAGCAAGGTACTTGGTGTAAGCCTTCTTGGCGGCCTCCGGATCCTTGGCTTTTTCCTCGGCTCTGCCCAGTTTCAGCCACGCCTCGGCATTGCCGTCGTTCCAAAGTGTGGCGTCCTGATAGCGATAGATCGCGCCCTGGAGTTTGCCATTGCGGAAATAGTGATCGCCCACTTCCACGCTCTTTTGCGACTGCAGTGGATTGAACGAGTGCTCTTCGCTCAGGAAGGACTTGTCCTCCTCGGGCGGCACCGCCTGTTTTCCGGAAGTTTTCGGCGGCGTCCGTTGCTCGAGTTGAGGCTTGGGGTTATCCTGCGGGGTGGTCTGCTCCTGAGCGGCTAATGGCAACAAGCCAGTCAGCAACAGCCACGGAATCCTGCGTGACATAATCGAATTATACCCTCCGGCGATGGAACTCCGCGATAAAGTAGCGCAAATCCCGTTCGCGCCCGGGGTGTATCTTTACAAAGACGCCGCTGGAAAAGTAATCTACGTCGGCAAGGCCAAGAGCCTTCGCAACCGCGTCCGCAGCTACTTTCTGGAAGACAAGCTGGCCGACGCCAAGACTGGCACCTTGATCTCGGAAGCCCGCGATATCGACTACATCCTGGTCGACAACGAAAAGGAAGCGCTGGCGCTCGAGAACAATCTCATCAAGCAGTACAAGCCGCGCTTCAACATCCTGCTGCGCGACGACAAGACCTATCCGTACATCAAGCTGACCAACGAAAAATATCCCCGGGTGTACGTTACGCGCCGCCTGCGGAAGGATGGCGCCACGTATTTCGGGCCGTATTTTCCGGCCAACCTGGCGCACCGCCTGGTGCATTTCATCCACCGTCACTTCCTGGTGCCCTCGTGCAAGATCGACCTCACGCGATTTCATCCCAAGCCATGCCTGCAATACCACATTCACCGCTGCCTGGGGCCATGTGTCGAAGGACTGACCACCGATGATGCGTACGGCGCCGCGGTCCGCAACGTGCGCCAGTTTCTGGAGGGCCGCCACACCGACCTGGCGCGCGATCTGAGAGCGCGCATGGCTTCGGCGTCGGACGACATGCGTTTCGAAGAGGCGGCATCGCTCCGCGATTTGCTCAGCACTGTCGAGGAGATCGAGCAGCGGCAGAAAATGGCCGCCGCCAAAGACGACGACATCGATATCTTCGGCGTCTATGCCGAGCCGCCCATGGTAGCGCTGAATCTTTTCCACTTGCGCCACGGGCAGATCGTGGACCGGCGCGAGTTTTTCTGGGAAGACCAGGAGGCATTCGACCAGCCGGAGTTCTTTTCTTCGCTGCTGCTGCAAATCTACATGGACCAGCAGCTCATCCCCGGCGAAATTCATGTCCCGGTGGAATTCGACGACCGCGGGGTGATGGAAGAGCTGCTCTCGGAAAAGCGTGGTCGGAGAGTGGAAATCCGCACACCACAGCGCGGGCAGAAGAAGGCGCTGATGGACCTGGTGGCGACCAACGCCAAGCACAGCTTCGACGCGCGTTTCCGCGTGCTCAAGCCATCGTCGAAGGCCATTCAGGATGCGCTCCAGGACACCTTGAGCCTGCCCGCGCCACCGGCGCGCATCGAGTGCTTCGACATCTCGCACATCCAGGGCACCGACAAGGTCGCCAGCATGGTGGTGTGGGAAGACGGCAGGATGAAAAAGAGCGATTACCGCAAGTTCATCATCAGGACGGTGATCGGCAACGACGATTTCGCCAGCATGCGCGAGGTGGTGACACGGCGCTATTCGCGATTGAAAGAGGAAGGCACGGCGATGCCGGGGCTGGTGCTGATCGATGGCGGTCTCGGGCAGTTGCACGCGGCCGCGGAGGCGTTGGAAGCAATCGGAATTTTCGACCAGCCGCTGGCGTCGATCGCCAAGCGCGAAGAGATCATCTACGTCTACGGGCAGGAGGATGAGCCATACGCGCTCGATCGCTTCTCGCCGATTCTGCACCTCGTGCAATCGATCCGCGACGAGGCGCACCGCTTCGCGGTGACGTTCCACCGCTCGCGCCGGAATTCCAGGCAACTGACATCGGAGCTGGATGCCATTCCCGGAGTGGGCGAAATCACAGTGCGGAAGCTCTTAAAAGCCTTAGGCAGCTCGGAGTTGGTTCGGGCGGCCAGCGAAGATCAACTGGCTGCCATCGTGGGCCGCGCGGCGGCAAGGAAGGTGCGGGCGCACTACGAAGCGGCTATCCACCCCACGACTTAACGCGCTTTTCCACATCGGCGCGGAAGCGTTCGACAAACTCCAGGACATAGCCGGCGATGTCGCGCGAGGGGTCGTTCACCAGCGGTGTCAGATCCATCCCCCAATTCAGCGCGCTCTCTTCGTCGGTGCCGTGCGGTGCGTAGTAAGTGGCGTTGGCGAGGCGGCGGCCGGCGGTAGCCAAGTCGTAGCGCTTGCCGCCGGTAACCTGCGAATCGAACACGCCCACCAGGGACGCGGCGATGTTGGTGCGCGAGGACGCCGACATCATCTGCTTGTCCTCGTCGTTCAGCCAGTCGAGGTCGCGCCAAACTTCGCACCCGTAGACTTTCTTCGGACGGATTGCCGCGGGTAGCGCGCGCAGGGCCGCGATGGCCCGCAGAGTCACGCTCACGTGCGTGTCGTGCTTGTCGGCCAGGTTGTGGAGATACACGAACTGCGGCTTGGCGGCGAGCAGGATCTGCTTCAGGTCGTCGATCACCGCAGGGTTGCCGGCATCTTTCACTTCCGAGCTGCTAAAGCCGAGTTGGATTTGGCAGCCGTACTCGCCGACAAACGCGGCTTTGCGCTGCTCGACCACGCGCACTTTTTGCATTTCGGCGTCGGTATAATCGCCGTAGATGCCCGAGCGCGGGCTGCCGGCGCCATTCGTGACCACAACGCCGGCGAACCAGCGGTCGCGGAGCCCGAAACATTCGGCGACTCCGGTGTACGCCATGATCTCGATATCGTCCTGGTGCGCGGAAATGCACATGTGCGTGGTGCGCGCGAGCGCCTCATCGGGCGCGGCGCCATCGGGCACGAAGAAATCAGCGGTTGGATGATGAAATTTCACGATGAATGCTCCTGAACGGGAATTGCGGGCAGGCTTGCGGCAGCGATAGCCTGGCCATGCCGCTTTTCCTGCTCGCCGGGAATGTGATAACGGACGCGTTCGGCAATTTCCGGGAACTCGGCGCGAAGGACTTCCTGCGCGGTGGAGAGAATCAGGTCGCCGCCCTCGCCGGTAAGCACGCGGCCCAACACCAGTAGATTGCGGAAATCGTAGAAATCCGAATATGTCGCAATGGTGTAGCCGAAATATACGCCAATGGTCTGATAGATTTTGCGTGCGCGCTCGTCGCCCGCGGTCATTAGCGCCTGCACCTGCTCGAGTTTAACCGGAAGCGGCATATCGGGGGGCAGCGCAATTCCGGCCGCCGCGAGCAAGCGCCCTACGGCCTGCTGTGAGAAATACTGCACGCCCACTCCGCGGTCGCCCGACCATTCGTCGGCCGGCGCATCCTCGCGATAGTCCACCGGCACGAAAGCCAGTTCATTGAGCCACGGCGTGATGTTGCCTTGCGGGGTGACGTATCCGGCGGCCAGGCTGCTGCCCATGGCGATTCCGAGAACGGCGTTATCGCGAAGAGCCATGGAGCCGGCGAGCGCCGTCACTTCGCCATCGTTCACCACTTCGAACGGCACCCCTCCCCATGCCTTTTGCAGGTCGAAGAACAGGCGGCGCACGCGGCTATCGAAGAGTTCGCGCGGCACGCCGCGATAGAGCGAGCCTACGCGCACCTCGTTATTGACATACACACCCGCAGCGCTGCCGCCGATCGCGTCAACGCGCGGCAGATGCGCGGCGGCGCGCCGGAGCGAGTCGTGGATGCCGTCGAAATGGTATTGCGGGTCCGGTTGCACGCTCGGCTGCCAGGGAACTTCTTCGCTGAAGACCACCTTGCCATCGATGACGCCGGCGCATTTGCGGTCGCTGGCGCCAAGATCGAACCCGATGCGGCAACCCTCCAGGTGGCGGCCCAGAGGCGCGGCAGCCTCGCGCTCGATGGGCGCCCTGTCGTAGCGGGCGCTCGCGAACCGCAGCCGGTTGCCGTACACGCGTTCTCCCATGAATTCAAAATCGAACGCACGTTGACCACCGGGCCGGTACACATCGCGCAGATAGCCAACCAGCTTCGCATCTCCCGCGATGGTGATGCGCCATCCGCCTTTCTGCCAAAGCAGGAATTTCAACAGCCGTTCGACATAACGCCTGGTTTCGCCGTGTTCCGGCAGGACCGCCGTGCGATAAACCGAGACGCCGCCATCGGAGCGTTCCAGCGCGATGGCCAAAGGGACTCCGCCTCCGCTCTGCGAAACCAGAGCGCGGTAAGCCCGATTCCATAGCGAAGCCGGCTGAAAATCGGGATCGAGCACCGGGCGGAACTGAGGGTTGAGCAACATGGGCAACCCTCCATAATCGCACCGCGCGGCTTTCTACGCGATTCCTCCAGAGGCGCGATGACGTCACTTCTTCTGATTCCGCAGGTAATGCTCGAGCGTGTCCGATTCTTCGCGTGTGATTTGCGGAACCGCCTTGTGCACCATCACCAGGAACCAGTCCACTTCCTCCGGCTCCATGGGGTGTCCGATATTCTCCGTTTTGCCGTCCTTTTCCGGCCGGTTCGAGTTCACGATCTCTTTGCCGTCAGAATCGAGGAAAGCGAAGAACGGCGGGCCGCCCGCACCCCCCATGCGTTTCCACAATTCCTGGCCGCCCGGGGTATTCAAATTCTGCTTTTCCTTGGTTTCCAGGATATCGATTCGCGCCAGGACGAAATATTTCGCGACAATCGGCTGGACGGCGGCGGACTCGATAAACCTATCGAGTTTCTTGCACCAGCTTCACCAGGAAGCGTCGAACATCACCCAAACCGCGCGATGGCTGGCTGCTGCCTCGCCGGCAGCCTGCGCCACAATGGCATCGGCGGAACGCGCTTCCTGGGCATTGGCGAGCGCCGCGGCCGCCAGGAAAAGGAAAGCCACACGCACGATCATGGATCAATTGTAGCGCCCGCTACCGCCGCGCCGCACCGGCATAACTGGCCGTACCCAGCAACAATCCCACGCCGAATATGGCCCAGTGGAAGGGGTTCGGCATCGCGGCGCTCAACACATTGCGGTAATCCATCGCGAACGCGAAAACGATCACCGCCGCGCCCGCCAGAATTCCGGTCCACCGCACCGCTCCGATCGGCATCGAATCCCCGCGCGCTTCCGCGCGAAGGTGGCAGATGCCCGCGGCGATCATGACCAGAGAAACCAGAACCGGCGCCAGCACAGGTCCCACCCACGGTACCGGCAACAGAAAGAGAATGTCCCACGTCCAAAGCGACGCCGGCCAATCGAGAAGCATCTTCAGAAACACGTAAAACGCAATGTCCCAAACCCCGAACGCGATCACAAATGCGGCAGCCCATTGCCCGGCATTCCGCGCCACCGCCAGGGCAATCGCGGCCAGCATGATCAGCGTCGCCGCCTCGCGCCCGATCTCCGTTGCCAGCAGCCTGGTCTGTTGCGCGCCGGACGCCCGCAACTGGTCGACCGTCAGTAACGGAAAGAGTTCGCTGGCCGGGCGATGCGGATAATAGCGCAGCCGGGCCGGTTCGTGCAGCAGGCGCAGATAGCTGACCACCGCCGCCTCCAGATATCCGAAAGCGATTCCGAAAAGAAACAGCGCGACGGCGGTGCGCTTCCAGGGCTTGCTTGGTGCCATCGACTCCAGGCTACGAGAACCGGACCGGAGCCCGCAAATGCCGGCTATTCGGCTTTCGAATCGTACTGCATGGCGCCGGCGAGATTGCCTTCGGGATCGCGGAAAAACAGCAGGCGCCCCACTCCCACCAGCGTGCAGATCTGCATGATAATGGCGCCGCCATGGGCCTCGATTGCCGCCGCCGCGGCATGAATGTCCGGCACCGAAATAGTGCACTCGAAGCCGGTCATGCGGACGCCGGGAACCAACTCGCGGCGCTGCTGCAGCGATCCGCGGAGCAGCGGCATGGGACTAGCCTCGCCCATGTCGATCAGGTAGAAGCCGGGCGGTCCCCAGGCCTGGAATTTCCAGCCGAAAACGTTTTCGTAGAAGCGGCGGGCGCGCGGCAAGTCATCCGCGTTGATGGCGAAATGAGCGACAGGGGTAGACATGGCGTTGGTCCTTCTTCCGGATTCTACTCGCTGGACCACGCGCCGGCAATACGCTATCTTGCCAATAGATGTCGGATTTTCGCCAGGCGGACGAGGCGTCCATCCAGATTCGCAGCTTCGGTGTGACGTTCCGTCACGGCCAGCAGGTGCCGCCGCAGTACCTGGTGCCCCCCGCGGCGGGCATGTGGCATCAGTTGGTCTGCGCCAATCGCGGCGCCCTGACGGTACGCACCGAGGATTGCGCCTGGGTCGTCCCGCCGCATCGCGCGGTCTGGCTGCCGGCGGGATTTCAGTACCGCCTGGAGATGACGGGGGTGGTAGCGGTGAGAATGCTGTACATCCGCCCCGCCCGCGGCGCGCGCTCTCTCCCGCGAGATTGCTCGGTAGTGAACGTGACGCCCCTCCTGCGCGAACTCATGCAGCGGACCGTCTCGCTGGGAGCGTTGGACGCAGCGATTCCCGAACAGAAGCGCTTAATTGGCGTCATTCTGGATGAACTCAGGGTTCTGGTCGCCATGCCTCTGCAATTGCCGATGCCGCGCGACGCGCGCGCTCTCCGGTTTGCCGGCCTGGCCAATCGCCACTCCGGACCGGCCCTGTCGACCAAGCTTCTGCTGCGGCAATGCGGCACCAGCCGGCGGACCATGGAGCGGCTGTTTCGCGCCGAAACCGGCATGAGCCTGGGACAGTGGCAGCGGCGCCAGACGCTGCTTCAGGCGCTGCGGCGGCTGGCATCGGGCGAGAATGTCGGCAGCCTGGCGGGAGAGCTGGGATACAACAGCCCGAGCGCGTTCATCGCCATGTTCCGCCGCGAACTCGGACAGACGCCGAAGCGCTATTTCGAGCGCTGAAGTACCAATGGCCGGAGTGCCCAACCGTTTTCGCTTCTGCTTCGTCCATATGCTTTGCTACAATATATTGTCATGCAGAATGTGGAGTTAAAGAAAGGCAGCGCCGAGCTGATGATCCTATCCCTGGTCGAGGACCAGCCCCGCCACGGTTACGACATCAGCAAACTCATCGAGCAGCGCTCCGCCGGCACCGTGAAATTCCGCGTCGCCTCGCTCTATCCACTGCTCTACCGGCTCGAGCAGCGCGGCTGGATCGATGGACGATGGGTCGAAAAGCCCGGCGTCCGCCGCCGCCGCTATTACCGCCTGACGAAAGACGGCCGGCGCGTGCTCGCCGCCCAACGGCGTGGATGGCAGGAATTCGTGCACGCGATCAGTCGTATTACGGGATGGGAAAATGCCTGAGAATGCACGTTGGAAAGATGAAGTCGCCAGGCGCCTGGCGTCCCTCAGGCTTCCGCCGGAGCGGGAGGCCGAAATCATCGATGAGTTGGCCGGTCACCTGCAAGACGATTTCCGCCGCCTGTGCGCGTCGGGTGTTGCCGAGCCCGAAGCCTTGGAAATCGCCCTGGAGGAACTTAACGGGCGGCCGGCTCTCGCCGAAGCAATCCGCCGCACGGAGCGCACGGCGCCCAGCACGCTAACCCTGGGCACGCCGAAAGCCAGCGCGTCACTCGATTTTTGGCGCGACCTCCGCTATGCCTTGCGCTCGTTCAGGCGGAGCCCCGGTTTCACCGCGCTGGCCGTGTTGTCATTGGGGCTCGGCATCGGCGGGAACGCAGCCATGTTCGGCATTCTGAACGCCGTCCTGATCCGCCCGCTGCCCTATGCGCATCCGGATCGGCTGGTACACGCCGACCACTCCGGCTATTACCCTCCCGGCGGTGTGGTGGCGTTGCAGCGTGGAAGCCGCACGATGGAATTGGCAGGGTACACTGCCGATCTCGAACTTAATCTCACCGGGCAGGGAGAGCCTTTGCGTATCACCGGCAGTGCCGTTTCTGCGAACCTCTTCCAGGTGCTCGGTGTCGGTGTGGAAGTGGGCCGCGATTTCCGCCCCGGAGAGGACGAGGCAGGCCGCGACAACCTCGTAATCCTTAGTCACGATTTGTGGCGCGAACGCTTTGCCGGCGATCGGAACATAATCGGCCGTGTCTTGAACTTGGGCGGCGTGCCTCGCCAGGTGCTGGGCATCGCCCCGGCCGGTTTTGCCTTTCCGGATTCCAGAACGCGCTTCTGGATCCCTCTGCATCTCGACCCGCGCGACTCTTCGGCCTATTGGGCCCAGGGATTTATGCCAGTCATCGGCAGATTGCGCAGCGGCGCCACGCTCAGCCAGGCGCAGCAGGAAATCGCGTCGCTGAGCAGGGAAATGCTTCGCCAGTTTCCATATCCCATGGGGAAGGATTGGGCCGCCCAAATGACGGTGACCCCGCTCCAACAGTTCTTAAGAAGCAACATCCGTCTCGAACTGCTGGTGCTGCAATGCGCCCTCGGCCTGGTCCTGTTGATAGCCTGCGCGAACGTAGCCGGCCTGCTGCTGGGGCGAGCCATCTCGCGGCAGAAGGAAATCGCGTTGCGGGTAGCCCTCGGCGCTTCGCGCACCCGTATTGTGCGGCAACTCCTTACGGAGAGCCTGGTGTTGGCGTTCGCGGGCGGTTCGCTCGGCATCGTAATCGCCTTCGTGGCTGATATGGTCCTGCGGACTGCGCTGTCCGCAACCCTCAATGGCGGCGCGCCGGGTGGGCCCGGATGGCAAATTCTGGTATTTGCCGGCGTGCTCTCGCTATTCACCGGACTGATTTTCGGCCTGGCGCCGGCACTGATCGCGTCCCGGCAGGACCTGGCTCACGCCATCAAGACCGGAGGACAGCGGACCACCGGAGTCGCCCGGGTTCGCCTGCGCAGCGCCTTGATTGTCGGCGAGGTGGCTTTGGCCGTCCTGTTGACCACCAGCGCGGGCCTGCTGATGCGGAGTCTTTGGAAGCTCGCGCAAGTCGACCCGGGTTTCCAGCCGGAGCATCTGCTGACGCTCCGCGTCTCGCCGAACCAATCTCTTTGCCAGCGGCGGGATGCCTGCGTGGCTCTCTATGACGAAGTTTTGCGGCGCGCGCGGGAGGTTCCGGGCGTGCAGGATGCCGCTGCCGCCAACACTTTGCCGCTCGCTGCCGGTGTGCCGGCATCGGCGGTCAAAGTCGAGGGCCTCCCATACGTTCCGGCTGAGCGCGGCGCTCCGATGTTCTGGGCGGGCGCGGTCACGCCCGGTTATTTCCGGCTGATGAATATTCCCATTTTGCAGGGGCGTGCGTTGGACTATGGAGATGTGGAAAAGGCTTCGCCGGTTGTCGTAGTCAGCGCGGCCACCGCGCGACGCTACTGGCCCGGTCAAAACCCCATCGGCAAACATGTGGAACTGGTCTGGGAGGATCGCTGGTGGACGGTCGTGGGGGTAGCCGGCGACGTGCGCCAATTCGGTCTCGCCGGCGGCACGCCCGATTATATCCGCGGCGCGATGTATATGTCCTACGCCCAGGCGGAGGATACGAACCGCGAACTGCCGGCCGTCATGGCCCTGATCGTGCGTACCAACGGCGATCCCATACGGGTTGTGAGCGGCATCCGCGATGTTCTATGGCAATTGAACCCCAACGTGCCCGTGGATGAAATCCGCAGCATGGTGTCGCTCGTCAACGAATCCACGCAACAGTCTCGCGCCATGATGTGGCTCTTCATGAGCTTTGCCATAGTCGCGCTCGTGCTCGCGGCAATCGGCGCTTACGGTGTGGTGTCCTATGCCACGGCACAACGCACCTTTGAGATCGGCGTGCGAATGGCGCTGGGGGCGGCTAGGGGTAACATCTTCGGATCGGTGCTCGGCCAGAGTTTCCGTTTGGTTTTGGTCGGCTTGGCGCTGGGCCTGGTCTCTTCCCTGCTGTTGACGCGCTTGCTGGCGACTTTCCTTTACGGTACCGGCACCCACGACCCGATCACGCTGGCAGCAGTGTGCCT
>Ga0335073_10010776_pt1 | contig 12855 bp, 11 predicted proteins | sample Lox_Sample_22_FD_207093 | JGI IMG/M metagenome (GOLD analysis project Ga0335073, IMG submission 207093) | Soil microbial communities from Loxahatchee National Wildlife Refuge, Florida, United States - Lox_Sample_2.2 | ecosystem: Environmental > Terrestrial > Soil > Wetlands | place: USA...
AGGCGGGAGACCTCGGTGCCGGTGACGTTGAACTCGATCGCGTCGTTGCCGTCGTCGGCGAGCCTGCGCGCGATCAGGTCTTTGACCACTTCGGTCTGCGCGTACACGGTGACTTTCCGGCCGGTCAGCGCGCGGAAGTCGATGTGGTGGCGTTCGCCGTCGAACTGCAGGTAGATGCCGCCGTGCTGGATACCCTGGCGGTCCAGCCGGGCAGCGAGCCCGGCGTCGCGCAGGAGTACGACGCTGCCATCCTCCAGTACGCCCGCCCGCTGCCGCGCCTCGCAGTAGGCCCGGCTGCGAACCTCGACGAGTACAGAGTCGATGCCGCGGAGCGCGAGCAGGTGCGACAACAGCAGGCCTGCCGGACCGGCGCCGACTATGCCTACCTGCGTGCGAGTTCGCATGTTCTCATATTGTCGCGGCAGGCCGATCAGAACGGGTAAGGCGCGATGTCACCTCGGATGGTCACCCAGCGCGTGTCGGTGAAGGCGTCGAGGTTGGCGGTGCCGCCGAACCGGGCGCCGGTACCGGACGCGCGGATGCCGCCGAACGGGGTGTTCGGCGAGTCGTCGACGGTCTGATCGTTGATGTGGACGATCCCGGTCGGGATCTGCCGTGCGAGTTCGAGGCCCCGCATGACGTCCCGGGTCAGGATGCCGAGCGACAGCCCGTACTCAGAGTCCGCGGCAAGCTTCGCTACCTCATCTGCGGTGCTGAAGCGGATGACAGGCGCGACCGGCCCGAATACCTCGTTCGCGTACGCGGGCATGGCCGGCGCCACGTTGCTCAGCACGGTGGGCCGGTAGAACAGGCCTTCGTACTGACCGCCCGCGGCGAGCGTGGCCCCTGCCTGGACGCTGTCGGTGACCAGGCTGTGCACCTTGTCCCGCTGCCGCTCGTCGATGATCGGGCCGATGGCGACTTGTCCGGATGCCGGGTCACCGACCGGCAAGTGACTGGCCTTAGCGGCGAGCCGGGCGACGTAGTCGTCGTATACGGACTCGTGCACCAGGTGGCGGCCCGCTGTCATGCAGATCTGGCCCTGATGCAGGAATGAGCCCCACGCACCGGCGGACGCGGCCTTGTCGAGGTCGGCATCGGCGAGCACGATCAGGGCGGAGTTGCCGCCGAGTTCCAGGTGCACGCGCTTGAGGTGCTCGCCAGCCAGGGCGCCGACGCGCCGGCCTGCCGCCGTCGATCCGGTGAAGGAGATGACGCCTGTCCTGCGATCGGTGATGAGCGCCTCGCCGACGTCCGGGCCGCCAGGAAGCACGTGCAACAGGCCGTCAGGCAGGCCAGCCTCCTCGAACACGCGCGCTAGCACCACTCCGCCGCACACCGCGGTACGCGGGTCGGGCTTGAGCACGACGGCATTGCCGAGTGCGAGCGCGGGCGCCACCGACCGGATGGCGAGGATCTGGGGGAAGTTGAAGGGAGAGATCACGCCGACGACGCCGACCGGCACCCGCTCAGCGAAGCTCAGGTGCGGTTGCTCGCTCGGCAGCAGTTCGCCGTACGGCCGGGATGGCAGCGTGGCCGCTTCGAAGATCTCCTCGGTCGCCACATGGGTCTCGAACTGAGCGGCTGGCGGGATCTTGCCGCCCTCCCGAACGCTCCAGTCCTCGATCTCGGCGGCGTGTGCCAGCCAGATCTCTCCGGCCTTGCGCAGGACCGCAGCGCGCTGGGTATACGGCAGCGCTGCCCAGGCGGGCTGTGCCGCGGCGGCGCTGGCAGTCGCGGTAGCGATGTCCGTAGCCGACGCGATTCCGACGCGCGCTAGTTCATTGCCGGTGGCTGGCTCGATGACCGCCGCCTCGCCACCGCCCGGCTCACACCAGCCGGATGAGAATGCCTTGCCCATCCAGACGGATCGGTCCAGCAGCGTCACCGGGACCTCCTCTTGTTGGCTGGTTCGACAGCTGTCGCGCGGCCGCCAGAAGAGCGATTCGCGCTGTGCGCTTCACGCACAACAGTTACATGCCCGAACAGTGAAAAACTTAGGCGTACCGGTAGCTGAGTGTCAACGCTGCCCGCGATTGACGGGTGATGGCCGGCAGAAAGTACGCAGCGCGGACCGGTGAGGCGTACCCCGGCAGCCGTCAGGGCTGCAGCCCGAGGTGCGCCCAGCCGTGTCCGCGCTGGCGCCGTCTGCTGCTAGCTGTTACTTCTTGTTCGCCCACCAGGCTCCGGCGCCACAAACAATGGCGACTACGAGGCCTGCAATTCCGCGGAAAATGTGGCCACCGCTCTTCACGTGGCTGCCGGAGTCCAGGAATGACGGTGCAGAGCCCGACATCCAGAGAATCCCCAAGATGAGCGCGAGAACGGCGATGACCGCGAGGATGATCACCAGCGAGCGCTTTGAGCCGCCGCTGGACACGCTTTGTGAAGCCACAGTTCCTCCTTGGCAGCTGGCCGCCTGTGACATGCCAAGAGCACGGCGTTACCAGCGATGATTTACGACCGGCACGGTACTACCGGTTGCCATCCCGACGGGGCGAAATAACTACAAAGTGTGCAAAAATTTGGCGACAGAAACGTGTCGCGCCGATTACGGCTGCCAGACCATCAGCACGAGTATCACCAGCCAGATCAGGTTCACGATGCCGCCCATGGCGGCGATGCGGCCGCGTTCCACTGTGGCGATGTGCGCGGCCGCGACGGCTGCGGCGGACTGGCTGGCACTTTCGTGGCCAGCACTGTCCAGACTGGGACTGTCGTCGCTGGCACTGTCGTCCGGGGCGGCTGCGTCCGCCGGCATCTCGGCGGGTGCAAGCGCCTTGATCGCCCGGCGCTGGTCGCGGACGACGAGCACGAGCAACACGAGCGCCACCACGAACAGCGTCATGGCCACGGTTAGCCAGGCGTGCCCGAAGTCATGATCAAGCTGGCCGAGCACGACGCCGAAGACGAAGACCAGCAGGGCGGCAGCCGTGAAGATCACGGTGATCCGGCTGAGGTAGCGCAGGATCGCTATCTCGCGCTTGCGGATATAGCGGGGCGTGGAGGAGATGGCCACCGCGAGCGGGCCGATCGTGAAGATGGCGAATCCGATGTGCAGCCATAGCACAAGCTTGTCGGTGAACGACATGCAGTTGATCTTAGGCCAGGCTTGCCGAGCACGGCGAGGCGCCATGCGGCGGCGGCGCCAACACGCGGTGCCGCTTACCTGGCGTACTGGCGCCTCGTCCGGAGGAAGTCCGTCACGACGTACTCGCCCAGACTGTCGGGCATTGCCCGGAGGACCCGGCCGCCGTTGCGCCGGGCTACCTCGTCCACGAACGCGGATAGCCGCTCGTCGTCAGCAAGCATGAACACGTTCATCGTGGCCCGCCGCCTGGTCATCTTGTCGACCTCTGCGAGGGTAAGCTCCAGCGTCTCCGGCGACGGCGGCCAGTCGAACCAGAACCGGCCGTCCCGGCGCAGATGCGCGGTCGGCTCGCCGTCGGTAATGACCATCACCACCGGATTGTGCTCGGGCCGCCGGTCCAGGAAACGGCCAGCCAGCACCAGAGCATGGTGCAGGTTGGTGCCTTGCACCATGTCCCAGCTCAGCCCGGCCAGCTCGGTTTCGCGGAGCTCGCGGGCATAGTTAGAGAATCCGATGACCTGGATCGCGTCCTGCGGGTACTGAGTGCGGACGAGCGCGTGCAGCGCGAGCGCCGTCTGCTTCGCTGCTCCCCAGGTGCCGCGCAGCGCCATCGAGTAGGACAGGTCGACCAGCAGGCAGACGGCCGCTGACGCGCGGCGGTCGGTTTCGGCTACCTCGAAGTCCTCGACCGAGAGCCGGACGCGGCTGCCCGCGGGGGGTGCGGGGGGTCGTCCCCCCGGGCTGACACCGGCGGCGGGCGTTGCGGACGCCCCCGGCGGCGGGACGCGGCTGCCCGCGGGGGGTGCGGGGGGTCGTCCCCCCGGGCTGACACCGGCGGCGGGCGTTGCGGACGCCCCCGGCGGCCGGAACGCCTGCCGGAGCAGCGCGTTCCGCACCGTTGCGGCGGCATCGATGGACTGCTCGTCGCCGAACCGCCACGGCCGGGTGCTGCCGGTGTACTCCCCGGCCTGCCCGGCGTCGCGCTGATCGTGGTCGCCCGTCCCGCCTTCCGGGAGCTGGGCGAATACCTTGCGCAGCGCGGTCTGGCCCAGTCTTCGCACCGCCTTCGGCGTCAGCTCGAGCTTCCCGTCGACACGCTGCAGGTAACCTTGCTGCTCAAGTTCCCGCTCGATCTGGCGCAGCGCTTCCATGTCGTCGACCGCTTGCCGTCCGAGAGCGCGGCGGATCGCCTCTTCGTCGACATCGTCCAGCCGCGCACCCGGGTAATCCTGGCGCAGCGCATCCTCCAGGTCAGCCAGGTCGGCAAGCTCGGCCAGCGCCGTGGTCGCATCGCTGAGCCCGAGCGGATCGCTGCCTGTCATCCCTTGCTGCTGCCCGCCCTGGTCCATGTCCGGGCGCCTGGCGCGCAGCGAGTCAGACAGCCGTGCCATCTCCGCCGCGAGTCCCGCATCCTCAAGCGCTTGTGCCATCAGCTCGGCTAGCTCGTCGCGCTGTTCGTCGGTCAGCGAGTCGAGCAGCCGCTGTGCCGCCGACATGCGCCGGACCAGCGCATCCACCAGTTCCTCGAGGTTGGCGGGCGCGTCAGGGAACATGTCGCCGAAGCGGCTCATGAACTCGTCGAAGTCCTGCTGCGTGTGCTCCCCGCGCGCGTCGGCGTCCAGCATGTTGTTGAGCGCCGCCATCATGTCCTTGACCCGCTGCAACGCCTCCGGGTCAGGGTTGGCCAGCGTCTCTCGCATGCCGCGGAACTGGCTGTCCAGTACCTCGCTGCGCAGCAGCGACTTCAGTCGCTCGAACGTCGCACGGGCTGCCGCCGACTGCCACTCGTAGTCCGCGAGCTGCCTGATCGCCTGGGCGGTGTCCGAGGGAAGGTCGTCCAGTTCGGCCTCGCGCAGCCGGGCGGAGTCGTCAGGGTTCGGGAACAGTTCGGCGCGTTCCTGGCCGATGGCGGTGTCCAGAAGCGCCCGGACCTCGTCGAGAACGCCGTCCAGGCGACCGCGGCTGCGGATCTCACGCTGGCGTTCCCGCACCCTGCGGAGCAGGTCGTCGAGCCCGCGGTGACCGGACATGCCACGCCGCAGCAGATCCCGGAGTGCGCTGGCCGGATCGGTGCCGTCCAGCACTGACTCGCCCATGGCGTCGACCGCGCCGCGTACATCGTACGGCGGCTCAAGCGGATCGGGTCCGCCAGTGTAGGGACCGTAGCGATAACCGCTCACGTCCGGTAGACCGTCCCGCCGTCGATCGAGTCCTTCGACAGCCGGCGCATCAGGTACAGGCCTTCGAGCGCGAACTCGAGTGCAGCGGCAGCCTGGCCAAGTGACTCGCCGCCTTCCATCCTGAGCCGCTCCATGATCTTGGCCAGCCCCGGCACCTCGCCGATCCGGCGCAGCAAGTCCGCGGCCGGCACCAGGTCGCCGGTCTCCACCACGCCATCGTCCGCGAACCGCGCCAGCAGGCCGGTCAGGTCGGCGTTGCCGAGCAGGGCACGGAACGTGTCACCGGTAGCGCGCCGCAGCAGATGGTCAAGAACCTCCTGCTCGCGGCCCTCCTCGCTGACCTCGAACTCGACCTTCCCACGCAGCGTGCTGATCACTGAGGGCAAGTCGCATACCCGCGCCACTGGGTGGTCCTCGCCGGTAATCGCAGCGCGCCGCACGGCAGACGCGGCTACCGCCTCAGCAGCAGCGATCGCGAACCGGGCGGAGACACCGGACCGGGAATCCACCGCGGGGGAGGCCCGGACCAGCCGGGTGAAGCGTGCGATCACCTGGACCAAGTGGACGGGAACGAGGGCTCCGGGGTCAGCGCCGTCCCACGCGAGCTGTGCTTCCTGGTCGATCAGGGCCAGCTCGGCCTCCAGCGAGATGGGGTAATGCGTACGGATCTCCGCGCCGAACCGGTCTTTCAGCGGCGTGATGATCCTGCCCCGGTTTGTGTAGTCCTCCGGGTTCGCGCTCGCGACCAGGACGAGGTCGAGTGGCAGCCGCAGCGCGTAGCCGCGCACGCCGATGTCGCGCTCTTCAAGCACGTTCAGCAGCGACACCTGGATCCGCTCGGCGAGGTCGGGCAGCTCATTAAGGCAGAAGATGCCGCGGTTAGTGCGCGGCAGCAGGCCGAAGTGGATTGTCTCCGGGTCGCCGAGCGTCCTGCCCTCAGCAACCTTGACCGGGTCGATGTCGCCGATGAGGTCGCCCACGCTGGTGTCCGGTGTCGCGAGCTTCTCTCCGTACCGGTCGGTGCGCGGTCGCCAGGTCACGGCCAGGTCGTCACCCTGCTCGGCGAGCAGCCGCTGGCAGCGCGCGCAGACCGGCGCGTAGGGGTGGTCGTTGATCTCGCAGCCGGCAACCGTGGGCGTCCAGTCATCGAGAAGGCCAGTCAGCGTTCTGATCAGCCTCGTCTTGCCTTGTCCGCGCTCGCCAAGCAGGATCACGTCGTGCCCGGCGATAATGGCGCGCTCGAGGTGCGGCAGTACCGTCTGGCCGAAACCGATAATGCCGGGGAACGCGTCCTCGCCTGCGCGCATGCGCCCGAGCAGGTTCTGCCGTAGCTCTTGCTTGATCGTCCGGAACTGGTGCCCGCTGGCGCGTAGTTCGCCCAGCGTGCCGATTTGCGGCGGAGTAGTGACGGGCGGCTGGTGGGATGCTGGCTGTCTGCGAGTCGTAGGCTGCACCATTCGACACTATGTCGAGGCAGTCCGTGCTCGCATCTTGGGAGGCCCTGGATGGCGGATTCCCGCCCGGCACTCGCGGTGGATATCGGCGGGACGAAGCTGGCCGCGGGCCTGGTTGAGCCGGCCGGCCGCGTGCTTGCCTGGTCGGTTGTTCCGACCCCGACGGGTGTGGACGGCGAGCAGTTGTGGCGCACTCTCGACGCGCTGATCACCGACGTCATGGACGGCCTTGACGAAGCCGATCTGGCTGGCTGCGGCTGTGGTTGCGGCGGCCCGATGGAGTGGCCTGCGGGTGTGGTGTCACCGCTGAACATCCCGGCGTGGCGGAACTTCCCGCTGCGCAGCAGGCTGGCGCAGCGGCTCGGCGGGATCCCGGTCAGAGTGCACAACGACGCGATCTGCCTGGTCGCCGCAGAGCACTGGCGGGGCGCCGGGCGCGGCCGGGACAACGTGCTCGGCATGGTGGTCTCGACCGGCGTCGGTGGCGGCTTGGTACTGGACGGCAGGCTGATCGAGGGCGCGTCCGGCAACGCCGGCCACATCGGCCATGTGGTGGTCGATCCCGAGACCGGACCGGTGTGCGGTTGCGGGGGCCGCGGCTGCGCCGAGGCCATCGCGCGCGGGCCCGCGCTCGTCGCCTGGGCTCAGGCCGAAGGCTGGCGTCCCGAGCAGATCGACGCAACCGCCAGAGAACTGGCCGCCGACGGTGCGCTAGGGCATCCGATCGGCGTGGCCGCGATGCGCCGGGCAGGCCGCGCGCTCGGCATCGCGATCGCGTCTGCGACCTGCCTGTGCGACCTCGAAGTCGTGTCGGTCGGCGGCGGGCTCTCGCAGGCCGGGCCACTTCTGTTCGACCCGCTGGAGGAGGCACTGCGCGCGCACGCCAGGCTGGGATTCGCCGGCAAGGTCACCGTGGTGCCGGCCCTGCTCGGTCAGAGCGCGGGCCTGGTTGGCGCGGCCGCGCTCATCTTCGCTGCCGATCGTTACTGGGCTGCTGACCGGTAACGAGCTGGCGGCCTGGTGGGAGAATCTAACGGTGAGTTCCTCGGTACCGGTCGGCCGGCCAGCCGATCCGCCAGTGCAACCTGCCGACATCGCGGCGGCGCGTGCCACCTTGCAGCCGATCATCAGGCAGACGCCCCTGCTGGAGTCGAGCGCGCTGTCCGCGCTGGTCGGCGGGCCTGTCTATGTCAAGTGCGAGAACCTCCAGCGCGGCGGGTCCTTCAAGGTCCGCGGCGCTTACCTGCGGATCGCCCGGCTGAGCGAAGCTGAGCGAGCACGCGGCGTTGTCGCGGCCAGCGCCGGCAATCACGCGCAGGGCGTCGCGCTGGCGGCGGCCGCTCTCGGCACCCGGGCGACAGTGGTGATGCCGGTCGCCGCGCCGTTGCCCAAGGTGGCAGCGACGCGGTCGTACGGCGCAGACGTGGTGCTGCACGGTGCCGCCGTGGAGGATGCGCTGACGAAGGCCCGGCAGCTGGCCGAGGAGACAGGCTCGATCTTCATCCACCCCTTCGACCACCCGGACGTGATCGCGGGCCAGGGCACTGTCGGGCTCGAGATTGCCGAGCAGTGCCCTGAAGTACGGACGATCGCAGTGCCTGTCGGGGGCGGCGGGCTCGCGGCCGGCATTACGGTAGCCGCCAGCGCCGCGCTGCCCGGCGCGCGGCTGGTCGGCGTTCAGGCCGAGGCAGTTGCTCCGATGCCCGGATCGATCGCGGCAGGCCATCCGGTCACCGTCAGGCCCGCCGCGACCATGGCGGACGGGATAGCAGTGGCCAGGCCTGGCGAACTGCCGGTCGCGCTGCTCGCTGGCGGCCCGGTGCGCGTCGTCACCGTGACGGAGGAAAACCTGTCCCGCGGGCTGCTGCTCTGCCTGGAACGAGCCAAGCAGGTCGTTGAGCCCGCAGGCGCCGCCGGGGTCGCGGCCATTCTCGAGCATCCCGCGCTGTTCGAGCCGCCGGTCGTGGTTGTGCTCTCCGGCGGCAACATCGATCCCCTGCTCCTCTCCAAGGTGCTTCGGCACGGTCTGTCGGCGGCCGGCCGGTTCCTAGCGTTCCGGTGCAAGCTGTCCGACCGGCCTGGTGCGCTCGCGACCTTGCTGATGGAACTGGCCGCACTGGGCGCTAACGTGCTGGATGTCGTGCACGAGCGAGTAACCGCGGACCTGCGAGTCGACGAAGCCGAGGTCAGCCTGCACCTGGAAACCAGGGGACCGGAGCACACCGACTCGGTGATCAGCCAGCTGCGGAAGGCCGGCTACACCCTGCTATTCGGCTAGCCGCTCGTCCGGTGAGCACGGCTCGTTACCTGCAGCTACCGGTCCGGCGGCTGCCGGGACCGGGCCTACCAGGGCGGGTTTACCAGGATCGGGTCGGGCCGGCCTGCTGGTCGAGCCAGCGCTGCCGGATAACGACCGTCCCGGCGAGCTTGTCATGCAGACACTGAGCGCGCGAGTCCAGGAGGGGAAACCCGGTATCGGCGACCCAGAGCAACCCGCCGGCGATATTGAAGGCGACATTGAACGGGACTGGCGTCAGCCAGAACAGGGCCGGGCCGACTAGGAACGCGACCGCCCGGATCCCGGCCGCGCGGATCCCGATCGCGGAGTGGTCGGTGGCTTTGACGACCCGGCTGCCGAGCGCTCGCTTGCCGATCGTGGCACCCCATGCCGCGTGCTGGACCCAGTAGTACGCCAGCGCAAAGCCGAACATGGCAACGAACCAGAACAACAGCGCACGCTCATTCGACGGGTTGCGGAGAATCGCGTTGACAGCATGCTGCGCGTGCGGCGAATACAGATCCGCGTAGTGAGCGTGGACGGCCTGCATTTCCCGCGAGATCCGCTCCAGCGGCGAGATGAAGGCCAGGGTCACTATGGCGAAGATGATGACCCAGTCGATGACTGTTGCCGCTAGCCGTTCCCACGGCGCCGCGAGAGCCGGATCGCGCCGAAGTGCGAACGCAGTCCGCGCGCTAGCCGGGCGCCCGTATCCGGCCTGCTGGTAACCGGACTGGCCGTAAGCCGGAGGCCCCGGTGCCTGTCGCCCGGCTGTCTGTCGCCCCGCTGTCTGACGCCCCGCTGTCTGACGCCCCGCTGTCTGACCCACGGGGCCGAACTGCCGCTGGCCAGGTCCCAAGTCCCGCGGCGCGCCGTACTTCGGCTGGCCGGCCTGGGGCGGCGCCAGGTATGCCTCCGGCACTGACCCGCCGGAATCTAGGTAAGGCGACGGTGGGGCCGCCTCCGCGGGCGTCGGCTCGGGCCGGCCTGTAGCCGTCCCGGTCTCGTCGTGCTGCGTCATCCTGGCAGTGATCCTTATGCGGCCGGCGGAGCGAGGCTGCGCCCCGTGTCAGGGCGGCGGTCGCCAGTCGGCGCAGGCTACTCTGCCCTGCTACCAGGCGCCGGCCTGCGGCCGCGAGAGCTGGTAGTCCTTCTTGATGACAACTGTATGCGCGGCTTTATCGTGCAGGCACTGCCTGCGCGGATCCCAGGTCAGCCACAGTTCGTTGAGCAGGCCGAACAGCCCCCCGACGAGTGGTACGAGCGGCACGAGCGCATAGACAGCGGCCCGGCCCGCAGCCGCTCCGCCGCCAATCGAGGGGTTGCCGTCGTCTTTCACCACTTTAGTGCCAAGTGCCCGTTTCCCTATGGTCTGGCCCCAGGCGGCGTGCTGGATCCAGTCATAGGCGAATGCCACCAGGTAGAACAGCAAGCCGATGAAGATGAGTTTGACGAAGAGGTGCGCGGTGGCGGTGTTCAGGGCCTTGCTCGCGGCGGGGTTGGTGCTCAGACTGGCACCGGCCGGATAGCGGCTTGTGATAGCGGTGACCTGGTTGAAATAGGTCCGCCACACCGGTATCCACAGCGGGGCGACGATGACGGCGAGAACCAGCCCGTCGATGACGCGCGCGAGCAGTCGCCGCCACCACTCAGCCAGCGCCGGGTCCTTGCCCGCCACCTGGTAGCCATAGGACTGATACGGCTGGCTGTAGCCGGACTGGGGGTAGATCGGGTAGCCCTGGTTCTGCGGCTGGCTGTAGCCGGGCTGGGGGTAGCCCTGGTTGGGCGGCGTGCCGTAGCCGGGCTGCGGATTGCCCTGGCTGGGCGGCGTGCCGTAGCCGGGCTGGGGGTAGCCCTGGCTGGGCGGCGTGCCGTAGCTGGGCTGCGGATATCCGGGGTAGCCCTGATTGCCGGGCTGGCCGGGTCCCGCGGCGGAATCTGGAGGCTGATTCACCCGGTCATGATGCCCTATCGGCTGGCCGCGTGCATAGCGGTGCAATGAGCCTGATAAGAACCGCCGGCTGCTCGCCCGCGGATTGGCAGTCTCACAAGTTCCCGCGACGCTCCTGCTCGCGCTCGATGGCCTCGAAGAGTGCCTTGAAGTTACCCTTGCCGAAGCCCTGAGAGCCGTGCCGCTCGATTAGCTCGAAGAAGACAGTCGGCCGGTCCTGGACCGGCTTAGTGAAAATCTGCAGCAGATAGCCGTCCTCGTCCCGGTCGGCAAGGATCTTCAGCTCGCGGAGTTCGTCGAGCGGCACCCTGGTGTCTCCGACCCACTCGCCAAGCGTTTCGTAGTAGCTGTCCGGCGTGTCGAGGAACTGCACGCCAGCGGCCTTCATGCCGTGCACCGCGCCGACGATGTCGTCGGTCGCCAGTGCCAGGTGCTGAACGCCCGGGCTGCCGTAGAACTCCAGGTACTCGTCGATCTGCGACTTCTTCTTGCCGGCTGCCGGCTCGTTGATCGGGAACTTGACCTTGCGGCTGCCGTCAGCGACGACCTTGCTCATGAGCGCGGAGTACTCGGTGGCGATGTCATCGCCCACGAACTCCTTCATGTTCGTGAAGCCCATGACCCGGTGGTAGAACTCGACCCACTCGTTCATCCGGCCAAGCTCGACGTTGCCGACGCAGTGGTCGATCTCGGTGAAGAACGGCCCGGGAGGCTCGGCGGTCAGCGGCGTGGCCGGTACGTAGCCGGGCAGATATGGGCCCGCATAGTCATTGCGCTCCACGAAGGTATGCCGGGTGTCACCGTATGTTGCCACCGCGGCGAGCACTACCTTGCCGTACTCGTCTTCGGCTACGTCTGGCTCGGCGAGGCTGCGCGCACCGTGCGCCGTTGCGTACTGCCAGGCGGCGGTCGCGGAAGGCACGGTCAGAGCGAGATCGATGACACCGTCTCCGTGTGCTGCGACGTGTGCGCCTAGTGCCGTGCCGGCGCGCACCGGTCCGCGGAAGACGAACCTCGCGTTGCCGGACTCCAGGACATAGGACGCCTCGTCCCTGCAGCCGGTCTCCGGCCCGCGGTAACCGACGCACCGCATGCCGAACGCCGTCGAGTAGAAGTGCGCTGCCTGGCGGGCGTTGCCGACGGCAAAGACCGCCGCGTCCATTCCGCTAACCGGGAACTCATCGGTCGCCAGGAATTGTGCATAGCCCGCCTCGGCCGTCATCGCGGTGCTCCCTTGCTCGTCGATCGGCTAGGGCAGCAGCATCTGCCAGCAGGTCAGGATGTGCAACTGTGCTCCGTTGAGCTAGTCAGCTTGACTAACAGCTACGAGATTTTGCTAGCATACTTGTACAGTTTGTAGCGAGAGATGTGAGTCATGATTGATGCGCTGGACGGGCGGCTGATCGGGCTCCTGATGGCGGAGCCGCGGGTCGGCGTGCTGGAGGCGTCCAGGCGGCTCGGTGTCGCGCGCGGGACCGTTCAGGCCCGGCTCGACAGGATGCAGGCCCGCGGCGTGGTGACCGGTTACGGCCCGGACATCGAGCCGGCCGCGATCGGCTACGGGGTGATGGCTTTCATCACGCTGGAGATCAGGCAGGCAGGCGGCCACGACCCGGTAGCCGACCGCCTCGCCGCTATCGCCGAAGTGCTCGAAGCGCACACCATCACCGGGGCGGGCGACATGCTGTGCCGCGTGGTCGCGCGCAGTAATGCTGACTTGCAGCGGGTGATCGACTCGATCGTCGAACTTGAGGGCGTGGTCCGGACCTCGACGGTCATTGTGCTGGACAGCCCGCTGCGGCACCGGGTACTGCCGCTCGTCCGCGCCGCGGCGGCCGGACCGGATCAAAGCTAGGGAGTCAGGCAGCCAGATCAGGCTGCGCCATGTCAGGCTGCGCCAT